>Ga0164243_10016011_pt1 | contig 10316 bp, 13 predicted proteins | sample OricompcompostOP_FD_108781 | JGI IMG/M metagenome (GOLD analysis project Ga0164243, IMG submission 108781) | Organic Plus compost microbial communities from Emeryville, California, USA - Original compost - Organic plus compost (OP) | ecosystem: Engineered > Solid waste > Mixed feedstock >... | reverse complement strand
CCCCTCGTCGGCCAGCCGGCCGTCAAGAAGCAACGCGCGCAAGGCGGGGCGGTTTGCTTCGAACACGCGGGCGACGAAGGCATCGGGCGAACCTTTCCCGCGGCGCCAGGCGATCTCGGGCGGCAAGCGCTGGGCGAGCGCCCGGCGGGCGATCGCTCGGTTGTGACCGTTCTCGTACCATTGCCAGCTCGGAATCGAGAGGCACAGCTCGACAAGCGGCTGAGCCATGAGCGGTGCCCATTCGGGTATCGCGCCGTCCTTCGTCTCGAGCAGGTTCTCGACCGCGATCAGGAGAGCGACGTGCGCGGCCGAGCCGGGCAGAGCGCCCCACGGCGCATCGAGCCAGCGGTGTGTTGGCGGCCCCGCGCGCACGACGGCCTCTGCAGAAAGGAAGCGGCGATCGACCGGCCAGCGATAGGCCGGTGGTCGCAGCCAGGCACGCCGCAGGGCCCGCGCGAGAACCGTGGGGACACTTGCTTCTGTCAGACGCGAAATATCGCGGGCCGTGCAAGCAATGCCCCGGCTTAACCCTTCGTGCAGCAGCCGGTCTGCGACCGGTGCAACCGATTGCAGCGAGCAGAACAGGTTGTCGCCGCCGCCACCGTCCAGCACGGCGTTGGCGCCCACCACCCGGGCGACCGCCAGCTTTGCGAAGCGGGTCGCTTGCGCGAACGATCGCGCGATCGGTCGGGCCAGGTCTTCGGCTTCCGAGCGCACCACATCGACGCGCGCGATCTCGTGCGCTGCTTCATAGCAAGGCGTGCCGAGGCGGGCTGCCACCTGTCGCGCATAGGCGCGCTCATCGCCCGCCGTATCGCCGGTCGTGAGATTGATGCAGGTGAGCGGCACCCCGCTTGTCGCGACGCAGCTCGCCAGGAGCGAGGAATCGAGTCCACCCGAGAGCATCACGAGGACGTGATCAAGCCCGCGGATCTGCGCGGCGATGCAGCTGCGCGCCGTCTGCAGCAGGTCGTCAGCAAGCGCGTCGGACGCGCCATGTCGCGGATCGTTGGCATAGGCCCAGGGAGACCAGCACGGTTCGACCGAGGCGTCCGCATCGGCGACAACCAGCCTGCTCCCCCACAGGAGTTCCTTGACATCCGCCACGCAGGTGCGATTTCCGCGCAAGCCTCCCGTCAGGAGATGCGAGGCGAGAGCGTCCCAATCGGGCTTGGTGATCAGGGGAATGCAGCGTTTGAGCAGCGCAAGATCCGATGCCACGAGATGAACCCCGCGATGGACGACATGCAGACAACCGAGATTGCCGAACGGCGAACGCAGGACCATCGCTCGCCCGGTCCCGGCGATGATCGCGACGTAATCGCCCCAATAATCATCGATCAGGCGCTGGCCGCCCGATGCGACGATCAGCCGGCTCGTATTTGCATCGGCTGCCTCGAGCCTCGACATCGCCGCATTGCGGTGATGGATGCGCCCGACGATCACTCCAGCGTCGCCGGACAGGACGAGGGGCTGCTGGCCATCGGCAAAGACGCGGACATTGGGCGCCGCGAGCACCTGCACGAGGCCGGCCTCGGATTGGGCACGCTCCTCGATCACGCGCCGCATGCCGAACGGATCGCGGCCTCCCAATATGGCGAAATAGCGGGGGTGCCTCATAGCCGCCGGATCGGCGTGTAGTGGCGGATGCGCTCCAATCGATCGTTGACGACAGCGTTGCCGCACTCGACCCAGCAATGTGCGCGAAAGGGGCCAAGCCGGACACCCAGAACGAGCTCGGGCCAATAGCCACGTCGTGCGAGAAATGCCGCGAGCGCAAGCGATCGGGGCAGGCAGCGATTGTGCGCAGTGGTAAGAAGGTCGAGACGGGCGAAATCAGTCGCAATCGCCGCGAGCGCCGTCCTGTCGCCGTGGTCACGCGGTCTTGATTTGCTCTTTGTCCGCTGCAGCGCGTCGACGGCTGCGCCTAGGCCTTTTTGGCGAAGCCGGCGCCGCGTTTTGATGACACTCCACCCCAGCGATAGCAGGCGCCGGAGCGAAGTCGGATAGTCGCTCGGTCCCTCGAGCAGGCTCGTTTGCGCGATTCTCGTCGAACAGGGTTCGCCCGCCGGCTTCGCATCCTCTGCAATCAAGCCGCGGGCAGACAGCATCTCGATCTCGGACGCCTTGGCTGCGTTCGCGAGCAGAGCGCGCCACGCGCAATCGAGCGCGCCGCCAAGACAGAAATATCGGTCGCGGGCAAGGTCGAGGAATACGTACCGACCCTGTACCTCGCAGAACGAAAGAGGAGGATGCAGCCACACGGAGGTGATCCTTCCCAAAAAAAACGGCACTCGAGTCAGGCTCGCGCCATTGATGTCATTCGGGCGATGAGGCGGGTGATGGACCGGACGCTCTGTGATCCGGTCAAGCCGCGCCCGTCGCGCTCAGCTTGGCTGCATCGCCTGCGTGCGCCCGGAGGTGGGGGTTCGGTCCCGAAAGGGGGGCGATGGGCGCGCGGGGCTTGTCCCGCGCGCCCCGTTCCGATCAGTCGTCGGTGAGGCCGGCGACGACCTGGCCGAGCTGCGTGTCTTCCTCCACGCCGACCGGGCCTTGCGTCTCGACGCTGGCGGTGCCGAGCTCAACGAGATCGGCGAAGCTGTTCTCACGATCCATGACATTCTCCTTCGATAATGCCGTTCAAGACGGCAAGGAAAAATCTAGAATAATTGGGAGATATAGGAATTTAATATTTGTAATATATAGATAATATATTGAACTAGGGCTTGTTGTGGGCGGTGACGCGCGCGACGATCCGCGGCACCGTCCTGATCCGTCGCCGATGGTAGCGAGCTATGGCAATGCGCAGGTCTGCTGCGCGTCCGGTTGTCCACGCTTCAATGAGCGCGGCGTATTCCACGTCCAGATCTGTGAGCACCTCGGCTTCCGCCTTGCGCGCGCGGTGCAGCCGTTCGCTCGCCTGCCGTACTGCCCGGTGATGCTCTCGAGTCCCCAGCGTCGCAGCGATCGCGCCGAACAGCATCGCCACGACATCTGCCCTATCTTCGGCTTCATTGGGCACGGGCACCGGCGATGTCTTCGTCGGTATCCATCCGCGTAGCAGAACCCCCAGAAGGTCAGCATTCCATGCGTAGAGGTCGCGCAGGGCGCCTTCACTCAGCACCGGTACCCGGAAACCCTGGCTTGGCCATGCCTCGACCATCAGCTCACCCAACAATTGATGAAGCGCGTCGCGCACCGGCGTCGCGCTTGCATTGAGTTCCGATGCCAGCTTCGCGGGATCGAGTCGCTCGCCGGCCCGCAACTCGCCCAACATAATCTGGGTCTTGAGGACGGCGTAGATGCGTTCGGTCGTGAGGCCCGGACTCATGCGCCGCCGGCGTCGATGCGCTCGCGTTCGCGCGCGACATGCGCAGCGACCATCGCCTCCTGTTTGGAAGTCAGCGCATCGGTTGCTGCCACGTGCTCGGGCAAGTCGCCTGCCAGCAGCTGCGATGGGCATTGCCCGTCGACATTGCCGAGATTGGGCCGATGCTGCCGATAGCCGGCGAGCGCGGCAAGACTGGCGCCGAACGTGCGCGCCACCTCCGGCGGATAGGCCAGCCAGGGATTCTCGTAGGGCTTGAGCCAGCCGAGCGAATAGCCAACGACAATGCCGCGACGCGGGGCCGAGCTTGTGTTGGCGCCGCCACCGTGCAGTGTCGAGCCCAGAAACAAGATCGCGTCGCCAGGTTCGCATACCGCCGCAACACCTGGTTGCAATGGAGGATCAGCGCTTACGCGTGCGCCATGCGAACGCGGCCAGATCACAGTGGCGCCGTTCTCGGCGGTGAACGGGGTCAGAGGCCACATTACGTTGAGCAGATATTCGATGCGTCCCTTTTCGCCATGCCACATGTCCTGGTCGCGGTGCGGCACTTGTGCGATCTCGCCCGGGTGAATCTCGATCGCTTGCATGACATTGAGTTGGATCGCATCGCAAAATGGTTCGAGCAGAGCGTGGGCGACCGCGATGACAGCAGGATGCTCGGCCAGCAAGTGCGCGGCCGATGTCCGGATGAGCAGACGCCCGAAGCGTTTGGTCCGCTCGCCGTAGAAGTGGCCTTTGCTGAAGGGGGTGTCGAGAAATCGCTCGGAGACGTCGCGGTCGAGCTCGCTCATCACCATTCGCGAAAGCAGATCGGACATGATGCAAAACCCGTTTCGACGAATTTCGGCAAGACTCGCTTCGATGGAGGCTTCCGTCGTGCAGCGCTCGTCTAGCCCACTCATGAGGTAAGCTCCTTGGCGCGTGCGGGAAGGGACGCGCTGCCTGCGTGGCTCGCTGACCAGGTCCCGCTGGCGGCGAGTAGGGCAGGGGTGTCGTCGTCGATCTCGATAGTCAGCGCGGTGAGCATCACACCGCCGACGATCCGGGGCTTGCCGAGCGGCGCGCAACGCCAGCCGAAGGTCTGGATCTGCTGGAACCATCCGATCTCCGCGACGCCCGTGTATCGTTCGATGCCATGCGCGAGCGCGTGCGTGGCGAGCGCGCTGACGAGTCGGTCGCGTGCACGGCGCCGATCGGCCGCGTGGAGCGATCGATCTAGGCAGAAGCGCGTGATCTCCCGGATTTGAGGCCCGCGCGGCACGTCGTCGTCAACCAGTTCGGGGAACAGATTGCCGAGGATATGCGCGCGCGTCGTCTGGAGCAGCCGGGCGGACGCGAGATGAGCGCCGTTGCCGTCGCTCAGGACGAGATAGGCCGCCTCATTGTCGTCGAACTGGTCGAGTTCCCATGCTCCTCCGAGCACGGGGACATCCCATTTGAGGAGGTCGACGAACACGCGCTTGCGCGCCTCGAACATCGCGCGAAGAACAGCGCCTTCGGCCTCGCTCGCACGATCGATTGTATGGATCATGATAGGTGCTCCCGGTCTTGTTGACCGGGCGAATGCACCAGATCGAGGTGCGGCTCGGTATCCCTAGAACGAGGGAGAAATTGCCGTGTTTGGAGGCTGCAGTGACGACGGCGCGCCGTTGCACGCGAATCGGTCGAGCGGTTCAGCGCACGCGCGGGTCGACCTCGGTGAGGCAGATTTCGCCGGCGGCGAGAAGGCTGACGACCAGCTCGGTGCGAGTGCAGACCCCGAGGCGAGCCCTGGCTTCCCGCATATGCTCCATGACACTTTGCTCGCCGATGCCGAGCTTGCATGCGATCTTGCGATTGCTGAAACCGCGCCCGGCAAGCGTGATGCATTGCCGTTGCCGCTCGCTGATCCTCGGCCATGATTGTCCCCGTGCTCGGCGCTGCAGGCGGCGCGCTCTTTCGAATGCGAACATGCCGATCATCTGTGCCCACAGCAGGGTATTCTCAGGCAGTCTCTGGCCGGCCGCGGCCACGAAGCTGCACGAGCCGCGCGCTTCGCCGGGCACATGCGCAGGCACGGTGACTCCATCGCCCAGGCCGATCTGCTGACCGCGCCCCAGCAGGCGATGGTCGCTGCGGTTCAACGGTATGATGCCGGCCACGTCTCGCCAGTAGAACCCCTGCGCGGTGAAATGGCTCGCGCGATGGATCGGATCCGACAGCCCCAGCCGGTTGGCATCGTACCATTCCTCCCAACCATCGGGATAGTTGTGCAGGCGAAGCGCTAGAGGCGACGCGACGAAGTCGACATGATGCGACAAGGCAAAATAGCGGATGCCGGCCCGTCCACAGGCATCGCCCAGAGCATCGTGCAAGCGGGTCTTCGAGACAATCTTCGAAAGGCTGCGCACGAACTCCGTCGCAGCAGACACAATATCCATGACAGTCCACCTCGGTCGGCAAGACCGTGGTCTCGAAACACGGTATTTCCGACCGCCTTTCACGTCTGTCCGGGAAATCCGCTCTCAAGCGCGGCGCCCCGGTAAGCATGATGGGGTGTGCCGTTTGCCTGATTTCGTTAGAGAATTGACATGGCTCCAATCAGCTAAATGCAATGGGAAAGGAGGAATAGAGTTCACCTATGCGGCAAGGCAACTATATTCTCCCTATATTTGGAGGATTCGTGAATGGCCCCAGGACGGCGGTCGAGGTTGCCTTCCAAGACCGCCGTTGGCAGCGTGCGCTGGGACATGTCCGAGATTTCCGCTCTGGTCGCAAGTCTGCGCTACGCTGCTACGATAGAAGAACTTTCGGCACTCCTGAGCGTGATCGCTCGAAAGTTGGGTTTCCGCTATCATGCCCTTGTCCACCACGCCGACCTTGCACGGCCGCCGCGTCGGTTCATCTTCCTGCAGAACTATCCCTCGGGTTGGGTCGAGACTTACGCCAGGGCTGGTCTCCATCGGCTCGACCCGGCGCAGCGGCTCGCCGCACGACAGCCGGGCAGCTTCATCTGGCGCGATCTTCAGGATATTGTCGGCTTGTCGGTCCATGAGCTTCGTATGATGGAGCAGGCGCGCGTCGCCGGCCTCGGCGACGGGCTCACCGTGCCGCTGCATGCGCCAGGCGAGCGCACCATGAGCTGTTCTTTCGCGATGGCGAGTGACGAGGCCTTACCCGACGACACGCTGCTTGTGGCCGAACTCCTGGCGCACGCCGCATTCGCAGCCCTTTTCGATCTGCTCCACCCTGGATGCTGCGCGCCCGAGCCGCGTCTGACCGCGCGGCAGGAAGAATGCGTCACACTTATGGCGCAGGGCAAGACCGACTGGGAGATCGGCGCTATCCTCGGTCTAAGTGAGGAAACTGTCACGACCTATCTCAAGGCAGCGCGGCGCCGTTTCGGCGTCGCGCGACGGACTCAGCTCGCGGTTGCGGCGGTCAGCTATGGTCTCATCGGTTTCGACGAGGTCGTGACCTGGCAATACCCCCTTTAGGGGCCATGGGTTTACATCGTGCGAGGCGCTTTACTGCGCCTCTCTGGGCAGGCCTTGAATGGTGCCTGGAGTATGTACCGACGCGGTTGGGCGCGCCGGCACACCAACGCTGGACCTTCGACGGAAGAGGTGATCATGAGCGACGATATCGCACGAGCGCTTCGTGCGCGAACCGCAAATCCGTTCCTCAACACGCGCCAGGCAGCGCATTATCTCGGACTCACGCCGCGCCATCTCGAACGCTTGCGGAGCTGTGGCGGAGGACCCTCGTTTCGCCGGCATGGCCGTTTCGTCTTCTATCACCTCGGCGATCTGATCGCTTGGTCGCGCCGCACAATATCGGACAGGATTGGTGATTGACCGGGTGCTCGCCGGCACGCGGAGCGCGCTGAAGCAGTCACGCGCGGTGACGATCGGAATGCTTGGGCTCGTGGTTGGTGCGACAGTTTTCACCCCGCCTGCACCCATGCTCGTGTGGAACGTTAGCGCCAGCGCACCGATCGGCCTCTACAGCGTGCATCCGCGAGCGCATGTCGGAACGGGCGACATGGTGATCGTGCGCTTGCCCGGGTTGTTCCGAAGCTTCGCGGCGCACCGCCATTATCTGCCCGCTAATGTGCCGCTGGTGAAACGTGTTGCTGCCGTCGCCAGCGACAGAGTTTGCGCCCGTGGGCGCGTGGTGCGCGTCAACGGGCGGTGGGCCGCGTCGCGGCGGCGCTTCGACAGGCAGGGCAGAGCGCTCCCCTGGTGGCAGGGCTGCCGGACTCTGCGCAGCGGCGAGCTCTTTCTGCTCATGGACCATCCCGCCTCGTTCGACGGGCGTTATTTCGGGCCCATTGCGCGCGCTGACGTGATTGGTCGGGCGCGGCGGCTATGGACGCGGTGAAAGCCTGCCTGGCGGTGGCGCTGGCGCTCGTTGCCGCCGGACCGGCCTGGGGACAGGGTGTCGAGCGTTGGCGCGCCCATATCGATGAGGCGTCGGAGCGCTTCGACCTGCCTGCCGCCTGGATCGAGCGGGTGATCGCGGCCGAGAGCGGCGGGCAGACCATGCTTGATGGACGTCCGGTCAGATCCAGCGCTGGCGCCATGGGGCTGATGCAACTGATGCCCGGCACCTGGGCTGGGATGCGTGCGAGGCTCCGGCTCGGCCGCGATCCGCACGATCCGCACGACAATATTCTCGCAGGCACGGCCTATTTGAAGCTGATGTACGACCGATTCGGCTATCCTGGACTGTTTGCCGCCTACAATGCCGGTCCCGGCCGCTATGCCGAGCATCTTGCCACCGGGCGGCTGCTACCGCGTGAGACGAGTGCCTATCTCGCGACCGTCTCGGACACGCACTATTCTGTGCCGTCGCAGCCGGCGGAGCGTTCCGCCAGCGCAGTCTTCTTTCGTTTGCATTGGGTAAGAGGCGAGCCGCGCCAAGTGAAAGGTCCACCAGCGAGCGCTCGGCTGTTCGTGATCCGCCGCGACTGACTTGGTGCAATTGGTCAGCGGATGACAGTCAAGGATGCAAGCTCCAACGGCAGCATCCTGTTCCATCTCACCACCTCGTTTCGATGATTATCGAAATGTTTGATTGCGATCGAAATGCCAAACCACAGCTGAAGATCTGACGATGGGCAGTCGCAACAACCCAGACGGTGGTACGAGAGACGTTCGATAATGGCCGCGTCTAGCGGGTGAACGAAGGATTGCTTTTAACGGTCGCAATCGATGGTCCAAACGACCGCTAAAGTCGGCGACAGCTACTTTCTCCTGCTGGCTTCCTTAGAGAACTCACGCGCGAGATCGATGAAGGCCTTGAATGCGGCGGAGGGATGCCGCCTGCCCGGATAGTAGAGCGCCAGGGGGGCGAGCTGCGGCGTCCAGTCTTCGAGCACGATCTCCAGCCGCCCGGCGTCGAGATCGTCGCGCACGTCGGATTCCATGACATAGCCGATGCCCGCGCCTTCCAGAACAGCGATGCGTGAAAGGCTCGCCTCGTCGAGCGTGATCGGGCCGGCGACGTCGATCTGCGCGGGCTGACCGTTCTTCTCGAACTGCCAGCGATATGGAGCGCCGTTGGGAAGCCGTATCCGCAGGCATGCATGGTGCAGCAGATCCGGCGGCGCCAGCGGTTTGCCGTGCGTCTGAAAATACGCCGGCGAGCCCACCACCACATTTCTTCGGGCTGATCCCAAAGGCACGGCGATCATGTCGCTAGGCACCAGATCCCGGGTCCGGAGGCCGAAATCGAACCCCTCGGCCACGACATCGACAAGCCGGCCTTCGGTGACCAGATCGATGTGGACCTGCGGATAGAGCCTTATAAACTTAAGGATCAGCGGGGCCAGGATTTCGCGGGCCGCTGTCGCGAAGGCGTTGATGCGCAGCGTGCCCGACGGAGTCTCCTGCTGCGAGCGTGCTGCGTTCATCGCATCGTGGATGTCCTGCAACGCCGGCCCAACCTGTCCCACGAAGTCTCGTCCGGCATCCGTCAGCGAAACGCTGCGGGTCGTCCGATTGAACAGGCGAACGCCGAGCTGCCGCTCCAGTTTGCCGACCGCGTTGCTGAGCGCGGTCGTCGACATCTCGAGATCGAGTGCCGCGGCACGGAACGACCCTCGTCGGGCGATCGCGAGAACCGCATCCAGTTCGAGTAGACCCTGCCTCGTCATTGTCCCTCAAATCGTGACGCTTCATCCAACTTTGTCCCGATTATCGGCGGGTCCGTCCATAGCTAAATTGGGTCGAGCCGCGAACGACCAATCCGGTCACTCGCCAATGGAGACGAGCGATGGCTATCGACCTGCCCAAACCAATTGCTGGCTACTTCGAAGCGGACAAAGGCCTGAGCGCCGAGGCGATCGCCGCATGCTTCGCCCCGGCGGCTGTCGTCAGGGACGAGGGTCACACCTATGCCGGGCGCGACGCGATCCGCAGGTGGAAGGATCGGTCCTCTGCGCAGTACACCTACACGACGGAGCCATTCTCGATTGTTGACGAAGATGGGCGGATCGTCGTTGCCAGCCATCTGGTCGGCGACTTCCCCGGCAGTCCCGTTGACCTGCGCTACTTCTTTGTCCTCGATGGCGAGAAGATCGGCGAGCTGGAAATCGTCCCATGATCCCGTTCGTCACACTTGCGGGCAAGCGCGCGCTGATCACCTCCGGCACCCGCGGCGCGGGAGCCGCCACGGTGGCTTTGTTCGAGGAACTCGGCGCCTGTGTCCTGACAACCGCCCGGACGAAGCCCGAAAATCTGGCAGCCTCGAAGTTCGTCGCCGCCGATCTTACGCGGGCCGAAGATGGCGCGGACTTAGCCAAAGCCGTGCGCGAGCGGCTGGGCTGCCTCGACATCATCGTCCACATGCTGGGCGGCTCGTCGTCGCCGGCGGGAGGTATGCCGCCTTGAGTGACGCGCAATGGCAGCAGGAGCTCGATCTCAATCTGATGCCCGCGGTACGCCTCGATCGGGAGCTCGTTCCTGAGATGGTGGCGCGTGGCAGCGGCGTCGTGATCCAT
>Ga0164243_10016009_pt1 | contig 10317 bp, 12 predicted proteins | sample OricompcompostOP_FD_108781 | JGI IMG/M metagenome (GOLD analysis project Ga0164243, IMG submission 108781) | Organic Plus compost microbial communities from Emeryville, California, USA - Original compost - Organic plus compost (OP) | ecosystem: Engineered > Solid waste > Mixed feedstock >... | reverse complement strand
GATGCGTCTAGCCCGCTCCAGGGCCGAAAAATCGAGCTTTCCGCCGGTTTTTCCGCTGTTTTCCGAGACCGTCATTTCACCGCTGTTTCCGGGCTTGTGGGCGTTCTTTGCTGGCAACTGTCCCAAGTTTGTCCCCAAATGGGCTTGGGACAATTGGGAGGTCGCCATGGTCACAATCGTAACAAGAAAGGGGGCGAACGGGCCTGGCTTTCAGGCACGGCTGCGGCTCACCCGGAATGGGAAACTGGTTCATAAGGAGTCGCGAACTTTTGCGACAAAGGGGTGCTGCGAAGGAATGGGTTAAAGCCCGCGAAGTGCAGCTCGCCGACCCCGAAGGGGTGGCCAAAGCCGGTGCCGTCACCCTGGCCGCGCTCATTCGTGGTATCGACATCTTCGAGTCCATCTCGCCTGGCAGCGATCCAAACGGAGCGCCCTCAAGTCCCTGGAGAACCACCGGTCGGCCAAACAGATCCCCTCACACTCACAGCGGATGTCCTTCGAGACTGCGCGGTTGTTCTATCCTGTTTTACCGAGAATGCCCCAATCACAATTGCGCTCGCGCTCGCCGCGATCAAACTCTCCAGCATCGTTGCAAATCCACACTTGCATTTGCTTCTCGCTCAATTTCAAGATCAGAAAGTTAGAACGTGGCAAGAGCGTGCACGCATCCGGCTCAAACTGCAGCAGGTAGCCATTTCCCGCGCGCACGAGCACATACGGGACATGCGCGCACTCGCCCCAACTGAAGTCATTGGCGCCGATGGAGAGTTCACCGTAGCCCCGTACACTCTTGCTGTAAGGACTATAGGTTCCAATCATCTCCGCCGAAAGCTTCCGATCGTGCGCGCCATCGGTGCTACTGGCTGGTGCCTGCGCGCACGCCACGGTGGCCACCCACATCATCATGAATAGAAGACGTAATTTCATGGTTTCACTCCCTGGCTGAACTGATGAGCCAACGCTCACCGATCGCTTTAGTAATCGCTACAATGGCTGACTGCTCGCACGCACTCGGAATTCCCGATGCTGCAAGAGCTCAGCACTAAACTTTCTTCGAGCACTGCCACTGCTGAGCCGTGCCGGAAAGTCCCTCCATGTCCCCGCACCCAATCCAACGCATATCTGCTGCGAATTCCTGCTTGGCTGCGCGATTCGTGGACGGCTCTCGCTCTAATCGCAGCCCTAGCGCGACAGACGCTTCGTCGCGGTAAATCGACCGTTCGGACTCCGGTACGATACCTCGCCCGGTTCGCGCACGAACGCTCCAACGGCGGCCGAGCGAGCGAACATGAGAAGGTCGTTGCCGGATCCGTCGACAATCTCATCGTGCCCGTCTCCCGTGTTCAAGTAATAGAAATCATCGCCGGCCCCGCCTAGCAGATGATCATCGCCAGCCCCGCCCCAGATCATGTCGCTGCCGGAGCCACCGTCGATGACATCCGTACCTGCCGCACCATCGATCTGATCACTGCCATCGGCAATGATCAGATCGTTGCTATCGCTTCCGCGTAAATCAATGTCAACATCCGCCGTTGCGCAGCTACTATGACGGCAATCATTCCGGCGGGATCTCGAAGCTGCGGTAGTGTCAAAGAACACAAGGCTAAACATTCGTTGCAGATGCTCGACGTGCTCGGCGGCTCCCCAAGGCTTTTCTCCACTGATCGAGTACTTTCTTGTGGCAAAACCGCGAGCCCCCCTATCTCAGAACAGCTAGCAAGAGCGTTCGATCGATGTGGCACCACTTCGACGGACACCTGCTACTAGTCAGATGCTCGCTGTCGCGCCCTGTTGCGAACTGTCGCAAAGTATCTCGAGTGGCAGATTACCTGGCTGGAATCAGGGCGCGACGCATCTTCTCGGTTCCGGCAATGGCCTGTTCAATCGTCCCGAAGAGCTTGCCGGGTGATTCACATACGTTCTATTCAAGGTGCAACCGTTCCGGGCACGATTGGCTCCATGAGCGCTGCGAACTGGCCCCACCAAAGCTTCACTCCGCCGTTTACCGCCTCGGGGCGAGCAGCGCTCGTGGCTCCTCCCCCCTGGCACTATGCCGGCTGGCTCCTGAATGTTGCATTCAGTTTCGAAGCAGCGAGGGCCGCGCCGTTGCTCCCGCCCGCCGCCGGCCGATCCGTCGGCACAGGCTATGTGCACTTTGCCGATTGGCAAGCCTGCACCGACGGCCACGAACTGATTGATCCGGTGCTCGCACAGTACCGTGAAACCATCGTGGTGCTGGAGATCGAACGGCCGGACGGTACCCGCTGCATGTACTGCCCTTCCATTTGGGTGGACCAAGATATCTCCCTGCTACGCGGCCTGCTGCAAGGCTGGCCCAAGAAGATGGGAAGCACCTGGCTCACACGCAGCCTCCCGCTGGACCACCCTGCCGCAGCACCGCTGCGCGCAGGGAGCAAGCTCGGTGCAAGTCTGGCCGTGAAGGATCGCCGCGTGATCGAAGCGCAAGCCACGATTACGGGCGCCCCTGGCCGCCCACTGGGCTTCCTTGCGCTCCCCACCATCGGCGCCGTGGGATGGCCGGATCTTCGCCGGCCAGATCGATTTCCCGAGCCCACGCTCGTGCAGCCGGACATTGACCGGCGTGTGGGGAACGGCTGGCATGAGGCTGCGGCGTCGCTGCATTTGTCACCGCACCCCACAGAGGACATCGGCCTGCTCGGAGACATCGAGGCAAGCGACGCGAGCGTTGGCTGGATCGGCATCACCGTGACGGGGACGCGTGATGCCTGAAGGACAAATTCAGCCAACCCTGAACAAGGTGTCCATCGTGCTGGCCAACGGCTTGGCATGTGGGCAGGCGTGTAATGTCACCGCCTGCATCGCTGCTGGGCTTGCAGCGGCGAAGCCTGCGTTGGCGGGCAAACCGCTCGTCGACGCCGCGGGGTTGCGCTCAGTATCCTCATCGCACCAAGCGATTACTATTTTGCGCGCCGAACCCGCCACAATGAGTGCGTTAGTGCTTCAGCTCACCGGCAACGCCCCACCCGAAGACGTTGTGCTGTCTCTGTTCCCCGCCTATGCACAGACGATTCACGAATGCGGCGAGTATTGGAATCGACACCGATGGGCCGCTCACGCAAACGAGGTGCTGCTCGGTATAGGAATGGCGGGGCCCAAGCGATGGGTGAGCGGATTGACTGGAAGTCTGCCTCTATGGCGTTGAAGCGATCTGAAGTTCGCCGGATACACGTATTCGATCTGGAACAAGTGCGGCACCAGCAGGAGGGACAGGAATGGGTCCCGCACTGGCACACCGAGTGGTCCTTTGGCGCTATTGCGAAAGGCGGCTGTCACTGCAGCGTGGCAGGGCGCCCCTTTCTGGCCCGCGCTGGAGATCTCATCGCGATTGCGCCGCATACCGTTCACACCGGAGTCCTGACCGCGTCCTCGGAGTGCAAAGCTGTGTTGGTGATGATGTTGTACGTGCCGCCAATATGGCTGCTGCGCGAGGGCCTCACTCCACCGGCGCGCAGCGGGCTGATTCGGGCACCGACGTTGGTGCGGCAAGCGAAGAACCTTTCATCTGTAGATGACGTGCAGGCTTGGCTGCACAAAGCTGTGCCCAGGCTCTCCCATGCGTTGCGACCGACCTCCAGCGCGCCACTCGATCCAATCCCGACGGATGCAGCACGCATGCTGATGGAACGGGTGCGGTCCACCGTTCTGGGCGGGGATTGGAATGTCTCGGGTTTGGCGAGGCAGTGCCGCGTAAGCCGCAGACGAATTCACCAGGTGATGAAGCACTGGATCGGCATGTCGCCTTCTGACTATCTGCGCACCGTTCGACTGCACCGTGCCAAGGACATGCTGCTCGAGGGACTGCCCTTGGCGACGGTGGCGACAGCTTGCGGTTTCGCCGATCAAGCACACTTCACGCGTTGGTTCCGGCGCGCCTTCGGCTACACGCCTGGAGATCTCGTACGGGACTCTTCAGGTAGAGGAACAACACGGCAGACACCCCGCTAGTCCGAAGTCCACGCATACCAGTAGCACCGGCACCGCCGGTTATGCCTGAGTCGCGACTCCATGACGTGCAGTGTCGTCTGGTCGGGACTGACCATTGAAGCCAAAGCCGGACCCGCTCGCCTGCGAGGCTATGCCAGAAAATCCATCACTACCCGGATAAACTCCTCGGGTTGTTCAACGTTCGAAAGATGCACGACCGGAAGCACTACCAGACGTGCGCCTGGAATCGTCTCGGCAATCGCCTGGCCGTGGGCTGCCGAGGTGACCGTATCGTGCAGACCCGCGATCACCAACGTGGGACAATCGATCAGTGCCGCCGTGCGTCGAAGGTCGGCATCGCGTACCACTGCCCACGCACCGGCGAGGCCATGCCGATCCGTGGCCAGCAGCATCGAGCGAAACTGCTTCACTACCGGCGCATCCGATTGCACCCACTGCGCTGGAAACCAATTGCGAAGAAACATTTCCGCGGTGTCGTTCATGTCGGGCGCTTGCTCGACCGCGCGAATTGCCGCATCCCACGTCTGAGCCGGTCCCAGATAGGACGCGGTATTGGCGAGGATGAGCCTGTCGATGCGCTCGGGCGAGTGGATCCCCAGCCATTGACCGACGAAGCCGCCGAGCGATAGTCCGAGGAAGTGGGCATGGTCGATCCGCAACTCGTCCATCAGCTCGATCACATCGCGCCCCAGACGGTCGAGGGAATATGCGCCAGCCGGCACGCCCGATGCGCCATGACCGCGCGTGTCGTAGCGAACGACTCGATACTTGCCGGCGAGCGCATCGACCTGGCCATTCCACATGTGCAGCGACGTGCCGATCGAATTCGACAGCAGGAGCACGGGCAGGTCCGCTGAACCGTCAATGCGATACGCCATGCGCATGCCATCTCCGGTGGTGAAATGAGACTCGAGTGGCTGGGCCGATGGTGCCGGCAGCGTGGTCGGCGCCTCAGCAGAGCTGAGAGCTGCGATGTTCGCGATGGAACTCATTGAAAGCATCTCCTGGACGGCTGTCGAAGGTGACAATCGTAGTCCCCGCACCTTGTCGGCGTATATTATTCAGTATCGACAACCTATGTAATCATTGGTGACAATGCATCCATTCACCCTCAACGAACTTCAGTGCTTCGATGCCGTGGTGCAGGCCGGCACGTTTCAAGCGGCGGCGAAGCGGCTCCATCGCACCCACCCGGCGGTGTTCGCGGCCGTCGCGAAGCTCGAACGGCAACTTGGCATGCAACTGCTCGACCGCAGCGCCTATCGCGTCCAGCCCACTGAAGCCGGACGCTCACTGCACCGTCGAGCGCAGGCGCTATTGCGATTGGCGGATGCCGTCGGGACTCATGCGAAGCAGTTGGCAATGGGAGAAGAGATCCAGTTGCGGGTCGTTTTGGGGGACCTGTGCCCGCGACCGGCGTTGCTCGGGCTACTGAGCACGTTCTTCGCCAGCTTCCGTCAGACACGACTGCACGTGCACTTCGAAGCGGTCACCGGCCCGTGGGAGCGACTGTTCGACGACGAGGCGGATCTCATCGTTCATCGCATCGACAAAACCGATGAGCGTTTGGAGTGGATCGACATCGGGCAGGTGGTACTGCTGCCAGTGGCAGCTCCGGGGTTTCTGCCCTTCCCTATCTCCTCGACGATCTCACCGACGCAACTGCGCGATCTCACCCAGTGCGTGATCCGCGACACAACGCGACGTGGGCCCGGCGAAAGTCACTACATTGTGGCCGGCGCACACCAGTGCACCGTGGCAGACCACAGCATGAAGAAGGAGCTCATCGTGCAGGGCATGGCTTGGGGTCACCTGCCGCGCTTTCTCATTGAGAACGAGCTGCGCGACGGACGCCTTCTGTCGCTGGCCGGCCGTCACTTTCCCGGAATCAAGGAAGACCTCGTTGTCGCGCGACGCACCGATCGACCCCACGGCCCGATTGCTGCTCAGCTATGGTCGTACTTGCACGAACAGGCGCCGTTGGTTCGCGACTCGCTCACAGTAAAACCCGTTCGCAAGCCACCGCCCGGCGCGCGCCCGACATCGCGCAACAAGCGCCGAGATCGCCATCGGTCATGACAGTCGCACTCGAACATTGAAGTGCCTGGAGTCGCCTGCTTGAAATTACTTGTGAGCTTGCCTTGCCGCGGGGCATCACCCACCGCAGGATCCTGACCCACAGCCACCACGGTTGCATCGCAGACGCCTGTCCGAAGGCAAGCGAGCCAATCAAAACGCCGACTGCGGCGCCGCTGCCGTGTTGGGATGTATCGGAATACCGTATCGGTCCAGGTAGGAAGGGGCGCCGACGACCAGCCAGCGAATGTCTCTCGAAGGCGTTGCGCGATCATGTCTTCAGGAACGGTTCCACCGTAGCGAATGCCGGCATCAAAGCCGCTGTCGATCACATCGATCATGCGATTACTCACCGAAATTTCGAGCTCGACGTCTGGATAACGTCGTGGCCATTACGGGCCCAAGAAGAAAAGTTGCCGCCTCGTTGGGCACGCTCAGCTTCACGCGCCCGATCGGCGCATCCCGAAATCGGTTCACCACATCCATTGCTTGAGCGATCGCATCGAAATGTGCAGCAACGGCGGCCTGCAACGCCTCGCCCGCGGCAGTCAATGTGACGCTGCGAGTCGTGCGATTCAACTTCACCATACTACTTGCGTTGGGGAGCGCTGGATTCCTGGGAACCTACATGGCCGGGCGACTGTTCCCTCGAGGTTTGCAGTGGCTCCTTTGGGGCCTTCCGGCAGCCTTGGCGCTCCTTACCTTCGGCTTGCTCATGGGAGGACGGAACATTTTGAGCGTGGCGATCCTCATGACTGCGTGGGGCACCGTCAATTCGGCCATTCCGGTCGCTTGGTCAGCATGGCTCGCCAAGCGCATCAGTGACGAGCCGGAGAGCGACGGCGGCCTGATGGTCGCTGCCATTCAACTCTCCATCATGGCGGGTGCGGCGCTCGGAGGATGGCTGCTGGATCGTTGGTCGATCTCCGCCACCTTCCTCGGTGGCACTGCGCTCCTCGCACTTGCCGCGGCACTCGTGCGGGGTGGCATCCGTATCCGCGCAGACAGCGCGTCCAAACGTCTATCTTTTCACTGACTCGGTGCGCATCGATGCGCAGTACACACGCAATGATCCGTCGCGAGTGACGGGCGACACCGTCACGTTTGAGCCGGGTGCCCGGACGGCGTGGCATTCACATCCACCGGGCCAGACACTCATCGTGACAGCCGGCCAGGGTCGCGTTCGCCCGGACTGCTCGCTGCGTCGGACGTGCTCGGTACCGGATGGTTCGGAGCCGACGCTGCCGAAGTCGCCCCCGGTAAGACAGTGGTAGTGGTCGGCGATGGCGCGGTCGGTCTTTGCGCCATTCTTGCCGCCAAACATCTCGGTGCAGAACGAATCATCGCAATGAGCCGGCACCCCTCCAGGCAGAAACTCGCGCGTGAATTCGGCGCCACCGACATCGTCACCGAGCGCGGCGATGCCAGCGTTGACGTGACGTAAGACGCCAGCTGCCAGCAGCCACAACGTTCAGCAGCTCACGCCGGGACAGCTTGCGAGTGTTCACATTGCCAAGCATCACGAGTGATTTCCTGGAGGCATGCAGCTGCCGAAGTAGGCGTTGATGTCGGCTACTCCAAATTGTATGTGGTGACGACATCGCCTGTGTGGGCCGCCAACGAGTGCCGAACGTAGGCCACCGCGGGCGGCTGGCCGCATCAGTCACGAGGCAGGACGCAGGCAGAACTTCATGATTTACAGCGCCTTCGCAGGCCGACTTCATGCTCACTGGCACAGCGAGACTCATGTGCTGCGATCGCGTACGGTTACTGCATCGCTCACCACGTCGGAAGTGAGCCACTGCTACCCAGCACACGGAGCGCGTATAACGCAACGACGATACTTGGATCGCGACTGCTCTCAACTCTGCAAGAGCGCTGCTGAAAGCTCGTGTGGGCCGCTGAGTAGCCAGACCTTCTTGGGAGCCATCACGGCAGTCGCACGCGCGTGAGGTAAGCATTATGAAAGCTGCGAACCCAGGTCTCCCGTCGCTCCTAGTGCTCATGATGGCGGTGTCGATTGAGGCACTTGCGCAGGACACGCCTATCGGCACGCTCACGATTCCAGAGGTCACGCAGCAACCGGTCGGAGTCTTTTCGGCTGGAGTGAGCTACAACATTCCAACCAACGAGAGAGGTAGCCGGAGTGCGGGAACGGCGATGTTCAGCACGTTCATGCTGACGAAGCTCGTAGACGGCACGTCGCCCAACTTGCTCACCAGCGCCGCGAGCGGTCGAGTATTTCCCACCGGCCGCATCGATCTCTACGATCCCGGCGGAACCAATGTCCTGACGACCTTCGAGCTTTCGAATCTGGTCGTGCTCGGGGCTGTGGTGAAAAGCGAGCCGATGGGTACCAGTCGAGCACTCCTGGAGGAAGTCTCCCTCGACTATCAGAAAATCAAGCAGACGGTGATGACGGCCGCCGGCCCGGTCACAGGATGTTGGGACCGGGCACAGAACGCTGCATGCTGATGCGGAAGCGCTGCATCTCAAAAGCCTGGGATGCCTTGAGTCCGGATATTGGCGTCGATCTGGATGTCTTCGAAGTGGATGTAACTGAGTATCTGGTTCAGCCTTGCTACCAACTGTGATGTTGGGGGAGGCAGGCCCCGAAAGGTCCCTCGCCTTTCTTGCCGGGTACAATGCAGGGGCTCACGGAACTGCCCCATTCAAGCCATCCAAGCCTTGAATGGGGCGTCCGGCGATTACTTCTGATCAGCGTGTATACGTTCCAAGATCGCCGAGGTCGATCGTGTACCCGTCCTGGAGTTTCTCGTATTCGCCTTCGAAGAAATCATCCAGGTAGGAATGTCCAAGAATGAATCGGTCCGGTTTCATGGCGCCGTAGTAGCCGCCATTGGCATTGCTCTGACTGTCGAACAGGACATAGCTTCCCTGCCATCCCGAACCGGACACGCCCCAGCTGATGATGTGATCGACATACGGAGCGAACTTGGTGAACAGTTTGTACATCAGCGCGTACTGATAACCCAGCGCGTCGGACTGCCTGACGTTCAGCACCGCCGGAGCGGTCGCGCCGCCACCGGGGGCGCTGGTCGGCACCTTCAGATCCAATTCCGAGAAGGCGATGCCGGAAAGAAGGCCTCGGTCGACGAGAGAGGCATACAGCGCCATTGCATATTGGTTGTTGCTTGCAAGGTTCTTTCCAATCGAATCGTGTCCCTGGATGCCCACGTCTTCGATGAGGGGTCTGCCGTCGTACAGCGGATCGGAGAGCCATGCGGTGTTCAGCGCACGAACCATGTTGTACACGGTCCTCGCTTTGCTGCGGGTGGCGATGTCGTAATCGTTGTACGTCAGCTTGGGAGGGTTGGCGACGATGTACGCGTCGATGCTGCCGTCGACATCGTGTCCGTCGAGCTTCATGTACTCGGGAAGATTCGCGTAGTTCGCTTTGTAGGCCGCCGCCATGCGGGCATTGGGGGCCGCGATGTGCGCGTGTTTGAACAGCAAGTAAATGTAGTGCTGGGTGATGTCGCCGCCGATGAGATCATCCGACATCGCCACGAGCCAGTTGGTGTGTTTGAGGCTCGTTCTCCAGTTGTTCGGATCCGTGGGGATGAGCTCGCTGTGGCGGCTTTCGTGGACCTCTTCGTTGAGTACGTCCCATGAATTGAAGGGAATGACTCCGCGGGACACGCTCGATCCGTACTTCGTATCAGTGGTCAGGAAGTGCCGCATCACATACATCGTGTGATTGAACTGCACCCGTCGAGCCATTTCTCTGTCGACCCGCACCTGCGTCGTGACGCCGTTGCCCAATCCGTAGAAATTGGTCGTGCCGTTGTACCCGGAGGGAAGATTCGCCGGAACGATCTGTCGCATCCATGCGGGGGCCTGGTTGTACCAGGCCAGGACATGGCCGTGAGCCTTGTACTGGCCCGGAGCTCCGGAATCCCTGATCGCCAGATAAGAATTGGTTGGGAAATTGTACTCACCTGTGCCCGGGGCGGTGCTTGCGCCGGCCAGAGGTGCGCCAGTAACGCTCGTCAGCCAGTTCGGGCCGCGCGGATGCGTGCCCTCGGCCTTCAGATTGTTGCCGTCGACGAAGATTTCATAGTGCCGCGCTCGGGTTCCGGTGACTGATCCGGTCCCGATCGCGCCGACCATGAACAACCCATTCTCCCTGTTGTAAACACTCTTCAAAGGCGCGACGACACTCTGATTTTCCCTGTTGACTACGTCGGGCAGCGGAATCCCGTTGGGATCGGGCGCGGTGATCTTGATGTC
>Ga0164243_10016008_pt1 | contig 10317 bp, 10 predicted proteins | sample OricompcompostOP_FD_108781 | JGI IMG/M metagenome (GOLD analysis project Ga0164243, IMG submission 108781) | Organic Plus compost microbial communities from Emeryville, California, USA - Original compost - Organic plus compost (OP) | ecosystem: Engineered > Solid waste > Mixed feedstock >... | reverse complement strand
CAGTGGCCGCACCGGCATGACCAGCAGGTTCTCCAAGGTGCCGCCCTCGCGCTCCTTGGTCATGGAGAGTGCGGTCAGCATCAGGGTGGAGAGGGTGAGGATGGTGCCGATAAGCCCGGGCACGATGTTCAGCGCGGTGACGTATTCCGGGTTGTAGCGGGCGTGGAACACCACCCCGAAGGGAGGGCCGCTCGGCTGCTGGCGCAGGCTGGGCGGCAGGTCACGCTGCAGCACCGTGGCATTCAGCGCCGAGAGTGCGGCCGAGGCATAGGCGATGGCGGTGGGATCGGTGGCGTCGGCGGCCATCAGCACCTGGGGCCGGACGCCGCGGTCGATGTCGCGGCCGAAATTCGGCGGGATGCTCAGGACGAACAGCACCTCGCCACGGCGGATGGCCAGTTCCGCATCCGCCTCGCTGTCATAGCGATGCAGGGTGAAGTAGCCGGTATTGGTCAGCGCCGCTTCCAGGGTCCGTACGTAGCGCGACTGGTCGGCCGCCAGCACCGCGGTCGGCAAGTGCCGCGGGTTGGTGTTCAGCGCATAGCCGAACAGGAAGAGCTGGAGCAGCGGCAGCGCCACAGTCAGGCTGATGGTCGCGGGATCGCGGCGCATCTGCAGCCATTCCTTGCGCAGCACCGCGAGGAAGCGGCCGATGGAAAAGCCGATCATGCACCGCTCCGCGTCTCGTCGAGCAGATGGATGAACACGTCGTCCAGCCGGGCCGGGACTTCCTCCCAGCGCAGGCTGGCGGCCGCATTTGCGCCGGCGATGGCAGCGCGGAGCGCCGCGCGATCCTGGCCCACGACGCGCAGGGTGCGGCCGAAGATGGCAGCACTCTCCACCCCTGGCAGGCCGCGCAGGGCGCGCGCCGCGGCTTCCAGCCGGTCTCCGCTGGCCTCGAACACCGTGAGATGGGCGTTCGCCACCACTTCCTCCGCCGTGCCCTGCACGATCAGCCGGCCCCCGGCCAGGTAGACCACGCGGGAACAGCGCTCTGCCTCGTCCATGTAATGGGTGGAGACCAGCACGGTCATGCCCTCGGCCGCCATATCGGTGATGAGATCCCAGAATTCGCGGCGCGCCTTGGCGTCCACGCCGGCGGTAGGCTCGTCCAGCAGCAGCAGGCGGGGGTGGTGGATCAGACAGGCGGCCAGGGCCAGCCGCTGCCGCCAGCCGCCCGAGAGATGCTGCGCCTCCTGGTCCGCCCGGTCTGCCAGGCCGATATTGCGCATGGCCTCCGCCACCGCCCGGCGACGGTCGGGCACGCCATAGAGGCGGGCGACGAAGTCCAGGTTCTCCTGCACCGTCAGGTCGCCGTAGAGGCTGAATTTCTGCGTCATGTAGCCGATGCGGCGGCGGATCTCGGCAGCCTGGGTCAGGATGTCCAGCCCCAGGCAGGTGCCGCCGCCGGCATCGGGCCTCAGCAGGCCGCAGATCAGCCGGATCGTGGTCGTCTTGCCGCTGCCGTTGCCGCCGAGGAAGCCGCAGACCTCGCCCTCCCGCACCTGCAGGTCCAGCCCCTTCACCACCTGGCGCGGGCCGAAGGCCTTGGACAGGCCATGCACGTCGATGACCAGCGGCGCGCTCATGGCGCCAGCCGCACGGTGACGGGTTGACCCGGTTTCAGCAGGCCGGGCGGGGCGTCCTGCGGCCGGGCCTCGATCAGGTAGATCAGCTTGCCGCGCGTGGCCTCGCTGAAGATCACCGGCGGCGTGTATTCGGCCTGCGGCGAAACGAAGGAGATGCGGCCGCGCAGCCCCGGCGGGCAGAGGTCGCAGGTGATGCCGACCTCGGTGCCGGTCTTCAGTCCGGGCAGCGCCTCCTCCGGCACGAAGAAGCGCACCAGGAGGTGGTCCGGCGGCAACAGCGAGACGACCGGGCTTCCGGCCGCCACGGTCTCCCCGGGCCAGGCATAGACCTCGTTCACCAGCGCCGCGACCGGCGCCACCACGCGGCGCTGCGCCAGCCGCCATTCCGCCTGGGCCAGTTGCGCATGCATCTGCGCCACTACGGCGCGCTGGGCAGCGATCTCGGTGGCGCGCCCCAGGCTGGCGCGCAATTGCTCCAGCCGCGCCTCGGCCTGGGTCAGCCGCGCGGTAGTGGCGGCAGCCTCGGCACGGGCCTGGTCCAGCGCCTGGCGGGTCACGGCGCCGGTCGGCGCCAGCGTCTCCGCGCGGCGCAGGTCCAACTGGGCACGGGCCAGCAAGGCGCGCTGCTCCTCCACCTGCGCCTCGGCCTGGGCGATCTCGGGCGGGCGGGCGGCGGCTTCCAGATTGGCCAGCCGCGCCTCGGATTCTGCCAGCTTCGCGGCAATCTCGTCGCGGCTGGCGGTGTCGGCCACCGGGTCCTGGGCGAAGAGCAGGTCGCCGGCCTGCACGCGGTCGCCGCGCATCACCGGGCGTTCGGTCAACAGTCCCTGCAGCACCGGGCCGATGCGCACATAATCGGCCTCGACATAGCCCTGCCAGCCGGGCGGGCCCTCCGGGCGCGCCTGCCACCAGCGCCAGAAACCGAGGCCCAGCGCGCCGACCAGCACCACGGCCAGGAAGGGGCGCAGCCTGCGCATCAGGTCTCGAGCCCGCGCAGGATCAGGTCGAGATGCGTCGCCATGACTTCCTTCGGGTTGAAGCTGACCGCCTGGCTGTGCCGGCTCAGCGAGAAGCGCCAGAGCGCCAGCATCAGCAGCGGACCGAACAGGCTGGGGAGGACGGCGCGCGGCGGTAGCTGGCGGAACTCGCCGCTGGCCATGCCGCGGGCCAGTACGCTTTCCATCAGCGCGACGCCGCGCTGCACCACTTCCTCGGCATAGAAGCGGGCGATGGAGGGGAAATTGCCGGATTCCGCCAGCACCAGCTTCGGGATGGCGGCGAGATCGCTGGCCAGCACGGCGCCGAGCCTGCCGGCAAGCAGGCGCAGCAGCTCCGCAGCACTGCCCTGGTGCGTGGCGACCAGTGCCTCGGCTGCTTCCAGCACCGGCAGCAGGTCATGCCGCACCACGGCACGGAACAGTTCCTCCTTCGAGGGGAAGTAGAGGAAGACCGTGCCCTTCGAGACGCCGGCGCGGGCGGCGACATCCTCCATCCGGGTTGCCGCGAAGCCCTTTTCCGCGAACAGCGCCAGGGCGGCGGACAGGATTTCGGACGGGCGGTCCTGCTTGCGGCGGCGTCGGACGGGCGGCTGGGTCATAGGTCATATTACTGACCAGTCAGTCATTAAACAAGCGAAGCCGCTGCAACGATCCACCCGGGATGGTCGCGAAGAGGTGTGGTCAACGGACCGGACGATCGCAGCAAGACGCCAGGGCAGCCTGGCCAAGGGCACCGGGCGGACGGCGTGTCATTCCCGGCCCGGCGCACCATGCGCCCCGGGCATCTTCGCCCGACCGGTGCCGGTCGCTCCTCCGTCGTGTCCCGGCTACTGCACCCGGATGTTCCGGGCGCGGATGACCTCGCGCCACTTCGCGTTCTCGGCGCGGTTGTATGCCTCCCATTCCTCCGGGCGCATCGTCTCCGGCACGGTGGCAAGGGCCGCGAGGCGCTCGCGCGTCTCGGGTGCGGTCGCGGCAGCGCGGAACAGCTCGTTCAGCCGCTGCACGATCGGGCCAGGCGTACCGGCAGGGACGAGGACGGCGATATGCTCGGCGACCTCCACGTCATAGCCCTGCTCCTTGAAGGTCGGGATCTCCGGCGCGACCGGGGAGCGCTGGGCGGAGGAGATGGCGAGCGCGCGGAGATCGCCGGACTGAATGAGCGGCAGCACGCCGGAGGCGGCCTGAACGATCATCTGCGCCTCCCCCATGATGGTGCCCTGCACGGCCGGTGCGCCGCCACGGTAGCCGACATCCGTCATCGTGATCCCGGCCGCGCTGAGGAAGAGCTCGGTGGCGAGGTGGGTGGAGGAGCCCATGCCGGAATTGGCGTAGACCATGCGCGAGTTCGGGTCCTTCGCCATGCGCACGAAATCGGCGAGGGTGCGTGCCTCCGAGTTCTTCGGCACGCAGAGGATCATCGGCTGGGACGCGATCAGGCCGACGCCGGTGAAGGCACGGTCGTTGTCGTAGGGAAGCTGGTAGAGGTGGGGCGCCATCGCGTAGGTCGAGATGGTGCCGACCAGGACGGTGTAGCCGTCCGGCCGCGCGCGGGCGACGGAGGCGAAGCCGATCGTGCCGTTGGCGCCCGAGCGGTTGTCCACGACGAAGGCGCGGCCGGTGTCGTGCGTCAGGCGCTCGGCCAGGATGCGCGCGACCGCATCGGTCGAGCCGCCGGCGGCCCAGGGGACGACGAGGGTGACGGTGCGCTCGGGGTAGACGCCCTGGGCGCGTAGCGCGGCGGGGGCAGCCACGAGGCCGAGGGCAGCGGCGCCGAAGGCGCGGCGATGCAGCATGAATCGGTTCTCCATCGGGCGCCGGACCGGGCGGCGCGACGGGCTGCCTACCGATCAACTCCTTCGGGCTGCAAGCCCCTGACCCGCGCGCGGCGCGGGGGCCGGTTGCTTGCCTGGCCCGCCGGGGGAAAGGCTGGCCTGCCCGCCCGACATGGGTATGATGCGTCCCATGCCGCCGCGCTATGACGACCTGCCGCGCCCGGAGGATGGCTCCGGCCTGCCCCTTGCCTGGGGCGTCTGGGGTCCCGATGACCAGATCGGCACGCTGAACCGCATCACCGAGGCGACGGTCGCCGCCGCCGCCACGGAGATCCGGGAGGGGCGCCGCTTCAACCTGAACCTGCCGCTGGACGAGCCCTTTGGCGCCACCCATGCGGGCTCCCACCGCCGCCGCGCCGCGCCCTTGCCGACCCTGGTGGCGGAGGAACGGCCCGGCCGCGTCACCCGTGATGACAAGCTGGACGGGTTCTGGCTGCAGGGCAGCACGCAATGGGACGGGCTGTCGCATTTCGCCGACCCGTATCACGGCTTCTACAACCACGCCCCGGTCAGCGCCGTGGTGCATGGCGCCGAGAGCCGCAATGGCATCGACAAGGCGCTGCGCCACGGCATTGCCGGGCGCTGCGTGCTGGCCGACCTGCGCCGGTATTTTGCGGCTACGGGCCGGGACTGGGGGCCGCTCGGCGGCCGGCGCTGCATGGCGGAGGAACTGGCCGCCTGCCTGGCGCATCAGGGCGTCCCGCTCCGGCCCGGCGACATCCTGCTGGTCCGCACCGGCTGGCTGGAGGCGTTCCGCGCCGCGCCGGATGTGGATGCGCGCGACCACCTGGTGCGCGGCAACAATGGCGCGCAGGACTACAGCGGCCTCTCGGGCGGGGAGGATATGTGGCGCTTCCTCTGGGATTCCGGCGTCGCGGCCTGCTGCGCCGACAACCCCACGGTGGAGGTCTGGCCCTATTTCCCCTGGAAACCGACCCTGCACTGGGCCATCGCCCGGCTTGGCCTGGTGATCGGCGAGTTCTTCGACCTGGAGGAACTGGCCGAGGACAGCGCCGCGACCGGCCGCTACACCGGCTTCTTCACCGCCGCCCCGCTGCATCTGCGGGGCGGCATCGGCAGTCCCGGCAACGCCCTGGTGATCCGCTGAGCCTGCTCAGCTCAGCACCCGCACCAGCCACAGGCTGAGCGCGGGGAAGGCCACCAGCAGCGCCAGGCGGACCAGATCCGTCGCCAGGAAGGGCAGCACGCCGCGATAGGTGCGGGCGATCGGCACGTCCCGCGCCAGGGAAGAGATGACGAAGACGTTCAGCCCGATGGGCGGCGCCGTCAGCCCGATGCCAACCACGACCAGCACCAGGATGCCGAACCAGATCGCCGTCTCCTCCGTGCTGCCCAGGCCGAAATCCAGCGCAGTGACGACCGGGAAGAAGACCGGCAGGGTCAGCAGGATCATCGCCAGCTCGTCCATCACCGCGCCCAGGGCGATATAGGCCAGCAGTAGGGTCGCCAGCACGCCATAGGGCGGGAATTCCTGCTCCGTGATCCAGACCGCCAGCAGGTCCGGCGCCTGGCTCAGCGCCAGGAAGGCGTTGAAGACCTCGGCTCCGAGCAGGATGACGAAGATCATCGCCGTGGTCTCGGCGGTCGCCAGCAGCGCCTCCAGCACATGCCGGCCCTTCAACGTGCCGCGCAGCACCCCGACGGCGAGGGTGCCGATGCAGCCGATGGCGGCGCTCTCCGTCGGGGTGAAGACGCCGCCATAGATGCCGCCGACGACGATGACGGCGATCAGCAGCACCGGAATGACGTTCAGCATCGCCTCCCGTCGTTCCCCGGGGGAGACGCCGCCCCCGGTCGGCGCCAACTCCGGCCGCAGATGCGACACCATCGCGATGGCGGCGATGTAGAACAGCGTTGCCAGCAACCCGGGCACCAGCGCCGCCATGAACAGCTTGGCGATGTTCTGCTCCGTGCTGATGGCATAGACCACCAGGATGACGCTGGGCGGGATCAGGATGCCGAGCGTCCCGCCCACCGCGATGGTACCGGTGGAGAGGCCCGGATCGTAGCGATAGCGCCGCAATTCCGGCAGCGCGGCGCGGCCGAAGGTGGCGGTGGTGGCGACGGAACTGCCGCAGACCGCGCCGAAACAGGCGCAGGCGCCGATCACCGCCATGGCCATGCCGCCGCGCTTGTGCCCGAACAGCGCATTGGCCGCGGCGAAGAGGTCGCGCGCCAGCCCGCCCCGCTCCGCAAGCGCGCCCATCAGGATGAAGAGCGGGATGATGGAAAGCGTGTAGCTGGCAAACAGGTGGTAGGGCGTTGTCTTCAGGTAGTTCAGCAGGGTTGCCGTGTCGACGACCCAGACATAGCCCCCCGCCCCGACCAGCAGCATGGCGAGGCCCACCGGGGCGCGCAGCGCGATCAGCCCCAGCAGCGCCGCGAAGCCGGCGCCGGCGATGACGAATTCCTGGGGCATCAGCCCTGTCCCCGCAGCAGCCGCACCACCCAGTAGAGCGCTGCGAGCGCTGTCGCCGCGAAGCCGAGCGCCCCCAGCCCCACCGCCCACCATGTTGGCAGGCCGAGCACCATGGTCGTGGTGCCGGTCCGCAACGTCTCCCCCGCGCCGACCCAGAGCCGCTCCGCCAGCACCGCTGCCACCCCGGCCCAGACCAGGGTCCAGAAGGCATCCATTGCCTGCTGCGCCCGGCGCGGCAGCCAGGTGGTGAAGGTGTCCACCATGATGTTGGTCCGCATCAGCGTGCCATAGGCAAGGAAGCCCAGCACCGCGAGGCCGGAGCCGATCGAGACCAGCTCGAAATCCCCCGGCACCGGCTGGCTGGTCAGCCAGCGCTTGAGCACGCTGACGGTGGTGAGCAACGCGATGCCCAGCAGCGCCAAGCCGCCGGCCAGGGCGAGCGCGGTGCCGAGCCTGGTGACAACGCCCCGTGGCGAACTTGGCTGTTCGGACATCAACGCCTCCGCCAGGGGGCGAGTGCGCGGATCAGGCGACGCCCCTGCCGTGCTTCTCGATCAGCGCCCGCGCCTCGGCAAGCAACGCGGCGCCGTCGAAGCCGCGCTCCCCGGACTGCTTCACCCAGTTGTCGATCACCGGCTGGGTTGCCTGCATCCAGCGGCGCTTCTCCTCCTCGGAGATGACGATGATCTCGTTGCCGCGCTTGCGGACCATTTCCTCCACCACCGGCCCGCGCTCGTCCCAGGGACGGGCCGCCATCTGGGCCGCCACTTGGCCGCTATTGGCGTCCAGCACCTTGCGCAGGTCGTCCGGCAGGCTGGCATATTTCGCCTTGTTCATCGCCAGGATGAAATTGGCGATGTAGAGGGTCGGGCTGCCCGGGATCTCCGTATGGTGCCGCACCATCTCCTGCAGCTTGAGGCTGGGCACCACCTCCCAGGGCACCACGGCGCCGTCGATCACGCCCTGGCTCAGCGCCTCCGGCACCTGCGGCACCGGCATGCCGACCGGGGCGGCGCCGAGGGCGCGCAGCGCCTCGCCGTTCAGCCGGCTGGGGAAGCGCAGCTTGAGGCCCTGCAGGTCCGCCATGGTATGCACGGGCCTGCGGGAATGGATCAGCCCCTCGCCATGGCCCCAGACGCAGATGGGATGAACCTCTCCGAACTCGTCGCGCAGGTGCTTGTCGGCGAATTCCTGGATCGCCTTGCAGTTCACGATGGCGCGCTTGTGCGAGACGAAGGGCAGCTCGAAGACCTCGACCTTCGGGAAGCGGCCGGGCGTGTTGCCGGGCAGCGTCCAGATGATGTCGGCCACGCCGTCCCGCGCCTGGTCGTAGAGCTGCGGCGGCGTGCCGCCGAGCTGCATGGCGGGGAAAATCTGGATGCGCAGCCGTCCGCCGCTCTCCTGCTGGACCTTCTGCGCCCAGGGCTGGAGGAAGTAGCGGTGCACGTTGCTGACCGCGGGCAGGAAGTGGTGCAGCCGCAGCGTCACCTCCTGCGCCTGGGCGCGGGGGATGCGCAGCATGGCGGGCGCGGCGAGGAGGCTGGCGCCCAGGGTAAGCAGGCGGCGGCGGTCAATCATGGACGTCCCCCAGATGGCTCGTTGCGATCCGCGCCGAATCCGGATGCCGGATCGTTCGATGCCGTGTTTCGTTGTCCCTATCAACCAAATCCCAGGGCCCGGCGCAATGCCCGCGCGCGGCTGCCCACCAGATCCGGCCCGTCGCCCGGCTTGTAGAGTGCGCTGCCGATCCCGAACCCGGCCGCGCCGGCCTGGCGCCAGGGGGCGATGGTCTCCGCCGCCATGCCGCCCACCGGCAGGATGGGCGTGCCCTTCGGCAGCACCGCCAGCAGCGCCTTCAGCACGGCGGGGGAGGCGGCCTCGGCCGGGAAGAGCTTCAGCGCATCCGCGCCGGCGGCCAGCAGCGCGAAGGCCTCCGCCGGGGTGAAGAAGCCGGGCGCGGCCAGCATCCCGCGCGCCTTGGCGGAGCGGACCAGGGCAGGGTCGGCATGGGGCGTCACCAGCAGCCGGCCGCCGGCGGCGGCAACCTCCGCCACCTGCGCCTCCGTCATCACCGTCCCGGCGCCGACCAGCGCCGAGTCGCCGAAGCGGGCGGCGAGGCGGCGGATGCTCTCCACCGGATCGGGCGAGTTCAGCGGCACTTCCAGGATGGTGATTCCGGCCTGCACCAGCGCCTCCCCCACCGGAACCGCCTCCTCCGGCCTGATCCCGCGCAGGACGGCGATGAGAGGGCAGCGGGCAAGCCAGTCCGCAAGCGTGGTCATGCCAGGCTCCTCCCGATCAGGGCGAAGCCGTGCGCGGCAATGTCCGGATCGTGCAGCCGGCAGTCCAGGCCGAATTCCTCGAAGGCCAGTGCATAGAGGCGGCAGAGGGTGGCGGCGCCGGCCAGATGCACCGGCCCGTCCGGCGGCGTCTCGGCGATGGCGACCTGCAATTCGTGGCCGATCAGCAGGCCGGAGAGGTAGCTCTCCGTCTCCTCCGGCGCGAGCTCACCCATCAGCCCCAGCGCGCGGGTGCCGAAGAGGTGATGCAGCAGCCCGCCCACCTCCCGTGCCCGCCGCACGCCGCGGCGAAAGGCGGCATCGCTGCCCGGCCCCGGCACGGCGAGGCGGCCGAGGATGCTGTGCTCCAGCAGCACCGCCCGCGTCTCACCGGTCATCTGCGTGGCAAAGCCGGTGATGCGTCCGCCCGCGATCCGCGCCCATTTGCTGTGCGTGCCCGGCAGGCAGAGCAGGCCCGGACCTTCGCCGAGCGCGGCCAGCAGGCCCACCAGCTTCGTCTCCTCCCCCCGCAGCACATCCGGCACGCCGGCCGCGTCGCGCGTCGAGAGCCCGGGCACCAGCAGGCAGCGCGCGCCGGGGAAGGGAAGGGGGACCAGATTGGCTACGATCTCAGCCGGTCCGGCAGGGCAGGGAAGGTAGGGCGCCTCCCGCCAGCCCTGGCGGCTGCCGACCATGCCGCAGAGCAGCACCAGGTTTTCGCCTTGCTCCAGCCAGGGACGAATCGCCGCCTCCAGCACCGCGGAGAAGCCGCCCGGCGGGACGGAGAGGATGCCCTGCGCGCTCTCCCATCGGTCCAGGATCGCGCCGGCCGGGTCCAGCCGATAGGCGCGGAAGCTGCTGGTGCCCCAGTCAACGCCGATCATCCGGCCTCCGCCACCTGCCGGGGCCGCCAGACCGCGCTGTGCAGCACCCGTGCCAGTACCCTGTGGCCATCGGCGATGGCCAGCACGTCCAGATCCACCAGCCGATGCCCCTTGCGCTCGTAATTCGCGACCACCCGGGCGCGCACCGAAAGCTCGTCGCCTACCCGCGCCGCGGCGAAATTCCGCACCTTGCTGCCGACATGGATCCAGGGGCCGAACACGACATTCTCCATCAGCGCCCGGTTGCAGAGGCGCAGCATCAGGCCCGGATGCGCCAGGCCTTCCCGCGCAT
>Ga0164243_10016007_pt1 | contig 10319 bp, 9 predicted proteins | sample OricompcompostOP_FD_108781 | JGI IMG/M metagenome (GOLD analysis project Ga0164243, IMG submission 108781) | Organic Plus compost microbial communities from Emeryville, California, USA - Original compost - Organic plus compost (OP) | ecosystem: Engineered > Solid waste > Mixed feedstock >... | reverse complement strand
GTCGGCGGGAGGTCGCGGACGAGCTCCCCCTTCGCCGTGGCGATCGCCTCCCGGCTTCCGAACTTCCCGATGTGCGCCGAGCCGACCTTGAGCACGATGCCGACGTCCGGCATGACGAGACCGACGAGCTTCGCGATGTCGCCGATCGCGTCGGCCCCCATCTCGACGACGAGGAAGACGGTGTCCTCCGCCGTCCGCAGCATCGTCATCGGTGCGCCGACCTCGTTGTTGAACGAGCCCTCGGGCGCGACGGTCGGGCCGGCCGTCGCGAGGATGCGGGCGAGCATGTTCTTCGTCGTCGTCTTGCCGTTCGAGCCCGTCACCGCGACGACCCGGAGTCGTCCGGCGGCCCGCACCCTGGCGACGACCTCGCGGGCGAGCGCGCCGAGCGCGGCGAGGCCGTCGGGAACGACGACGACGGGCGCCGCGACGTCGAGCTCCCGCTCGGCGACGACGAGGACGGCACCGGCCTCGACGGCGGCCCGGGCGAAGAGGTGCCCGTCGGTCGTCTCCCCGCGGAGGGCGAAGAACGCGTCGCCGCGCACGACGAGCCGGGAGTCGGTCTGCACCGCTCCGGTCACGCGCGCCTGCGCCGAGCCGTGCAGCTCGCCGCCGAGGATGGCGGCGATCTCGGCCGCGGTCAGGGGGATCACGTGGGCGTCACCACGTGATCGGCAGCTCGTTCGCGGCGCCGGTCGAGGGCTGGACGCGGAACAGCGTGAGGACCTGCGACATGACGTCGTGGAACGTGCGGGCGATCTGGCTCGACATCGCCGCCCAGGGAACGCCGGCGGAGACGACGACGGCGTACTGCGGGTCGTCGATCGGCGCGATGCCCGCGTAGGAGATGACGGACTTGCTCGTGTACTGGCCGTTCTCCGCGACCTCGGCGGTGCCCGACTTCACGCCGACACGATAGCCGGGGATGTTGAGATCGTCCCAGAGCCCGTTGTGCTCGTAGACCATCTCCATCATGTTCCGCACCTCCTGCGCGGTCGCCGGCTGGACGACCTGGCGGGGCGCGCCGGCGTCCGGCTCGGTGATCGTGCCGTCGGCGGCGGTGCAGGACTCGACGAGCTTGAGCGGCATCCGCAGGCCGTCGTTGCCGAGGGTCTGGTAGGCGCTCGCCATCTGCAGGATCGTCGCGCTGAGCGCCTGGCCGTAGCCCATGACGAGCCGGGTGCGCGGGTCCCAGTCCTGCAGCGCGGGGATGTAGCCGGCCGACTCGCCCATGAAGTCGACCTCGGTCGTCTGGTCGAAGCCGAAGGCCTTGTAGTAGTCCATCCGCTGCTCGTCGGGGACCATGCCGGCGATCTGCGACAGCGCGGTGTTCGAGGAGTAGACGAGACCGCCGGTGAGCGTGAGGTTCGGGTTGTGGTACTCGGCATCGGTGATGATGCCGGCGTCGCCGAAGTCCATCGCGTAGGGGGCGTTGAGCTGCGTGAGCGGGGTCGCGTGGCCGGAGTCGATCGCGATCGCGGCGGTGATCGGCTTCATGATCGAGCCCGGCTCGTACGGGATCGCGAAGGCGCGGGATCCGGTGACCGCGGGATCGGCGTGCGCGAAGTCGTTCGGGTCGAGGGTCGGCCAGTCGGTGACCGCCATGAGCGCGCCGTCGGAGATGCGCACGACGACCGCGGCGGCCCAGGTCGCCCCGAGCGACAGTGCGGCCTTCGCCATCTCCTCCTGGACGTACCACTGCAGGTCGCGGTCGATCGTGAGCTGGAGCGTGCCGCCGTCCTTCGCGGGGACCTCGGTCACCTCGGTGTCCGGGATCCGCACGCCGTCCTCGCTGCGCTCGTAGCTGATGACGCCGTCCTGCGCGGCGAGGCAGGAGTCCTCGGAGCGCTCGAGGCCGGCGAGCGGCTCGTCGGTGCCGAGGAAGCCGATGAGGTTGCCGGCGAGCGCGCCGTTCGGGTAGGTGCGGGCCTGGACGCGGACGGCGTACACCCACGGGATGCCGAGCGCGTCGATCGCCTGATACTGGTCGAGCGTGAGGTCCTTCGCGAGCACCGCGTAGTCGGACTGGGGGTCGGCGGTGAGGATCTGCATGAGCGCGGCGGGGTCCTGGCCGGTGACCTGGCCGATGCCGGCGAGCGCCTGCTCAACCGAGCCGTTCATCTCGGTGAAGCCGAGCGCGACCCGCGGCGAGACGGTGATGTCGTAGCGCTCGACGCTGTCGGCGAGGATCGCGCCGTTCCGGTCGATGATGTCGCCGCGCGCCCCGTAGACCGGCGCCTCGAGCGCCCGCTTGTCCCGCGCCTGCTCGGTGAGCGCCGAGGCGTTGACGATCTGGATGTCGACGAGCCGGATGGTGAATCCGACGACGACGGCGAGCGTGAGGAGGATCGCGATCCCGAAGCGCGGTCCGCCGCGGCGCTTGCGCATGTGCAGTCTCCTCGTCGCTTCCGGGCCGTGTTCAGTGTGTCACCGGCGAGGGGATGCCCGTGGAGGCCGGCGGCGCGTCGGGCGCCGTCGCGCCGACGGTCTGATTCGGGGTGCCGAGCACCGTCGTCCCGTCGCTCGCCTTCGGGAGGACGACGGGCAGGTGCGCGGTGAGCAGGTTCGGCACGAGGTTGCACGCGCCCCCGCAGCCGACGGTGTCGGGGATGCCGGGGGCGGCGACGACCGTGCCGGTCGACAGGTCGAGGAAGGAGGTGCTCCCGGCCGGGACCATGCCGAGCGCGGCGGCCGCGTTCGCGAGGTGCTGCGTCGCCCCGGCGATCTCGAGCTGCTCGCGGAGGTCCTCCGACTGCCTCGTGAGCGCCCGCTGCTGCTCCTGGAGGTCGCTGATCCGGTAGGCCCCGCCGGAGATCGCGATGGACAGGAGGAGCTGCGCGCCGACGATCGCGAGCACGCCGCCGACGGCGACGAGCGCGTGGAGAACCCGCGGCCTGGCCCGGCGCTGGGTCCGGGTCGTGACGACCTCGGTGAGCCGGCGGGGGCGCTCCGGCTCGGCGCGACGCGGGCGCGCGAGGGGAATGGGGCTCGTGAGGCTCATGCCGCCTCCCGGAGGCGCTCGGCGGCGCGGAGCCGGACGGGGGCAGAGCGCGGATTGCGGGCGCGCTCCCCCTCGCTCGCGAGCTCCGCCCCGCGGGTGAGCAGCCGGAACTCGGGCCGGTGCTCGGGGAGCTCGACCGGAAGGCCGGCCGGCGCGGTCGAGCGGGAGCGCGCGGCGAGCTCCCGCTTGACGATGCGGTCCTCGAGCGACTGGTAGGCGAGGACGACGATCCGGCCGCCGACCTCGAGCGCGTCGAGGGCGGCGGGCACGGCGCGCTCGAGCGCCTCGAGCTCGCCGTTGACCTCGATCCGCAGCGCCTGGAACACGCGCTTCGCGGGGTGGCCGGTCCGCCGCGCCGCCGCGGGAGTCGCCTCCGAGATGATGCGGACGAGCTGGGCGCTCGTGCGGATCGGGGCGGCGCCGCGCTCCCGGACGATCGCGCGGGCGTATCGGGGCGCGAGCCGTTCCTCGCCGTACTCCTCGAAGATGCGGCGGAGCCGCGCCTCCGGATACTCGGCGATGACGTCGGCGGCGGTCGGGCCCGTCGTCCGGTCCATCCGCATGTCGAGCGGCGCGTCCTGCGCGTAGGCGAAGCCGCGCTCGACGCGATCGAGCTGCAGGGAGGACACGCCGAGGTCGAAGAGCACGCCCCCGGCTCGATCCGCGCCGGCCTCGCCGAGCGCGCGGGCGATCTCGTCGTAGACGGCCCGGACGACGGTGAGCCGGCCGGCGGCGAAGGCGAGGCGCCGCACCGCGATCTCGATCGCGTCGGGATCGCGGTCGATCCCGACGAGGCGCAGCCCGGGGAACGCGCGAAGCAGGGCCTCGGCATGCCCGCCCATCCCGAGCGTCGCGTCGACCGCGACGGCGCCATCGCGGCGAAGCGCGGGGGCGAGCAGCTCGAGCGTGCGCTCGAGCATGACCGGGGTGTGGATCGCGGCGTCGTTCATGAGACGGGCCATGGGCTCCCCGGTGCGGATCCCCTTCCGCCCCACCCGGCTCAGGGGAAGGGAGTCGGGGCGGGCGGCAGGAGATCGGCACCTGGGTGCTAGAAGAGGCCGGGGATCACCTCCTCCGCGGTGTTGACGTAGTCGGACTCGACCGAGTCGTAGTAGGCCTCCCACGCGGGGGTCGACCAGATCTCGGCCCGGTTCCCGGCGCCGATGACGGTGAGGTCTCGCTCGAGCCCCGCGTACTGGCGCAGCGCCGGCGGGATGGTGACGCGATGCTGCGCGTCGGGTCGCTCCTGATTCGCCCCGGAGAGCAGCAGGCGGATGTAGTCGCGGGCCTGCCGGCTCGAGACCGGCGCCTGGCGCAGCGCCGCGCTGAACGTCTCGAACTCCCGCTCGGAGAAGACGTAGAGGCAGCGCTCCTGGCCGCGCGTCATGACGAGGCCGCCCGCGAACTCGTCGCGGAACTTCGCGGGGAGGATCAGCCGGCCCTTGTCGTCGAGCTTGGGGAGATATGTGCCGAGCAGCATGGCTCCCCCTCTCGGATTCCGGCCCATCCGCTGATTTCCTCCACTTTACTCCACTTCTCTCCACCAAGTCACGCACATTCGCGGGTATTCCTGCCGGAGACAGAAGAACTCCCCCGGATTTCCGGGGGAGTTCGGAGGTGGAGGACGGTGGAGGGACTCAGCGCTCGTCGCGACGGCGGTCCCAGCGGTCCTCGAGCGTCGACATGAACGAGGAGCGCGGCCGCCCGCCCGCGGCGCCGTGGCCGCGCTCGGCGGGGCCCGCGCTCGGCGCCGGTCCGGAGCGGCGCATCGCGAGGAGCACGCCGACGAACATGACGGCGAAGCCGGCGATCCCGACGAGCGGCTGACGGATCGCGATGCCGAGGATCACGCCGCCGAGGCCGGCGAGCGCGATGAGGATGCCGAGGACGAGCGAGCCGTAGCTCAGCGGCCGACTGCCGCCGGGGACGACGACGTCCGCATCGTTCTGGAGCAGGTTGCGCTCCATCTCGTCCAGGAGGCGCTGCTCGTGCTCGGAGAGAGCCATGACCGTCCCTTCGGTCTCGCGTGAGGCGATGATACGCCCGGCGCCTGGGGGCCGCGACCCTAAGCTTTCCCTCGTGGCCGACCCATCGCGTCTCACCGATCTCGTGCAGGACGCGATCGACGCCTTCCTCGACCGGCAGGCCGCCCAGGCCGCGGCGATCTCGCCGGACCTCGCCCCGCTCCTCGACGAGGCGCGCGGCCTGCTCGCCGGCGGCAAGCGGTTCCGCGCTCGGTTCTGCTACTGGGGCTGGCGCGCGGTGGCCGGCATCCCCGCCGAGCTCGACCCGATGGCGCCGTCGGCCCCGCAGGGCGACCGCGACGCCGTCGTCGGCGTCGCCGCGGCGCTCGAGCTCCTCCACGCCGCGGCGCTCGTCCACGACGACATCATGGACCGGTCGGCGACCCGGCGCGGTCGGCCATCGGCGCACGAGGCGTTCGCCGCGCTCCACCGCGCCTCCGGCTGGACGAAGGACGCCGCGCGCTTCGGCGAGGCGGCGGCGCTGCTCCTCGGCGACCTCCTGCTCGGCTGGGCCGACGCCGCGCTGCGCGAGGCGGCGGCGCACCTCGCCGACCGGGCGGCGGCCGCGGCGGCGATCGGCGAGTTCGAGCGGATGCGGGCCGAGGTGACGCTCGGCCAGTACCTCGACGTGCTCGAGGAGGTCTCCTGGATCGCGCGGCCCGACGGGGAGGCCGCGGCGCGGGCGCAGCGAGTGGTCGTCTACAAGTCGGCGAAGTACTCGATCGAGGCGCCGCTCGTCATCGGCGCGCTGCTCGGCGGGGCGACGCCCGCGCAGATCGCCGCGATGCGCTCCTTCGGCGTGCCGCTCGGCGTCGCGTTCCAGCTTCGCGACGACCTGCTCGGCGTCTACGGGGACCCAGAGACGACCGGCAAGCCCGCCGGCGACGATCTCCGCGAGGGCAAGCGGACCGTGCTCATCGCGCTCGCCCGCGCGGCGCTTCCCGGCTCGGCGCGCTCGCTGCTCGACGAGCTCCTCGGCGATCCGGAGCTCGACGAGGCGCAGATCGACCTCATCCGGCGGACGCTGCGCGAGTGCGGCGCGGTCGACCAGGTCGAGCGCGCGATCGAGTATCACGTGCGGCGGGCGGTCGAGGCGATCGAGTCGGCGCACATCACCGCCTCCTCGCGGCGCGAGCTCGTCGCGCTCGCCGAGGCGGTCTCCCGCCGGCAGGCCTGACTAGAAGGCGAGCGCCTGCGCGACGCGGCGCACCTCGCTCTTGCGCCCCGCGCGGAGCGCGGCGATCGGGCTCGTGCCGAGGCTGTCCTCCTCGGTGAGGAGCCAGGAGATCGCCTCCTCCTCGGTGAAGCCGTCGTCGAGCAGGAGCATGATCGTGCCGCGGAGCTCGCGGAGCGGCTCGGTCTCGCCGAGGAACAGCTCGGGGACCCTGAGCACTCCGTCGACCCGCATCCCGAGGAGCGAGCGCTCCTCGATGAGGCGGTGCACCTGCGTCGGCCGCAAACCGAACCTCTCGGCGATCTCGGGGATCGTGATCCAGGCGGTGTCGGGAGGAATCGCCACGCTCTCGAATATCGCACATCCGCGGCGGCGCGGTCGAACCCCTCCATGCGGCACCACCGCTTTATTACGATTGTGTGAACTCGTTTCACATCGATCACGTTCATTGACTTGATTCGCTCCTTGTGCAACGGTTGTCAGCAGTACCGGGAGCACCATCCCGCTCGGGCCGGAAGAGCTGGACGCGATGACCGACGCAGCACGATTCGACGAGGCGATGCCGCAGCGCTTCGACGCCTCGACGGCGCTGCACGGCCTGCACCCCCGCGCGGGGTCGTCATCCGGCTCCCGGGTGCACCGTGAGCGCGCGGAGCGGCGCCGGATCGGGCGGACGCTGCCGCTGTTCCTCGCCGGGACGATGGCGGTGACCGCGAACCTCACCGGCGTCGTCACGCCGGCCGAGGCGAAGCCGCGCGCCCCGAAGCCGAAGCCGGCGGTCGCCGACCGCGGGAAGACGGTCAAGGAGGCCTTCGCCGATGCGAAGCGCGCGGCCGCGACGGCCGCGGCGGCGCTGCGGGCGACGATCGACCCTCCCGCGCTGTACACCGTCGGCGAGCACGACACGCTGCCGGACATCGCCGCCCGCTACGGGCTCTCGACGGCCTCGCTCCTCGCGCTCAACGGCCTGAGCTGGAGCACGGCGATCCACGCCGGCCAGGTGCTCAAGCTCACCGCCGCCGGCCCGATCGCGCCGGTGGCCCCCGAGTCCGCGATGCCGGCGATCCCGGACGCGCAGCGGCACGTCGTCGCCGCGGGAGAGAGCCTCGGCGCGATCGCGGCCGCCTACGGCGTCGACCTCGCCTGGCTCCTGTCGGCGAACGGCTTCAGCCCCAGCTCGATCATCTACCCGGGGCAGGTCATCACGATCCCGGCCGCGTCCCGGCCGGACCCGCCGGCTCCGCCGCCCCCGCCGCCGCCCGCGCCCGTCGCCGTGGAGGAGCCGGAGCCGCAGCCGGTCTACGCGAGCACGCCGCAGGAGGGCGTCGTCGCGCTCACCGACGAGATGGCGGCGAACGCGGCGATCATCATCGAGGTGGGCCGGGAGATGGGCGTCCCCGACTACGGCATCGTCATCGCGCTCGCGACGGCGGCGCAGGAGTCGACGCTGCGCAACCTCGACTGGGGCGACCTCGACTCGGTCGGTCTCTTCCAGCAGCGGCCGAGCCAGGGCTGGGGCTCCGTGGCGCAGCTCACCGATCCCTACGAGGCGACGCGCCGGTTCTTCGGCGGGCCGAGCATGCCGACGCACGGCCTCCTCGACATCCCCGGCTGGCAGGACATGCCGCTCACCGTCGCGGCCCAGGCGGTGCAGCGCTCGGCCTACCCCGACGCCTACGCGAAGTGGGAGGCCTCCGCCAGGGCCTGGCTCGCGGAGCTCGGATGAGCCCGGCGGGCTGGGGGGAGCCGGCCGTCCGGGCCCGTCGTGTCTCCAAGAAGGCCCCATGAGCGCCACATACACTTCCGGAGTGGAGAACACGACGGCCGACCCGATGGTCGGACGCCTGCTGGACGGGCGCTATCAGATCCGCTCGCGCATCGCGCGCGGCGGCATGGCGACCGTCTACCTCGCCACCGACCTCCGGCTCGAGCGCCGCGTCGCGGTCAAGGTCATGCACGGGCATCTCGCCGACGACGCCGCGTTCCGCGAGCGCTTCATCCGCGAGGCGCGCAGCGCCGCCCGGCTGGCCCACCCGAATGTCGTCGCCGTCTTCGACCAGGGCGAGGACAGCGAGATGGCCTACCTCGTCATGGAGTACCTCCCGGGCATCACGCTGCGCGAGCTGCTCCAGGAGCACCGCGTCCTGACGACGGAGCAGACGCTCGACATCATCGAGGCGGTGCTCGGCGGGCTCAGCGCGGCGCACCGCGCGGGCATCGTCCACCGTGACCTCAAGCCGGAGAACGTCCTGCTCGCCGACGACGGCCGGATCAAGATCGGCGACTTCGGCCTCGCCCGCGCCGTCTCCGCGAACACCGCGACCGGCGCCGCGCTGCTCGGCACGATCGCCTACCTCTCCCCCGAGCTCGTCACCCGCGGCATCGCCGACGCCCGCAGCGACATCTACGCGGTCGGGATCATGATGTACGAGATGCTCACCGGCGAGCAGCCGTACAAGGGCGAGCAGCCGGTGCAGATCGCCTACCAGCACGCGAACTCGACGGTCCCGCCGCCTTCGGCGCGCAATCCCCGGGTCCCCGCCGAGCTCGACGAGATCGTCCAGTGGGCGACGGCGCGCAGCCCGGAGGACCGGCCGGCCGACGCGCGCGCGCTCCTCGACCAGGTGCTCGACGCGCACGCCTCGCTCGCGACGGCGCTCCCCGGCACCGGCGCGGACACCGGCCAGCGCACCCAGGTGCTGCCCGGCGTCGGCACCGGCATCGGCCGCCGCCTCGAGACGGGCGAGACGACGGTGCTCTCCCCCGGCCCGATCACCGCGGAGACCACCGTGCTCGGCGGCCGCCGCGCGCAGACCGCCGCCGCGGCGCGGATCTCGCCGAATACCGAAGCGCTCGCCGTGCGCTCGCGCCGCCGGAAGGGCCGCGGCTGGTGGCTCCTCGCGCTCGTCCTCACCGTCGCGCTCGCCGGCGGCGCGACCGGCTGGTGGTTCGGCATCGGACCGGGCGCGCAGGCGCAGGTGCCGGATGGACTCGCCGGCCTCGACCCCGACCTCGCGGCGAGCACGATCACCGAGGCCGGCTTCGCGGTCGGCAGCCGCGTCCCGCAGAACTCGGTCGAGATCGACGCCGGACTCGTCATCGGCACCGATCCCGCGGGCGGCACCATGCAGCGCAAGGGCACGACGATCGACATCATCGTCTCGAGCGGCCCCGCGATGGTGACCTCGCCCTCGGCGCTCATCGGCAAGCCCTACGACCCCGCGGACCCGGCGCTCGCGGAGTTCGTGCTCCCCGACGCGCCGACGAAGCAGTTCGACCCCGCCGCACCCGGCGGGACGCTGCTCGGCATGTGGGTGACGCAGGACGTCACGCTCCCCGACGGCACCGTGCTCGTCGCGGCCGGCACCTCGATCGCCGACGTCGCCGAGCTCCCGCAGCGCACCCCGCTGACCGTCGTCGTCTCCGCGGGGCCGCTGCCGACCGTCGCCGCGGGAACCGCGCCCGACGTCGCCCGCCAGCAGCTCGAGGCCGCCGGGCTCACCGTCTCCGGCGACGCCGTGCATCAGTTCAGCGACACCGTCCTGAAGGATCTCGTCATCGGCTTCCAGCCGACGACGAGCCCGGTCCACGTCGGCGACGCCGTGCAGCTTATCGTCTCGGACGGGCCGGAGCTCTTCCCCGTGCCCGATGTGAAGGACGAGACCGTCGCGAAGGCGACCGCCGACCTCGAGAACGCGGGCTTCCAGGTGCCCGACACCGGCCTGAGCGACAGCGCGAAGGAGCGCTGGAAGGTCGGCGCGACCGATCCGAAGGCCGGCGAGATGCTCCCCAAGGGCTCGTGGGTGACCCTGGAGAACCTCCACATCTAGAGCGCGGTGAGCTCCTCGGCGACGAGGAAGGCGAGCTCGAGCGACTGCATGTGGTTGAGCCGCGGGTCGCAGAGCGACTCGTAGCGCGTCGCGAGCGTCGCCTCGTCGATCTGCTCCGAGCCGCCGAGGCACTCGGTGACGTCGTCGCCGGTGAGCTCGACGTGGATGCCGCCCGGGTAGGTGCCAGCCGCGCGATGCGCCTCGAAGAATCCCCTGACCTCGTCGACGACGTCCTCGAAGCGGCGGGTCTTGTAGCCGGTCGGCGTCGTGATGCCGTTGCCGTGCATCGG
>Ga0164243_10016005_pt1 | contig 10319 bp, 7 predicted proteins | sample OricompcompostOP_FD_108781 | JGI IMG/M metagenome (GOLD analysis project Ga0164243, IMG submission 108781) | Organic Plus compost microbial communities from Emeryville, California, USA - Original compost - Organic plus compost (OP) | ecosystem: Engineered > Solid waste > Mixed feedstock >... | reverse complement strand
CATCCGAGCTGCAGGAGGAACTGGAAAAGCTGCTGCCCGAGACCATGCCGCACCTGCGCCTGCACGCGAGCCATGGTTTCGCGGTCGAGGCGTTGATGCAGCACATGAGCGGACGGCAGTCCGGCCTGGAACTGCGTTATCGCACTGCGATCGAGGCGCTGGCTGCGCTGGAGCGCAACGAATGCGATCTGGCAGGTTTTCAGGTGCCGAGCGGTGCGTTCGAGGGGCCGATCCTGGCGCGTTACGCGCAATGGCTGTCGCCGGACGATTATCTGTTGATCCATCTGGCGGTGCGCAACACAGGCTTGTTTGTGATGCCCGGCAATCCGAAGCATATTCGCGGGATGGCGGACCTGGCTCGGCCGGATGTGCGTTTTGTGAATCGGCAGATCGGCTCCAGCACCCGTTATCTGGTGAGTTTGATGCTGGAGGAGGCAGGCGTATCGATCAGCGAGGTGCAGGGGTACGAAACCAACGAGTTCACCCATATGGCGATTGCGGCGCATATTGCCAGTGGGATGGCCGACACGGGTGTTGGCGTCGAGACGGCCGCGTGGCGGTTCGGCTTGGATTTCATCCCGCTGGTGCTGGAGAGATATTTTTTTGCCATACGCCGCGAGTCGCTGGACACGCCCGCGATGCAAGACCTGCTGGGCATCATGCGAGGCCGTGAGTACTTGTCGTACGTACGTCAATTAGTGGGCTACGACACGACGAATACGGGTCAATTACAGACTTTGCACGAGGCATTCGGTCGATAGAAAGAGTTCCGCGCCATTGCGCGATATGATATTTCAATGAGCAAAGTTATTTTCCTGACCGATCACACTGCGTCGCGAGCCGCCCGGCTGCCGCAGTCAGCCTTGCCGCCATCAGGGCAGCCGGCGCAGGATAAGCTCGCGCGGCCGATGCGTGATTTGCGGATTTCGGTCACGGATCGCTGTAATTTCCGGTGTACGTACTGTATGCCGCGCGAGGTTTTCGACGGCAACTATGCATTCATGCCGCATTCGGCGATGCTGTCGTTCGAGGAAATCACCCGCGTGGCACGATTGGGCGCACAACTGGGGGTCCAGAAAATTCGCCTGACGGGCGGCGAACCGCTGCTGCGTAAAAATATCGAAATCCTGATCGGCATGCTGGCCGAATTGCGCACGCCAGAGGGCAGGCCGCTCGAATTGACGCTGACCACTAACGGCACCTTGTTGAGCCGTAAGGCGGCGGTATTGAAACAAGCGGGGTTGACGCGTGTGACGGTGAGCCTGGACGCGCTGGACGCCGAGATGTTTGCGCGGTTGAGCGACAGTACGTTCACGCCGGATGACGTATTGCGCGGCATCGATGCGGCGGCCGAGGCGGGGCTGGCGCCTGTCAAGGTCAACATGGTGGTGCGCCGCGGATTGAACGATAACCAGATCGTGCCGATGGCAACGCATTTCCGGCATACCGGCCATGTACTGCGGTTCATCGAATATATGGACGTGGGCAACACCAACGGATGGAATTTGCAGGAAGTCGTGCCCAGCGATGAGGTACTGCGCAGAATTTCAGAGCAGTACCCATTGCGTGCCCTGGATGCCGAGGTGATGGGCCGTGTGGCAGAGCGTTGGGCCTATACCGATGGCGGCGGCGAAATCGGCGTGATCTCCAGTGTCACGCATGCATTTTGCAGCGGGTGCACACGCGCGCGCTTGTCGCCGGAAGGCAAAATCTTTCTGTGTTTGTTTGCGTCGCAGGGACACGATCTGCGCACGCTGTTACGCAGCGGCGCCGACGATGAGCAGGTCGCGCGTGCGATGGCCGGGATCTGGGCGCAGCGCGATGATCGATACTCTGAACTGCGGGGGCGCGGCGTGCCGATCCTGCCGCAGGGTGAGCGCAAAGTAGAGATGAGCTATATCGGCGGATGAGTCCAGTGGCATCGGTAAAAAAAGCGGCTGTGAAATAGCCGCCTTTTTGCATGCCGATTCGATTTGACGGATTACGCCAGCCAATGCGCTACATCGTAGTACTTCACGATATCGCCATCGTTGACGGTTTCTCCCGCTGGGGTACGTGCCAGTCCGCTTGCCCAGGGCATGGAACTGATCACTGATGAGTCCTGATTCGCGTATGGCACGAGTTCAGGCGCGCCTTCGGCAGTGTGGCGCCATTGCACACGCAGAAACTCCTCGCGGCTGTCTTTGTGCGGACGCGACAGGCGCAGCGCTGCGGTGCTGACTTGCGGGAATAGATTGGTCCGTCCTTGCATGCGCCGCACCAGCGGCGACACCAGCATGGCGTATACCGCATAGACCGAGACGGGATTGCCCGGCAGGCAGACAACGGGTTTGCCGTCGATATGGGCCAAGGCGACCGGCTTGCCCGGTTTCATACGGACTTTCCAGAGCGCCAGTTTGCCGCCCAGGGATTCCAGTACGGGTTTGACGAGATCCTTTTCACCGACGGACACGCCGCCGATGCTCAATAGCAGATCGCAATCGGCCAGGATGGTGGTGATGGCAGCGCGCAGGTCGGGTTCGTTGTCGCGGGCATGCAGCACGTGTATCGCCTGGGCGCCGGTTTTCTGTACCAGGGCGGCCAGCATGGGGCCGTTGCAGTTGTAGATCTGTTGTGCAGCGCGTGCTTCGCCGGGATGAACGAGCTCGTCGCCGGTCGTCAGAATGCCTACGCGTAATGGGGCAAACACTTGAACCTGTGTCAGCCCTTGAGAGGCCAGGAGCGCGATATGTGCAGCCTCGAGCACGGTGCCTGCGGTCAGCAGGGGCTGGCCGGCGGTGGTATCCATACCGCGTTTGCGTACGAACTCTCCGGCCTTTGGCGCCTGCAGGATGTGGACCTGCCCGTCGGATTCGCGGGTGTTTTCCTGAATGACGATGGTGTCTGCGCCGTCGGGGATCAAGCTGCCCGTGAATAGCCGCGTGGCTTGACCCGGAATCAGCGCGGCGGGCATTTCGCCTGCATAGGTACGCTGCTGTATAGGCAGGACGATATCAGGCTGGTAATCCGCGTAGCGAATGGCATAGCCATCCATGGCACTGTTATCGGCAGGCGGCAGATCCAGCGTGGCTGCCAGATTGACCGCCAGGACACGGCCCACGGCGTGGGCCAAGGATACGGTTTCGTGGCGAGTGATCGGCGCGGCCGCCTGGGCCAGCAGGGATTGGGCACTCTCGAAATCTAGCAGATCGTTATTCATGCGGTGTACGTCAGACAGGACGGTATGGGCTAGCGGCGGAGGGAATTGAGGTCATGCGAGTCGTTCCAGGCCTCGGTGCGTTCCTCATCGGCTTGGCGGGCCTCGACCCAGAAACTGCTGCCGTCGGACAGGGTTTCGCGTTTCCAGAACGGTGCGCGGGTTTTCAACGCGTCGATCATGTATTCGCAGCCCCGGAACGCGTCGCCGCGATGGGCGCTGGCGGCCGCGACGAAGACGATCTGGGCGCTGCGGGGCAAGGCGCCGACACGATGGGCAATGACAGTACCGGCCAGACTCCAACGCTCGCGTGCCGTGTCTGCGATTTCAGCCAATTCGCGTTCGCACATGCCTGGATAGTGCTCCAGGAACAGTGTCTCGGTCGCCTGATCCGAAGAAAAGTCGCGCACATAGCCGGTGAACGTGACGATCGCACCGGCCTGGGCGCCAACCTGCTCGCGCAGGCCCCCCAGCAATGCCGTGCTGTCGAAGTCGGCTTCCTGAACGATGATCATGGTGTCAGCCTCCCGTGACGGGTTCGAAAATCGCGACCTCGTCGCCTGGCTGGATCGAGGCGGTGGCTTTGGAGTGATTCTGGTTGATCGCCAGTTTCAGGCGCGCCGCCGGCGCCAGGTCCGGATACTGCGTCTGCAGGGCCTGCAGCAATTCGGCACCCGTCGTCGGCTCGGCCAGCGGCCAGGCTTCGCTGCGCTTGCCTACCAGCTCGGCGACCCGCGCAAAATACAGCAGATTAATGGTTGCGCCACTCACCGCTTTTTCCTCCTGCCTTGTATTCAAGGTGTATTTGTTCGATCAGAATGCCTTTGTCGGCCGCCTTGCACATATCGTAAATGGTGAGCGCTGCGACGCTGCAGGCTGTCATGGCCTCCATTTCGACGCCGGTTTTGTAGCGCGTGCGGCAGGTGGCCCGGATCTCCACAGTATGGGTGTCGTCGTTCAGGCCAAACTCCACCCCGACAAAGGCCAGCGGCAGGCTGTGACAGAGCGGGATCAGCTCTGCGCAGCGCTTGGCCGCCAGGACGGCGGCGACGCGGGCCGTGTTGAGCACTTCGCCCTTTCCTTGGCCCGGTTGGGTCAACAGGCCATAGGCCACGGCGTTCATGCGTACGCGGCCCGCCGCAATGGCAATGCGGTCGGTTTCAGTCTTGGCGCCAACGTCAACCATGCGGATCTGGCCGGATTCGTCCAGATGGCTAAGCGTAGGAGAAGAAGAGGACATGGGTAGAAAAAATGTTAACGATTGAAAACGAAAGCGGGTTTTCGCCTGAGCCAGGCTTGGCTACACCCTATGATAGACGAGCTATGGTTCCGGGTGGATAATTGCCGTTGCCTATGCCCCGCTGTTCACACCAGGAGATGACGCATGGCCCTTTCGATGCCCAGGTTGAGATTCACTCGGCGTCTCGGAAAAATCCTTCTGTGGATAGTGGCCATAATTCTTATTGTGTTCGGCGTGGCTGCCTGGCAAGTGCCCAAGGTGCTGCGTTCAGCGCTGACTGGCGATGTCGCCCAGTTGTTGGGCCGGCCGGTGCAGGTCGGTGATATCAGTTTTAATCCTTTTACGCTGACTGTGCGAGCGCAGGACCTGGCGATCGAACAGCCGGGGGGCGCGTCGCCGTTGCTGCAGGTCGGGCAGCTGGAGGCCAGCGCCTCGTGGGCGTCATTGTTCTGGTTTGCACCGGTGGTGGACTCCGTGCGAGTTCAGCGGCCGCAGATCGCGTTGGTGCGTGAGGACAAGACCACATTCAATTTCTCGGATATCCAGAAAAAACTGGCCGATATGGCGGCGGCTCAGCCCGAGCCCGAAAAGAAAGAAGAGGACGCCGGGCTGCCCCGGTTTTCTTTGAATAACCTGGTGTTGGAGGACGGCGCGATCACCCTCGATGACAAGGTGACCGGCCGTAAACAACAGATCGACGAGATCAAGCTCGGGGTGCCTTTTATTTCCTCGTTCGGCTATGCCACGGATATCGACGTCGAGCCACTGGTGCATTTGCGTATTAACGGCAGCCCGTTCGATATGAGGGGCGTGGCCCGACCGTTCGAGGCCGTGCCCTCGTCGACCTTGAATGTGGATTTTCGGGGACTGGAGCTGGAAAAATGGGCAGATGTATGGCCCATGGCTCTGCCGATCAAGGTCGAACGTGCCTTACTGGATTCGAATCTGAAGGTCGTGTTCGAGCAGCCGCGTGATGCGGCGGCAAAGATCCTGGTGACGGGGGATGTGGGACTGCGGCAATTGGATCTGCGCGAGGCCTCGGGCGCGGCGTTGGTCCAATGGAGCACGCTGGAGGTGCAGCGGGTCAGGCTCGATATGCTGGCAAAGCAGTTTTCGATTGGTCAGATCGAAATGTGGTCCCCGGTATTGCAGACCAGCCGGGATGCGAATCAGCAGCTGAATTGGCTGCGGGTGGTCGACAAGCTCAAGGCATTGGGAGGGTCGGCGACTGCTGCGAAAGCGGACAAGCCGGATGCGGTTCGAGCGGCGGACGGTAAATCAGGCAGTGCTAAGGCCGCTGCCGCGGCCCAGACTGCGGATGGCAAGTCGGCCGGGGGCAAGCCTGCTGTGGCGCAGACGGATGGCAAGCCGGCCAGTGATAAGGCGACTGCTGCGGCCAAGGCATCGGGACACAATGATGGCGCCCCGCTGCAAGCCGTGGCGGCAACGACAACGGCTGCTGTTGCGCCTGCATCGGGCGTGCCGAGCGCGAACCCGGCTGGCGGAAATGCCTCTGCGGCGTCGGGAAATGCACCTGCCGCGCAGGCCGAGGCCGCCACACCGCCCGCCAAGGAGCCGGACGAATGGCAGATCGCGGTCGATGCGATCAATATTCACGATGCTGAACTGCGTGTGCAGGATGCGGTGACCAAACTCAATACCACTTTTGCGGGTCTGGCGGTCACGGTGGAAAGCGTGCAGTTTCCGCAGCCTGCGAAGCAGCCCATCAATCTGTGGCTGACGATGGACAATCCCGGCGACGGGGGCTGGATACGTGCAAAAGGCCCGCTGATGCTCAGCCCCTTGGGTCTGAAGCTCGATTTCCGCGCGGGTCATCTGGGGCTGGCTCAATATGCGCCCGCGGTGCGCAGTCTGTCGCCGATCCAGGTACTGGATGGTTTGCTCGATGTGCAAGGACTGATCACTGTGGCCCAGCAGGGCAATGCGACGCAAGTCGCCGCGACGGGCGTCAAAGTCGATCTGTCTCAATTGGCCGCGCGTGACGAATCGCAGAAGCCGGCGGTGGACCTGAGCGTGAAACAACTCAGCCTGGCGGCCGATCGGGTGGCGCTCGATGCCACGCCGTCGCCGTTCACTCTGCAGGCCACGGGGGTGCAGGGCGATGGCAGCCTGGCGCTGCAGGGTACCTTGACCACGCAGCCTCTGGCGCTGCAAACCAAAGTGGATTTGCAGAACTTCAATGCGGCATCGTTGGCCGCCTATGGCGCATCGAGCTTGAATGCGACCGTGCGTTCGCTGGTCGTGGGTGCCAATGGCGAAGCGGCATTCACCGCGGCGACGGCGAATGCGCCGATGAAGGCCAATTGGAAAGGCGGTGTGGGCATCACTGATCTGCATCTGGCCGACCGAGTGAATCGGGATGATTTTCTGCGGTGGAAAACGCTGGATTTGAGCGGCATGCAGGTGTCGGTCAATGGCGATCAGTTTGCCGCCAATCTGGGCGACATCACGCTGGATGATTTTTACGGCCGTATTCTGCTTAGCGCCGAGGGCCGTTTGAATGTGATGGATCTGGTAGCCGAGCCAGGGCAGGCGGGAGGCTCCATTACCCAGGATACCCAGACGCGCGGCCGCTCGGCACGCGAGGCCCAGGCCGCCAAGACCGGCAAACTGCCGGACATCGCATTAAACAGCGTCACGCTGAAAAATGGCCGGATGACGTTCACCGATCACTTCGTCAAACCGAACTATACGGCCCAGCTTTCCCGCATCGAGGGCGGCTTGTCGGCAGTGTCGTCGCGTGAACCCAAACCGGCCAAGGTCAATGTGACAGGTCGTGTTTACGACACGGCGCCCTTGTCGATCGGCGGGACGGTGCAGCCTTTTGCCGAGTTTCTGTCACTGGACTTGAAGGTCTCGGCCAAGGGGGTGGATCTGCCCCGTTTTACGACGTATTCCGCGAAATATGTGGGATATCCGATCAAACGCGGCAAGCTGTCGGTGGACTTGCAGTACAAGTTGGCAGATCGTGCACTGCAGGCTACGAACCATGTGGTGCTGAATCAATTGACGTTCGGCGACAAGACGAACAGCCCGGATGCGACGACCTTGCCTGTGATGCTGGCCGTGTCGTTGTTGAAAGACAGCAAGGGCAACATCGATATCAATTTGCCGATTTCCGGGTCGCTGGATGATCCTGAGTTTTCGGTGGGCGGGATTATTTTGCGGGTGTTGGGCAATTTGCTGGTCAAGGCGGTGACCTCGCCGTTCTCATTGCTGGCATCCGCGTTTGGCAGTGGCGAAGAGCTGTCGTATATCAATTTCGAGCCCGGCAGCGCAGTGTTGGCGGCGGACGCGGACGAACGTATTTCGACCTTGGCCAAGGCGCTGAATGATCGGCCTGCCCTGAAGCTCGATATCATCGGCCGTGCAGATCCTGCCACCGATGAGGAGGGCTTGCGCCAAGCGTGGGTCGATCGCCAGATTCGTAAAGCCAAGGCCGAAGACACCTCGGGCAAGGGTAAAAAGCCCGATCTCTCTACGGTGACGGTCTCTAGCGCCGAGCGCGATAAATACCTGGAAGACGTCTACGACGATACCGACATCGAGGAAAAGCCGCGCAATTTCATCGGCATGGCCAAGTCGATTCCGGCCGACCAGATGGAGGCCTTGTTGCGCAAGGCCGCGCCGATCAATGAGCAGTCGCTGGAACGATTGGCACAGGCCCGTGCGCAGGCCGTGTATGAAAAATTGCAGGAGATCGGGCCTGCCGACCGTATTTTCATTGTGACGCCCAATCTCGAGGGTGGTGCCGGCGAGGGCGACGCTCTGCCGTCGCGTGTGGAGTTTTCGTTGCAATGAGGCGTGGCAGCCAGTGTGGTTCTTTCGTTGTCATCAAACGCAAGCCCTCGACTTGGCACTATGATGAGGGTTTGGCGGACGGCTCGCGTCCGCGTTTCTGCGTTCACTTGGAGATGTAAATGACAATCAAAGTCGGCGATCGCGTGCCTGATGGCACTCTGACTGAGTTTTTCGAGACCGAAGCCAATGGTTGCTCCCTGGGACCCAATGCGTTTCAGGTCGCAGATCTGGTCAAGGGCAAGACGATTGCCCTGTTCGCCGTGCCGGGCGCTTTTACGCCGACATGCTCGGCCAAGCATCTGCCGGGCTACGTCGAGCAAGCCGCAGCCCTGAAGGCCAAGGGCGTGGACGAAATCTGGTGCGTGTCAGTCAATGATGCGTTTGTGATGGGCGCATGGGGCCGCGAACAGCAGACGACCGGTAAGGTCCGCATGCTGGCCGATGGCGCAGCTCACTGGACGCGTGCGCTGGGTCTGGAACTGGATCTGGATGCACGTGGCATGGGCATTCGTTCGCAGCGTTACTCGGCGTTGTTGAAAGACGGCGTTGTGACGCAATTGAACGTCGAGGCGCCTGGCAAATTCGAGGTCAGCGACGCGGCCACGATGTTGTCGCAGCTTTAATTTCTTGCGCCGGGGACCTTCCCCGCTGCCGGCCGTCCCAGGGCAATAACATTTCCCTGGTGATGAGCCCGGCATGGGCACAGTCCTTGCGGCGGCTTTGCGCCTGGCAAATTCGCGCGGCTTGCGCACCGCGTGGTGCGATGGCACGTTTCTGCATCCCATGCTGACCACGATTTCCTCTTTTTCGTCGCTCTATCTGGCGACGCTGCTGATGTTGATTGGCGGCGGTCTGTTCAATACTTACATGGGATTGCGGCTGACTGCGCAGTCAGTCAGCGAGATCTGGATCGGTACGTTGATAGCCGGGTATTACCTGGGGCTGGTGTGCGGCGCGCGGCTGGGGCACAAGCTGATCATCCGGGTGGGACATATTCGCGCTTTTGTAGCCTGTGCGGCGATTTCGACTTGCATGATTCTGGCGCAGATCGTGGTCGACTATATGCCGGTCTGGCTGGTATTTCGCCTGGTGGCGGGCATTGTGATGGTGACCGAGTTGATGGTCATCGAAAGCTGGCTCAATGAGCAAACGGAAAATCATCAACGTGGCCGGGTGTTCTCGGTCTATATGGTGGTGTCCGGGTTGGGCACGGTGCTGGGGCAATTGGTGTTGACCGCATACAGTTCTCTGGATGAGCAGCCATTGGTGTTGGTGGCGGTTTGTATGGTGCTGTGCCTGGTGCCTATCGCGGTGACGGCGCGTTCTCACCCGCCGACACCTGTGCCGGCGCCTCTGGACTTTCCGTTTTTCCGCGAACGGGTGCCGTTGTCGTTGACGGTGCTGTTTGTTGCGGGGAATCTATCCGGGGCTTTTTATGGCCTGGCCCCTGTTTTTGCATCGAAGTACGGGATGACGACGTCGCAATCGGCGCTGTTTGTGGCGGCGGGGGTGACGGCGGGGTTGTTGTCGCAATGGCCCATGGGGTGGTTGTCGGATCGCATCAATCGCGCAGGGTTGATTCGTTTTAATGCGTGTCTGCTGCTGCTGTTGCCCGCGGTGCTGTGGGGGTGGGTGACGCTGCCGTTCTGGGCGTTGGTGTTGCTGTCTTGTGTGTTCGGGGTGTTGCAGTTCACGTTGTATCCGCTGGGGGCGGCGTTTGCCAACGATCATGTGGAGTCGGATCGGCGCGTGAGCCTGAGCGCGGTTTTGCTGATGACTTATGGTGTCGGGGCGTGTCTGGGGCCGCTGGTGGCCGGGGCATTGATGGCAGTGGGCGGGCCGAATATGTTTTATGTTTTTGTGTCGGCCTGTGCGTTGATTCTGGTGTGGCGAGTGCGGCCAGCGCGGGTGACGGGGGTACATCAGGTAGATGAGGCGCCGGTGCATTTTGTGCCGATGCCGGATAGTTTGCAGAGTTCGCCGGCTTCGGTGACGTTGGATCCGCGGGTGGATATTGAGGCGGATGCAGGGATGGAGATGGTGTCGCCGGAGCCGGATGTG
>Ga0164243_10016003_pt1 | contig 10320 bp, 5 predicted proteins | sample OricompcompostOP_FD_108781 | JGI IMG/M metagenome (GOLD analysis project Ga0164243, IMG submission 108781) | Organic Plus compost microbial communities from Emeryville, California, USA - Original compost - Organic plus compost (OP) | ecosystem: Engineered > Solid waste > Mixed feedstock >... | reverse complement strand
CGACTCCACGCTCGACTACGTGCGGGCCTGCGCGATCGCGGTGCTGGAGGAGACCGGCCTGCTGCCGCACCTCAACCCCGGCGTGCTGAGCTGGGCCGAGCTGCAGCGCCTCAAGCCGGTCGCGCCGAGCATGGGCATGATGCTGGAGACGACGGCCACCCGGCTCTGGTCCGAGCCCGGCGGCCCGCACTACGGCTCGCCCGACAAGGAGCCGGCGGTGCGGCTGCGGGTCCTCGACGACGCCGGCCGGGTCGGCGTGCCGTTCACCACCGGCATCCTCATCGGCATCGGCGAGACGCCGGTCGAGCGGGCCGACGCGCTGTTCGCGATCCGCCGGACCGCCCGGGAGTACGGCCACATCCAGGAAGTGATCGTCCAGAACTTCCGCGCCAAGCCCGACACGGCGATGCGCGGCATGCCGGACGCCGAACTGCACGACCTCGCCGCCACGATCGCGGTCGCGCGGCTGATCCTCGGCCCCGCCGCGCGCATCCAGGCACCGCCCAACCTGATCGAGGGCGAGTTCGACCTGCTGTTGCGCGCCGGCATCGACGACTGGGGCGGCGTGTCGCCGGTGACCCCGGACCACGTCAACCCCGAGCGTCCCTGGCCCCAGATCGACGAGCTGGCGGCGCGCTCGGCCGCGTCGGGCTTCACGCTGCGCGAGCGCCTGACGATCTACCCGGAGTACGTACGCCGCGGCGACCCCTGGCTCGACCCGCGCGTGTCCGCCCACGTCGCCGCCCTGGCCGACCCGGCGACGGGCCTGGCCCGCGAAGGCGCGGCGGTCGTGGGCCGGCCCTGGCAGGAGCCGGAGGACGCGTTCATCCCCGGCGGCCGCGTCGACCTGCACGCCACGATCGACACCACCGGCCGCACGGGCGACCGGCGCGGCGACTTCGACTCGGTCTACGGCGACTGGTCCGAGGTCGCCGACCGCGTCTCCCCCGAGGCCCGACTGCGCGCCGCGGCCACGCCACCCGCCGGCTCCGCCGCGGCGACCGGCGCCACGACGGCGGCCTCCGACGTGGCCGGCTCCGCCGCGGCCGCGGGCCGCACGGCGGTGGCTGGCTCCGCCTCCCCCGCCGGATCGGCGTCGGCCACCACGGGCGGCGGCTCGGCCGTCAATGGGTCGACGATTGATGGCTCGGCCATCGATGGGTCGACGGTTGATGACTCGGCCGTCCACCGGTCGACGGCGGGTGACTCGGCCATCGATGGGTCGACGGTTGATGACTCGGCCGTCCACCGGTCGATGGCGGGTGACTCGGCCGTGGATAGGTCGGCGGTGGATGACTCGGTCTACGCCGCCGGATCGGCGTCGGCCAACTCCAACGGCCCGGCCGGCGCGGCAGACGGCTCAGCCGGGCCGGGCAGCTTGACCGTGCCCGGCGGCTCGGCCGCGCCGGGTGGCGTGGGGGCCGGCGGCGGGGCCGGGGCCGCCGGGGAGCGGACCGGTTCCGACGTGCTGGCCGGGCTGCGGCTCGCGGCGACCGACCCCGCCGCGCTGCTCGAGCCGCGTCACGAGGCCGCCGCGATCGCGCTCTTCGAGGCGGACGGCTCGCCCCTCGACGAGCTGTGCCGGATCGCCGACGACGTGCGGCGGGACGCGGTCGGCGACGACGTGACCTACGTGGTCAACCGCAACATCAACTTTTCCAACGTCTGCTACGTCGGCTGCCGCTTCTGCGCGTTCGCGCAGCGGGAACGCGACGCCGACGCGTACCGCCTGTCGGTGGAGCAGGTCGCCGACCGTGCCGAGGAGGCGTGGGCGGCCGGTGCGACCGAGGTCTGCATGCAGGGCGGCATCGACCCGAAGCTGCCGGTCACGGCGTACGCGGAGATGGTCCGCGCGATCAAGCGGCGCGTGCCGGGCATGCACGTCCACGCGTTCTCGCCGATGGAGATCGTCACCGCCGCCGCCAAGGGTGGCATGTCGGTCCGGGACTGGCTGGAGATGCTCCGCGACGCCGGCCTGGACACGATTCCCGGCACCGCCGCCGAGATCCTCGACGACGACGTCCGCTGGGTGCTCACCAAGGGCAAGCTGCCGGCGGCGACCTGGGTCGAGGTCGTCTCCACGGCGCACTCGCTGGGCATCCGGTCCAGCTCCACGATGATGTACGGCCACGTGGACCACCCGCGGCAGTGGCTGGGCCACTTCCGCGTGCTGGCGTCCGTGCAGGACCGGACGGGCGGCTTCACCGAGTTCGTGGCGCTGCCGTTCGTCCACACGAACGCCCCGATCTATCTGGCCGGCATCGCCCGCCCGGGCCCGACGTGGCGGGAGAACCGCGCCGTCCACGCGATGGCGCGGCTGCTGCTCCACGGCCGGATCGCCAACATCCAGTGCTCGTGGGTCAAGCTCGGCGACACCGGCACGGTGGCCATGCTCAACGGCGGCGCCAACGACCTCGGCGGCACGCTGATGGAGGAGACGATCTCGCGCATGGCGGGCTCCGCCAACGGCTCGGCCCGCACGGTGGAGCAGCTGAGGGCGATCGCCGCCGCCGCCGGCCGCCCGGCCCGCGAACGCACCACGGCGTACGGCACGCGTCCCGCCTGAGCCTGCCCGTCGCTCCCGGCTGCGGGTCGGCCGAGCGGACCGCCGGAAGCGACGCGACACTCGCGGCTCACCCCCGCATGGCCAAGCGCCGGCTTCACCGGACGAAGCCAGCCCGGCCGCGGGTACGTCCAGCGAGCCGTCCGAAACGGCGCCACCATCGACAGTCACCCCCGCACGACCAAGCGCCGGCTTCACCGGACCAAGCCCCCGGCCGCGGGTACGTCCAGCGAGCCGTCCGAAACGGCGCCACCATCGACGATCACCCCCGCACGACCAAGCGCCGGCTTCACCGGACCAAGCCCCCCGGCCGCGGGTACGGCCAGCGAGCCGTCCGAAACGGCGCCACCATCGACGGTCGCCCCCGCACGGCCAAGCGCCGGCTTTCGCCGGAAGGAGCCGGCCCCGCGCAGGCACGCGCACGTCGTGCCTGCGCGGCGCAACCGCGCGTGCCGGCGCACCGGTCGGGACCTCCGGTCGCCGTCACGGCCCCCGCGGGTTGGGCATCAGGTCTGGCCGGGTGGCGGCGGCACCGCCCGCCGTGCCCCCACGTCGCGGCGGGTGGATGCCGTGCGCGACGTCCGGCCCGCCCACCTCCGCGGGGGGAGCCGCGGACCCTCGTTGGTGGCCGGCCGGACGGCAGACCGCCCTGACACAGGGCGGTCCCATGAGCATGGCCGGACCCGCGCCGACCGTCGAGGATTTTCAGCCACAACTGAAACTCCCAGCTCAGCACCGTCACCGGTACGCTGGACGGCGCCTCTCGTCCCCCCTGGAGCCACGGACCGTGCTGCGCATCTTCTTCACCAGTGACGACGTCGCGCGGACGCGGGTGGCACCCGGCGCTGATCCGGTGTGGGAGCTGGTCCTCAGCCTGCATCTGCTGCGGGGACGGACGCGCGACCCGCTGATGGCGGGGTGGCGCCGCACCGTCGCCGGCAGCCTCCGCCGCGGGGCCCACGCGAGCCGGCTGCGGCTCCTGCTCGCGCTCAACCCGCCGCACGGCTACTTCCCCGACTTCCTCACCCCGTTCGACAGCCGCGAAGGGCTCCAGCAGGGCCTCGACGCGATCCGCGCGACACCCGCCGCCAACCTGCGCCGCGACGTCACGCTGTTGGCCGCCGGCAACGCCCTGCCGCCGAGCGCCGCCGGCCTGGCCCGCGGGGACGCCGAGGTGCTGCGGCATCTCACCGAGTCGATGGAGCTGTACCAGGAGCTGGCGATCGCTCCCTACTGGACACGCATCCAGAACGCCGTCGAGGCCGACCGGGGCCGCCGCGCCAGGGTGATGCTCGACGACGGCGCGCACGGCCTGCTCGCCAGCCTCCGCCCGGCGATGCGCTGGGACGGCGAGGTCCTGGAGGTCTCGCACTACCCGGTCAGCCGGGAACTCCACCTCGACGGTCGCGGTCTGCTGCTCGTACCGTCGTTCTTCTGTGCCCGTACCCCCGTGACGCTCCTGGACCCCGACCTGCCGCCGGTCCTCGTCTACCCGGTGGACCGCCTCGGTGGCCTCGGCCAGGCGGCGGACGCCGGCGCCGCCGACCCCGCGGACCGGGAACGCGAACGCGGCCGCCAGGCCCTCGCCGCTCTCCTCGGAAAGACCCGCGCGAGCGTGCTGGAGGTCGTCGACGGCGGCCGCTCGACGGGTGAGATCGCCCGGCTCCTGGACATCTCCCCGGCCGCCGCGAGCCAGCACACGACGGTCCTGCGCAACGCGGGCCTGCTGGTCAGCCACCGCGACCGCAACACCATGCTCCACACCCTGACCCCCCTGGGCCGCGCGATGCTCGACCGCTGAAGCCCAGCCCGGGCCGAAAGGAAGGGCCCCTTCCTAACGCCTGAGCGTTAGGAAGGGGCCCTTCCTTTCGGCCCTAGTCGTGCCAGAGGGCGATGCGGTGGTCCTCGTCGGTGACGTAGACGCGCTCGCCGTCGAGGAGGGCCAGGCCCTCGACGTTGTGGAACGGGGCCAGGTCGTCGACGATCTCGCCGGGGACGGCCGTTTCGGCTCCCAAATCGAAACGGACGTGCGAGCAGGTGACGTCGCCGCCGGTGGGGTGGTCGTCCAGGAGGACCGAGCCCTTGTCCAGGGCGTCGATCGACCCGATCACGGCCTCGAAGCCGCCGGCGGTCGCGGTCAGGGCACGGAATCCGGTGAGCGCGCCGGGTGGCGTCACGCCGGTCAGGCGGTACGCCCGGACGACGCGCGGCCACGTCCGCGGGTCCGTGTCGAACATGCCCTCGACGCCGGCGATCTCGATCATGATGGGCTCGCCCTCCGACGTCACCGGAAAGCGCAGGCCCAGCAGGAGCGTGCCGGCCGGGGTGAACGCCGCGGCCTCGACGTTGACCGGGAGGTCGCCGGCGAGGACGCGGTCGACCCACGCCTTGGCCTTCGCCGTGCCGCGCGAGCGGGTCTCGGCGATGAACCGCTCGTGGACCCGCTCGCCGGGCGGCAGCGGGGTGATGTCGGCCGCGCGCAGCGCGTCGTTGATCGATCGGTGCAGCCGGAACTGGTTGCGGACCACGTCGAGCCGTGCGATGCCACCCGCGGCGTCGGATTCGCGGAACCTGGCGAAGAACGCGCGTTTCGGCCGCAGCGGGCCGGCCTTGGACCCGAAGTGCGACCCGACGACGTAGACCCAGCCGTCCCGGTGCGCCAGCGCCTCGCCGTCCTCGGTGCGGCCGGTCTCGCCGCCCGCGTCGAAGCGCTGGTGGTGCGCCGCCCAGGTGCCGTCGTGGCGCTGCACGAGCAGCGCCACGCACGCCTCGACCGGACCCTCGTCGAGGACCGTCCACAGGGCACGCCGCGCACCGTGCGCGGCCAGCAGCTCATCGGAGAGTACGGGCAGCAGGTCGCTCGCCTCGTTCCCGGCGACGAACAGCTCCACGTGACGCAGCGGCGCGGTCATGACCGACAGCTTAGGAACTCAGCAAAAGCCCTCGTCGCCGCGCTCCTTCAAGGCGTCGACCAGCTTCTTCACGTCCTGGGCCCGGTCGCGCGCGCAGACCAGGACCACGTCCGGCGTGTCGACGATCACGAGGTCTTCCACGCCGAGGGCGGCGACGAGGCGGCCCGAGTGCGGGACCACGACCAGGCGGCCGCTGTCGCGCAGCAGCACGCCGGGCTTCTCGCCGACCTCGCCGCCGCCGAGGACCACGTTGTCGCGGTCGTCGCCGGGCAGCACGTCGCCCAGCGTGGCGAAGTCGCCGACGTCGGTCCAGCCGAAGTCGCCGGGCACGGTGCCGACCCGGCCGGCGGCCGCCGCACCCTCCATGACCGCGTAGTCCACCGAGATCTTCGTGAGCGTCGGCCAGACGGTGCCCAGCACCTCGTCCCGGGACGGCGCGTCCCAGGCGGCGGCGACCTCGACCAGCCCGGCGTGCAGCGACGGCTGCTGGCGGGCCAGCTCGGCCAGGAAGGCGTCGACGCGCCAGACGAACATGCCGGCGTTCCACACGTACGCGCCGCTCTCGACGTAGCGCTTCGCCACCTCGTACGCCGGCTTCTCGGTGAACTCCACGACGGGCCGCACCGGGCCCGGACCCGTCGCGGCGCCGCAGCGCAGGTAGCCGTACCCGGTCTCGGGCCGGGTCGGCGTGATGCCGACCGTCATCAGCAGGCCGCGTTCGGCACCGGCGACCGCGTCCCGCACCACCGCGGCGAACGCCACCGGGTCGGTGATGAGGTGGTCGGCCGGGAAGGCACCCATGACCGCCTCGGGCGACTCGCGGGCGATCAGCGCCGCCGCGAGCCCAATCGCCGCACACGAGTCCCGCGCCGAGGGCTCCACCAGGATGTTCTCCTCCGGCAGCGCCGCGAGCTGCCGGGCCACCGAGGCCGCGTGGGCGGCGCCGGTCACCACCATCGTGCGCTCGGGGCTGGCCAGCGGGGTCACCCGCGCGACGGTCGCCTGGAGGAGCGACGCCTGCCCGCCCGAGAGGGGGTGGAGGAACTTCGGCTGGTGGAGCCGGGACAGCGGCCACAGTCGCGTGCCGCTGCCGCCGGCGAGGATGACGGCATACATCGCGCCATCATGCCGGAATGTCGGTTGCACGGAGTGCCGAATCCCCGGTCAGGCCCGTGCCCGCTGCCAGGCGGCGATGTGGACCTCGGCGCTGGACTCCCAGGTGAACTCCTTGGCCCGGGCGAAGCCCGCCTTGGCGAGTTCCGCGCGGCGGGGCTCGTCGTCGAGGAGGGCCGCGAGATCGACAGCGATCTGTTCGGGATCCTCGCTGGTGTACGCCACGGCGTCGCCGCCGACCTCGGGCAGCGAGAGCCGCGGGGTGGTCAGCACCGGCACCGCGCAGGCCATCGCCTCGAGGATCGGCAGGCCGAAACCCTCGCCGAAGGACGGATACGCGGCGATGAGCGCTCCGCCGAGGAAGCCGGGCAGGTCCGCGTAGCGCAGGTACCCGGGGCGGAGCAGCCGGAGGTGACCCGGCACCTCGGCCACCGCGCGGTCGATGTCGTCGTCGTGCCCCTGGCCGCCGGCGATCACCAGGGCCGGCGGGTTGGGCCGGTCGCGCACCGCCTTGACCCAGCCGCGGATCAGGCTGGGCACGTTCTTGCGGGGCTCCTTGGCGCCGAGGAACGCGATGTACGCCGCGCCGCCCAGCCCCAGCCGCGCGCCGACGCGCGCCTTCTCGTCCGGCGTCGGCGGGTGGAAGGCCGTTGGGTCGACCCCGTGGTACGCCACGTCGACGCGGGTGGGGTCGGCGTCGAGCAGCCGGATCAGCTCGTCGCGGGTGGCCTTGCTCGGCACGATCACGCGGTGTGCCCGGCGCAGCGACGTCTTGATCGCGCTGCGGAAGAACGTGCGGCGCGACTTGTCGTAATGCTCCGGCTCGGTGAAGAACGTCGCGTCGTGCACGGTGACCGTCACCGGGCAGCCGGCGCGCAGCGGGCACGTGTAGAAGGGTGAGTGCAGCACGTCGGCCCCCACCTGCTGGGCGAGCAGCGGCAGGCCGGTCTGCTCCCAGGCGAGGCGGGCGGGGCGGTGGGCGACGGCGGCGGGGGCGGCGACCACCTCGGCGGTCGGCAGCATGCGGCTGTAGCGCTCGACGTCGGTGCGCAGCCCCACGACCGCGAGCTCAACCTCTGACCCGGTGACCTTGCCGAGGGCGCCTAGCAGGCCGTCCACGTAGCGGCCTACTCCCCCGCGGTCAGCGGGGACGCTGGTGGCGTCGACGAGTACGCGGGGTGGACCGGAAGTCACGGTGCAGGCTCCTCAACGGTGCGATGTGTGTGCTGGGCCACTATGGCATCAAGCCTACGCCGGAGGCTTGCCCGGCCGGAGCCGGTGACACTGTCACGACACGGCAAACGATCTATGTCGCGGGAGGTATCGTGCGGTCGATGCCCGACGAGAACGACACGCCCCCGGCCGCCGACATCGCCCGGATGTTCGCCGCCGCGGTGCGGCGCGACCCGACCAGACCCCTGCTGACCTGGTACGACGACGCCTCAGGCGAGCGCACCGAGCTGTCCGGCGCCACGCTCGACAACTGGGTGCACAAGACCGCCAACCTGCTCGTGGACGGCGCCGGCCTCGGCGACGGCGACCGGGCCGGGGTGCTGCTGCCGCCGCACTGGCAGACCGCGGCCGTGCTCCTCGGCTGCTGGGCCGCGGGTGTGGAGGTCGTCACCCGACCCGGTGGCGTCGACGTGCTCTTCGCGGCCGCCGGCCGGGTCGGCGAGGCACGCGACTGGCCGGCCGGCGAGCAGTACGCGCTCGCCCTGGCGCCGCTCGCCGCGCCGCTGCGCGAGGTGCCGGCCGGCTGGCAGGACTACGTCGTCGCGGTGCGGGCACATGGGGACGTCTTCCCGGCGTACCCGCGCGGCGCGGCGGACCACACCCCGGCGGACCCGTTCGGCCTGAACCCGGGCGACCGTGTCCTGGTCGACGCCGCGCGCCACCCGGACCCGCGCCACTGGCTGCTGGCGCCGCTCGCGGCCGGCGCCAGCATCGTGCTCTGCGGCAACCTCGACCGCGCGAAGCTCCCCGACCGGCTCGCGGCCGAGCAGGTCACCCGCGACCTGAGCTAGGCACGCGCTCGGCGGCGAGCTTCTCGAAGGCCGCCAGGGACTCGGGGTTGGCGAGGGCACCCTTCGCGACGGCGCTCTCCACCGGCGCGCCGGTGAGGATCCTCTTCACCGGCACCTCGAGCTTCTTGCCGCTCAGCGTGCGGGGCACGGCTGGGACCCGGTAGACGGCGTCGGGCACGTGCCGGGGTGACAGCGCGCCGCGGAGCTCCTTGGCGATCTTGGCGGTCAGCGGGCCGTCGAGGTCGCGGTCGTCGGCGGTGACGACGAAGAGCAGCAGCTCGCCGGCGCCGCCGACGGCGTCCTCCAGGTGGATGACGAGCGCGTCGGCGATCTCCGGCAGGCCCTCGACGACCGAGTAGAACTCGGCGGTGCCGAGGCGGACGCCGCCGCGGTTCAGGGTCGCGTCGGAGCGGCCGGTGATCACGCAGGCGCCGCGGTGGTCGATCGTGATCCAGTCGCCGTGCCGCCAGACGCCGGGAAAGACGTCGAAGTACGCCTCGCGGTAGCGGCTGCCGTCGGGGTCGTTCCAGAACCCGACCGGCATGCTCGGCATCGGCTCGGTGATCACCAGTTCGCCGAGCTGGCCGGTGACCGGCGTGCCGTCCGGGCCGTACGCCTCGACCTTGGCACCGAGGGCCCGGCACGCGATCTCGCCGGCCCGGACGGGCAGCAGCGGGACGCCGCCGACGAAGCCGGTGCAGACGTCGGTGCCGCCGGACAGCGACTGGAGCTGGAGCGTGCCGCTGACCTTCGCGTACACCCACTCGAAGCCCTCGGGCGGCAGCGGCGCGCCGGTCGAGCCGAGGCCGCGCAGCGCGGTCAGGTCGTGGTCGCGGCCCGGCGCCAGCTCCGCCTTGCGGCACGCCAGCAGGAATGGCGCGGACGTGCCGAAATACGTCATCCGCGTCTCCTCGGCCAGGGCCCACAGCGTGTCGAGGGTCGGCGCGCCGGGGTTGCCGTCGAAGAGGACGATCGTGGCACCCACCGCCGGGCCGGAGGCGAGGAAGTTCCACATCATCCAGCCGGTCGTGGTGAACCAGAAGAAGCGGTCGGCCGGACCCAGGTCGTGGTGGAGGGCGAGCATCTTCAGGTGTTCGAGGAGGATGCCGCCGTGGCCGTGGACGATCGGCTTGGGCAGACCGGTGGTGCCGGAGGAGTAGAGCACGTAGAGCGGGTGGTCGAACGGGACGGCGGCGAAGGTGAGCGGCTCGTCGGTGTCGGCGGTGAGCGCGTCCCAGCCGCTCGGGCCGCTGCCGGGCCCGAGGTAGTCGATCATGATCAGGTGCTCGACCGACGGGAGGGCGTCCTTGATGGCGGCGACCTCGGCGCGGCGGTCGACCGGCTTGTCGCCGTAGCGGTAGCCGTCGACGGCGACCAGGACCTTCGGCGCGATCTGCTGCCAGCGGTCGCAGACGCTGCGGGTGCCGAACTCGGGAGCGCACGAGGAGAAGACGGCGCCGAGGCTCGCGGTGGCGAGCATCAGGACGTACGTCTCCGGGATGTTCGGGGCGTACGCGGCGACGCGGTCACCCTCCGTCACGCCGAGCCGGCGCAGTCCCGCGGCGCACCGCCGTACCGCCTCGCGCAGGTCGTCCTTCGTCAGGGTCCGCGGCGCGCGGGTCTGGCCGTGCGCGACGACCGCCGGATCGGTGCCGGCCCGGCCGGGCATCCGCAGCACGTTCTCCGCGTAGTTGAGCGTGGCGCCGGG
>Ga0164243_10016001_pt1 | contig 10321 bp, 9 predicted proteins | sample OricompcompostOP_FD_108781 | JGI IMG/M metagenome (GOLD analysis project Ga0164243, IMG submission 108781) | Organic Plus compost microbial communities from Emeryville, California, USA - Original compost - Organic plus compost (OP) | ecosystem: Engineered > Solid waste > Mixed feedstock >... | reverse complement strand
TGCGGATCTCGTTCGACCTCCGCGGCGGGCTCCTGGTCCGTCAGATCCACCACTGGGCCGCGCTCGTGTTCGTCGCCGGGATCGGCGTGCACATGCTGCGCGTCTTCTTCACCGGCGCCTTCCGCAAGCCGCGCGAGCTGAACTGGGTCATCGGATTCGTCCTCTTCATCCTGGCCATGGCCGAGGGCTTCACGGGGTACTCGCTTCCCGACGACCTGCTCTCGGGCAACGGTCTGCGCATCATCGACGGCATGATCAAGGGCATCCCCCTGATCGGCACCTGGACCTCGTTCCTCCTCTTCGGCGGCGAGTTCCCTGGCACAGAGATCGTCGGACGCCTCTACACGCTGCACATCCTGCTGCTTCCGGCTCTGGTCCTCGCCTTCGTCGTGCTGCACCTGATGCTGATGGTGATCAACAAGCACACCCAGTTCGCCGGCCCCGGCCGTTCGAACAACAACGTCGTCGGTTACCCGATGATGCCGGTCTACATGTCGAAGATGGGCGGCTTCCTGTTCATCACCTTCGGCGTGATCGTCTTGATCGCCTCGCTCTTCCAGATCAACCCGATCTGGAACTACGGTCCCTATGACCCCTCCCCCGTTTCCGCCGGCACCCAGCCCGACTGGTACATCGGCTTCGCGGACGGAGCGCTGCGTCTGGCGCCGTCGAACCTCGACGTCGTCTTCCTCGACCACACCTGGTCGTTCGGGATCCTGCTGCCGGTCGCCGTTCTGGGCATCTTCATCGTCCTGGTCGCGCTCTACCCCTTCATCGAGGCGTGGATCACGGGCGACAAGCGCGAGCACCACATCGCTCAGCGTCCGCGCACCGCCGCGACGCGCACCGCGATCGGCGTGGCCGGTGTGATCTTCTACGCCGTGCTGTGGGCCGCAGCCTCGTCCGACCTCATCGCGACACACTTCATGCTGACCATGGAGGGCGTGATCCACACGCTCCAGGCACTGCTCTTCGTCGGCCCCGTCCTCGGATACTTCATCACCAAGCGCATCTGCATCGCGCTGCAGAAGAAGGACCGGGAGATCGTGCTGCACGGCTACGAGTCCGGCCGCATCGTCCGGCTTCCGGGCGGCGAGTTCATCGAGGTCCACAAGCCGGTCGACGTGTACGACCGTTGGAAGCTCATCGACTACGAGACTTACGAGCCGCTCGTGGTCCGTCCGAACGCCAAGGGGCGCATCCCGTGGCACCAGAACTTCCGTTCTTCCCTCTCCCGTTGGTTCTTCGAGGACCGTCTCCAGCCGCTGACGCAGACGGAGATCGCCGCGGCCGACGCCCACCAGCGCCACGCGCTGCATGACGTCGACGACTCGGCTGCGGCGGAGATCGAGGGTGCGCACCAGCGTGCCGGATTCTCCGAAGACCAGATCGCGCCGATCGACGACAGCCACGTCGACGAGACGCCGAACACTCCGAGCTCGGTCATCGCCACCGAGGAGGGGAAGAAGCCGCGCAAGAAGAAGGAGGACGGCGAGTAATCGCTCCCTCCGCGACTGAGGGCCCGTTCGAAAGTTCGAACGGGCCCTCAGTCTTTTCCCCCATAGGCTGGTCCTGTGATCGACCGCACCGCATTCTTCGCCGCCAAGCTCGACTGCGAGACCGACCCCAGCGACCTCTACGCCGCACGTAAGGCCGGAGAGCAGATCGTCGTCGTTGACGTCCGTTCCGCTGAGGCCTGGGCACAGGGCCGAATCCCTGGCGCCGTACATCTCCCCTATCGCGAGATCGCCGGCCGGGCCCCCACGGACATCCCCGCCGACGCGTGCGTCGTCGTGTACTGCTGGAGTCCGGGATGCAACGCGGGAGCAAAGGGAGCCCTCGAGTTCGCGCGTCTCGGCTACGAGGTCCGCGAGATGATCGGCGGGTTCGAATACTGGGTGCGCGAGGGATATCCCGTCGAGGACGCCGACGGCGTGCACCGTCGACCGATTGATCCGCTCACCGGCATCCCCCGCATCCGCAGCACCTCCTGAGCAGCTCCCGGGACAGCCCAGAGACGTTCCGTCAGAGGTATCTGGCGGGCCAAGGGGTGGTAACGCGCGCATAGCCCACCCGAAGAGCTCCCCAGGAAGGCTCATCGGGCCCCACGAGGATCCTTCCCTCCGCGGCAGCAAAGCGCCCAGACGCACCTGGGTCGGGTACGGAAAGAGCCGGTCTCTGGAACAGAAGCTCCAGAGACCGGCTCTTCGCCGTCGTCAGACGACGGCGATCTAGCGGGCGAAGTGACCGCGGTAGTACTCGTAGACCCACCCGACGATCGCGACAACGAAGATCGCGAGGCTCACCGGGAAGAGGAACTGACCGACGGCGAGGCCGATCATGCCGATCGCAGCCGAACCTGCCAGGACGATCGGCCACCAGGACCACGGGCTGAACTCGCCCAACTCGGGGTCGCCGTCGTCGATGTCTGCGGTCAGGCTGTCCTCAGGGAGGCGTCCACCCTGCGCCTTGTGCGTCCGACCCAGGTAGAACGCGACCATGGCGCTCATGAAGGCCGAGAAGAACAACGCCACAGTGCCGACCCATTCGATCGCCAGGACGAGCTCGCGATCGGGGTGGGCGAGAATGTTCCAGACTGTGTAGACGGCGCCGACGAAGGCGAAGAAGCCGGTCAGGAGCCACCAGAGGATGACGTTGTCGCGCATGGCTTAGCTGGCCTTTCCTGCGGTGCCGGCAGGAGCCGCAACCGGATGCTCTGCCGCCTCGGGGTGGTTCAGGTCGAAGGCCGGACGCTCACTGCGGATGCGCGGGATCGACGTGAAGTTGTGACGCGGCGGCGGGCAGGAGGTCGCCCACTCGAGCGATCCGCCATAGCCCCACGGGTCGTTGACCGTGACCTTGGGCGCCTTCCGAGCCGTGATCCAGACGTTGAGGAAGAACGGCAGCATCGACGCGCCGAGGATGATGGCACCGATCGTCGACACCTGGTTCTGCCACGTCCAGTTGTCGTATCCCGAGTAGTCGGCGTAACGACGCGGCATGCCATCCACGCCCAGCCAGTGCTGGATGAGGAAGGTCATGTGGAAGCCGATGAACAGCATCCAGAAGTGGATGTAGCCCAGACGCTCGTTGAGCATGCGCCCCGTCCACTTCGGCCACCAGAAATAGAAGCCCGCGAACATCGCGAACACCACCGTGCCGAACACCACGTAGTGGAAGTGGGCCACGACGAAGTAGGAGTCAGACAGGAAGAAGTCCAGCGGCGGGGCGGCCAGGATGACGCCGGTGAGACCACCGAAGACGAACGAGACCAGGAAGCCCAGCGAGAACACCATCGGCGTCTCGAAGGTGATCGAGCCTCGCCACATCGTGCCGATCCAGTTGAAGATCTTCACGCCCGTGGGCACGGCGATGAGCATCGTCATCAAGGCGAAGAAGGGCAGCAGGACCGAACCCGTGACGTACATGTGGTGCGCCCACACGGCCACCGAGAGGGCCGCGATCGCGATGGTCGCGTAGACCAGTGTCTTGTACCCGAAGATCGGCTTGCGGCTGAACACCGGGAAGATCTCGGAGACGATGCCGAAGAACGGCAGCGCGATGATGTACACCTCGGGGTGCCCGAAGAACCAGAACAGGTGCTGCCACAGCAGCACGCCGCCGTTGGCCGGATCGTAGATGTGCGCGCCGAGCACGCGGTCGGCGGCAGCGGCCAGGATCGCTGCGGCGAGCACGGGGAACGCCATCAGGATCAGCAGGCTCGTGATGAGCGTGTTCCAGGAGAAGATCGGCATGCGCCACATGGTCATGCCCGGGGCACGCATCGTGATGATCGTCGTGATGAAGTTCACCGCGCCGAGGATGGTGCCGAAGCCCGAGAGACCGAGGCCGAGCATCCAGAGGTTGCCGCCCGCTCCCGGCGAGAAGGACGCGTTGGCGAGCGGCTGATAGGCGAACCAGCCGAACGAGGCCGCGCCCTGCGGCGTGAGGAATCCGGCGACCGCGATGGTCGACCCGAAGAGGAACAGCCAGAACGCGAAGGCGTTCAGGCGGGGGAAGGCCACGTCGGGAGCACCGATCTGCAGCGGCAGGATGGCGTTCGCGAAACCGGCGAAGAGCGGCGTCGCGAACATCAGCAGCATGATCGTGCCGTGCATCGTGAACAGCTGGTTGTACTGCTCCTTCGTCGGGATGATCTGCATCCCCGGCGCGAAGAGCTCGGCACGGATGATCAGCGCCATCACGCCGCCGAGGAGGAAGAACATCACCGACGCGATCAGGTACATGTACCCGATCGTCTTGTGGTCGGTAGAGGTGATCCACTTGACCACGATGTTGCCCTTCTGCTCCACCCGGGTGGAGGTGAGCAGCGCGGCCTGCCGCGGCGGGATGGTCTGCGGGCGGGCCCCCGCCTCAGAAGTTCCCGGAAGAGTGGACGTCATCGGGGTCACTTCCCTTCTTCCTTGGCCGCCCCGGTGCCGGGGAGGTTGTTCAGACGGTCGTAGGCGTCCGTGATGTCACCGGTGTTGCCCTCGTCGCGGAGCGAGTCGAGATAAGCGTCGTAGTCGTCCTGACTGACGACCTTGACGTTGAAGAGCATCATCGAGTGGTATTCACCGCAGAGCTCGGCGCACTTGCCCTGGTACTCGCCGATGCGGGTCGGGGTGAAGGACCAGGAGTTGTCCTTCCCGATGTACATGTCCTTCTTGTAGAGGAAGTCGATGATCCAGAAGGAGTGGATGACGTCACGGGACTGGAGGGTGATGTGCACCTTCTTGTCGACGGGCAGCACCAGCGTGGGCAGCTGCGCCTGGTCGATGTTGCCGTCCTTGTCGGGCTGCGCCTGGATCCCCATCGTCCAGACGGCGTCGGACTTGTCTTTCTTCTCGCCGTCGTACTGGAAGTCCCAGGCCCACTGCTTGCCGATCGCGGTGATCGACACGTCGGGGTCCTCGTACTGCGTCTCGATGATCGACTGGTCACGCGCCGTGAAGGCGAACATGCCGAGGACGAGGATGAGCGGCACGATCGTGTAGAAGATCTCGATCGGCATGTTGTACCGCATCTGGACCGGAAGGCCGGTCTGCCCCTTGCGGCGGCGGTACGCGATCGCCGCCCAGCCCATCAGACCCCAGGTGATGAGGCCGACGGCGAGCAGCACGATCCAGGAGTTGACCCAGAGGGCCGCGACCCGATCGGTCTGGTTGGTGGCCGGCGTACCATCCTCGACGAAGCCCGGGAGGAAACCGTGAAGCTCGGTCGGAGAACATCCGGCCAGGGCCACGGCGGCCGCGACTCCCAGCGGGAGGACGGCCCAACGAAGGCGGCGTTTTGAAGGCACGGTGCACCTTTCAGATCGCGGACAAGGGCATCCCCAAGTCTAGAGCAACCTCACACCCGATTCATGCCAACCACGCAGGTTCCGGCGGTCAGGACGGCGTTTTCCAGGCACGCCCGAACCGGCTGCGTCGCCGAAAGCCCGCTGCTCAGTGGAAGCTGTCGCCGCAGGCGCACGAGCCCTGCGCGTTGGGGTTGTCGATCGTGAAGCCCTGCTCGGAGATCGTGTCCTTGAAGTCGATCGACGCGCCATCCAGGTACGGGATGCTCATGTTGTCGACGATGACCTCGACGCCGCCGAAGTCGACCGTCTCGTCGCCCTCGAGGTACCGCTCATCGAAGTAGAGCTGGTAGATGAGACCGGAGCAGCCGCCGGGCTGGACGGCGACGCGCAGACGCAGGTCGTCACGCCCCTCCTGCTCGAGAAGGCTCTTCACCTTGTTCGCCGCGGCTTCGGTGAGGCTGACGCCGTGGGCACGCGTGGTCTCTTCGGTCAGTGTGGTGTCGCTCATGTCGCTCCTCGGGACGTCCGCGTCAGGCGGTGGTTCTTCCCGATTCTAGCGTCGCAGGCCTGGTGCGGGGCCGGAACGCGACAAGGCTCAGAGGGTGATCTCGTTCATCCTCGCCAGCAGCAGCGCTTCGGTCGCGATCGCGCGGCGGAAGGTGTCCAGGTGCAGCGACTCGTTCGGGCTGTGCGCGCGAGAGTGCGGGTCCTCGACGCCGGTCACGAGGATCTGGGCGTCGGGGAAGGTCTCGACGAGATCGGCGATGAACGGGATGGACCCGCCGACGCCGAGATCGACCGGCGCCTTGCCGTAGCCGTCGGTCATCGCGCCGCGGGCCAGGCCGACGGCCCATCCGCTCGTGTCGACGAGGAACGGGTTGCCGAGATCCACGTCGGAGAAGGCGAGCTCCGCTCCGAACGGCGCATGTGCACGCAGATGCGCCGTCAACGCGTCGTACGCCTCCTGGGCGCTCTGCCCCGGGGCCACGCGGGAGCTGATCACGACGGTCGTCTCCGGCGCGAGCGTGTTGGATGCCGCCGCGACCGAGGTCGCGTCGATCCCGATCACCGTGATCGACGGCTTGTTCCAGATCCGGGACAGGATCGACCCTTCGCCGGCGGGGCTCACCCCGGGGAGCAGGCCGGCCTCGTCCCGCAGCGTCTCCTCGCCGTACTCCGGTGTCTCCGCGTCACGGACCGCGAGCCCTTCCACCGCGACGGCGCCCTTCTCGTCCCACAGGGTGCCGAGCAGCTTGATCGTCGCCAGCATCGAGTCCGGCACCGCTCCCCCGAACATCCCCGAGTGCGAGGCGTGGTCGAGCGTGCGGACGGTGAGGGTGAACCGCACGGCTCCGCGCAGCGAGACGGTGAGGCCGGGCGTCTCCGAGTCCCAGTTCCCCGAGTCGGCGACGACGATCGCGTCGGCGCGCAAGGCGTCGCGGTTGTCGCTGAGGAACTGCCCGAAGGACCGGGACCCGTACTCCTCTTCGCCCTCGACGAAGAGCGCGACGCCGAGATCGAGGTCGTCGCCGATCGCCTCGGAGACGGCTCGGATCGACGCGATGTGCGCCATCACCCCCGCCTTGTCGTCGGCCGCGCCGCGTCCGTACAGACGGCCGTCACGCACGGTCGGCTCGAACGGCGGCGTCTCCCACAGGGCCTCGTCCCCCGGCGGCTGAACGTCATGGTGCGCGTAGAGGAGGATCGTCGGCCTGCCGTTGCGTGCCGCCCTGGTCGCCAGCACCGCCGGCTGGCCGACCTCGTCGGTGCCCGGGATCGCGGCCCGCAGCACGCGCACGCTGTCGAAGAACCCGGTGTCCTCGGCCAGCGCTGCGATCGCGTCGGCGCTGCGGACCAGCTGCGTCTGATCGAAGGCCGGCCAGGCGATCCCGGGAATGCGCACAAGATCGCCGAGATCGGCGAGCGCCCTGGGGATCCCGCCCTCGACAGCCTCCCTGACGGCCGTCTCGACGGCGGAGGACGCGCTGACCGAGGGCGAAGGAGAAGTCATACGAGTAATCTTAAGGCGAACCCGTCAGCGCATGTCAGGAACCTCCGTGCCCGAAACCCCGTCCTCCCCGTCGATGAACGACGACTCCGCCGTCCAGCCCTCAGGCAAGAAGGGCCGGCCCACGCCGAGCCGCGCTGAGCAGGAGGCCGCTCGTCGCCGTCCGCTCGTGCTCGACACGAAGGAGGCTCGCGCCAAGGCTCGCGCAGAGCTCCAGCAGAAGCGCGAGCGCGCCCGGATCGGGATGGCCAACGGCGAGGAGCGGTTCCTGCCGGTTCGCGACCGCGGACCGCAGCGCCGGTGGGTGCGCGACTACGTCGACGCCGGCTGGCACCTCAGCGAGTGGGTCATGGCGCTGATGGTCCTCGTGATCATCGCCTCGCTGGTGCCGAACCCGATCGTCGCCTACTGGGCGTTCATCGTGCTGTGGGGATACATCATCATCGCGATCCTGGGGATGGTGCTCCTCGGCATGCGCGTCAAGAAGAAGGTCGCCGCGAAGTTCGGCGTCGAGCGCCGCGAGAAGGGTCTCGCCTGGTATGCCGCGATGCGCTCGCTGCAGATGCGGTTCATGCGCCTGCCGAAGCCGCAGGTCAAGCGCGGCCAGTATCCGGACTGACCCGCTCGGACGAGCGCCTCCCCGGGCGGGGCACTCAGCGCCGCCGCAGCCCGCGGTTGATCTGGCGCGCCCAGAAGGGCCCGCGGTAGAGGAACGCCGTGTACCCCTGGACGAGGGTCGCCCCGGCGTCGAGGCGCTCCTGCACGTCCTCCGCGGTCTCGACCCCGCCCACGGAGATCACGCAGAAGTCGGCGGGAACCGCCTCACGCACAAGACGCAGCACGGCGAGGGAACGTGCCTTCAGAGGCGCACCGGAGAGGCCGCCCTCCCCCGCTGCGGCGACGATCGCGGGGCCCGTCGCCAGCCCCTCCCTGGAGACCGTCGTGTTGGTCGCGATGATGCCGGCGAGCCCTTCGGCGACCGCGAGCCGCGCGATCGCCGCGACCTCGTCGTCCGGCAGGTCGGGGGCGATCTTGACCAGGAGCGGTGTCATGCCCGCCGCCGCCCTCACCGCGCGGAGCAGCGGAGCCAGGGTCTCCACGGCCTGGAGACCGCGAAGGCCGGGTGTGTTCGGGGACGAGACGTTGATCGCGAGATAGTCCGCGAGGGGCGCGAGCCGCGTCGCGGAGAGGACGTAGTCCGCGGTCGCCTCCTCCACCGCGACCACCCGGCTCTTGCCGATGTTCACACCGATGACGGTGTCGGGACGACGTCGCCGCAAAGCCCAGAGCCGCCTCTCGGCCACTTCGGCGCCGGCGTTGTTGAACCCCATCCGATTGACGATGGCGCGGTCCGGCACCAGACGGAAGAGGCGGGGTCTGGGGTTGCCGGGCTGCGGCCGGGCCGTGATCGTCCCGACCTCGACGTGACCGAAGCCGAGAGCCGCGAGACCGCGCACTCCGACCGCGTTCTTGTCGAACCCGGCGGCGATCCCGAACGCCGAAGGGAACGTCAGTCCCAGCGCGCTCACCCGCCGCCCCTCCTCCGGCCGCGTCAGCACGCGGGCGATCCACGAGAACGGCGGGAGGCCGAGGATCCGGATCACGAGCATCGCCGCATGGTGCGCGAACTCCGGATCAAGGCGCGACAGGACGAGGCGGAAGAGGAGGGCGTACATCCCTGTCAGGCTATCGTCCCGCAGGCGCTTCTCCGGACCTCTCGTGATCGGCGCGGAGATCGTCGATCGCCGATTCGAAGTCCTCGAGGGAGTCGAACGCCTGATAGACGCTGGCGAACCGCAGATACGCGACCTCGTCGAGCTCGCGGAGCGGGCCGAGGATCGCCAGCCCGATCTCGTTCGTGTCGAGCTGCGACACCCCGGTCTGGCGCACGGCCTCCTCCACGCGTTGGGCGAGGATCGCCAGGTCGGCCTCGGTGACCGGACGTCCCTGGCAAGCCTTGCGCACACCGGCGATGACCTTCTCCCGGCTGAAGGGCTCCATCACGCCCGACCGTTTGATGACGTTGAGACTCGCGGTCTCCGTGGTCGTGAAGCGCCCACCGCATTCGGGGCACTGGCGCCGACGGCGGATGGAGAGTCCGTCGTCGCTGGTGCGGGAGTCGATCACACGGGAGTCGGGGTGACGGCAGAACGGGCAGTGCATGGTGTGTAAGACTACGCCCCGAACCTGGCCTCGATCGCCTCGCCATGGGCGGGGAGCCCCTCCGTCTCCGCGAGGGCGACGATGGACGAACGCACCTCCGCCAGCGCGGCACGGTCGTACTCGATGACCTGCTGAGGCCGCAGGAAGGTGTAGGCGCCGAGCCCGGGGGCGTATCGTGCCTGGCCGCCGGTCGGCAGGACGTGGTTGCTTCCGGCCAGGTAGTCGCCGAGGCTCACGGGGCTGTCCGGTCCCACGAAGACCGCGCCCGCGTTCGTGAACCGCACGGCGGCGTCGGCAGCGTCGCGCAGGTGCAGCTCGAGGTGCTCGGGAGCGTATGCGTTGCTGAACGCGACAGCCTCCTCTCGCCCGTCGACCAGCACCACGGCGGACTGCGGTCCGCCGAGCGCCGTCTTGACCCGCTCGCTGTGCCTCGTGGCCGCGGCGAGGCGAGCGACCTCGTCCTCGACCGCGCGGGCGAGAGGCTCGGAGTCGGTCACGAGCACGGCCGAGGCCTGTTCGTCGTGCTCGGCCTGGCTGACGAGATCGGCGGCGACCAGACGCGGCTCGGCCGTGTCGTCGGCGACGACCAGGATCTCGGTCGCGCCGGCCTCGGAGTCGGTGCCGACCACGCCCGCCACGGCGCGCTTGGCGGCCGCGACGAAGTTGTTCCCCGGTCCCGACACGACGTCCACAGGATCGAGACCGAGCGCGTCGACCCCCCAGGCGAACGCGCCGATCGCTCCGGCACCGCCCATCGCGTAGATCTCGTCGACGCCGAGGAGGCCGGCGGCCGCGAGGATCGCCGGATGAACACGCCCGCCGTGGTGCGCCTGCGGCGGAGACGCGAG
>Ga0164243_10016000_pt1 | contig 10321 bp, 8 predicted proteins | sample OricompcompostOP_FD_108781 | JGI IMG/M metagenome (GOLD analysis project Ga0164243, IMG submission 108781) | Organic Plus compost microbial communities from Emeryville, California, USA - Original compost - Organic plus compost (OP) | ecosystem: Engineered > Solid waste > Mixed feedstock >... | reverse complement strand
TGACCGACAGCCGACGCGTCAAACAGATATTGCGCAACCCCAATGAAGCTCTTGAGCAGGGGGACAAGGACAAGACGGGGTCGCCGCGAATTCGAAGATATGGCCAGCGGCAGACCCGACATGTCCCACGCGCTGCTTACGTTCGAGCGTGGCGGCCCGCACCAGTTCGCGAACGAGATTGACTTGCTGCGGCTTGGCGAGGCGCGACTGTACCGCCTGCATAAGATCGTCGATGCGCGGATGGGCCGCCAGCATTTCCTCCGGCAGGCCCCATGTCGTCTGGAACCGGCTGTTCCACAGAGACAGCCGCCCATCGGAGGAAAACACGCCGATCGATTCGAACAGATTGTCGAACGTCGCCGTCCGCACCCGCAGCAGCGTATCGCGCGCGCTCGACAACTGGACCTGTTCCGTCCGGTCTTCAAAAATCAGCAGCAACCCGCCGTCGGGCAGAGGCTGGGCATAGACCCGCAAATGCGTGCCATCCGCCAGCAGCCAGGTTTCCTCCAACGGATCGGGCGAAAGGAACCATTCCCGGCGCTCCCCGCGCCAGGCCGGGAAATCCCGATGTTCCGGCACGCGCCGCGCATCGCGCATCTGGTCGAGAACCCGCTCGAACAACGGGCCATCGACCAACCGATCCTGATTGAGCCCGAACAGGCTGATGAAAGGCTGGTTCCAGAAACGCAGGGCACGATCGGGCCCGAAGCGCGCGACCCCGGCCGACAGGCGATCCAGCAGATCGCGTTGCGCCGCCTCCAGCCGCCGATGTTCGACCCGCGCCTGTTCCAGTTCATGCTGGTCCATGGCGAACCCAGCAACGCCCGCGGCGCCAAGCGGCACGTCAACAACGCGCATCGTCCTGCGCTCACCATCAATCGTGGCGGGAACCATTCGCGTGACCGGGCCGCCTTCCGCCATGGCTTCGGCGGCGGCGCTCTGCGGCGTAATCCCGCCGACAGTTTCCACCAGTTCCGTGCCGCTTTCGATAATTTCCCGGGCGCTGCTCCCGTCGACGGCATGGACATAGGCCGAGTTAACAAGGCTGAGGCGCATGTCCGCCGTGCGGTGCCACATGGGGAATGGCGCGGCCTCCACCAGTCCGGCCATGGCCTGCAAAGCATCACGAAGCTGTTCGACCGTGCCTTTCAGCGTTTCGATTTCAGCTTGGCTGTCGGTCGCGTCGAATATCCACAAGACGACCCCGCCGTTCGACGCCAGCATAGGGCCTGCCGGAGCGCCCCGGACGAGCAACAGCCGCGCTGAACCCACGCCCCGAATCGGCAGTGCAAAACTCTTCCCCGCTCTTTGGGCGGCCGCGATTTCCCGGCCCAATGCCGCGGCGTCATCCGATTCCAATCCGCCATCTTCCGCGATCAATTCGGACAGGAAAGCGGGAACCCGGTCCTTGCCAAGCCATTTCGCCAGCCGGTCGGATGCTTCCAGATGACCGTCGGCATGAATGATGACAGGGGCTGCCGGGGCGGAACCCAGCAATATGGACAGGCGATCGAACTGCCCCTGCGCCTGCGTCCCTTCGCGGCGCATGCGGTAGCCGTTCATGAGCGCCCATATCGCCGCCGCCAGCCAAATGGCCAGCACAATGCCCAGCAGGACGGCGGCAAGCGGGGTTATTGGCGTCATTGCGCCGTCTTCACCGTTATGTCGACGTGGGAACCCCAGCTCATGATCGTCATGGGACTATCCCAACTCGCAGGCAGGGTGAAGCGGCTGGCAGAAAGTTTTTATGGTCCGCCATGGGACCGCAAGGAGCCGAGGGGGAAGGATCCCTTCCCCCAAAGCCTTCATCAATAACGGTAGTGGTCCGGCTTGAACGGTCCGTCGACGCCGACGCCGATATAAGCCGCCTGCTTTGTCGTCAGCTTGCTGAGCTTCACGCCCAGCTTATCGAGGTGAAGCGCCGCGACCTTTTCGTCCAGATGCTTGGGCAGGACATAGACTTCGTTCTTATATTCGTCCGCCTTGGTCCACAGTTCGATCTGCGCCAGCACCTGATTGGTGAAGCTGGACGACATCACGAAGCTGGGATGGCCCGTGGCGCAGCCGAGATTGACCAGACGGCCCTTTGCCAGGACGATGATCTTCTTGCCGTCGGCGAATTCGACTTCATCGACCTGCGGCTTGATCTCGGTCCACTTCATGTTGCTGAGGCCCGCAATCTGGATCTCGCTGTCGAAATGGCCGATGTTGCAGACGATCGCCATATTCTTCATCGCGCGCATGTGATCGACGGTGATGACGTCGGCATTGCCGGTCGCGGTAACGAAGATGTCGGCGCGGGTCGCCGCTTCTTCCATCGTCACGACTTCATAGCCCTCCATCGCCGCCTGAAGCGCGCAGAGCGGATCGACTTCCGTCACCAGCACGCGGGCGCCGCCATTGCGTAGCGAAGCGGCGCTGCCCTTACCCACGTCGCCGAAACCGGCAACCACGGCGACCTTGCCCGCCAGCATCACATCGGTGGCGCGGCGGATCGCATCGACCAGCGATTCCTTGCAGCCATAAAGGTTGTCAAACTTCGACTTGGTGACGCTGTCGTTCACGTTGATCGCCGGGAAAGGCAGCTTGCCCTTCTTCGCCAGTTCATAAAGGCGGTGGACGCCGGTGGTGGTTTCCTCCGACACGCCCTTGATCGCCTTGACGGTCTGCGTCAGATAGCCCGGACGTTCGGCAAGGAAACGCTTCAGCGTCGCGACGAAGATTTCCTCTTCCTCATTGGTCGGCGTGAACAATTCTTCCCCGGCCTCGACCCGCGCACCCCACAGCGCGAACATGGTGGCGTCGCCGCCGTCGTCCAGGATCATGTTGCAGGTCGTGTCGCCCCAATCGAAGATGCGGATGACATAGTCCCAATATTCCTCCAGCGTCTCGCCTTTTACGGCAAAGACGGGGATGCCCTTTGCCGCGATGGCGGCGGCGGCGTGGTCCTGAGTCGAGAAGATATTGCACGAAGCCCAACGGATTTCCGCGCCCAGCTCCGCCAGCGTCTCGATCAACACGGCGGTCTGGATCGTCATGTGCAGCGATCCAGTAATGCGCGCGCCCTTGAGCGGCTTGGCTGCGCCGAATTCCTCACGCAGCGCCATCAAGCCGGGCATTTCGGTTTCGGCGATCTCGATTTCCTTGCGGCCGAAATCGGCAAGGCTGATGTCGCGGATCACATAATCCTGCGCTTGAGCGGCGGGAGCGGTTGCCAAGGGAAGTCTCCATCGAACTAGAATTGCCGACGCCTCAAGCGCCGAGGATAGGGCCGCTTTATCAATCGAAGCGAACCATGGCAACTCGATATAAACTTTTCTTTATGTAGGTGTGGACATCAGGCCGATCCCGCGCCGCTCACCAGATGGGATGCATCGATCCCGGCCGCAGCGAAGGTCGTGGACCATTTCCTATCTGCCGGGGTGTCGAACAACAGGTCCGTGTCGCCATCGGCAAGGAACCAGCTATCGCCGGTCATTTCCTTCTCCAGCTGTCCAGTCCCCCAGCCCGCATAGCCCAAAGCCACGAGATAGCGGCTCGGCCCCCTTCCCTCGGCAATGGCCTTCAATATGTCGAGCGAGCCTGACAAACCCCATTTATCTCCGACCTGGATCATCTCCTGCCCGGCCCAGTCCAGGGAATGAAGGACGAATCCTCGCCGCGGTTCCACAGGGCCACCGCGCAAAACGGGACGGTCGGGCACATCGGAAGCGTCTATCTCGAAACTTTCGAGAAGATCGCGCAGAGTGACCCCATCCATTTCCTCCCCCACGGAAATGCCGAGCGCGCCATTTTCGTCATGTACGCAAAGGGCGATTACGGAATGGTTGAAACGCCAATCCGCCATTCCGGGCAGGGCCAACAGGAACTGGCCGCCATAAAAGCGTACGTCATCCATGCACCGACTATACGCACTGTTTGCTTATTGCCAAAGCCCCTCTGTCCTGAGTTCAAGGCAAGGAACCTGAAAGATTCCGTGGCGGCCCTGCCCTTGACACCGACCGTGGGAGCGCCGACCTCCCGTTCCTCACAGGCCAGGAGAGATTGACATGACGATAGCAAAAGGCGATCGCCTTCCCGCTGCTACATTTGCGAAGATGACGGAAAACGGACCGGAGCAGGTCGATTTCGACGCATTTTTCGCCGGACGGACCGTTGCACTATTTTCGGTCCCCGGCGCCTTCACGCCCACCTGCTCCGCCAAGCATTTGCCCGGCTTCATCGCAAAGGCCGATGCGCTGAAGCAAAAAGGCGTCGATGAAGTCGCCTGCACCGCCGTCAACGACGCTTTCGTCATGGATGCATGGGGGAAATCGGCCGGCGCGCAAGGCAAGGTCACGATGCTCGCCGATGGCAACGGGGATTTCGCGAAAGCCGTGGATCTGGTCATGGACGGCAGCAAATTCGGCATGGGCACGCGCGGCCAGCGTTTTTCGATGGTGGTCCGGGATGGCGTCGTCGATCAGTTGAATGTGGAAGCACCTGGCGATTTCAAGCTCTCTTCGGCCGAACATATGCTCGAACAGCTTTGATTTCCTACGGCCATGCGCTTGCCTCCAACAGCGCGAGCGCATGGCGATGGAGCATCTGCCTTCACTCCTTCACGTCCCTCATGTAATCAAAGCCGATGACACAAAGCATTGGCCGCGCCGCCGTCACGCAACTCGACCGAATTTACAGGAAATCCATCGAAGACCTGCGTGAAGCGATACGTGTCTATGCCCGCGACGGCAGCGTGCCGGCCACCGACGGTGCTGACAAACCGCGCTTCTGCTATCCGGAACTTCGGATCATCCACAATGGCGATTCCGACGCGCCTCCGCCCGGACGATCCTTTGCCCGGTTGTCGAAGCCGGGACGCTATGTCACCACTATCACCCGCCCCTCCATGTTCGCCGATTATCTCGCCGAACAGATCGATCTTCTGGTCCGCGACTATGGCGTAGAGGTGAACATCGGCCTTAGCGATCAGCAGATCCCTTTCCCCTATGTGCTCGACGGCCTCGACATCAGCGCGCTGGACGGCATCCCGCCGACGGAACTGGCGCGCTATTTCCCCGCGACCGAACTGGCCGAAATCGGGGATGAAATCGCTGACGGCCTGTTTGCGCCTGATGCGGAAGGGGATCGCCCGCTTGCCCTGTTCGACGGCCTGCGGACGGACTTTTCTCTAGCGCGCCTGAAGCATTATACGGGCACGCCGCCTGAGCATGTCCAACGATACATCCTGTTCACCAACTATCATCGCTATGTGGATGAATTCGTCGCATGGGCCTGCGAAGAAATGCAGCGGCCCGACAGCCGCTTCACCGCTCTTTCGGGAGCAGGCAGCGTCTATGTAACCCCGGAAACGGCTGACCCGGCCCGAATGATAGCCGACAGCGCCTGGCGCAAGCATCTAATGCCCGCTTATCACCTCATCGCTCCCGACCGCAGCGGGATCACCTTGGTCAATATCGGCGTGGGTCCGTCCAACGCCAAGACGATCTGCGATCATCTCGCGGTTCTGCGCCCGGAAGCGTGGCTGATGATCGGCCATTGCGGCGGATTGCGCCCCAGTCAGCGGATCGGCGATTATGTGCTCGCCCACGCCTATCTTCGCGACGATCATGTGCTGGACGATATGCTGCCGCCCGAAATTCCCGTTCCTGCCATTGCCGAAGTGCAGGTCGCCCTCGCAAAAGCCGCAGAAACCGTCTTGGGAGGCGGAAAGCCTGAGGACTTCAAGCGCCGCCTTCGCACCGGAACGGTTGTGACCACCGATGATCGCAATTGGGAATTGCGTTATTCCCATTCCGCCCTGCGCTTCAGCCTTTCGCGCGCGGTCGGGATAGATATGGAATCGGCGACCATCGCAGCACAGGGATATCGGTTTCGCGTGCCCTATGGAACTTTGCTCTGCGTTTCCGACAAGCCTATCCATGGTGAGCTGAAACTGCCCGGTCAGGCCAATCGCTTCTATGAAGAGGCGATTGCAGGACATTTGCGTGTGGGCATAGAAACCTGTGAACTGTTGCGTCAGGAAGGCCCCCGGCTGCACAGCCGCAAATTGAGAGCCTTTAACGAGCCGCCCTTCCGTTGATCGGAGTTAGGCGGCTGCACGCCAGATGCGGACCCGATCCTTGCCGTCCTTCTTGGCCCGATAGAGCGCGCTATCGGCGCGCGCGACCATATCGTCCAGGCATTCGTCCTTTTCATGCAGGTCCGCGATACCAAAGCTGGCCTGCAATTTCACCTGCGGCGCTTGCGGCAATGCCATGCAGCCAATCTCCATGCGAATGCGCTCCATGACGTCAGCGGCCGAGGTGGAATCGCTGTCCACCAGAAGTAACCCGAATTCGTCGCCACCCAGGCGGCCCACAATATCCCCTCGCCGGATCGTCGCTGTCACCAGTTGGACGAAACTCCGCAGGGCCGCGTCGCCCGCAATATGACCATGGTTGTCATTCAGCGCCTTGAAGCTGTCCAAATCGCAAATGACCAGTGTCAGCGGACGACCATGCCGCTTGGCATTGGCAATTGCGCGCGCGGTAGCTTCCTCCAGGCCCAGGCGGTTGAGCGCATCGGTCAGCACATCGCGCTGCATCCTGAGGCGTAGTTCATGGGCCAGGTCCCCCGCGACGACGAGCACGGCCGAAACGCAGGTGCCTACGTAGATTGATGGTAAGCCTAATGCCATGATCACCCGATAGCTGTCCATGGCGTCTTGCTGTCCTCCCCAGTTCAGGCCCGCGCTGGCCGCCAGACAAGCTTCAAAGACAGCGAACAGCAACAGCAGGGCGAAGAAAGCCATTTCCGGCGCGCTGAAGCGGCGGCCCCGTGGCCACAGCGCGGCAGCCGAGCTCAGCATCATGATGCCCGCATATCCGGGGATCGCCATGCCCTGTAGCGGTCCATTTCTTGTCAAAGCCGCATAAACCCCCGCGATCGCACACGGGATGACCGGCGCAAGCAGCCACCGCCAGGGAACTGCTCTCCCCGCTCGCTGCCGAACGCCGATAAAGGTGAAGGTGGCGCTGGCCATGATTGCCAGCGCCGCCATACTGATCAACAATGGGCTGTCAAAATACAGTCCAGCGCCGTTCAGCGCCCATTGAACGACCGATATGCAATAAGCGATCGCCCAGCTTCGCACATGGTGATGGCGACCGAATTGCGTCCAGGCGATCCCCATAGCGATTGCCATAATCGCACTGGTGAAGAAAAGCAGGGCAAGGAGAATGATGGCAGGGTTCACAGGCCCTACCCATTAATGCCTTTACTTTATGATTACCAGCCGCAAGACTTTCCTTTATTTTGTTCCTGCAGCCATTTCTGCAAAGGCGCAAAATAAGCGAGCAACGCTTTGCCTGATATATCCCGCTGACCGGTGAAAGCCTGCAACGCATCCGGCCATGGCTTGGAAGCCCCCATTTCGAGCATAGTGTTAAGTTTCTGCCCTACTGCCTTGTTTCCATAAAAAGAACAGCGATGGAGCGGCCCTTTCCATCCGGCTTGCCTGCACGCTGCTTCATAGAATTGGAACTGAAGGACGCGCGCCAGGAAATACCGTGTATAGGGCGTATTGCCGGGGATATGAAATTTGGCGCCCGGATCGAACGCCGTCTCATCGCGGGACACCGGCGGGACGATGCCCTGATACTGGCGGCGCAGATCGTTCCACGCCTGTTCATAATGATCCGGCGCGATGGTCCCGTCGAACACGCCCCAGCGCCACTTGTCGATCAGCAGGCCAAAGGGCAGGAAGGCTACCTTGTCCATCGCCTGCCGCAGCAGCAGCCCCATATCCTTGTCCGCGCCCGGCACCTTTGTTGCATCGAGCAGCCCGATCTTCACCAGATAATCCGGCGTGATCGACAGCGCGACGAAATCCCCGATCGCCTCATGGAAGCCGTCATTGGCGCCATCCAGATACAGGTAAGGATGGTTCTGATAGGCGCGCTGATAATAGTTATGGCCCAGTTCATGATGGATAGTCACGAAATCGTCGCTGTTGACCTTCGTGCACATCTTGATCCGGATGTCGTCCTTATTATCGAGATCCCATGCCGAAGCATGACACACCACGTCGCGGTCCCGCGGCTTCGCGATCTGCGAGCGGTCCCAGAATGTCTGCGGCAGCGGCTTGAATCCCAGCGAACTGTAAAAGCCTTCGCCCGCCTTCACCATCTTTATCGGATCATATCCCCTGGCCGTCAGCAAATCGCCAATGTCATAGCCAAGGTCGCCAATGCCCTCGGGCGCAACAATGTCATAGATATTGCCCCATTCCTGCGCCCACATATTGCCCAATAGGTCGGCGCGGATCGGCCCGTTGTCGGGCTGCACCGGATCACCATATTTCTCGTTGAGCTTGGTGCGGGTGTAGCAATGCAGATCGTCATAGAGCGGCTTCACTTCCGCCCATATCCTGTCGGTCAGCTTGGCGAAATCATCGGCCGGCATGTCATATTTGGATCGCCACATAGCTCCCGTATCGGCAAAGCCCAGTTCTTTCGCTCCGGCATTGGCGATGGAAACCAGCTTCGTATAATCCTGCCGCATCGGCGCGCCGACATTGTCGTGCCAACTCACCCACATTTCCTTGAGTTCATCGGGGTTGCGACTGGTGCCCATGGCGGCTTCGATATCGCTGCCGTTGATGGGCTGGCCGCGTAAAGTCCCCTTCCCCTTGCCATAAGCCGATTGCAGGCTGGTCGCGAGGCTGTTCAACTCATCCGCTGCCCCCGGCGTCGTCGGCGCGGGCAATGTCAGCGCGGTTCGCAGCATCAGCAGTCGCCGCTTCGTTTCCGCGCTCAGTCCCGGCGCGTCCGCGAATTTCGCCGCCTCCAGCGCATAGTCCACTGTCATTCGCGTGCGGATCGCCCCGAAATAAGCGGCCAGCGCGTCGCTGTCGTCATTGATGTAGGTGGCATTGATCCAGTCCGCATGGTTTTGAACCAATGACTGGTCGAACATCGCCTTTTCCGCCTTTTCGAGGAAAGCGTTGGCGTTGGTGGCCGGAGGCGTCGTCTCCTGCTGGGCCACGGCCGGGGAAACGATGAGCGCGGCCGAAAGCGCGGCCATGGAAGCAAGCATTTTCATGGAAACAGCCCCTTGCAGATGTCTCTATGGGGCCAACGTGACTTAGCGAAGCGATACAGTCAAGCGGACAGGAAATCCGTCATGGCCTGTCCTAGTTCCTTACGCGTGACGGCATTCATATGATTGCCGGGAATCTCGATATAACGTCCGTCCGGCAACGCTTCGGCCAAAGCTAAGGCATTGCCATTATCCCGATCTTCCTGGCCGCAGATGACGGCGGTGGGCTGGACAATGGAAGCCAACGCCTCCCGCTCCGTATCCACGAAAGTTTTCAATATGTGCAGCAGAGCGACCGGATCGCCCTTGGTCGTCTTGAGGAAGGCTTCGGTCATCCATTCGGATGTGCCACGCTCGAACGTGCCGAGATTGGTGAGCACATTGCGGTAATAGCCACCCTTGCCATGGGTATCGACCAGTCCTTCCACGCCCATGCCCGCCACGATCAGGCGGCGCGGCGCGGCTCCGTTCACCACCATGCGAACCGCGGTGCGCGCGCCCAGCGAGTAGCCGCCCAGATCAAAATCGGTAAGGCCCAGCTGCTCCACCAGGGCAAAACCGTCCTGCATCAGGGCATCGGCGGGATAGGCCTCGACGTCGTGGGGTTTTCCGCTTTCGCCATGCCCTCGCAGGTCCGGCATGATGACGCGGAAGCCATGCTCCACCAGCTTCGCCGCGTGGCCATAGCGTATCCAATTGGTATAGGCGTTGGAAAAATAACCGTGGATCAGCACCACGTCGCGTCCTTCGCCCATTACATGCACAGCAATGGGCAGGCCATCGAAACCCTTGATCTCCAACGTTTCGATTCCCGCTTCATTCACGGCCTGCATCCTTCATGACGGTGGCAGCAAAAGGAAGGGCGCTCCGTGTCGAGAAAGCGACCGCCATCCCCGCACGGCCCTTAAAGCACATATTTGCTGAGATCCGTGTCCCGCGCGATGCTGCTCAATTGCCCTTCGACATAGGCTTGATTGATGACCAGCGTTTCGCCCTGCCGGTCCTCCGCTTCAAAGCTCACATCTTCCAGTAGCTTTTCCATGACCGTCTGCAAACGGCGCGCTCCGATATTCTCCACTTCGCCGTTTACTTCCGCCGCGATGCGCGCGACGGCGCGTATGCCATCGGGGGTCAGATCGATGGTGACGCCTTCCGTCGCCAGCAGCGCCCGATACTGCGCCGCGAGGCTGGCCTTCGTGTCCGACAGGATCGCCACGAAGTCATCCTCGGTCAACGCCTT
>Ga0164243_10015999_pt1 | contig 10322 bp, 10 predicted proteins | sample OricompcompostOP_FD_108781 | JGI IMG/M metagenome (GOLD analysis project Ga0164243, IMG submission 108781) | Organic Plus compost microbial communities from Emeryville, California, USA - Original compost - Organic plus compost (OP) | ecosystem: Engineered > Solid waste > Mixed feedstock >... | reverse complement strand
CTGCAGCTCCCGTCCGGAAACGTAAATGCGCTGTGAGCTGAGGTTTACGTTCTTCATATGGCCTGACATCCAGGCCGTAAAGCGCTGCATCGTCGACAGGTCCGCAAAGTAAACGAGCAGATGCGCAGCGCCTCTTCCCTGTTCATAGATTTCAATTTCGGAGCCCAGAAGAATCGTGGTTCCCCGGTAGGCGATCCCGCCGCCCTGCACTTCATTCATTTCACCGGATTCCAGGCAGTCGATAATGTCCTTCTGGACGACCGGCGAGTGGCAGTCGATAATACCCACCAGCTCGATCCCTTTGCGCTCCGACGCTTCCTTGGCGATGTTCGCGAACGTCAGATTGGAGCTGCCGCTGATTTTGACCGCATGCCCGTCGTTCGTCCTGCCGATATGGATGTGCAGATCCGCAAAGTATTCGCTCAACATATCCGACTCGTATGCAAGCTCTTGGTGACTGACACGTTCCGGACTGCTCATACGCGGAATTCACCCGTCAGCTTGTTCAACTTCCAGGCGTACACTGCCATAAGTGTCTTGGCATCGCTGATCCGGCCTTGCGAAATCGCCTCAAGCGCCTCTTCCATCGTCAATTCCAGCAGCTCCACGAACTCGTCTTCATCCGGCGCCGCATCGCCCTCTTGAAGCTCATGAGCCACGTAGAGGTGGATCACCTCATCAGCAAACCCGGGCGAAGTATAGAAGGAATGCAGCAGCTCCAGGCGGCCGCATGTATACCCCGTTTCCTCCACAAGCTCGCGCTTAGCCGCTTCCATCGGGTCCTCCCCTGGCTCCAGCTTCCCTGCCGGAATTTCAAGCTCGCACCGTCCCATGGCCTGGCGGTACTGGTCGACCAGAACGATCCGGTCATCCTTGATGGCCAGAACAGCTACCGCACCGGGGTGGCGAATGATTTCCCGTGTAGCCGTATTGCCGTCGGGAAGCCGGACCTTGTCAATCTGCAAAGATACGACCTTTCCCTGAAAAATAGATTCGGTGGACAGGGTCTCTTCCTCGAGATGTTTGGACGGTTTCTTCATATGTGGCAAAGACTCTTTCATTCTATGATCCTCCTTATAGTACGTGCTCAACAACCTCTTATATTTAAAACCTAGCATTTTTGGCCATGCTGACACATATGGTCTTATTATAACAAACTTCACCCCAAGGAAAGAGGGATCCCTTCATGAAAAGTTACCGTACAGCGAACTCGGTCCATATGGTCGGACGGGTCTGGCAGATTAAAATCATGCTCCGCCAATTGCAAAAGGAATGGAACCCCGACACGCCGCTGCAGCACATTTTGCAATCGCTCGCTTCCTCCCGGCGGGATCATTAAGGGAGAGACGAATCTTTGTCCTTTAATATCCCCCGAAATCCCCATGTTTTTCGGATATGATTTGAAAACGATAAGCGATTTAACTTTTTAAACATTTTTTTAGTATTCCCGCCAACTATTCACTCACCAGGTTGTTCTATATATTGGAGGGTACAATTATGACCAAAGATGAATTGATGACGCTGCTGCAAGCTTACCCGAATTCCCCGTCCCTGCATTTTAAGCTGGGATTATGGTATAAATCGCGCGGACACAACAGTGAGGCGATGACGCACATTCGAACGGCTCTGACGCATGCACATGATGACTCCGGAAGTTTGCCCCATGCTGAAAGCTTTGACGAAGCGCAGGGATGGCTCGAGTACGGAAGGCTCTTATATGCATGCAGCCGTACCGAGGAAGCCGAAGAAGCTTTCCGCCGGGCGGTCAATCTCGGACAGCATCATCGGAAAACGCTCGCGGAATGGGGAGCACTGCTCTACGACGCCGGAAAGACAGATGCGGAAATATGCCGGCGCCTTCTGGAAATGGTCCCGCCCTCAGACACGACCGAACTGCAGGTCGGTCAAACGCTGGCGGATCTGGGCGCGTACGAGGAAGCCTTTGGCATCCTAAGCCGTTATACGGATGACGTAAGGTTCAATGAATCTCTTCAACTCGTTTATATTTTGTGCCTTATTCACACCCATCAATTCAAAGAAGCGCACGCGCGGCTGACGCAGCGCACGATGGATCCGGACAAGGTCGTGGTCAAATCCGCTTCCCATTCCGTTACCGCATCCCATGCGGCGTATTTGTGCTGCCGTGCGCTTCAGGAGGGCCGGGGATTGCCCGAATTGTCCAGGTTTAACCGGCTGGAAACAGCCAAGTCCGCAATCGTGCTCGGCATGGTGGACATGGGGATGTCCCTTCAGCCCGAACCCTCGTTCCATGAATCCAGCGAATTGATTTATACCCTTTACCGGGAGGGCTATGTGGAACAGGCCAAAACGCTCCTGAACCAACTGGAGGGAATTCCGACGCACGAGAGAAGCCAGAGTTCGCTCGAACTTTGCTTTATCGCCGCTGAAATGCTGTACGATCAAGGTGACTTCGCCCAAGCAGCGCAGCTGTTCGAGTCGATCTATGCAACGGATCCGTCCCACTCCTTGGCACGGTTTGCGGCAGCCTCTTGCTTCCTGGAAGAGACCCGTACCTCTTTGGATCACAGACAGGAACGTCAAGTGATCGGCAGTGATCTGTATTTTCAAATTGACGAATATTTGACGAATATCACCCTGGCCCTGCAAATTATCCAATCCACCAGCTGGCATACGGCATGGACCCCGGCACAGCGCAGAAATCATCCTGCCGCGGATCGCCGGCGTTATGTTCACTAACCTGCAAGCCTACCCGTTGTCGTTGCCCGTGAAGAGGATAAACCCAGCAAAAAAGCTGTTCCAGCGCGGTTTGCCGCATGCATGGAACAGCCTGTTTGTGCAGGTTCATTCTGCTGTATAGGGTTAAAGCTTTATTTGACGGTTTCCTGAATGATGCTGAGCACCATTTGAGCCGCTTTGACCATATCCTCCGCGCGGATCCGTTCCTTCGTCGTATGTATGTCCTCATAGCCGATGGCCAGATTCACCGTAGGAACTCCAAGCCCGTTGAAAATGTTGGCGTCGCTGCCGCCGCCCGAACGGAACACTCTTCCGCTCAGTCCAAGGCGCTCAATTGCACGTTTGGCCAGGCTCACCACAGGATCGTTTTCGTTGAAATTAAAAGCGGGATACACGATTTCGCTCCGGAACTCACACTGGGCGCCGAATTCGCGGACGGTCGTTTCAAGCGCTTCCCGCATGTGGGTGATCTGCTGATCGACCTTTTCCTGAACGATGCTGCGCGCTTCCGCATCAAGCTGGACAAAATCGCACACCACATTGGTCGCTCCGCCGCCGGAAAATTTACCGATGTTGGCCGTCGTCTCCTGGTCGAGCCGGCCCAGCTTCATTCGCGACACCGCTTTGGAGGCGACCTGAATGGCGCTGATTCCGTCTTCCGGATTCACGCCGGCATGCGCCGATTTGCCAAAAATCTTCATTTGGATTTTAGCCTGGGTTGGTGCCGCAACGGCAATCGATCCGACCTCTCCATTAGAATCGAGAGCAAATCCAAGCTCAGCATCCAAATGCTGCGAATCCATCGAACGTGCTCCCAGCAGTCCGGACTCCTCACCGACCGTAATTACGAATTGGATCTGTCCATGGGGAAGCCGCTGCTCCTGGATCACGCGGATCGTCTCAAGCAGAACCGCCAGGCCCGCTTTATCGTCCGACCCCAGAATCGTCGTCCCGTCACTGCGGATCCAACCGTCTTCTCCCAGAATTGGCTTGATCCCTTTACCCGGGGCTACGGTATCCATGTGGCAGGTGAACAATAGCTTCGGAGCTTCCGCGCCGCCTTCCCCCTTCCAGGTCACGATCAGGTTGCCGGCGCCATGTCCGGTTTTGGCCTGGGAATCGTCTTCAACGACCTCCAGTCCAAGCTGCGTAAATTTCTGCTTGAGCAGCGCGGCGATCTCCGCTTCATGGCCTGTTTCGCTGTCCACCTGAACCAATTCCATAAACTCCTGTATCAAACGGTCTTGTTTAATCAATGGACTTTCCTCTCCTTCGGCGTTAAGTTACAATAGTACATAGGTTGTCCCGGCTCGACATCGAGCCTTCATTAATGATGAATAAAGGAGCTATTTATGCAACGAAAAAAATGGTTTCGCGTTTTTGTATACCTTATGCTTATTGCCATGGTCGGATCCGTCGTCTTTGGGCTCGTCGAGTCCTTAATAGCCCGCTGATTTCAGCGGGCTTTCCTCTGCCCCTTGGGCTGAAACGGCCTCAAATCCGAATACCTCGGTAAAGAACGGAACAATCTCCTCCGCCACCTTCTCGACCGCGATCGGCTTTCCAATGCAGTCCTCAAGCGACGTGACGCCATACTCCTGAATTCCGCACGGTATAATGCCCTGAAAGCCTTCGTTTTGAATGCCGGACGTTATGTTGAAGGCAAAGCCGTGGCTGGTCACGAACCCTCTCTGGTGTTTGCACTTGTTGAATTTGACCCCGATCGCGCAAATTTTCAGATCGCCTACCCAGACACCCGTATATTCGGGCTTGCGGCCTGCCTCGATCCCGTAATGCGCAAGGTAATTGATGATGACCTGCTCCAGATTGCGCAAATAGCCGTGCAGATCCAGTCCTTCCTTGCCCGCCAGCAGCAGCAGCGGATACCCGACCAGCTGCCCCGGACCGTGATAGGTAATATCGCCGCCGCGGTCGATTTCAAACAGCCCGATGCCCTGCTGCTCCAGCTGTTCCTTGCTGAGCAAGAGATGCTCCGGGTGCCGCTGCGATCCGATCGTATACGTCGGTGGATGCTGCAAGAGCAGCAGGGTTTCCTGCTGCTCTCCAAGGTCTATGCGGCTGACGATGCTTTTCTGCAAATCCCAGGCCGCACCATAATCCATCATCGGCGTATAGGATACTTCAAGTTTGGTTGTCATGACTGCTTCACGCCCTTTCAGATGATGACCAAGCTTTCAAAGACTTTTCATTAGTAAACTTTGGTATCCAGCGTATAGCCCTCCACGTTTTCCTTCACGCGCTGCAGGAAGCGTCCGCAGATGACTCCGTCCAAAATCCGGTGGTCCAGCGACAAGCAGATATTCGCCATCGAACGGACGGCGATCATGTCGTTGATCACGACAGGCCGCTTCACGATCGATTCGAAGGTCAGGATGGCTGCCTGCGGATAGTTGATAATCGGGTAAGACAGGATCGAACCGAACGATCCGGTATTATTCACCGTAAAGGTGCCGCCCTGCATATCCTCCAGCTTGAGCTTGCCCTGCCGCGTTTTGGTCGCCAGTTCTTCGATTTCACGGGCGAGACCGGCAATGTTTTTCTGGTCAGCCCGTTGAATAACCGGCGTCATGACAGAGTCTTCCGTCCCGACGGCGAGGGAAATGTTGATGTCCCGTTTCACAATAATCTTATTGACCGCCCAGACCGAGTTCATGATCGGGTAATCCTTGATCGCATTGACCACAGCCTTCAGTAGAAACGCCAGATAGGTTAAATTATAGCCCTCTCTGCGCTTAAATTCATCCTTCAATTTGTTGCGCAGCAGCACCAGGTTGGTTACGTCGACCTCGATCATCGTCCAGGCATGCGGAATTTCCGACACACTTTGGCGCATATTCGTCGCAATGGCGTTGCGGATCGGGGTGACGTCGATCATCGTCTCGGCGCGCCCGTTCTGGTCCTCGAGTTCCACGGCCGGAATACGCGGCGACTCGGTCATATGCAGACCAGACTGCCGGCTGGATGCCGGCGGAACCGGGATGTACTGCTCCGGACGGACCGCAGGATTGGCATGCGGCAGCCCTTCGAACGGAGAATGAACCTCTCTCTTTGCCGGAGCTTCTGCAGCCCGGCCAGTTTCCGTAGCCCCTCCGCCGTTTTCGATATAAGCAAGGACATCCTTGCGGGTAATCCGTCCACCCATGCCTGTTCCTTGGACGGCGCTCAGGTTTACGCCATGCTCGGCTGCAAGGCTTTGCACCGCTGGAGAATACCGGCCGCGCATCGACTGGTCTCCGGAGGCTTCAGCCTGTACTGGGGCCGGTGTAGTATGCGGCTCCGCCTGCGGCCGTTCCTCCGCCGGAGCCCCAGCAGTGCCTGCCGCCGCAATGCGGCAGATGACCTCACCGACGGCGACGGTCTGGCCTTCCTCGGCGACCCATTCTCCCATAATCCCGTCCACGGTGGACGGGATTTCCGCGTTGACCTTATCGGTGATGACCTCACAGATCGGCTCATACTGTTCCACCTTATCGCCAGGCTGCTTCAGCCATTTGGCGATAGTGGCGGACACGAGCGATTCTGCCAGCTGCGGCATCACCATATCGGTAAACTTTTGATTTGACATATTTTCACTCCTTCATACGGCAATTCTCAATAAACCGCCAGTTCGTGCATGGCTTGCTTGACCTTATCCTTGCTCAGCATAAAGAACTTCTCCATCGGCGGACTGATCGGCATGGCCGGCACGTCCGGACCACACAGCCGCTTGATCGGCGCATCGAGGTCGAACAGGCATTCTTCCGAAATAATGGCGGACACTTCGGCGCCCACACCGCCCGTTTTGTTGTCCTCGTGTACGATCAGCACCTTGCCGGTTTTGCGGACGGCCTCAATGATGGCGTCACGGTCCAGCGGCTGCAGGGAGCGCAGATCCAGAATATGGGCCGAGATGCCTTCTTCTTTCTTCAGCTCTTCGGCGGCTTGAAGGCAGAAGTGCAGCGGCATGCTGTAGCCGATGACCGTGATGTCGGTTCCCTCGCGCAGCACGTTAGCTTTGCCGATCGGTACAGTATAGTCGTCCAAAGGCACGTCGCCCTTGATCATGCGGTAGCATTTTTTATTTTCAAAAAACAGCACCGGGTCCGGATCGTTAATCGCAGCTTTCAGCAGTCCTTTCGCGTCATAGGCGGTAAAAGGCGCTACGATTTTCAAACCGGGGGTGCCGAAGAAGATCGATTCCGGGCATTGGGAATGGTATAATCCCCCGAAAATGCCTCCGCCGATCGGCGCACGAACGACGACCGGACAGCTCCAGTCGTTGTTGGAACGATAGCGGATTTTCGCGGCTTCACTAATAATTTGGTTCGTTGCCGGCAGCATGAAGTCGGAGTACTGCATTTCCGCGATCGGCTTCATGCCGACCATGGCCGCGCCGATCGCAACGCCGGCGATGGCGGATTCCGCCAGCGGCGTGTCGATGACCCGCTCCTCGCCGAATTGGTCCTGCAGGCCTTTGGTCGTCGTGAACACGCCGCCTTTAACGCCGACATCCTCACCGAGGACAAACACGTTTTCGTCTTTTTCCATTTCTTCTTTCATTGCCAGACGAATCGCATCGATATATTCCATTTCGGCCATTAGTATACCCCCTCTTCGCTATCGCCCGCATACACATGCTTCAGCGTATCCTCGGGTTTCGGGAACGGAGCATTGTCGGCCAAGTCGGTTGCTTCCTTGATCTCAAGAGCTAACTGTGCTTGCAAGTCCGCATCCTTTTCTTCATCCCAAATGCCGCAGCTGATCAAATATTGTTTAAAACGGACAATGCCGTCTTTTTTCCAGTTCTCTTCCACTTCTTCTTTGGTCCGGTATGCCAAGTCGTTATCCGAGGTGGAGTGCGGAGACAAGCGGTACATCATGGCTTCGATCAGCGTAGGTCCTTCACCGCGGATAGCACGTTCACGCGCTTCCTTCACGGCTTTGTAGACCGCAAGCGCATCGTTGCCGTCCACCCGGATGCCCGGAAACCCATAGCCAAGCGCACGGTCGCTGACTTTGCCGCTGATTTGCTTATGAAGCGGTACCGAAATGGCATACTGGTTGTTTTCGCACATAAAAATCACAGGCAGCTTATGAACACCCGCAAAGTTGGCTCCCTCGTGAAAGTCCCCCTGATTGCTCGAGCCTTCGCCAAAAGTGACAAACGAAACGAAATCCTGTTTTCTCATCTTGGCGGACAAGGCTACGCCTACGGCGTGGGGCACTTGGGTCGTGACGGGGCTTGAGCCCGTTACGATCCGCAGCCGCTTGCTGCCAAAGTGTCCAGGCATTTGCCGCCCGCCGCTGTTCGGATCGTCAGCCTTCGCAAAGGCCGACAGCATCAGCTCGTACGGAGTCATTCCTACCGATAACACAAATGAATAGTCGCGATAATAAGGCAAAAAGTAATCCTTTTCCCGATCCAGCGCAAACGCCGCAGCGGCCTGGGCCGCTTCCTGGCCGATTCCCGATACGTGAAAGTTAATCTTGCCAGCCCGCTGCAGCAGCAGGTTACGCTCGTCAAATTTGCGCCCGAGCAGCATATATCTGTACATGTCGATGACTTGGCCGTTGGTGAGTCCAAGCTGCTCATGCTCATGTGGCGTGTGAACAGTACCTTGATCATTCATGGGAGGTACCTCCTTATTTTAGAGCCTGCAGTCTGTCCCTGATCTACTATTAAAACCTGGTACTAAGACTTGGCTTAACCCTATTATAATCATAACCGCGGCGAAAAGAAAAGAACCGATTGTAAATTTTGGTCTTACATTCCGATGGATTTGCCGTCTACCGCCAGCATCGCCTCGCCCAAAATTTCCGAGAGCGTCGGATGCGGATGCACCATCTGTCCGATCTCCCAAGGAGTTGCATTCAAAAATTGGGCCAATGCCGCTTCGCTGATCAGGTCGGTCGCATGGGCACCGATCATTTGCACGCCTAAAATGTCGTTTGTCTTAGGATCAGCTACTACTTTTACGAATCCTTCCTTGCTCCCCTGTACCAACGCCTTCCCGATGGCCTGGAACGGGAATTTGCCGACCTTGACCTCGAATCCGCGGCTGCGGGCTTCCTTCTCGGTAATGCCGACACTGGCCACTTCGGGTCTGGTGTACACGCATCTTGGAATCAGATCCGCATCCCCCGGGTGAACGTCTTCACCTGCCAAATGGTTGACGGCCGCAATTCCTTCATGGCTTGCCGCATGCGCGAGCTGCAGTCCGCCAATGACGTCGCCGATGGCATAAATATGGGACTCGCCGGTTTGATAATGTTTATTGACTGCTATAAAACCGCGCTCCACCCGGACATCCGTGTTCTCCAGACCGATGTTCTCCACATTCGCCTGGCGGCCGATCGACACAAGCAGCTTGTCCGCTTGAAGCCGTTCGGTTTTTTCCCCAACACGCACATCGATGTGCACCTGATGATCCGCTGCTTCGTATGTCTCCGTCTGCAGCTGGGCCCCGGTAACCATTTTGATGCCCCGGCGCGAAAACGACTTCTGAAGCTCACGGGCCACCTCTTCATCTTCTGCGGGAAGCAGCTGGCCTGCCGCCTCCACGACGGTGACCTCTACGCCGAAATCGTTCAGCATCGAAGCCCATTCGACACCGATCACGCCGCCGCCGACGATGATGATGGACTTCGGAAGCTCCTCCATTTGCAGTGCCTCGTCGCTGGTCAAAATATGTATTCCATCGGGTTCAAGTCCAGGCAGCACTCTTGGACGGGAGCCTGTGGCGATAATCAAATGCGTCGGAACCACCGTCTCCATCTCCCCATCGGCAAGTTCCACGGCAACGGCACCGCTTTTCGGCGAAAAAATGGAAGGACCGATGACCCGCCCTTTTCCATGAACCACCTGAATTTTATTTTTGCGCATCAGGTACTGAACCCCTTGGTGCAGCTGATCTACGATCGCTTCCTTCCGCGCCTGAACCTTGGGAAATTTGAGTGCCGCCCCTGCGGTTTCGATGCCGTAGCTCTCGCTTTCTTTAATCTCTGCGTATACTTCCGCGCTCCGCAGCAAAGACTTACTTGGAATACAGCCGCGGTGCAGGCATGTTCCTCCCAGCTTGTCCGCTTCGATAATAACGACTTCCTTGCCCAGCTGAGCTGCGCGGATTGCAGCCACATAACCGCCGGTACCGCCGCCCAGAACGGCTACGTCACATGATATTGTCATTGTCCATCCCCCATCTTAACATGTTTATATTGAAACCATTTGGCGCATAACTTATGACAAGTTGTGCCCGGAGTAAGAAGCACTCCATCGCTTTTATATTGTACTCGGTTTTCACCGCATTACAAAATGTTATCACATGTCCGGAAATAGACAAAGATTCGCCGGACGAGTTATGATATAGTGGACTAAAACAGGCCAACAGGAAGGGATTTTTCATGAAATTGATTATTTCCCGCTTTATCGCCATCCTGATCCTCGTCATTCCGGGACTGGCGGCAATGACCGGATTTTTGTTTATGAAAGATGCGGTATTCGAATATTATTCGCTCCACGGCGATGCAAGCGTCGCCCATCCGTCGTTTGCGTGGGGACATTTTGTGCTCGGCCTGCTTCTGTTCGTGGCAGGGATGAGCTTTCT
>Ga0164243_10015998_pt1 | contig 10323 bp, 8 predicted proteins | sample OricompcompostOP_FD_108781 | JGI IMG/M metagenome (GOLD analysis project Ga0164243, IMG submission 108781) | Organic Plus compost microbial communities from Emeryville, California, USA - Original compost - Organic plus compost (OP) | ecosystem: Engineered > Solid waste > Mixed feedstock >... | reverse complement strand
TTTCCAGCTCGCGGCTGAGCTGGGTTATCCGGTGGTCGAGAAGCGCATCACCCGCGACGAGGTCTATATCGCCGACGAGGCCTTCTTCACCGGCACCGCCGCGGAAGTGCTGCCGATCAGCGACCTCGACGGCCGCAGGATCGGCGCAGGCAAACGCGGCCCGATCACCGAGCAGTTGCAGGCCCGTTATTTCGATCAGGTCAAAGGCCGCCGCAGCCAGTTCCCCGAGTGGCTGACTCCCGTCAAGTGATTCGCGACCGCGCCTGCCCCATCGACCATGTCTGAACACATTCTGGTGATTGGCCCGGCCTGGGTCGGTGACATGGTCATGGCGCAGGCCCTGTTCAAGACGCTGCGCGAGCAGCGTCCGCAGGCTCAGATCGACGTGCTGGCGCCGGGCTGGAGCCTGCCGCTGCTGGCACGCATGCCCGAAGTGCGGCGCGGCATAGAAATGCCGTTAGGCCATGGCCGGCTGGAGCTCGGCACACGTTATCGACTGGGCAGAGAGCTGCGTGAGGCGCGCTATGCGCAGGCGATCCTACTGCCCAATTCGCTGAAATCCGCCCTGATTCCCTGGTTCGCGCGCATTCCCCGGCGGACCGGCTGGCGCGGTGAAATGCGCTACGGCCTGCTCAACGATCTGCGCCGGCTGGATAAAACCCGTTATCCGCTGATGGTGCAGCGCTTCGTTGCACTGGCCGAACCGCCCGGCGCTGCGCTGCCGGCTCGGTTGCCGCGACCGTCCCTGACCGTCGACACCGCCGCGCGCGCCGAACTGCTGCAACGATACGGTCTGACACCTGAGGAGGCGCCGCTGCTGGCCTTGTGTCCCGGCGCCGAATTCGGCCCGGCCAAACGCTGGCCCGAACATCATTACGCCAGTGTCGCTGCCGCCATGATTGAACGCGGCTGGCGGGTGGCGATTTTCGGATCGAACAATGATCGGGCGGTGGCCGAGGCCATCATCGAGCATTTACCGCCGGCGCTGCGCGCCGCCGTGGTCAACCTGGCCGGCGCCACCCGTCTGGAGCAGGCCATCGATCTGCTGTCCGCCGCGGCCGCGGTGGTGAGCAATGATTCGGGCCTCATGCATATCGCCGCCGCGCTGGCGCGCCCACTGGTGGTCGTGTATGGCTCCACCTCGCCGGCGTTCACCCCGCCGCTGGCCGAGCAGGTCGCGGTATTGCAATTGCCGGTGGACTGCGGCCCCTGCTTTCAGCGCGAGTGTCCATTGGGGCATCTCAAATGTCTGGAAGAATTGGCTCCGGCACAGGTGCTGGAGGCGCTGGCCGGATTGCTGCCGAAACCGGTCGAGGTACGTTGAGTGCGGGTGCTGGTGGTCAAAACGTCGTCCCTGGGCGATATCATCCATACACTGCCGGCGTTGACCGACGCGGCGCGGGCCCTGCCCGATATCGTTTTCGACTGGATCGCCGAGGAAAATTTCACGGAAATTCCCAGCTGGCATCCGGCGGTGGAACGGGTGGTGCCGGTGGCGATCCGGCGCTGGCGCAAAAATCTTCTGACCACCTGGCGCAGCGGCGAATACCGCGCATGCCGGCGCGAGCTGAACCAGCGGCGCTACGATTGCGTGATCGATGCCCAGGGCTTGTTCAAAAGCACCTGGATCGCGCACTGGGCCGGTGCGCCGGTGATCGGCCTGGATAAACGTTCGGCCCGCGAGCCGCTGGTATCGCTCACCTATCAGCGCAAGGTCGGCGTGTCCTGGCGGCTGCACGCGGTGGAGCGGGTGCGCATCCTGTTCGCGCAGGCGCTGGGTTACGCGGTGCCGACCGATACCGGCGATTACGGGCTCGACAAGGCCCGATTCCGGCAACCCCGGCCACACGGCGAGCGGCGCCATGTCGTCTTCTTGCACGGCACCACCCGCGCCGACAAGCACTGGCCCGAGTCGTACTGGCAGCAGCTGTGCGCGCGGGTGACGCAGGCCGGTTTCGATGTGGTTCTGCCCTGGGGCAACGATGTCGAACGCCAGCGCGCGGAGCGCATCGCCGCGGTTTCGTCCCAGGCGCGGGTGCTGCCGCGCATGAGCCTGGAAGGGCTGGCGGCGGTGCTGGTGCAGAGCGCGGCGGCAGTGGCGGTCGATACCGGCCTAGGCCATCTGGCGGCGGCCTTGGACGTGCCCGCGTTATCCCTGTATGGTCCGACCAGTCCCGCGTTGATCGGCGCCTATGGCCGCCACCAGATTCACCTGAGCGCGAAGGGCCTGCCGATGCCGGCGGCGCCGGTCGAACCGCGTGCAATGGCGCCGCTGACACCGACCGTGGTGTGGCAGGCGCTGCTTCCGCTGCTCGGCGCAGCAACCTGAATGGAACCGCGACATGGAACTGGCGTTCGCGCTGTTTAAATATTTTCCCTATGGCGGCCTGGAGCGCGACATGCTGGCGCTGGCACGGGTCTGCCAGGCGCGCGGCCACACGGTGACCATCTACACCAGTGCCTGGCAGGGCGCGCGCCCGGAGGATATGCGCGTGGTCGAACTGCCGGTCAAGGCGCTCACCAATCACGGCCGCGGCACCGAATTCGTGGCGCATCTGCGCGAACGCCTGCGCGGCTCCAACGCCGTGGTGGTGGGTTTCAACAAAATGCCGGGGCTGGATTTCTACTACGCCGCCGATGTCTGTTTCGCGGCAAAGGCCTTCGAAGAGCGCAATTTCCTGTATCGCCTGACGCCGCGCTGCCGCCACTACCGGGCGTTGGAAAAAGCCGTGTTCGGGCGCTCCAGCAAAACGCAGATTTTGATGATTTCGCAACCGCAGATCGGCGTCTATCAACGCTATTACCACACCCAGGATGAGCGCATCCACATGTTGCCGCCGGGCATTCGTCGCGAGCGCGTCATGCCCGAGGATTACGCCGCGCAACGCGAACGTCTGCGCGCGTTTTATCAGCTGAGCGGCGAAGAGTTCCTGCTGCTGCTGGTGGGTTCGGATTTCAAGCGCAAGGGTCTGGATCGCGCCATCCGCGCGCTCGCCCAATTGCCGCCGGCGCTGCGGCGCCGGGTCCGGCTGTGGGTGGCGGGGCAGGATGCCGAGCAGCCCTTCCTGCAACTGGCGAAGGCCGAGGGCGTCGCCGATCGCGTGAAGATTCTCGGCGGCCGCGATGATATCTCCGAACTGATGTGGGCCGCCGACGTTCTGCTGCACCCGGCCTACAGTGAAAACACCGGCACCGTGCTGCTGGAAGGCATGGTCGCGGGGCTGCCCGTGATCGCCTCGGCGGTGTGCGGTTACGCGCACTACATCGAAGAAAACGCGCTCGGCGCGGTGTTGCAGGACCCGGTCACGCCGGAATCGCTGGCGACGGCGATCGAAACGGTGCTGGGCGAGCACGACAGCGTGTGGCGTCAGCGCGCGCGCGATTTCGCCGCGCAGGCCGATATTTTTTCCATGACCGAACGTGCGGCACAGCTGATTGAAGCGCGGGCCGGGGAGCGCGCGTGAAACTGTTTCTGCGCGATGACCTGGCCGATGCCTGGAAGGGGCGCGATCCCTTCCAGATGGCGCAGGCGCAGCAGGGCGAGATTTACCGCGACAAGGAAGGGCGGCGCACCCTGCGCTTCGAGATCGACGGGCGCGGTTATTTCCTCAAGCTGCATCAGGGCGTCGGCTGGGGTGAGATCTTCAAAAACCTGGTGCAGGGGCGTCTGCCGGTGCTGGGCGCGGCCAACGAATACCGGGCGATCCGCGCGCTGGAAAAACTCGGCCTCGATACACTTGCGGTCGCCGGTTATGGCCGTCGCGGCATCAACCCGGCCACACAGTTGTCGTTTCTGGTGACCGATGAACTCAGCGGCGTCGAAAGCCTGGAGGATTTTTGCGGCCGCTGGCCGCAACAGCCGCCGACATTCGCGCTCAAGCGCCGGCTGATCCGGCGCGTCGCCGATATATCCCGAATTTTCCACGGCGCGGGCCTCAACCACCGCGATTATTATCTCTGTCATCTGCTGCTGGAGACGAGCGCGCGTCCGGGTGAGTTCGGCGCGGAAGTCACGGCGGCCGACATCGAGCGGCGGCGCATTCATCTGCTGGATTTGCACCGCGCGCAAATTCGCGCGCGCGTGCCGCGACGCTGGCTGGTGAAGGACATCGGCGGTTTGTATTTCTCCGCGCTCGACATCGGCCTCAGTGCCCGCGATGTGTTTCGTTTCATGCGCGTTTACCGGCAGCGCCCGCTGCGGGAGATATTGACCGAGGAAGGCGCGTTCTGGCGCGCGGTGGCGCGCCGCGCGCGCCGCATTTATGTGCGCGATTTTCACCGCGAACCCCATTCCCCGGCGTGGCTCGGCGGGAGCGGGCGGCGATGACGACGTCGGAGTTTTTGCAGGCGTTCGCCCGCGGCGAGCGGCAATTGGTGTTACCTGCCCAGCTGGAAATCCAGCTCGAAGGCATGCACCGCAGCGTGCGGGTGGACGGCGTGCTGCGGCTGTTGCCGAAAAAACGTGTGGTGCTGCGCGGCGTGGTCGACGATCGCGCCGTGGTGATGAAGCTGTACGCCGTCAACCGCGGCGGCGAGCGTAATGTCCGCCGCGAGCTGGCCGGCCATCGGCTGGTGGCGCAGGCGGGTGTCGACACGCCGGAGCTGATCGGGCAATGCACGGCGGGGCAGGGCGCGTTCACCGGGGTCGTCTACAGCCTGATCGATTCCGCCAGATCGCTGGCCGAGTGCTGGCCGGAATTTTCCAGCGCGGAAAAACGCCACCGGCTCGACCAGGTGGTGAGCTCGGCCCTGGCTCTGCATCGCGCGGGCGGTTATCAGCAGGACATTCACCTCGGCAATTTTTTGTTGCGGGACGGGCGACTTTATATTCTCGATCTCGGCTCGATGGTCATTCCGCGCCGGGGGCGGCCGTTGCGCCCGAAACAATGCCTGGCCAACCTGGGGCAGCTGGTCGCGCAGCTGCCGGTTGCCGAACAGGCATTGCTCGATGACGCCATCGATGGTTATTTCGCGCAGAGCCAGTGGGTGGATCGGCGGGCGGCGCGGGAAAAACTCCAGGAATATACCCGGCGCGCCTGGCGCGCGCGGCTGCGGGATTATCTCGGCAAGGCGCGGCGGGACTGCTCGCTCACCGCTACCGAGCGCGGCCTTGATTTTTTCTGGGCCTGCCGGCGGCAGTGGCAAGGCGATGACGCACAGCAGTTCCTGCGCGACCCCGACGCTTACATGGCCCGGGGCGAATTGCTGAAAGCGGGCAACACCGCAACGGTGGTGAGCGCGATAATGAACGGCAGAAGCGTGGTCATCAAACGCTACAACATCAAGAACTGGCGTCATGCGTTGAGTCGCGCTGTGCGTCCGACCCGGGCGTGGCATTCCTGGAAGTATGCGCATCTGCTGGAATTGATCGGCATTCCCAGCCTGAAACCGGTGGCGTTGTTGGAACGGCGCTGGGGGCCGCTGCGCGGCAGGGCTTATTTCATCAGCGAATGGATCGACGCGCCGGACCTGCTCGGCACCGGGCGGCACCGCGCGCTGAGCCCGGCTGAGCTGGGCGCATTGAAATCCATTTTGTTGCAGATGGAAAAATGCCGCCTGAGCCACGGCGATTTCAAGGCCAACAATCTGCTGGTGACACCAGAACAGATTGCCGTCATCGACCTCGACGCGATGCGCCGGCACCGCGAGCCGCGCGGATTCTGGCGGGCATTCCGGCGGGACCTGGCACGGCTGCAACGCAATTGGGTGGAGGGCGAGCCGGCCTTCTCCCAGATTTACGCGCTGGTTTCGGAAATCTCTGCATTACAACAAAAGTCCAAAAATCCTTATTTGTAATTCAAATTTTGAAAATCTGATCCTTTCAGGGAGATTATTCACTCGAAATTCCACCGCTAGTATGCCGGGCCATTCAGTTCGGTGGAATCTTCCGACGTGGAAAACCAGAGCAGGGTTTTGCAAGTCTGTCACAGCTACGATCCTCCCTATCTCGATGTCGCCCGCCAATACAACGCGCTGTTCGACAGAAAACGCTGGCACATCACCACGGTATTCCTGACCGGAGCCAATGACCCTTCGATAGCCGCAAAAATCGGCAGCGACGAGGTGATTTTTCTGGGCCATTCATCCCGTGCCCTGCGCGGTCTTAAACGCGCGCAGATCCGGCAGCTGCGCGATATCGCGGCCAATCGCCGTTTCGCTTTTGCCATTGCCCATCGCTACAAAGCGCTCTACATCTGCACGCATGTGCCGGGGCTTTTCACCTACGGCGTGCATCACCGGCCCGGCGGTTACGATCGCTGGACACGGCGGTTTTACGTGCGTTCGCGGCGCAACGCGCTGGCGCTGATCGGTGTTTCCGACGCGGTGCGCGACGACATGCGGCGGCGGCTCCGTGACTTTTCCGCCGAACAGATCGTTACGCTTTATAACCATATCGATCCCATCGCCCAGCGCGCCGAGCTGGTGCCGCGCGCGCTGGCACGCGAGCGGCTCGGATTGGCGGAATCCCGCTATGTGTTCGGCAATGTGGGGCGCCTGCATCCGGACAAGGACCAGGCCACGCTGATCCGGGCTTTCGCCAGGGTTGCCGATCAGCTCAACGATGCGCAACTGGTGATCATCGGCAAAGGGTGCCTCGAGCGTGATTTGAAAGCGCTGGCGGCGGAGCTGAACATTGCCGATCGCGTGCTGTTTACCGGGCCGGTACCGGAGGCGCGGCGTTATTTCCTGGCCTTCGACAGTTTCGTTCTGTCCTCCGACCACGAGCCATTCGGCATGGTGCTGCTGGAGGCGATGGCGGCGCACCTGCCGATTGCGACGACGCATTGCGGCGGCGCCGGCGAAGTGGTGCGCAACGCCGGCTTCGACTTCGCGCTGGGCGATGTGGAAGGGCTTGCGCATGTGTTGATCCAGCTCAGGCGGATGGACGAAACCACCACCATCGCCATGCGGGCGCGCCTGGAGGACCGCTTGCAATGTCTGTTCACCGATGACGCAGCGCGCGCCGCGTTCTGGTCGCTGCCCGTCGTGCGCGGGCGCATCGGATCACGGACCGATGACGGCGAGCTGATTCATCAGGCGGTGGCAAGCAGTTCGGCCACCAGTCGACGATAATTTTGGTGATATTGTTCCAGCGTATATTCACTGGTCAGGCGATGATAAAGGCGATCGGCGTAAGCGGCGCGTTGTGATTCGGGCCAGCTCAATACGCGTTCCATGGCCTGTGCCAGTTGCTCCGCGTTTTGACTTTCCACCAGTAGACCATCGGGTCCGACCGCTTCCGGAACACCGCCGACGCGGGTGCCGATGACCGGTACCCGGGACGCGATGGCCTCGGCGATCGACAGGCCGAAGCCTTCCATCAAGGACGGCAGAACAAATAAATCGAAGGCGCTCAGCAGGCGAAAACCATCATTGATGGCGCCGGTCAACAGAATGCGATTGCCGAAACCGGTGGCGTCGGCCTGTTTCCGCAGAGCCGCTTCCAGCTCTCCGCCGCCGATGATGACCAGTTTCGCGTTTGGAAAATTCCCGGCCAGCCGGGCGAAGGCTTCGATCAGATAGGTATGGCCCTTGATCCGCTGTGCGCGGCCGATGGCGCCGACAATGAGGTCCTGCGTTTCCAGACCCAATTGCGCGCGCGCATCGGCACTTGTCAGCTGGCGCGAGAGGATGCCGTCGACATTGATCGCGTTGAGAATCACCGCGGTATAACGGCGCGGAATGCCGTGCTCGACGAGATCCTGCTGCACGGCTTTGGAAACGCCGACCATTCGCCAGCGGCGATTCAGCAGCAGGCGCGCCAGCCACTGCCGGCGACGGCGATCGAATTGCTTGAAGGCGCGCAGGAATGAAATGAAACGGCAATTTGGCAACCACGGGCTGATCAGCGCGATCAGCAGCCAGGGCTTGAAGCGGTGGGTGATGATGACATCGAAATTTTCGCGGCGAATGTAATGCAACAAGGCGAACAAAAGCCGCAGGTTGCTGCCGCGGATTTTATTTTTTGGGATGTGGAAGCTGTGTACCGCGCACCGCATGCGGTTCGCAGCGGCGGCGTCGACGGCGCCGCTGAGCAGGCAATACGTGAAGGCGTATTCGGGCGCGGGGAACGCGAGCGCGACCTCTTCCAGCAGATTGAACTCCTTGGCGAAATCGTGAGAGCGATCACAAATCTGGAGAATTCTGACCGGAGTCTGGCGATCCACAACACTGTCCGTTGTCATTGGGATATTGCGGGAGGCGCACAGTCAAGCGGATTGAATTGGCGAAATCAAGGGATGTGCAGAATTGGCAGCGCAATTTGATTTGTCTACAAATCATGATTTCAATAATGTCTTATAGCGAGAGCGTTGTGATGAATGTTCAGCCGTCTTTACAAAACTTTGTTCAAATAATATGCGCGATTTGTAAAGTTGTTGTGTATGATGCCGCGGGCGATAATTGATGCGGCTGAAGTTCTACCCGGATCGCAGGTGTATTGCCGGGATGCGCCGGGAAACAGGGAGATACCTGAATCATGTCGTTGTGGATGGTGGCCTCGGCAACGCTGTTATTGTCGCTGGGGCTCACTGCTGGATATCGCCATTTGGCGATAATTCGGAGCTGGGTCGATATTCCCAATCATCGCAGCTCGCATACACAAATTGTTCCGCGCGGCGCTGGAATCGTTTTCGCCCTGCTGATGGCCGCGGCCGCGTGCCTTGGCGCTGCGCTCGGTGCGATGCCGGCGACGCTGGCCGCCGCGGTCTCGGTGGGTCTTTGCATCGCGGTGATCGGCTGGTGGGACGATCTCAAGGGCGTCTCCGCCCCTCGACGCTTCTGTTTGTATTGGCTGGTTTCACTGCTCGCACTGACGATCATCGGGTTGCCGATGATGCCTTTTGCACAGAAGGTCGGCCTGTCGCTGGCTTTGTTTGTCGTCTCCGTCGCATTGCAGTGGCTGATCAATCTCTACAATTTCATGGATGGTATCAATGGCATCGCCGCCGCCGAGGCGATTTTCGTATTGGCCGCCGCATTGGCGCTCGGCGTCGGAGCGAATGGGCTCACCTGGCTTCTGATGTGCTCGATTGCGGCGCTGTGCGGGTTTCTCGTGTGGAACTTCCCGGTGGCCAGGGTTTTCATGGGCGACGCGGGCAGCGCCTTCCTCGGCTTTCTGCTGGGCCTGATGATGATCTGGTCCGGTTTGAACGATGGCCTCGACGCGGTCGTCTGGCTGATTTTGCTGGGAGTCTTCATCGTCGACGCCACTTATACCCTGTTGGTGCGGATGGCGACCGGGCAGGCGTGGCATCAGGGTCATCGGTCGCATGCGTATCAGCTGCTGGCTGACAGTCTGGGCAGTCATGCACGGGTTGTCGGAGTCATGACGTTGGTGAATTTGTTGTGGCTGTTGCCGTGGGCCCTGACGGTTTCCCGACACTGGGTACCGGCGGGTTGGGCGTTCACGGCAGCGTATTTGCCGCTGGTACTCACCTGCTGTGTGGTTGGGGCTGGAAACCTTTCACCCACTCGGGTATAAAATCGAGCCCTACTCAAGCGGGGCGTGGCGCCGACGGCGCTTTGAGAATGTTGTCCTTCAACCCTCGGGCAGATCGCGGGATTCAGGACAGGCTATGAAGGATTCGGCTGCGCATGGATTTTACTAGAAACGGCACGGTGACTCGTCGGGCGGTATTGATCGACCGCCTTTTCGGCATGCCGCGCAGGGTCAAGCAGATGGTGCTCATCGCTTTCGACCTCTGCGTGATTCCCTTTGCCATCTGGCTCGCGGTACTGGTGCGCTGGGGTGGCAACAGCTTCGAATTCGGCGTGCCGGAAGCCTTCGCACTCTCCGTCACCCTGGGCGCATCCGCATTCATCTTCATCCGCACCGGCCTGTACCGCGCCGTGGTCCGTTATATGGGCCAGCAGGCCATCCTGACCGTGGTCAAGGGCGTGACCTGGTCCTCTATCATTCTCGCCATCTCCCTGTTTCTGGCGCGCAGCGAAGTGCCCCGTTCGGCGCCGCTCATTTACTGGGCGATCGCCTTGTCCACCATCGGCGGCAGTCGTCTGCTGGTGCGTACCGGCTACCAGAACCTGTACCGCTGGAGCGGGAAGAAAGTCGCGATTTACGGCGCGGGCGCCTCGGGACGCCAGTTGTTGCAGTCGCTGTTCCAAAGCGGTGAATTCGCGCCGATGGTGTTTCTGGACGACAACCCCGGATTGCAGGGCGCCGTCATCAACGGCATCCCGGTCTATGACCCGATGGAATTGCCTTCGCTGATCGACAGCATGGAAATCACCTACGTCATGCTGGCGATCCCGACCGCGGACCGGCTGCGCCGCCGCAATATCATCGAACGCCTCGAGCGGTTG
>Ga0164243_10015997_pt1 | contig 10323 bp, 6 predicted proteins | sample OricompcompostOP_FD_108781 | JGI IMG/M metagenome (GOLD analysis project Ga0164243, IMG submission 108781) | Organic Plus compost microbial communities from Emeryville, California, USA - Original compost - Organic plus compost (OP) | ecosystem: Engineered > Solid waste > Mixed feedstock >... | reverse complement strand
CCGCGAACGTTCGCAAACTCTCTCGTCAGCATGATCCACATCTAACAATGAGTGTCGTAGCAAAGCGCCTGCGAGGAAAAGAACAACGCCGCAACCGCATCATCAGCGCTGCCGAGCGCGTTTTCTTCTCGCGGGGCATCGAGACGGCTACGATGGACGAGATCGCCGAGGTTGCGGATATAAGCAAGGGGCTTCTGTACGTCTACTTCAAGAGCAAGGAAGACCTCTACAATGCAGTCTGTTATCGTGGCCTCCGCATGCTGCGCCAGTCATTCCTCCGTGCCATAGCCCACCACGATACAGGGATGCAGCGTATCCGGGCCATCGGGTATACGTACGTCACCTTTGCGCAGCGCTATCCGGACTATTTCAGCACCATTGTCTATCAGGCTGCACAGGAGGCTGCCAGTGAGCCCGATTCATACGCTGCGGCATCCGAAGCCGAACGGGACAAGATCCTGGGACTCGTTGCCGATGCGATCCGGCTTGGTATTATGGACAATACGATACGGTCCGATGTCGATCCCATGGAAGCGGCTGTCATGCTCTGGGGTCAGATGCACGGAGTCATCGAGGTCGCCGTGCTCAAGAATATCCAGGAGCGTTATCAACTCGATTTCGATTCGCTCCTGCGATTTGCTTTCGAGTTTGTTACGGATGCGCTCAAACCTAGTGAAGTGCTTTCTTCTCCCTGAAACATTATATTGTCCTCGTATTGACTCGCAGTCAATTTTTTGCAACCGGCTTGTGCCGGTTATTTTTGTTCTGTTTATTGACTGGCAGTCAGTTTTTTTAGCTCTGATACGCTATACCACAGGTTAGCTAGCACCATGACTAAACGAAAGAATACCACATTGCCGATACTGGGAGTGTTAGGGATAGGACTCGCGTGCGGCTATGTCCTGTGGAAGCAGACGGCGCAGGTAGAGAGGAGGCGGGATCATACCGGATACAGGAGATCTCGTCCTGCCAGTGCCCTGCGTTCTTCTCCGCGGTGGGAGCTGGGTGAGACGGAGCTTTTCAGCAGCCTCCACTTTCTGCCACACTGAGCCCCGCGGGTAACAATCAATGGATTCTCGGCTCGCGGCGACGCGAGAGGGGTCGTATTCCTATTCAACTTCTCATCGAATCATAGCAAGCTGATATCAGCGCCGTTGCATGCAAGCAGTTGCTCCGACCCCATACATCGAACAGGTTGACTTCGCTTCCTACCTCGATAACTTTCGCGATACCCTTCGGCGGGTATTCCACGTGCGGGCTGACATTGATGAGCTAAGCCTCCAGCGTGGGTTGCCGCCTTACATCATGCGTGAGATCCTGGCTGCGAACCCGCTGGCAGTCTGGATTCCGAGCGAGTACGGCGGACGGGGGGGGCACGTAATGGAGTGCATGTCGGTACTAGAGGCGGCCGGGTATGAGTCGCTGGCACTTTCGCTGACGATGGGTATCAATGGTGCGCTCTTTCTGCAGCCCGTCGCCAAATACGGGCAGGAGGAAGTCAAGCATGGCGTGTTCGAACGCTTCCTCCATCACCAGAATCTGGGAGGGCTCATGATTACGGAGCCTGATTACGGCTCGGACGCATTGAGCATGCAGACCTCCTGGATCGAGGAGAAAGACGGCTACCATATTCGGGGCGTGAAGCACTGGGGCGGGCTCACCGGTTGGGCGGATTTCTGGCTGCTCACGGCACGCCGCCGGGGAGCGGACGGGCAACTTGCGCGCGATATCGACTTCTTCATCTGCAATGTGAACAGCCCGGGCCAGGAGATCTACGTCGAGGAATATTTTAACAACCTCGGTCTGTACCTCATTCCCTACGGGCGGAACCGGATCGACGTGCGGGTGCCCGAAACCTACCGGCTGCAGCCCCACAGTACCGGCATCAAGATGATGCTCGATACCCTGCATCGGAGCCGGACCGAATTCCCGGGGATGGGGATCGGCTTCCTGCGGCGTATGATGGACGAAGCCATCGCTCATTGCAGCGAGCGTCACGTCGGGGGCGCCAGCCTGCTTACCTACGACCAGGTGAAGGAGAGAATTGCACGGATGCAGGCGTACTTCACGGCTTGTTCTGCTATGTGCGTCTATTCGTCCGAGCACGCAGGCATCGAGCACGATCTCTCAAAAGACAACGTAGCAGCTAACTCGATCAAGTCCGTCGTAACGGATTTCATGCAGGAATCGGCTCAGTCACTGCTGCAACTCGTCGGCGCAAAAGGGTACCGGCTCGATCACATTGCTGGCCGTGCAATTGTGGATAGCCGCCCGTTTCAGATCTTCGAAGGGTCGAACGATATCCTCTATCAGCAGATCACGGAGTCCGTCCTCAAGGCGATGCGCCGTATCAGCGAGAGTAATCTTTTCAGCTTCCTGAAGGAGTACGAACTGACATCGCGGGCGGCGGATTACTTCAAGAACCTGCTGAACTTCGAAGTGGATCTGCGCATGTCGCAACGGAAGCTCGTCGAACTGGGGCGTGTTCTCGGGCGCGTGGTCACGATGGACTTCGCGATCGAGCTAGGAGAGCGGGCCTTCCGGCGCGACCTCGTCGAGAACTGCCTGGAGGTACTCAAGCACGAGATCGAGAGCTTGCTGGCGCAGTATCGCAGCTCCGCTCAGGCTGTTCCGATCATTGATTACGTGGAGGATGCATCCTGGCTCGGGTGCGTGTCCGCGGCGAACAGCTGAGTTCTACCGCTTCCTGGAGTAATTGCCATCGAGTGGCGCACTTCGCGCGCCACTCGACGTTCTCCCATCACACGTGGAGGCGGGCGGCCTTCATCGTGTTCTGCAAGAGCATTGCAATCGTCATCGGGCCGACGCCTCCGGGTACGGGGGTAATCCATCCCGCTTTTTCACGCACGGCCTCGAAATCCACGTCGCCGGTCAGTCGGTATCCACGCGGTCGCGATGCATCTTCGACCCGATTCACACCGACGTCGATTACGGCAGCGCCTTCCTTTACCATGTCAGCCGTGATGAAGCCGGGACGGCCGATGGCTGCGATCAGGATATCCGCTTGCCGGGTAATCTCGGGCAGGTTGCGGGTCCGGCTATGGCATACGGTGACCGTGGCATCCGTGCCGGGCTGGAGCAGGAGGTTGGCAACAGGCTTGCCTACGATGTTTGAACGCCCGATGACTACGGCATGCTTACCCCGAGTTTCGATGTTCGAGCGGCGTAGCAGTTCGATGATACCGGCGGGGGTGGCAGGCGGAAAGCCAGGCTGCCCGATGAGGAGGCGCCCGACGTTTACCGGGTGAAATCCGTCTACGTCCTTATCCGGATCAATGGCCCGGATCACCTTCTGCTCATCGATGTGAGGCGGCAGCGGGAGCTGTACCAGAATACCGTCTACCCGGTCGTCAGCATTCAGGTCCGCAACGAGCTGGAGCAGGTCGGCCTCCGGCATGCTGCTGTCATAGGTAAGCGTGTCGCTCTCGATGCCGGCTTCTGCCGCGGCCTTTGTTTTGCCTCGGACGTAGGAAGCGGAGGCGGGGTTATCCCCGATGAGAATGACGGCCAGGTACGGCGCCCGGTGTCCTGCGGCTCGCCATGCATCAACCTGTGCGCGCACGTCCGCACGAACCTGGGCCGCGATGGCCGTTCCGTCAATGATATTCGCCAAGGGTGTAGCGGGGCTTGGTACGTGGAAAAGATCAGAAAGAAGTTAGCCAAACAGGTCCTTAGCCGTGCAGTTTGTTTATCAATTTACAGCGAGGCTTGAGGTCATCGACATGGCTTACCGCCCGCTTAGAAAAAGACAAAGGCCGGTGGACGTACCGTCCACCGGCCTTTGCGGTTTATTTATTGGCTATCGGAGCCTGCGTTGTTCGAACCAGCGTTCTCCGAAGTTGATGCTGGCCGAAATCCGGTAGAACCGATCCCGGATGAGGTCATGGTCCGTCGTGCCTCGTAAGCCGGCCTCGAAGCCGATGTCGAACCGCGTGCCTGGAATGAGGGTCGGCAGGCCGAAGCCGCCCGTCAGCGCGATCGTGCTCAGGCTGACGTCGGGGTTGGGTGTTACGTAGGCCTGGTCGTAGTAGAAGCCCAGACGGTAGGCGACACGTGCCAGGAAGGGGCGGAGCATGTCGTTACCGGCCGGCAGGTACTCGGCACCGAAGGAGGCCCGGATGCGGTCGTTGAAGCCGGACGTTCCTTCTACGGGATCGTATCCACCCAGGGCAAAGTCGCTGTCAAAGCCGTTCCATGGTTCGTAGAGCCCATCTGCTACAAAGGTCCACCGGTTATCGTACATGAACGCCGCGCCCAGTTGCGCACGTAGCGGAAGCGTAAGGGAGCCGTCGACCGGTGTTCCAAGCGTATCCCGGTCGACGCCGTCGTTTGCACTGAGCGTTCGTACGCGGGTGCCACTCAGGGAGGCGGGCAGGGTCAGGGCCGCGCCGATCGACAGGTAATCGTTGTCAGAAACGAGGGTCGGGATCGTGAGGGTAGCTCCTACCGTACCGGTAAGGCCGGAGAGCCGGGTCGTATTCGCCAGGTGGGCATCCTGGATATCTCGCCTGCCTTCGAACTCCGTGCGCCGGGTGTTTTCCAGGATGCCAAAGACGTAATTCAAGCTGGCGCCCACACTGAGGTTTTCATTGATCCGGTACCCGACACCGCCGATGACGCGCTGCAGGCCGCCGCTTCCGACGTTACTGAGCAGGAAGGAGTTCGTGTCTCCCAGCACAGGATCGGGTTCGAGGGTGCCCGGCAACTGGACACGGTAGTTCATGCGAGAGTAGGGCTCATAGGCCAGTGCGACGCCGAGTTTACGGTCCAGAATCGGGAAGCTGAACTGGAAGGTGTTCAGCGTGCCTTCCGTGAGCGTGCTGCTATTGTTGCTGGCATCGGTGGCCTCCACACCCTGGAAGAGCATACCGGCAGAGAAGCGTGTCAGCACCTGATCCGACCAGGTAGCCGGGTTGCCGCTATTGAGGTAGTTGAACGACAGCATTCCCGTGCCGCCTCCGCCCAGAGCCTGAATCTGCGCGGATGGGAACGTGCGCAGTTCGCCGACACCGAAGCTCGAGTAGATGGAACCGTCGTTCGTACTCTGCGCATGGGCCGACTGGCCGAGCAGAACAGCCAGGCATGCCATCCAGGGCAGGAACCGGACTGCGAAGAGAATCTTTTCCGTGGAGAACATGGACGTATGTGGCAATGAGAACGGAATACGAGGGTGGCAGATGCGAGCGAACGGTGATGCTCCGTTATGGGTCACCGGATCGCGCACACCGGCAACCCGTTACTCGGTAGGTGTGAACGTCACAGTAGCCTGAGGCGCTTTGCCTGGATCAGGTATCGTCTGAGAGTTACCCGTGTAGATGAGAATCGGATTGATCGTGTTCGACTCTACGTCCGGCGTAATGCGGAAACCCGAGAGCGTATCGTCGCCTTCCAGTCTCGATTGGACGATGTCGGTTAATCCCTCGTGATCCAGGATGAATCGTGCATCCTTCGTTCCCAGGCGAAAGTCGATCAAGCTCGTATAGCCGAGCCTGGCCACATCGCCATCGTCTGAGAGGGTATACAACGAGACCTCGCGGAGGAGAGGGCGAACGAATCCGGCAGGGGCATTGGCCTGTGTTGCAACCGTATCAGCAGGCAGCGCGAACACCACGCGGTTGATAGCGCTGGGACCGAATCCGGCCTGTTCAAATGGGAAGTCGAAATTTGCAGCCTCTCCGAAGCCGTCCTGTATCAGCACATATCCTTCCGGAAGCGTCGGCTCACTCTCGCGGGTCAGGGTGGTAAGAATTTTAGTCACGGGGAAGTCGACGGTATCCTGACCTGATACGACGCGCAGCATGCTGCTATCTGCTGAGAACCCGCGAATGGCATCCGTGCCCGTGCTAGATATCTGAAAGCCGTGAAAACTGGTGGCAAACCGCTCGCTACGGAACGTCGTGTCATTGGCCGCGATGAACGCTGGGGGAAGCGGAATGACGACGAGGGTATCACTGGGCTTGATGGAAAACTCGGTGATGAAATCGCCGATGACGTTCTCAGCGAAGGACGTATCAGCCTTCGCGCTAGTCATGTCGATTTCTTCGCGGATCTCGTTCAGGCGGAAGGTGGCCTGCGTGACGACACTGCCGTAGGTGTAGTTCGGCACGAGATGGAGTTCGGCGGCGGTAACGGTACCATTTCTGAAGGCTTGCGAGGTCGAGCCCGCAAAGTCCACGTATCCCTTAGCAGCCATGGTGCCCAGCATGGGGTCCGCAACCCGGCCTGCCAGCACACGCGTTGAATTGCCTAACCACCTTGCCCCTCCTCCTATCGTTGGAACGAGAACGTTTCCGGTTACATCGCGGACGGTGTCGGGTTCGACGGAGGAGGCTTGCAGGACCTTTGTCTCGGGTGTGCCGTCCAGTCCGCCCACAAGGCCTTCTCCCACGTTTCCGGGGTTCTCGCACGCTGCAAAGGTGACGAGGAACAAACACGAAGACGCCCACAAGCCTATTCGATTCAAGCGCATAGATGAGTCTGGCAGAGTTGCGAAGTGTACGCCGGTTTCTTGATAACGCACGATGCACCCGTTTTCGCATGTGGCCTGGCAAATCGGGCTGCGTGCATCACCAATTTTCCGGCAGAGAAGCCGCCGTTTGAGAGAAGAAAAACCCCGAACGACACGGGCCGCCGGGGTTCCGGGATCAGATGGGGATTAAGTATGCCGAATATTTCAGCAGGTTTCCGTTCAGATCCGCCGAACGTAAATAAGCAAAGCGCACGCCGCGTGAAATCCGGGATGGATACTGTTTCCACGCGGTGTGCGCTTTGCTACTGATCAGGCTTTCGTCAGGCCGCAATGACGTTCACAGAAGGGCTGTAGAGCGCCATGGCCTGCTGGACAATCTCATCCGGGTCGCTGCTGAACTGGCCTCCCGGGATGCCGGTGACGGGTTCAACAGAGGGCGGATACACGGCCGTGTCCGCAAATGCAACGCCGACGCTATTGAAGTCGGGGCCGATGAGGCGGTCATCGTGCGTGAGGCCGAGCGCTTGCACGTCGGCTTCGACGAAGCACTCCGTGCGGTCGAAATCATTCGGTGTGTAGACGACCTTGGCACTTTCGAAGTGCGGGTCATTGGCGAATTCGGTGCGAACGAGGTAGGGGACGAGCGAGCTCATCCATCCGAATGCGTGCACCACATCGGGTGTCCAGCCCAGGTTCCGGACCGTCTGCAGTGCGGCACGGCCGAAGAAGAGGGCCCGGGCGGGATTATCTTCGAATTGCTTACCGGTTTTGTCTGCGTAGATCCCTTTGCGTTTAAAGAAGCGGTTGTTGTCCATGAAGTAGACCTGCAACCGGATGCCGGGGATAGAGGCTACCTTTACTTTCAGCGCTTCAGTGCTGGGCCCCATAGCGACATCGGTGCCTGAAAGGCGGATCACTTCGTGTAGCCGGTTTCTGCGCTCGCTGATCGTACCGTAGCGGGGCATCATGATTCGGATCTCGTACGAATTCGTCTCCTGAAGCTTTTCAGGGAGCATCCGAACCAGGTCGGCAACATCGGAATGCTTTGCAAAAGGGGCGACTTCACCAGAGACCAGTAGGACTCTCGTCGGATTGGCCATACGTCTGACGGTTAGTTTGAAGGTGGTTTAAACCCGCTACGCGTACGACACACATAGGGAGCGGACGCGCTCGTCCGGACAGCGTTCGGCACGTCGGAAACCGCAGCAGCTCATCCAGCGAGGAGCGGCGTTGGTAACCACAGGCGCGGCTTTCGAGACCTAAACCCATAATTTAAGTAAATCTGCGGTATTTATCAAGCTGAGCGTAATACCGAGATTCGAATCGCCTGCGAAAGCACGCAGACACAAGGGGATGCGTGAAAGGTTGGACGGGAATGGTGAGGGGAAGAGGTCGGGATCAGAACGTGCTGAACTCGATCTGGCTAAAGTCAGCCGGGGCGTGGAAAAGGAGGGTGTGGTGGCGTGCGTGGTACAGGGCGTGGGCTTCGAGTTCAGGTTCCGTTTCGTCGTGGTATGCTTCGATGGACAACGGACGGCCGTCTACGCTGACCTCGCCCGGTTTTTCGACGCCGAAGATATGCATCCGGTATCGCTTTGCATGGGCCGTGTAGGACCCGGTATGTTCTCGCAAGAGCGTGTACCTGCCCTGGTCGGATTCCAACAGTGAGAACGTGGTTCTGCGGAAGTCCCCCCGCTGGTACGCAAACGAGACGCCGTCGTCCTCGTACAGGTTGGAGATGCCGGTACCCGGGAAAACGCGCAGTTCGAGTCCCACGATCTCGCGTTCGCCATCGTGCTGAAGGACGGGGGCCAGCGGTATGACCGTTCCTCCCTTTACGAGCACCGGCATTTCTTCAAGCAGCGAGGAGAAGAGTAAGGGTTCGTATTCGGTGTCGCCATCGGCTACGTAGGCTTTCCCGGTCCAGAAGTCATACCACCGGCCTGCCGGGAGGTGGATTTTGCGCGAGTGGGCACCCTCGTAGAGGATGGGCGCAACCAGGATGGTCTCACCGAGGAGGAACTGGTCATCGAGGTCGTGTACCTGCGTATCCTGCGGGTAGTGCAGCACCAGGGGGCGGATGATGGGCAGTCCCGTACGCCCGTGTTCTTCGAACAGGGTGTAGAAGACGGGCATGAGCCGGTAGCGCAGTTCGATGAACTTGCGGGAGATCGTCTCCACACCGGGGCCGAAGCTCCAGGGTTCCTGGCGCATGCTCTCGAAGATCGTATGCGTTCGGAAGAACGGCGAGAAGGCGCCAATCTGGATCCAGCGGGCGAATAGTTCGGGCGTAGGGGAATCGAAGAAGCCGCCTACGTCGCTTCCGCAAAAGGGCATGCCGCTGAGTCCGAGCGATAGCAGCATGGGGAGGGTAAGCCGCAGGTGCTCCCAGTTCGACACGTTATCGCCCGTCCAGACGGCGGCATACCGCTGGGAGCCGGAGAAGCCTGAGCGCGTCAGTACGAAGGGGCGTTCATCCGGACGGTGGCGCAGGAGGCCCTCGTACGTTGCGCGCGTCATGAGCAGGCCGTATACGTTGTGGGCTTCCGCGTGGGTGCCACCCTCGCCCTCGAAGGCGTGCAGGGCGATCTCGGAGATGGTTCTGAAGCGGTGATTGGACGGTTCATTCATGTCCGTCCAGATACCGGCTACTCCGGCATCCTGCATCAGCCGGTAATAATCGCCGAACCACTGCCGGACGGCGGGGTTGGTGAAGTCCGGGAAGTAGCAGGCGCCGGGCCAGACGGATCCTTTGTAGATGCTACCGTCGGGGTATGTCACGAACATGCCTTTTTCGAGGCCTTCATCATGTACGAAGTAGCCGGGGTCCTGCTTTACTCCGGGGTTGATGATGACGACCGCCCTGACGCCCTGATTGCGCAGTTCGTTCAGGAGGCCGCGCGGATCGGGGAATCGCTCGGGATTCCACGTGAAGACGCGGTACGCGTCCATGTAGTGGATATCCAGGTAGATGGCGTCCAGCGGAATCCGGCGCTCACGGAATTGCCGGACGATAGAGGTGACTTCGGTGTCCGGGAAGTAGCTCCATCTGCTCTGGTGGTATCCGAGCGCCCATCGGGGCGGCAGAGGCACCCGGCCCGTCATCGCGGTGTAGCGGCGGAGGACGTCGGTCATTTCCGGGCCGGGGATGAAGTAGTACACGAACTCGCCGCCGTGCGCTCCGAAGCTGAACCCGTCGAGCATTTCTCCGCCGAAGTCGAACTCGGAGCGGTAGCTGTTATCGAGGTAGATCCCGTAGGCACGGCGCAGACCATCCTCACAAGGCCGTAGCGCGATAAAGAAGGGGAAGGACGTATAAAGCGGGTCGGACCATTCCTGGTAGGCGGGGTAATCGGTGTTCCAGTTGGTAAACCGCTGTCCGACGCGGTTGATGCCAAGGGCCCGCTCTCCGAGGCCATAGAAGTGTTCGCCGTCTGTTTTCCGCTTGCGCGCCGTCACGTGGTCTCCCTTCCAGGTGATGCCGAAATCATCCTCGGCGAACACGTTGCCGTGCGCATCTTCGAAATGGATGCGTAGCGGCCTGTGCTGCACGACCGCCGTATAGGAGCCGGACCGTATCCGGGTATGGTCTTCTTGCGTCTGTACTTCGACTTCCTCCGGCTCGCCCGAAAGGAAGTCGGGCAGGACAGCGTACGAGAATGGCTGCTCGCGAAACGAGGCTCCCGATTGCGAAAAGCGTACCTGAAACAGGCCCTCCGTGACGGCGCAGATCCGGAGTCGAGGCGTTCCGGCCAAGAGTTCGACGCCGTTCTCCAGGTTCGAGACGGACGTGACGTCGCCCAACACGTGGTGGAATCCTTGCGGCATGGGGG
>Ga0164243_10015996_pt1 | contig 10324 bp, 9 predicted proteins | sample OricompcompostOP_FD_108781 | JGI IMG/M metagenome (GOLD analysis project Ga0164243, IMG submission 108781) | Organic Plus compost microbial communities from Emeryville, California, USA - Original compost - Organic plus compost (OP) | ecosystem: Engineered > Solid waste > Mixed feedstock >... | reverse complement strand
CGCCGCCGCGCTCGACATCCTGGAGGCGGCGCGCCGTTCGGCCGCCGAGAAGGTGACGGTGACCCTGTGACCACCCCGAAGCAGTCCCCGGAGCTGCCCCCGACGGTGGAGGAGCTGGAGGCGCAGGAACGCCGCCTGGTCTTCCGCCAGTTCACGTACGACGACGCGTGGGCGCTCGGCTCGCTGCTGGTGGAGCTGGCGCGTGAGCGGCAGGCGCCGGTCGCGATCGACATCCACCGCGCGGGCCAGCAGCTTTTCCACGCCGCGCTGCCGGGCTCCACGCCCGACAACGACGCGTGGATCGCCCGCAAGCGCCGGGTGGTGGAGCGGTACGGCTCCGCGTCCTACCTGGTGGGCGCGCGGTTCCGGGCGAAGGGCACGACGTTCGAGGAGTCGTCCCGCCTCGACCCGGACACGTACGCGGCGCACGGCGGCTCGTTCCCGATCACGGTCGAGGGCGTGGGCGTCGTCGGCGCGGTGACGGTCTCGGGCCTGCCGCAGCTCCAGGACCACCGGCTGGTGGTGGAGGCCCTGGAGCACTTCCTGTCCCGGGCGTAGGCGCCGTGGCGGGGAGGGGTGTGCGGACGCCGGCGCAGTGACGCGCTCCTCCCGGGAGCCTCACCCGCCGGCGCCGCTGGTCCGGGCGGGTGACCTTCGGAGCGCGGACGCGTTCGTGGCCGGTGACGCTGGCGGCATGACGTGCTCTCTCGGGCGACGGCTGGCCGTCGCGCTGCTCGTGTGGGTGACCGCGATACCCGGGACGGCCGCCGCGCTCCCGGCCGGTGGGGACACCGGGGCGTCGGACGGGGCCCCGGCCGACGCCGAGGTCCTGCGGGACCTGGAGCGGATCGCCCGCCCGCTCCGTACGACCGGCTCCTCAGGGCCGACCGGCGACCTGCGCCCGTTCGGGGCGGCGGTCGGGGACGCCGTGGTGGTCGGGATCGGCGAAGCCGCACGGCGCGCGTCAGTTCGTGACCGTACGGCACCGGATGCTGCGGTACCTGGTCGAGGAGAAGGGGTTCCGCTCCTTCGTCCTGGAGGCCAACTGGAGCGCGGGCGCCCGCCTGGACGCGTATCTGCGCACCGGCTGCGGCGATCCGGTGCGGATCATGGCGGAGGAGTTCCAGGACGCCCATCTGCTGCTGCACAGCCGGGAGTACCTGGACATGGTGCGGTGGATGCGCGCGTACAACACCGGCGACCCGGACGATCCCCTCCGGTTCGCGGGGGACGACATGGGCTACGCGGGGCCGGAGCTGTACGACCGGGTCGTGGACCACGTCCGCCGCGCGCACCCGGACCTGCTGTCCACGGTCGCCGGGCTGTACCGGGGGCTGCGTCCGGCCGCGCCCATGGGCGAGTGGATGCGCACGGCCGTGACCACGCCCCTGGAGGAGCGCCGCGAGCGGGCCGCGCGCACCGGCCGTGTCCTCGGCCTGCTCCGCGCCCGCGATCCCGAAGAGGCGGACGCCGACCATGCGCTCGCGGTGCAGCACGCCGCCGCCGTCGACCAGGTGGCGCGGCTGTACGCGTTCGACCTGGCGGACCCCGAGGTCGTGCCGGACGTCATGGTGTACCGGGACACGGTGATGGCGGAGAACACCCTGTGGTGGCACCGCCACACCGGTCACCGTGTGGTCCTCGGCGGCCACGACAGCCACGTCTACACGCTCACCTCCACACCGACGCTCCCTCTCGCGCAGGGCACGGTGCTGCGCGAGCGCCTGGGCGACGGCTATGTGGCGGTGGCCGCGTCCTTCGGCCGGGGCGCGGTGCACGCCACCGAGGAGGGGCTGCAGAACCCGGCCGACGCCGACGTACGGCGCGTCGAAGTTCCCCCTGCCCCACCGGAGTTCCTCGAGCACACCCTGGACCGGGTGGGCCACCGCGTCTGGTACGCCGATCTGCGCGAGGCGCCGCCGGCCGCCCGCGCCTGGCTGGACGTGGTCCGGCCCAAGCGGGAGATCGGCACGGACTACCCGCCCGGGGAGGACCAGGTCAGCCTGCCGAAGTCGGCGGACCTGGTGGTGCATCTGCGGGAGATCACCCCGAGCGCCCGTCTCCCACGCCCCGCGCCCGGCGGGACCTCACCGGAGCAGGACGACTGCTCCGACCCGGTGAGCGCCGTACGCCAGGCCGCCCGTCCCCTGCGCACGGTGGAGCCGGACGGCCCACTCGACGACCTGCGCCCGCTGAAGGGGATCGTGGGCGACGCCCGGCTGGTCGGCATCGGGCAGGCGGCGCACGGCGGACGGGACTTCCTGGCGCTCCAGCACCGTATGTTCCGGTATCTGGTTGAGGAGGAGGGCTTCCGGCTGTTCGTGCTGGAGGCGCCCTGGAGCGCCGGGCTGCGTCTCGACGACTACGTACGCACCGGCCGGGGCGACCCCGCGCGGATCATGGCGGAGGAGTTCCACAACGCGTACCTGTTCATGCGGACGCCCGAGGTGCTGGAGCTGGTGCGGTGGATGCGCGCCTACAACGTCCGCCACCCCGGGGATCCGCTGCGGTTCGCGGGGAACGACAGCAGCTGGGCCGGTCCCGATCTGTACGACCGGGTCATCGGGTACGTCCGCCGCGCCCACCCCGACCTGCTGCCCGCCGTCACCGAGCTGTACCGGGGGCTGCGGCCCACGCTGCCCGCCGGGGAGCACATGCTCGCCGCCATCGAGGAACCCCTCGCCGTTCGGTGGGAGAAGGCCGAACGGACCGGTAAGGCCGTGGAGTTGCTGCGCGCCCGGTCGTTCGCCGGGCGCACCGTGGCGGCGGGGAGCGCGCACGCCGAGGCCGTGGCGAATGCGGAGATCGTCCATCAGGTCGCCCGCCAGAACGCCTTCGACTACGACGAACCGGCCGACGCACGCGCGGGCCTCGGTTACCGGGACGAGGTGATGACGGACAACACCCTGTGGTGGCTGCGGCACACCGGCCGGCGGGCCGTGCTGGCCGCCCACAACGGCCATGTGTACCTGGAGGGCTTCGACCCGGACTACCCGGTGATCCAGGGCGGGGTGCTCCGCCGCACGCTCGGCGACGACTACCGGGTGGTGGGGCTTGCCTTCGGCCGCGGGGCGTTCCTCGCCACCGATCCGGGTGTCTCGGACCCGGTGGACGCGGACGTGAAGGTGTTCCGCCCGGGGCCGGTGGCGGCCGGGTCGGTGGAGGAGACGCTGGAGGCGGTGGACGGCCGGGACTTCTTTCTGGACCTGCGCACCACGCCGCCCGCCGCCCGTGCCCTCTTCGAGGCGCCCCGTCCGAAGCGGGAGATCGGCACGCACTGGCCGCGAGACCCCGACGAGGTGTCCCTGCTGCGGGCGGCGGACGCGCTGGTGTACCTCCACGAGATCGGGGCGAGCCGCCTGCTGCCGGGGATGTGACCCCGACAGCAGACTCCGCGCCCTACGCCTGCGCCAGCACCTGCCGTTGCCGTCCGAGCCCCGTGACCTCCAGCTCCACCACGTCCCCGGCCCTCAGGTACGGCTTCGGTCCGGGGTGGCCCATCGCGACGCCGGCCGGGGTGCCGGTGTTGATGACGTCGCCCGGGTGGAGGGTCATGAACTGGCTGACGTAGCGGACCACTTCGCCTACCGGGAAGATCTGTTCCGCCGTCGTGCCGTTCTGCTTCAGCTCGCCGTTGACCCACAGCCGCAGGGTCAGGTTCTGCGGGTCGGGCACCTCGTCGGCGGTGACGAGCCAGGGGCCGAGGGGGTTGAACGTCTCGCAGTTCTTGCCCTTGTCCCAGGTGCCGCCGCGTTCGATCTGGAACTCCCGCTCGGAGACGTCGTGGGCGACGGCGTACCCGGCGACGTGCGCGAGTCCGTCCTCCGCCGACTCCAGGTACCGGGCGGTCCGCCCGATCACGACGGCCAGTTCGACCTCCCAGTCGGTCTTCACCGAGCCGCGCGGGATGAGCACGGTGTCGTCGGGGCCGACGACGGTGTCCGGCGCCTTGAAGAAGATCACCGGCTCGGCGGGAGGCTCGGCGCCGGTCTCGCGGGCGTGGTCGTGGTAGTTCAGCCCGATGCACACGATCTTGCCGATCCGTGCGAGCGGCGGCCCGGTGCGCAGTCCCGTCGCGTCCAGCGCGGGCAGGTCGCCGGCGCCGGCCGCGCTCCTGATCCGGCCGAGGGCGTCCTCGTCGGCGAGGAGCGTCCCGTCGATGTCCGTGACGAGTCCGGACAGGTCGCGCAGGGTCCCGTCGGGGTCGAGCAGCGCGGGCCGTTCCCGTCCCGCCGTACCGACGCGCAACAGCTTCATGGTCGTGTCTCCCTCGCTCGCGGGCGCCCGCCCGACGGGGACGACCGGTGCGGCGGGCGCGGCCGTCGGAGGACCGGCCGATCTTCCAGGCCGGGCCCTCCATTCCGCAAGACCCGGTTCACGTACTGGACCGCGCCCGCCGCCCGGCTCATCGGTACAGCACGGACCGCTCGATGACGCTCCAGGTGGTGGAGGTGACCACGTAGAGCGCGGCGGCGAGGGGCACGACGGCGACCGTGACCAGGGTGAAGAAGGACATGAACGGCATCACCTTCATCACCCCGCCCATGGCGGCGGCGCCCGGCACCTGCGGGTCCGCGCCCGTCCCCGTTCCCGTGCCCGCGAGAGCCGCCGAGGCCGCCGTCATCCGGCGGGAGAGCCGGTAGCTGAAGTACGCGACGACCGTGACGACCGCGAAGAGGCCCAAATACACCAGGCCGGCCCCGCCGAACATGCCGCCGTCGTCGAGGGCGTCCGCCCACCGGCCGCCGAGGGGCGCGTCGAACAGCTGGTGGGTGAGGAGGGCGTTGGGCTCGCCGCCGATCGAGCCGCTGGAGAAGAGGTGGTAGAGCAGGAAGAACGCGGGGAGCTGGAGCAGGCTGGGCAGGCAGCCGGAGAGCGGGGACACCTTCTCCTCGGCGTGCAGCTCCATCACGGCCTTCTGGAGCTTCTCCGGGTTCTTGCCGTGCGTGCGGCGCAGTTCGGCGATGCGCGGCTGGAGCGCGGCCCGCGCCTTCTGCCCGCGCGCGGCGGCCCGGGAAAGGGGGTGGACGAGGAGCCGTACGAGGGCCGTGAACGCGATGATCGCGGCGGCCGCGGCGGACAGGCCGAACAGGGGGCGGAGCAGGTCGGCGAGGTGTTCGACCAGGGTGGCGAAGACAGACAAGGGTGAGCCCTCCGGGGGTCTCGTCGTGCCGGGGGTCCCGGCGCGGCGGACGGCCGTGACGGGACGGGGAAGGTCGGCATGACGACCCACGCGCGGGGCGTGCGGAAGGAACGTGGAGAGAGGACGTCCCGCGGAATCAGCCCTGCGCGGCGGTCGCCGGGAGGGCGCGACCGGGCGCTCGGGGACGGGTGCGCCCCTTGGCGTCGGGATCTCGCTGGGGGAGGAAGGCCGTACGCCGGTCGCGGTCGCGCAGGGCGGTGCGGACCCGGGTGGGCGGCACGGCGGGCGCGCTGCGGGCGGCGATCACGGCGCAGACCGTGAGAGCCGCCCCGGCCGCGGCCAGCGTGACGTGGACCAGGGCGAGGCCGCCGTCGGGGGCGGGGCTCAGCAGCAGGGCGATCTGGAGCAGCGGGAAGAGGACGGCGAGGAGGGTGCGCGCGGAGCGCGTGGCCGGGCGTCCGGCGGGCGTGTGCCGTGCGGTGAACCCTGTCATGGGCCGTGTCCCCCTCTCTCCGTCTCGTGGTGCGTGGCTCGTGTGCACCGCATTGTGCCAGGTCCCTCTGTCAGCGCGGCGTGAGCTGAGCTGCCAGGCGGGGTTCAGGCGGGGTCGACCTCGACGGGCTGCAGCAGCCGCTTGGGCTTCAGCAGGGCCCGGCTGACCGGGTCGTCCGGGTCCCGGCTGAGGTCCGGTCCCGGCACCACCTCGACGTCCGGGACGGGCACGACGGTTCCGCAGGCGGGGCATTCGCCGTACGGGCCGAGCTCGGTGCCGCAGGCGGCGTGCCGGAAGATCCGCAGCTGCCGCTGGGTGAGGTGCTCACGGCCCCACAGCCCGAGGGCGCGGAGGGTGGGCCACAGCGCGATGCCGCGGTCGGTGAGGACGTACTCGTCGCGGGGCGGCGACTCCTGGTAGCGGCGCTTCTCGAGGATGCCCTGGGCGGTGAGCGTCTGGAGGCGGGAGGCGAGGACCGCGCGCGGGATGCCGAGGTGGACGAGGAAGTCGTTGTAGCGGCGCACGCCGTAGAACGCGTCCCGGATGACGAGCAGCGTCCAGCGTTCGCCGATGACCTCCAGGGCGCTCGCGATGGAGCACTCCTGCGTCGCGTAGTCCTTGCCCAGTGCCATGCCGTCCACTGTAACCACTTTTCCGATTGTTGGTTCAATGACCGAACCGACTGGTGTTACCGTGGTCAGGTCCCATTGAGTTCAATGAACGAACCTACCTCCTTCCGCCTCTCTCCCTGCCCCTCCCTCCCGATCCGCAGAGGACCCCGACGACATGACCGCCACTCCCGCCACCGCCGCACAGGCGCAGGCCGCCACCGCGCGCGCCGCCGGCCCCGGATCACCTCCGCGCCCCGGCGCGACCCTGGCCCTGACCAGCGCCGCCACGGCCGTGGCGCTGATGACGTACACCGCCCCGATCGTCACGCTGCCCGCGACCGCGGCCGCCCTGCACACCCCGCTGTCCGCCCAGGCGTGGCTGCTCAACGGCACCCCGCTGGGGCTCGCCGCGCTGCTCCTGGTGGCCGGCAGCCTCGCCGACGACTACGGCCGCCGCCGGATCTTCGTCTGGGGCACCCTGGCGCTCGGCATCACCACGGCACTCAGCGCCCTCGCCACGGACACATGGCTGTTCACCCTGACCCGGATCGCGCAGGGCGCGGCCAGCGCGGCCCTGCTGGCGAGCAGTCTCGGCCTGATCGTGCACGCCTTCCCGACGGCCGCCGGACGGCTGAAGGCGACGGGCGTGTGGGGCGCGTTCGTCACCGGGGGCATCGCGGTGGGCCCGTTGCTGGCCGCCGGGATACCGAACTGGCGAGGGGTCTACGGCGTCCTCGGCGCCGCCGCCCTGGTCATCGCCCTCCTCGGAACCCGAGGGCTCACCGAGTCGAAGTCCCCACGCGGCGGCCGCCCCGACTTCGCGGGAGCCGCGACCTTCGGACTGGCCCTGGTCTCCCTGGTGGCGGCCCTCACGCTGGGCCGGGACGGCTGGCTGCGCACGCCGGTGTGGCTGCTGCTGGGCGCGGCGGTCGTCCTCCTCGCCGGCTTCGCGCTGGTGGAGCGGCGCTCGGCGACCCCGATGATCGACCTGTCCCTGCTCCGCCACCGCGGTTTCCTCGCGTCGTCCGCGGGCGGCCTGTTCACGGGACTGTCGGTGATCGGCCTGTTCAGCTTCCTGCCGGCGGTGCTCCAGCGGGTGCTGGGGATGTCCGCGATGCAGACGGCGCTGCTGACCCTGCTGTGGGCGGGGCTCGCGTTCTTCGTCGCGCTGCAGGCCCGCCGTCTGGCCGGACGCGTCCCGCCGCGCGTCCAGCTCGCCATCGGCTTCGCCCTGCACGCCGTCGGCGTCATCACCATGCTCGGCGCGGTCGACGCGGGCTCCACGGCGCGGTTCGTGCCCGGCATGCTGATCGCCGGTGTCGGCAGCGGCCTGCTCAACGCGGCGCTTCCGCTGCTCGCCGTCGAGTCGGTCCCGGCCGCGCGGGCCGCGATGGGCTCCGGCGCGCAGCAGACCCTGCGGTACATCGGCTCGTGCGCCGGCGTCTCCCTCACCATCGCCGTGGCGACGTCGTCGAGCGGCGGCCCGGCGCACGGCACGGACATCGCGATGGTGGTGTCCGTGGTGCTGGCGCTGGTCGCGGCGGTGGCGGTGCTGGCGCTGCGGGAACGGTCGTAGGAGCGCGGCGGGTCGGGGGCGGGCGGGACGTGGACCCCGGCCCTGGACCGGCCGTGGACCGGCGCCGGAGGGCCGTGGGGCCCTCACTTCTGTCACCTGTCGGCAGTACGGTGTCCCCCATGCGCCCCGACACGCCTGCCGAAAACGTCGACCACATCAACGAGGCCGCCCGTCTGGAGCGGACCGCCGACCGCTACCCCGAGGACGCCGAGGCCCTGCTGCTGCGGGCCGCCGCGCACCGGGAGCTGGCCGGCGACCGCCCGGCCGCGACGGCGCTCTACGACCGCCTGCTGACCTCGGGCGCGGACCTGGACAACCCGTACCTGGTCCGCGCCCTGAAGGCCTCCAACCTGTGGGAGTACGGCCACGAGGCGGAGGCCCGCGCGATCATCGACGGCATCCGCACGGCGTCCCCGCGCGACCCCGCCCCCTGGGTGATCGTCGCGGAGGCGCTGGAGGCGCACGACGAACTGGAGCAGGCGCACGAGACGTTCACCGAGGCGGTGCGCCTGCTGCTGACCGACGTGGGCGAGCCGCCGCGCGCCACGCATCCGCTGCTGTTCGGCCGCCACCGGGTGCGCAGGATGCTGGGCGCGGCGCACGACGAGTGGGACGCGCTCGCCGACTCGGTGCACTCGCACCCCATCGGCCTGGACGAGCTGCACGACCCGAAGCGCGTGTGGTCGCTGGGCTCGGAGAACCCGGAGGAGCTGGAGGCGGAGATCCTGCGGCTGCGCGCGGAACTGGGCGCGTACCGGGAGGCGCTGTCCCGCCCGTTCCCCGTGGCGGTGCTGCACTGGCCGTCCGACGAGCTGGCCGAGCTGACGGAGGCGTACCCGGACCTCGCCGAGGAGTACCCGTCCTACGAGGCGCACCTGGGGACGATAGAGGCGGCCCTGCGCGAACTGGCCGCCTCAGGCACGCCGAACCTGGGCATCGTGCGGGGCACGGTCCCGTCGTACGAGGCGTTCGCCGCCTCGGAGTTGACGTCCCCCTCGGACGCGTCGCTCCTCCCCCAGTACGCGACGACGCTGGCGGCGCGGGGCCGTGCGGTGGCATGGCCGCCGGAGCGGTCGGAGGCGTGCTGGTGCGGGTCGGGGACGGCGTACGGGGAGTGCCACGGGGTGTAGGCGCGTCTTCGGGTTGCGCGCCTTGCGCTTGGCGCTTTGGGCTGACGCGCGAAGGGGTGCGCCCGGCTACCGGTTTCGTCCGGCGGCCGGGCGCGCTTGCTTCTGCGGCTCGCTGTCGCCGCGTTACTTGGCGAGGAAGGCGAGGAGGGCGTCGGTGACCTCCTGGGCGTGGGTCCAGAGCAGGCCGTGCGGGGCGCCCTCGATCACGACGTAGTCGGCCTGGGGCAGGGCCTGGTGGAAGGGCTCGCCGGTGGCCTCGATGGGCAGGATCCGGTCGGCGGTGCCGTGCAGGATGAGCGCCGGGACGTCGATCTTGGCCAGGTCGGCACGGAAGTCCGTGGTCCAGGTGGCGACGGCGGCGATGGACGCGTACGGGGAGGACCCGGCGGCCACGTTCCAGCTGTTGCGCAGGGCCTCCTCGCTGATGCGGGTGCCGAGGTTCTCGTCCAGGTTGTAGAAGTCCTGGTAGAACGCGGTGAAGTAGGCGTACCGGTCCGCGGTGACGGCCTTCTCGATGCCCTCGAAGACGGAGCCGTCGACGCCGGTCGGGTTGTCGTCCGTCTTGAGCAGGTACGGCTCGAGCGAGGCGAGGAACGCGGCCTTGGCGACACGCTCCGACCCGTAGGTGCCGAGGTAGCGGCCGACCTCGCCGGTGCCCATGGAGAACCCGACGAGCACCGCGTCACGCAGGTCCAGGGTCTCCATGACGGTGTTCAGGTCGGCGGCGAAGGTGTCGTAGTCGTACCCGGTGGTGGGCTGGCTGGACTGCCCGAACCCGCGCCGGTCGTAGGTGATGACCCGGTAGCCGGCGGCGAGCAGGGCGGCGGTCTGCTTCTCCCAGGAGTGACCGTCGAGCGGGTACCCGTGGATCAGCACGACGGGCTGCCCGGTGCCGTGGTCCTCGTAGTACAGGTCGATGGTGGTGCTGTTCTCCTGGCCGACGGTGATGAACGGCATGGTGTGCCCCTCTCTGAGGTCCGGTGTGCGCTGAGCACTGATGAAGAAGGTAGCGCGCCATTAGATCGTGCGCAACTAGATTGCGCACGATCCATTTGGCTGAGGTGCGCCTGGGACGGGAGGGGTACCGGGGGCGGCGGGGCTACTAGGCGATCGGGCCGCGGGCGGCCGCGGCGGCCCTCAACAGGTCGCGGACGAGGTCGAGGTCGACGCTGCCGGGCTTACGGAAGCGGAGGCAGCTCTTGCCCATGCCCTGGCCGGCCAGCCGCTCGGCGAGGGCGTCGCGGACGTCACCGCGGAGCAGATGGAAGGAGAGGTACTGCTTCTGACTGGCGAACGCGATCTCGGCGACGCCGTTCCGCTGGCAGGCGGGCATCCCGTAGGCCATGACCTCCGTGAAGCCTTGGAGCTCGG
>Ga0164243_10015995_pt1 | contig 10324 bp, 4 predicted proteins | sample OricompcompostOP_FD_108781 | JGI IMG/M metagenome (GOLD analysis project Ga0164243, IMG submission 108781) | Organic Plus compost microbial communities from Emeryville, California, USA - Original compost - Organic plus compost (OP) | ecosystem: Engineered > Solid waste > Mixed feedstock >... | reverse complement strand
CTGCTGGAGGGCCTGCTGCTCGCGGGCGCCGGCTGTGTGCTGTACGTCGTCAGCCGCCGGGGCCGAAAGGAGAGCGAGCCCGACGACCACGTCGACCACCTCGCCGTACGGGCCCTGCCGGGAGCCTCCCTCGTGGTGCTGCTGCTCGCCGTCGTGCACAGCGGATGGAACCGGCCCGGCTGGCGGTCCGGCGGCTCGCTGCCGGGCGACGAGACCTTCGGTGTCCTGGCCGTCCTCCAGGGCGCCCTCGTCGTCGCCCTCGGACTGCTGGGACTGCGACTGCACCGCCGGACACGGGTGCCGCGCACCGCGCTGGCCGGGCTGGCCTCCGCGGCCGTCGCCATGCTCGCCTGCGCGCTGGGCGGCCTGCTGTCCGGCGGCGTCTCCCAACGCGTCGCCGACTGGCTCGACGGGCCCGGCACACCCGGTGAGGGCGGCGGCCTGACCGGACCGCCCACCATCCTCACCTGGCAGGCGTCCATCATCCCCGTCCTGCTCCTGTTCGTGGCGCTGCTCGCCTGCTGGTTCGCCGTCCGCGTCTGGCGCGACACGCGCCGGCTCACCGACGAGGTCACGGCCGGCTACCCCGACTGCGTCCCCGACGCGACCCGCTCCCGCACGATCGCCTCCGCCGTCGCCCGCGCCGGGATCACCGACGAGGCCCCCTGGCTGGTGGCCACCGTCGCCGCCACCACCCTCGTACTGGGCGGTGTCGCCGTGCTCGGCACCCTGTGGACCGGGCAGGTGCCCGGCGAGGCGACCAACGGCGCCCCCGCCGTCGTCGCGGGCTTCGCCGACACCGTCCAGGCGCTCGGCTCCTGGCTCATCGGCCTCGGCTTCGTCCTGCTGCTGACCTGGAGCCGCCGCGCCTACAAGGACGCCTCCGCCCGCCGCACCGTGGGCATCCTGTGGGACGTGGGCACCTTCTGGCCCCGCAGCGCCCACCCCTTCGCGCCGCCGTGCTACGCGGAGCGCGCCGTGCCCGACCTGGCCTGGCGCATGGCCCTGTGGACCGACCGGCACCCGGAACGGCGCCTGGTGATCTCCGGGCACTCGCAGGGCAGCGTCCTGTCGGCCGCCGCCGTCTGGCAGCTCGACCCCGCCACCCGGCGCCAGATCGCGCTGCTCACCTACGGCTCGCCCCTGGAACGCCTCTACGGCCGCTGGTTCCCCGCCTACTTCGGGCCGCGGCAGCTCGCGGCGCTGCACGGCGGCCTGGAGTGCTGGCGCAACCTGTGGCGGCTGACCGACCCGATCGGCGGCCCGGTACGGCCGGAGAAGGCCGGCACCCCCGAACCCGGCCCGCCCGAGGAGTGCCTAGGCGTGGACCGGGGCCCGCTGCTCGACCCGCTCGCCTACGGCCGTACCCGCGAACAGCCCCTCCCGGAGCCGATCCTGGGCCACGGCGACTACCAGGCCGACCCCGCCTTCGCCGAGGAGCGCGCCGGACTGCTCGCCCGGCTGCGCAAGCGGTCACCGGCGCGGCACAGCGGGATACCCCGCCAGCCGGAACCGGAGCGGCAGACGGCGGCCGGAACGCGACCGGAGCCGGGGCCGGGAGCGGAGCGGCGGACCGGCGGCGGCCGGTCGGCTCACGCCGCCGGTCCGGGCAGATCACCGGGATAGAGGAGAGTCAGATCGTCGGTGTCCGGGTCGGGCAGCTGCGCGACCCGGCCCGCATGCCGTTCGACCATCGTCTCGAACGTCTGCCGGGCGGTGCGCCCGTTGCCGAACGAGGGCCCCTTGGGCAGCCGTGCGAAATAGCCGAGCAGCGCCTGCCGGGCACCCTCCGCCAGGTGGTACTGCTGCTCCTCCGCCTGCCGCTCCACGATCAGCAGCAGCTCCTCGGGGGTGTAGTCGCCGAAGGCGATGGTGCGCGAGAACCGGGAGGCCACACCCGGGTTGGCCGCCAGGAAGTGCTCCATCTCGGCCGTGTAGCCCGCGACGATCACCACCACGTCGTCACGGTGGTCCTCCATCAGCTTCACGAGCGTGTCGATGGCCTCCCGGCCGAAGTCACGGCCCCCGTCCTGCGGGGCGAGCGCGTACGCCTCGTCGATGAACAGCACGCCGCCCTTGGCCCGCTCGAACGCCTCCTGGGTGCGGATCGCCGTCGAGCCGATGTGCTCGCCCACCAGATCGACGCGGGACACCTCCACCAGATGACCGCGCCGCAGCACCCCGAGGGACCGCAGGATCTCGCCGTACAGCCGGGCGACGGTCGTCTTGCCGGTGCCGGGTGCGCCCGTGAACACCAGATGCCGCCGCACCGAGGCCGCCTTGAGGCCCGCGGCCTGCCGCCTGCGGCCGACCTCGATCATGTCGGTCAGCGCCCGCACCTCACGCTTGACGCTGTCCAGCCCGACCAGCGCGTCGAGTTCGCCGAGCACCTCCTGGGCGGGCCGCGCCGTGTCCCCGCCGGCCTCCTCCCCGGCGGCTGCCGTACCGGGTGCGGGAGCCGTCTGCGCGCGCGGGCTGTCGGTGCGCTGGCGCGGTACGACGGCCTTGGCGGTCAGCAGCCCTGTCGTGGCGTCAGGGGCGGGGGAGGGGGCGGCGGGGGCCGGTGCCGACAGGGCGGAGACGGCCGCCGCGCTCTCGTCGCTGGTGCAGTCCTCGACGGTCGGCCCTTCTTCGGCGAACTCGTAACCCCCGCGCGTGCACCGGTCGGTGCGGCAGCGGCGCAGCGTGGTGCGGCAGCCGTCGATGATGTGGAAGCCGTAGCCGCGCGACCCGGTCACCCGGCAGTTGTGGAAGGTGCCCCGCCCCTCGGCCGACACGTAGAAGCCCGCCTCCGCGGCGCCGCTGACCGTGCACCTCTCGACCGTGGGGTCGGCGCCCTTGGTGACGATGACGCCGGTCGCGGCCTCGTCGATGGTGCAGCCGTTGAGCACGCCGCCGCTGCCGTGGTCGCGGAACCAGGCGCCCGTCGCGGCCTTGCTGATGCGGGTGTCGTCGAGTTGGACGACCGCGCCGTCGCTCACCGACACCGCGGTGCCGCGCACCTGCGACAGGTCGCTGTCGAGCACGTCCGCGCGGGAGCCCCGGTCGAGGACGAACAGCGCGTCGGGCACCGTGTGCACCCGGCAGCTGTCCAGGACGGCGGTGGCACTGTCGCTGATCCACACCGCCGGGTAGTCGCCCGTACTGTCGTGTATCTCGCAGTTGTTGGCGTCCGCGCGGGTGCCCGGGTCCCACACCGACAGTCCGTTGCGCCCGAAGCGGCGCACCGTGGAGCGGGTCAGCGTCAGCACCGAGCGGGACCGCAGGTCGATGGCGTTCTCGGGGATGTCGTGGATGTCGCAGTCGGCGAGGGTGAGCACCGCGTCGTTCTCCAGCGTGACCCCGTCGGCGGAGGTGCGGTGCACCTGGCAGTCGGTGAAGTGGCCGCTGGCGCGGGCGCCGACCCGCACCCCGCTGCCCTTGATCTCGTAGACCTCGCAGCCGACGGCCTCCAGCGTGCTGCCCTCGCCCTGCAGGGAGATGCCCGCACCGGAGGCCAGATGCACCCGGCAGGCGGTCAGCCGGGGACGGGCGCCGTCCCGCACCATGATCCCGGACTGCCCGGCGGCCACGACCTCGCACTCCTCGTAGACCCCGCCGGCCCCGCCGGTGACGCTGATGCCCAGCCCGGCCGGATTGTCGACGGTGCAGCGCCGTACGGTCGGCCGGGCACCGCCGCGCACTTCGATGCCGGCCGCCGAGCGCGTCATCACGCGCAGCCCCACCAGCTCCGGTGCCGCGTCCTCCACGAGTACCGCGGGCACCGCCGAGTCCTGGCCCTCGATCTGGAGGTCCTGGACGAGCGCCGCCGAACGCAGCGTCAGCGCCACCCCGTCGGCGGGGGCGATACGGACCGGGCCGCTGCCGGAGCGCTCCGGGCCGCGCAGTGTCACCATGTGCTCGATGACGAGGTTCTCCCGGTAGGTGCCCGGCGCGATGGTGAGGACGTCCCCGTCCCCGGCCGCTTCCAGCGCGGCGGACAACGACGCGTATTCGCCCGTACGCCGCCGCCACCGAGACGTGCCGCTGTGCGTCACCTGGACCGAGCCGTGTGCCATGGAGTGCGCTGCCCCAACCTCGTGCGTGCCAAGATGCGTTGCCCCTCGCACGGAACGGCGCGCACGCCGTCCGTGGTGGTCGCACCACCGTAGCGTGCGCTGCGCGTTCAGGCTCACGGGTCCGGTCGAGTGACGGTCCGCCGGGACGCGCTCCTCGGTCAGCTGCTGCTGCCGGCCCGGCCCCAGTCGGGCCCGATACGGCCCCACTCCTCGTCCCAGAGCGCGTACCGGCGGCGCAGCACCAGCCGCACCGCGACGCGCCGTGCCGCCTCCAGCACGGCGACACTGGCCGCTCCGGCGGCCAGTCCCGCCAGCAGCGAGTGCGAGGCGGCGCCGCGTGCGCTCATGGGCCGGGACGTCAGCCGGCCCCTGCCGTCGGTCCACACGGAGAAGCGGTCACCGGGACGGATGGGACGGCGCAGTACGACGGTGCCGGTGTGCGGGGCGCCGTCGGGTCCCGCCCAGCGTGCTGTGACCTCGTTGCGGTTCTGCTGCCGCCCGGCGGCCGTCTCCGTCTCGGAGTCCAGCGGCGGGCGGACCGTGACGTGGAGGACGGTGGCCCAGGTCCGCTGTCGGTCGCGCTGCTGCTCGGCGGCGGTGCGCAGCAGGGCGCTCTGGGTCGCCTCCTCCGTCCACAGGCCCACCAGCGGGGCGCCCAGGACCATCAGGACGGCCGCCCACAGGGACAGCCACGCCTCGCGGCGGTCGGTGCGGCGGCACAGCGGATTCCCCCGCCAGCGCCACAGACCGACGATCGTACGCACCGCCGCTTCACCCCCTTCTCGCCGTCCGTTACGTACCTCATCGGACGAGGTACATGCACGAGAAAGGCCCGAAGAGCCCCGAAATATCGGTTCGTGACCGATTCGTGACCGATGTGGTGGTCGGGCGGTCGTCCGGTCGAGACGGCCGGGTGAGTCGGTGTGCGGCGCACTCCCTTCCAGGTCCCCGGTGGGCTCGTTCGTTTCCCCTCGTGAGCCGCGAGTGTACTGAGTGGACGCGCGGCACCGGACAGCGGGCGCGGGCCGAGGTGGTGTGCGCCCTCGGCGCACGTCATGCGCCCCGCTCTGCTGTACGAAAGTGCCTGCTGCCGGGAAGCGCCGGAGCGTCCGGGGCCGTACTCGGCTGCGGAGGGTGAAGAACGCGGGCTCGTCCGTCACGCTGAGTCGCTCAACTCGGCTGAAAATGCCGTCTCTTACCCGAGTCGCCGCACGGTCATTCGCACATTCAGGTCATCTTTTGAGTGATTGCAACCGCTTGTCGCGCTCGCCTAGCTTCGTGGCGCAGCAGCGCGTGAAAAACCAGATGATCACTGAGATGGGCGGTGTCGGATGACGACTGCGGCGGAGCGGAATCCCGGGAACTCCGGGAGCGCGGAGAACGACGGCCCGGCGCAGGCGCAGCAGAGCCTCGCGACAGCGGCGGCCCGGAATCTCGCGACCACCACCAAAACCCCTCCGCAGATGCAGGGCATCACCTCCCGGTGGCTGCTCAAGGTGCTGCCCTGGGTCCAGGTGACCGGCGGCACTTTCCGGGTCAACCGGCGCCTCAGCCACACCCTGGGGGACGGCAGGGTGGAATTCGTCTCCACCGGCTCCGAGGTCCGCGTCATCCCACTGGAACTCTCCGAACTGCCGGCCCTGCGCGGCTACGAGGACCGGGAGGTGCTCGAGGCCCTCGCGTCCCGGTGCGAGCAGCGCGATTTCGGACCGGGCGAGGTCATCGTGCGGGAGGGGCAGCCCGCCGACCGGCTGGTGCTCATCGCCCACGGCAAGCTGCGCAGGACCGCGCGCGGCCGGTACGACGAGGAGACCACCCACGGTGTCCTGGCGGACGGCGACTTCCTCGGCGACGACCGGCTGACGGGCGAGAGCGGCACCTGGGAGCACACCCTCACCTCGCTCACCAGCGGCACGGTGCTCACCCTGGAACGCAGCGCCTTCGACGCCGTCCTGGCCGAATCCGACTCCCTGCGCACCCACCTGGCCGCCACCCGCTCCCGGATCCCCGCCCAGCGCACGGAGGACGGCGAGTCCGCCATCGAACTGGCCTCCGGCCACGTCGGGGAGCCGGCCCTGCCCGGGACCTTCGTGGACTACGACCTCAAGCCGCGCGAGTACGAGCTCGAAGTGGCGCAGACGGTGCTGCGGATCCACACCCGCGTCGCCGATCTGTACAACCACCCGATGAATCAGCTGGAGGAGCAGCTGCGGCTGACCGTCGAGGCGCTGCGCGAGCGGCAGGAGCACGAACTGGTCAACAACCGGGCCATCGGCCTGCTGCACAACGCCGACATGAAGCAGCGCGTCCACACCCGGTCCGGGCCGCCCACCCCCGACGACCTCGACGAGCTGCTGGCCACCGTATGGAAGGACCCCAGCGTCATCCTGGCCCACCCCAAGGCGATCGCCGCCATCGGGCGTGAGTGCAGCAAGCGCGGCGTCTACCCGCAGTCCATCGACTACGAGGGCCACTCGGTGCCCGCCTGGCGGGGTGTGCCGATCCTGCCCTGCAACAAGATCCCGGTCACCCGGCAGGGCACCAGTTCGGTGCTGGCGATGCGTACGGGTGAGAAGGCCCAGGGCGTCGTAGGGCTGCACCAGACGGGAATCCCCGACGAATACAGCCCCAGCCTTTCCGTCCGTTTCATGGGGATCAACGAAAAGGCCGTCATGTCCTATCTGGTGAGTGCCTACTATTCGGCCGCGGTGCTCGTTCCGGACGCGCTCGGAATTCTGGAGGACGTCGAAATCGGGTACTGACGCGGAACGCCCGAAAGAACGCCGGGGAGAACCCCGGAGCAGGAAGTCGGAAACACCAGGAACCGGGAACCGATGACGACGCACCCCGAAGAGACCCAGCAGGCCGTGCCCTCCAGCCTCACCACGGCGGCGGCACGCAATCTCGCCACCACCACCAAGACGCCCCCGCAGATGCAGGGGATCTCCCCGCGCTGGCTGCTGCACGTCCTGCCGTGGACCGAGACCACCGGCGGCACCTACCGCGTCAACCGGCGCCTCACCCACACCCTGGGCGACGGCAGGATCGAGTTCGTCTCCACCGGCGCCGACATCAGCGTCATCCCCGCCGAACTGCGGGAGATCGCCCTGCTGCGCGGGCTGGAGGACGAGGCGGCGCTGCGGGCGCTGGCCGACGGCTTCGTCCAGCGCGAGTACGAGCCGGGCCAGGAGCTGACCGTGCGCGGCCGGCCCGTCGAGGAACTGCTGCTGATCGCCCACGGCCGGGTCACCCGGCACGCCGCCGGGCAGTACGACGACGAGGTGGACCTCGGCGTGCTGGCCGACGGCGACCACGCCGGGGAACAGGTCCTCACCCCCGAGCCGGGCACATGGGAGCACACCCTGCGCGCCCGTACCCGCTGCACCGTGCTCGCACTGCCGCGCGGCACCTTCCAGCGGACAGCGGACGCCGCGCCCGCGCTGCGCGACCATCTGACGAGGGTGCTGTCCCGTCCCGTGCCGCCGCAGAACCGGCGCGGGGAGGCCGACATCGCGCTCGCCTCCGGGCACACGGGCGAACACATGCTGCCCGGCACGTTCGTCGACTACGAGCTGAGCCCCCGCGAGTACGAGTTGTCCGTCGCCCAGACCGTGCTCAAGGTGCACAGCCGGGTGGCCGACGTCTACAACCACCCGATGAACCAGGTGCAGGAGCAGCTGCGGCTGACCGTCGAGGCGCTGCGCGAGCGGCAGGAGCACGAACTGGTCAACAACCGCGAGTTCGGGTTGCTGCACAACGCCGATCTGAGCCAGCGGCTGCACGCCCGCAGCGGGCCGCCCACCCCGGACGACATGGACGAGCTGCTCTCCCGTCGCCGCAAGACCCGCTATCTGCTGGCGCATCCCCGCGCCATCGCCGCCTTCGGCCGTGAGTGCAGCAAGCGCGGCGTCTACCCGGAGCAGGTGCAGGTCGAAGGCAGCAGGGCGCACGCCTGGCGCGGCGTCCCGCTGCTGCCCTGCGACAAGATCCCGGTGCGGCCGGACGGCACCACCTCCGTGCTGGCCATGCGCACCGGAGCGGACGATCAGGGCGTCATCGGTCTGCACCAGACGGGCATCCCGGACGAGATCGAGCCCTCCATGAATGTGCGGTTCATGGGCATCGACGACCGGGCGCTGATCTCCTACCTGGTCAGCGTCTACTTCTCCGCGGCCGTGCTGGTGCCGGACGCGCTCGGCATCCTGGAGGACGTGCAGCTCTGAGACCCGCCAGGGGCTCCCGGCCGCACCGCCGCGGCCGGGGCCACCGATGTCCGGCACCGGTGCAGGAGCCCCGGTGCCGGGCCGGTGCGGTCACCGACCGGGCCAGCGCCAGTCGGTGACCTCCGGCATGTCGGTGCCGTGCTCGGCCACGTACCGGTGATGGCGGTGGCGCATGTCCGCCGCGGCCTGCCGCACGCCCGCCGCGCGGCTGCCCAGCCCCTCCGTGCGGTCGATGACGTCCATGACCAGGTGATAGCGGTCCATCCCGTTGCGCACCACCATGTCGAACGGGGTGGTGGTGGACCCCGACTCGCGGTAGCCGCGCACGGTCAGCTTCGGGTGCACGGTCCGCCCGTAGGTGAGGCGGTGCACCAGCCACGGATAGCCGTGGTAGGCGAAGATCACCGGGCGGTCGCGGGTGAAGACGGTGTCGAACTCGGCGTCGCTCAGCCCGTGCGGATGGTCCCGCCGCCGCATCAGCCGCGCCACATCCACCACGTTCACCACCCGCACCGACAGCTCCGGCAGCCAGTCGCGCAGCAGCGCCGCAGCGGCCAGCGTCTCGTGCGTGGGCACGTCCCCCGCACAGGCCAGCACCACGTCCGGCTCCTCGCCGTCGCTCTCGGTCCCGGCCCACTCCCACACCCCGAGCCCGCGCGCGCAGTGAGCCCGCGCCTCGTCGAGGCCCAGCCAGTCGAAGCACGCGTGTTTCCCGGCCACCACCACGTTCACCGTGTCCCGCGTCCGCAGGGCGTGATCGGCCACGCACAGCAGCGTGTTGGTGTCCGGCGGCAGATAGACGCGGACCACCTCGGGGCTCTTGTTGAGGATGTGGTCGATGAAGCCGGGGTCCTGGTGGGAGAAACCGTTGTGGTCCTGCCGCCAGGCGTGCGAGGTCAGCAGATAGTTGAGGGAGGCCACGGGGCGGCGCCAGGAGACCTCGCGGGCGCTGTGCACCCATTTCACGTACTGGGACGCCATGCTGGCGACCAGATTGGTGAACGCCTCGTAGGAGGCGAACATCCCGGAGCGGCCGGTCAGGACGTACCCCTCCAGCCAGCCCTGGCACAGGTGCTCGGAGAGGACTTCCAGAACGCGGCCGTGCCTGCCCAGATGCTCGTCGGTCGGCAGCAGACCGGCCTGCCAGCCGCGGTCCGTGGCACCCCAGACAGCACTCAGATGGTTGGAGTCCGTCTCGTCCGGGCCGAACAGCCGGAAGTCCCGCCGCTCGGCGGTGGCCGCCATCAGCCCTTCCAGGAAGCCGCCCAGCACGCGTGTCGGCTCGTGCGCGTCGGCTCCCGGGCGCTCCACCGGTACCGCGTACGTCTCCAGCCGCGGGAGCGGCAGCCGGCGCAGCAGCCGTCCGCCGTTCGCCTCCGGGACGGCGCCCAGCCGCAGGTCACCCTCGGGCATCCAGGCCAGCACCTCGGAGCGCGGCACGCCCCCTTCGTCGAACAGCTCCTCGGGACGGTAGGAGCGCAGCCACCGTTCCAGCTCCCGCAGCCGCTCGGGATGGTCCCGGACGCCGGGCAGCGGCACCTGGTGCGCCCGCCAGGTGCCCTCCACCGGTTCCCCGTCCAGCTCCCGCGGCCCCGACCAGCCCTTCGGGGTGCGCAGCACCAGCATCGGCCAGCGTGGCCGGTCCTGCTGCGGGCCGCCGTCCGCGCGGGCCGCATGCTGGATCTTGGCGATCCGGTCCAGCGCCGTGTCGAAAGCAGCGGCCAGCGCCCGGTGCGCCTCCTGGGGCGGGGTGTCCTCGTGCGCGGTGACGAACAGCGGCTCGTGGCCGTAGCCGCGCAGCAGCGACGCCAACTCGTCCTCGGGCAGCCGGGCCGGCACCGTCGGGTTGGCGATCTTGTACCCGTTCAGATGCAGTACCGGCAGCACGGCCCCGTCGTGCACCGGGTCGAGGAACTTGTTGGCGTGCCAGGACGCGGCCAGCGGGCCCGTCTCGCCTCGCCGGCCGCCACCACCGGCCAAACCAGGCAGTTCGGGCTGGCGGAGGGCGCGCCCTTGGCGGTGCGGGAGGGGTGACCCAGCTCG
>Ga0164243_10015994_pt1 | contig 10324 bp, 7 predicted proteins | sample OricompcompostOP_FD_108781 | JGI IMG/M metagenome (GOLD analysis project Ga0164243, IMG submission 108781) | Organic Plus compost microbial communities from Emeryville, California, USA - Original compost - Organic plus compost (OP) | ecosystem: Engineered > Solid waste > Mixed feedstock >... | reverse complement strand
GGCGCGCCGCTCGCCGGCCGACAGCACGAACGGGAAGTCGTCGCTCGTCCAGCGCGGGGCGGTGTCGCGCAGGCCGCGCAGCTCCTCCAGCAGCGCGGGGATCGCGAGCGCGATGCGGCCGTCGGGCGTTCTCACGTGCGCCCAGGCGTGCTCGTAGTCGTCGAGCGTGAAGGTGATGCCGGAGCGGCCGGCGAGCAGCGCGTCGAACAGCGCCTCGCCGAGCGCCGGGCCCTCGCCGGCGTGGCCGGCGCGGCGGACGGCGTCGGGGTAGGTCAGCGCGCAGCGGTGCGCGAGGCCCCACAGCGCGGCGGCGGCGCTGGCGCCGTCGGGCAGCGTCGGGCCGAGCGCGTCGTAGAGCACGAACGGCGCCGCGGTCGCGATCCGCGGGTCGGCGCCGGCGGCGGTCATGAAGGCGGCCGCGAAGGCGCCGCGGCCCTCGCGCGCGGCCGCCCGCAGCGGCGCCAGCGCCTCCTCCGGGACGATCTCGAGCGCCCGCGCCAGCCGCGCCCAGATCTCCGGCTCCGGCAGCGTGCCCGCCAGCGGCTCCAGCAGCGGCGCGCGCAGGTGGAAGGTGTTGCGCGGGAACTCGAGGTTGAAGAAGGTCGCCTCCCACTTCTCGAACTGGCTCGCGGCCGGCAGCACGTAGTCGGCGAGGCGGGCGGTCTCGGTCATCGCGACGTCGATCACGACGACGAGGTCGAGCGCGCGCAGCGCCGCGCGCCAGCGGGCGGAGTCGGCGAGCGAGTGGGCGGGGTTCGACGACTCGACGATCATCGCCCGCTGCCGGCGCGGATGGTCGGTGAGGATCTCGTCCGGGATCGCGTTGCACGGGACCAGCCCGCCGACGATCGGCGCGCCGCTGACCGGCGTCGTCTTGGCGTCGAGCTTGTAGCGGGCGAGCGGCGCCATCCACGAGTGCAGGTGCATCGCGCCCGGCTTCGCGAAGCTGCCGCGCAGCAGCCAGATCAGCTTGTTCAGATAGGAGGAGAGGACGCTGTTGGGCGCCTGCTGTATCCCCAGGTCCTCGAAGACGGCGAGCGACTCGGCGCGGCCGATGCGCGCGGCGACCTGCTCGATCTGCTCCGGCGCGATCCCGGCGCGCGCCGCGAACTCGGCGACGGGGACCTCGCGCAGCGCCGCGATCACCTCGTCGGCGCCGGTCGTGCGGTCGCGCAGGAAGTCGTGGTCGAGCGCGTCGTCGCGGACGAGCGCGCCGAGCAGCGCGGCGAGGCACCAGGCGTCGCCGCCGGGGCGCACCTGGAGGTGGTGGTCGGCCAGTCTCGCCGTCTCGGTCGCGACCGGGTCGATCACGATCAGCGCCCGCTGCGGATCGGCCGCCAGCTCCTTCAGCACGACGCGGGCGCGCGGGAACGACTGCGACTGCCTCGGGTTCTTGCCGACGAACAGCGCCACCTCGGCGTGCTCGAAGTCGCCGCGCGTGTGGCCGCCGTAGAGGTGGGCGTCGACCCAGCCCTCGCCCATCTTCTCCTGCGCCAGCGCGCCGCTGCGGTAGCGGCTGCCGAGCGCCTTCAGGACCGCGCCGCTGTAGGCGCCGCCGAGGTGGTTGCCCTGCCCGCCGCCGCCGTAGTAGAAGATCGCCTCGCCGCCGTGCTCGTCGCGGACGGCGGCGAGTCCGGCGGCGATCTCGGCGATCGCGGTCTCCCAGTCGATCGGCTCGTACCCGCCGTCGGCGGTGCGGCGCAGCGGCGTCGTGAGGCGGTCGCGGCCGTTCTGGTAGTGGTCGAGCCGCAGCGCCTTGTTGCAGGTGTAGCCGCGCGAGTGGGGGTGGGCTCTGTCGCCGCGGATGCGCGCGAGGCGGCGGCCCTCGACCTGCACCTCGATCCCGCAGTTGCACTCGCACAGGATGCAGGCGCTCTGCTGCCAGGGCGGCTGCGCGTCGCGCGCCGCGTCCGGCTGCCCGTCGGCCGTGGTCGTCGGCTCGGCCATCGTCGATCCCCTCCGCTAGGACGGCTGTCTTAGTGCTTGCCGAGCCTACTAGGATGGGTGTCCTAGTCAAGTCGGAGGCGGTGGTCGATGGCGTCGGACAGTCGTGAACGGATGGTGCGCAGCGCGGCGGTGCTGCTGCGCGAGCACGGCTACGCCGGCACCGGCTTCCGCGACGTGATCGCCCACAGCGAGGCGCCGTGGGGCTCGATCTACCACCACTTCCCCGGCGGCAAGGCGCAGCTCGCCGAGGAGGCGGTCCGCTACGCCGGCGACTTCGTCGCCCAGCTGATAGAGCACTCGCCGCCCGACGATCCCGTCGCCTCCCTGCGCGGCTTCATCGCGGTCTGGAGAGCGGGCCTGGAGCAGAGCGACTTCCGCGCCGGCTGCCCGGTCGTCGCGGTCGCGACCGAGGCGCCGGCCGACCAGCCCGCGCTCGGCGAGGCCGCCGCCCACGCCTTCGCCTCGTGGGAGAGAGCGCTCGCCGCCACCCTCCGCCGCGCCGGCGTCACGACCGCCCGCGCCCGCCGCCTCGCGACGATCACCGTCGCCGCGATCGAGGGCGCGATCGTCCTCTGCCGCGCCCGCCGCACCACCCGCCCGCTCGACGACGTCGGCAGGGAGCTGGAGCTGGCGATCAGGGACGCGTTGCCGGGCGGGTGACCTCGCCCGGACGGGGGCGAGACATCGGTGCCGTCGCCCTCAGGGCCGGGTGCCCTGCGTCTGCTCCTTCAACGGCATCGACATCTGCTTCTACTACGACGACCATCCGCCCCCGCATTTCCATGCGCTCTACGCCGAGCACGATGGATCCGTGTCGATTGACAGATTGAACGTGGTGGACGGATATCTGCCTTCGCGACAGCTGCGGATCGTGAGAGCATGGGCGATGGTCCACCGTCCAGAGCTTCACCGCCGCTGGACGGCGGCGCGCCAGCACCAACCGCTCGATCCGATCGAACCCCCGCGATGATCAATCCACCTCGGGTGACCGATGTCCAACTGCTCGGAGGCGACTGGCTTCGCCTGTCGTTCACTGACGGCGCGGTGATCGACGTCGACACGGGCCCGATCATCTCCGGCGGCGGCGTCTTCGCGCCGATCCGCAACGACCGCTCGATCTTCGAGCGGGTCCGCGTGAGTCACGGCACGATCGAGTGGCCGGGCGCGGTCGACGTCTGCCCGGACGTCCTCTACGGACGAGGAGAGCCGGCCAGCGGAACGCGCTTCGAGCGGCGAGTGGTGCGGCCGGCGCCGGCCGCTTGACCGCTCCGCCAGGCGGCACTACCTCCGGCGTAATCGACCGCCCGCCGAGGCGGTGGGAGATTGCGTGGCGTCAACCGCAACGAAGGGAACGCCATGACCGCCACCACCGACATCGCCACCGTCGTCGACACCTACATCGCCGTCTGGAACGAGGCCGACCAGGGGCGCCGCCGCGACCTGATCGCGCGCACCTTCACCGAGGACGCGACCTACGTCGACCCGCTGATGAGCGGACAGGGCGTCGACGGGCTCGACGCGATGGTCGCCGCCGCGCAGCAGCAGTTCCCCGGCCACCGCTTCGAGCTCAGCTTCGGGCCCGACGCGCACAACGACGTCGTGCGCTTCCAGTGGACGCTCGTCGGGATCGAGAGCGGCGACGCCGCCGCCGTCGGCGTCGACTTCGCCACCGTCGCGCCCGACGGCCGGCTCGCGACCGTCACCGGCTTCCTCGAGCCGGGTGCGCCGGAGGCCGCCTGAACGGTGGCGCGGCGCAGGCGCGGCGTGATGAACTACCCGCATGCGCCGCGGTCACGTCGTCCTGCTGCTGGTCGCGCTGACGGGCGTGCTGGCGTTCGTCGCGCTGCCGGCGGTCTACGTCCGCACCCAGGTGCTCGACCGCAACCAGCTCGCCGACCGCGTCGGCGCGGCCGTCACCTCTGAGCAGGTGCGCGCCGTCGCGGCGGCGCGGATCGTCGACGAGGCGGTCGACGCCGGCGCCGACGAGCTGCTGACCGCGCGGCCGCTGGCGATCGCCGGCGTGCAGGCGCTGCTCGGCACGCCGGTCGTGCGCAACCTCGCGCGCGGCATCTCCAACGACGCCTACGCGCTGCTCGTCAAGGGCGAGAACGGCACCTACGTGCTCGACCTCGGCCGCTCGACCGCGCTCGTGCTCGAAGGCCTCCGCAGCGTCTCGCCGAGACTGGCCGAGTCGCTGCCGGAGGGCTTCGACCCCGAGATCCTGCGGATCGACGCCGACGACCCGACGCTCGTCTCCGTCCGCCGCGTCGCCGACCTCGGCGGCTGGATCGCGGTCGTCGCCCCGCTCGGCGCGCTCGCGGCCGCGATCGCGGCGCTGCTGCTCGGCCGCGAGGACCGCCGCCGCGTGCTGCTGCAGCTCGGCAGCGCGCTGGCGATGGCCGGCGCGCTGCTGCTGTTCCTGCTGACGCTCGCGCGCGCCGCGGCCGTCCCCGGGATCGAGGCCGGCTCCGACGTCTCCGCCGCCGCCGGCGCGCTCTGGGACGCGCTCCTCGGCGACCTCTCGATCTGGTCGCAGACGCTGCTGCTGGCCGGCCTCGTGCTCGCCGCCGTCGCCGCCACCAGGCGCCAGCAGCAGGGCGTCGCCGGCCGCCTGCTCGACACCGTCCAGCGCGTCCGCCGGGCGGCGACGCCGCGCGTCCGCACGCTGCGGGCGCTGGTGCTGCTCGCCGCCGCCGCGCTGGTCGCGTGGGAGCCGGCGCTGGCGGTGCGGCTGATCGCGATCGGCCTCGCCGTCTACGCGATCGCCGAGCTGGCCGCCGTGCTCGACCAGACGAGCGACCGCCGCGCCGCCAGGCGCGCGCAGGCCGGCGCCGGCGGCGCCGCCTCGCACGGCGGCCTGCGGCTGCGGGCGCGCGTGCCGTCGCCGCGGGTCGTCGTGCCGGTCGCGGCCGTGATCGCCGCGATCGCGCTCGCCGCCTTCCTGACCGACGACGCGCCGCAGCCGCCGGCGCTCGCCGCCGCCCCGGCCGACGGCTGCAACGGCTCGCGCGCCTACTGCGAACTGCAGCTCGACCAGTACGCCTTCGCCACCACCCACAACTCGTTCAGCGCCGCGCAGGAGCCCGGCTGGCTGATCCCCAACCAGCGCTTCGGGATCGCCAGACAGCTGGAGGACGGCATCCGCGGCTTCATGCTCGACGTCCACGTCGGCGTCCGCACCGACAAGCTCGTCCGCACCGACCTGCAGGCCGAGGGCAGCGACCGCAACAAGGTGGGCAAGGTGCTCGGCGCCGAGAACCTCGCGACGGCCGAGCGTCTCGGCGGCCGGATCGGCGCCGGCGAGCTGAGCGGACGGCGGGAGCTGTTCCTCTGCCACACGCTCTGCGAGCTCGGCGCGACGCCGGCGCTGGAGCAGCTGAGAGCGTTCCGCCGCTGGCTCGCCGTCCATCGCGACCAGGTGCTCGTCTTCATCATCGAGCCGTACGCGACGCCCGCGCGGATCGAGCGGCTGTTCCGCGACGCGGGCCTGCTCGACGAGGTCGTCACGCTCGATCGCACCGCGCCGCTGCCGACGCTCGGCGACCTCGTCCGCGCCGACCGGCGGCTGATCGTCTACAGCGAGGGCGAGGCCGGCGCGCCGCCGTGGTACATGCCGGCGTGGTCGTTCATCCAGGACACGCCGCTGGGCGCCGAGAAGGCGTCGGAGTTCTCCTGCAGACGCTCGCGCGGCGACGCCGACAGCCCCCTGCTGCTCGTCAACCACTGGATCGACAGCTTCCCGCCCAACCCGCGCAGGAACCACGAGGTCGGCGGCGCGGTGCTGACGAAGCGGCTCGACCGCTGCGAGCGCGAGCGGCAGATGATGGTCAACATGATCGGCGTCGACTTCTACGACCGCTCCGGCGTCGTCGAGGCCGCCAGAGCGCTCAACGAGCAGTCGGTCGCGGCGAACGAGCGGATCGACGCGCTCGCCGCGGTCGGCGACGCCAGCGGCGGCGCAGCCGTCGAGACGACGCGATAGGCGCTGCGTGCCCGCGCCGCCGGGTGTGGTACCAATAAAAGCGCTCGATGAGCGACGCCGCCCTAGACGATCCTCCCGGTAGCAGTCCCCAGCGCATCCGTCCCCGACGGCTCCGGACGGGTGCGCGATGATCGAGCTGCTGCTCCTGCTCGCGGCCGTCGCCCTCGTCGTCATCTGCGGCGTCTTCGTCGCGGCCGAGTTCTCGTTCGTGACGATCGACCGCGCGACGGTCGACCGCGCCGCCGAGGCCGGTGACGCGAAGGCGCGCGGCGTCCAGCAGGCGCTCAAGTCGCTCTCGACGCAGCTGTCGGGCGCCCAGCTCGGCATCACCGTCACCAACCTGCTGATCGGCTACCTCTCCGAGCCGGCGATCGCCGAGCTGATCGACGGTCCGCTGGAGAGCGCCGGCGTGCCGAGCGGCGGCGTCCACGGCGTCTCGATCGCGATCGCGCTGATCCTCTCGACCGTCTTCACGATGGTGCTCGGCGAGCTGGTGCCGAAGAACCTCGCGATCGCCAAGCCGCTCGCGACCGCCCGCTCGGTGCAGGGCTTCATGCGCGGCTTCACGCGCGTCAACCACACCGTCATCCACTGGTTCAACGGCGTCGCCAACGCGATCCTGCACAGACTCGGGATCGAGCCGCAGGAGGAGCTGGCGTCGGCCCGCTCGGCGGAGGAGCTGACCTCGCTCGTGCGCCGCTCGGCCGAGCAGGGGACGCTCGAGCTGGAGACGGCGACGCTGCTGCAGCGCTCGCTGACCTTCGGCGACCGGCGCGCCGACGACGTCATGACGCCGCGCGTGCGGATGCGCACGCTCGAGGCCGACGAGCCGGTCATCAAGGTGATCGAGGCGGCGCGCGAGAGCGGCTTCAGCCGCTTCCCGGTCGTCGGCGAGTCGCATGACGAGGTCGTCGGCATCGTCCACGTCAAGCACGCGGTCGGCGTCGAGCACGACCGCCGCGGCGAGGTGCCGATCCGCGCGGTGATGGCGAGACCGGTGATGGTCCCCTCCTCGATCGAGCTCGATCCGCTGCTGGCGATCCTGCGCGAGGGCGGCCTCCAGATCGCCGTCGTCGTCGACGAGTTCGGCGGCGTCGACGGGCTCGTCACGCTCGAGGACGTCGTCGAGGAGATCGTCGGCGAGGTCGTCGACGAGCACGACCGCCGCGACATGAGCGCCCGCAGACGGCCCGACGGCAGCTGGATCCTCTCCGGCCTGCTGCGGCCCGACGAGGCGGCGCGCGCGACCGGCGTCCTCTTCCCCGAGGACGAGGAGTACGAGACGCTCGGCGGCCTGATCCAGGACGAGCTCAACCGCCTCCCGAGAGCGAACGACGAGGTCGTGCTCGAGACGAGAGACCTCGACGGCCACCGCTGCCGGGTGACGCTGACGGTCGTGCGGCTCGACGGCATGCGCGTCGACCGCGTCCTGTTCGAGTCCGAGCGGCTCGACTCCGAAGAGGACGAGGACGACTGATGGGCGGCGACCTGATCGCGATCGGCCTGACGATCCTGCTGCTGGCGCTCAACGGCTTCTTCGTCGGCGCCGAGTTCGCGCTGATCTCGGCGCGCCGCAGCTCGATCGAGCCGCGCGCCGAGGAGGGCGGCCGGATGGCGAAGATCGCCCTCTACGGGATGGAGCACGTCTCGCTGATGCTCGCCGGCGCGCAGCTCGGCATCACGATCTGCACGCTCGGCCTCGGCGTCCTCGGCGAGCCGGCGATCGCCCACCTGCTGGAGGACCCGTTCCACTCGATCGGCATCCCCGAGGCGCTGATCCACCCGATCGCGTTCGCGATCGCGCTCGGGCTGATCGGCTTTCTGCACGTCGTGCTCGGCGAGATGGTGCCGAAGAACATCGCGCTCGCCGGCCCCGACCGCGCCGTGCTCGTGCTGGCGCCGCCGATGGTCGCGATCGTGAGAGTGCTGCACCCGGCGATCGCGCTGCTGAACTGGATCGCCAACGTCACGCTGCGGCTCGGCGGGATCAGAGCGAAGGACGAGGTGACGAGCGCCTTCACGCGCGACGAGGTCGCCGGCCTGGTCGAGGAGTCCCGCCGCGAGGGGCTGCTCGACCCCTCCGAGGGCCACGTGCTCGTCGAGGCGCTCAAGTTCGCCGAGCGCGACGCCCGCTCGGTGCTGCTGCCGCTCGACACGCTCGTCTCGGTGATCAACACGATCACGCCCGCCGAGCTCGAGCAGATCGCCGCCAGAACGGGCTTCTCGCGCTTCCCGGTGCGCGACGGCGACGGCGACTTCATCGGCTACCTCCACCTCAAGGACGCGCTCGAGCTGAGAGAGCGCCACCGCACGCGGCCGATCGCGCAGCGCTGGATCCGCCCGCTGCCGCCGGTCCAGCTGACCGACAGGCTGCGCGCCGTGCTGGCGACGATGCAGCGCTCCGGCGCCCACCTCGCGCAGGTGCTCGACGCCGGCGGCAGAACGGTCGGCGTCGTCGCGCTCGAGGACGTGCTCGAGGAGCTCGTCGGCGAGATCCGCGACGAGGCCGCGGCGGCGTAGGCCGCCGGGCGTCGTAGGCCGCCGGGCGGCGTAGGCCGCCGGGCGCGCCGGCCGCCTACGACGGCAGCGGGCCGCCGGCGAGCGCGATCAGCGCGCCGACCGCGCCGGCGCCGAGCAGCGCGGCGACGACGCCCCGTCTCAGCAGCAGCCAGGCGGCGCCGGCCGCCAGCACGGCGAGCTGCCACCACTCGGTGAGGCCGGCGGCGAGCGGGATCGCCGAGCCGAGGATCGCGCCGATCGCCGCCGGGCCGGCGCCGTCGAGGAAGGCGCGCGCCGACGGCAGCGTCCGCAGCCGCTCGAAGCGGGCGCCGCCGAGCAGCACGAAGGTGAACGACGGCAGGAAGGCGACGAGCGAGGCCAGCAGCGCGCCGCCGAGGCCGTCGACGGCGTAGCCGACGACCGCGACGGTGTGGGTCACCGGCCCCGGCGTCGCCTGCCCGAGCGCGACCGCGTTGAGGAACTCGGCGTCGGTCATCCAGTGGTGGCGGTCGACCGCGTCGCCCTGCATCAGCGGGATCGTCACGAAGCCGCCGCCGTAGGAGAGCGCGCCGACCTTGAAGGCGGTCCAGCAGAGCGCCAGCAGCCCGCCGCTGGCGGCGACCGCGGCGGCGGCCAGCAGCAGCGGCGGCCAGGCGTCGAGGTGCAGCGCCCGCGGCGCGCGCGGCCCGCGCCCGCCGCGCTGCCACGCCAGCTCGGCGCCGCCGCAGGCGAGCAGCACGACGATCAGCCACGGCCCCAGCAGCGCCGTCGCGGCGGCGCCGGCGAGCAGGTAGGCGATCCAGCGCCCGCGCGCCGGCGTCCGCGCCCAGCTGCTCGGCAGCAGCGACAGCCCGGCCTGCACGGCGACCGCGGCGACGACCGCGCCGGCGCCGGCGCCGACCCCGCGCACCCACGCCGGCGGCGCGCCGAGGAAGAGCGCCGCGAGCGCGAGGATCACCAGCAGGCCGGGGACGATGAAGGCGGCGCCGCCGACGAGCGCGCCGGGCAGTCCGCGCACGCGCCAGGCGCACCAGATCGCCATCTGCGTCGAGCCCGGGCCGGGCAGCACGTTGGTCGCCGCGAGGCCGTGCTCGAAGTCGTCGCCGCCGATCCAGCCGCGCCGCTGGACGACCAGCTCGCGCAGCATCGCGACGTGGGCCGGCGGGCCGCCGAAGCCGAGGCAGCCGATCCGCCCGAAGTCGCGCAGCAGTCTCGCCAGCGACGGTGGCGTGTCCCCGGTCCGCACGGCGCCGGACGATAGTCGAGCGAGCCGGTCAGGTAGCCTCTCCCGTCGCATGGATCTGTGGCACGCGATCGTCCTCGGCGCCGTCGAGGGCGTCACCGAGTTCCTGCCGATCTCGAGCACGGGCCACCTGACGATCCTCGAGTCGGCGTTCGGCTACAAGGTCGACGATCCCGACATCACGGCCTTCACGGCGATCATCCAGGTCGGCGCGGTGCTGGCGACGCTGCTGTACCTGCGCGCCGACATCAAGCGGATCCTGATCGCCTTCTTCCGCGGCCTGCGCTCGCCCGATGAGCGCCGCACGCTCGACTTCAGATTCGCGATCGCGGTGCTGATCGGCTCGATCCCGATCGGCATCGTCGGCCTGCTGTTCAAGGACCAGATCGAGACGACGCTGCGCAGCCTCTGGTTCGTCGGCTCGGCGCTGATCCTGTGGAGCTTCGTGATGTTCTGGGCCGACCTCAACGCGACGCAGGAGCGCGGCGAGCGGGAGGTGACGCGCAAGGACACGCTGATCATCGGCCTGACGCAGTGCCTGGCGCTGATCCCCGGCGTCTCGCGCTCGGGCGCGACGATGTCGGCCGGCCTGCTGCGCGGGCTCGACCGCGTCACCGTCACGCGGCTGTCGTTCTTCCTCTCGATCCCCGCGC
>Ga0164243_10015993_pt1 | contig 10326 bp, 13 predicted proteins | sample OricompcompostOP_FD_108781 | JGI IMG/M metagenome (GOLD analysis project Ga0164243, IMG submission 108781) | Organic Plus compost microbial communities from Emeryville, California, USA - Original compost - Organic plus compost (OP) | ecosystem: Engineered > Solid waste > Mixed feedstock >... | reverse complement strand
TATCCCGCGCCAGCCCCAGCACCCGCGACAACAGGGTCATCAGGCTGACGATGAAACTACTGCGCAACAGGCCCTGGGGTTTGGCGGCCTTGAGTTCGGGGGCGGCTTGGGTCATCGCTGGCCTGGGTCAATGAAGGTCGGCGCATTATAGAGGGGCCGCATCGAACGGGCGTGTTTTTATTGGCAAAAGAGCGAGGAGAAAAACGCGGGCGGCGCGGCGAACCGGCCGCGCTGGAGCGGCGGCCCGCCGTTCAGCACAGCGCGTCAGGCGGTCGGCGAGGGCGGCGTGCGCAAAAACAGGAACAAAGTGATCAGGGTCCAGCAGACTTCGAAAATCAACGCACCGCGCAGCGTGCTGGTCACATCGCCGTCGATCGCAAGGCCGATGCCGCGGCAGATCGCCAGCGCGCCCACGCTCAGCAGCGTGAACAGCAGGCCGGTGCGCAGGCGCGCCGGCGCCAGGCACCAGAACAGGAACAGGCCCATGCCGAGCTGCAGGCCGCCGTAGGTCGCGCGCACATCGGTCAGCGCCGAGGGCGCCAGCTGGCCGAATCCCATCGGGTCGGTCATGGTGTAGGGCGCCGCCAGGTAGATTGCGCCGAACACGACGCTCATCAACGCGGTCAGGAACAAAAACACTTGTGCAACACGCATGGAATACTCCTTATTGATTTATTGGAATGATCAACCGGCAGGTTCGGGATTCGGACGACGGCGTCATCGGGTAACATGCGAGGACACGCCCGCGGCGCATTTTTTATACTGATGTGCACCGATGCCCATTGAACCGCACATCGCCGGTTCGAGCAACCCGAGGTCCGCCATGCCCGCTCTTCGACCGCTGATCGCTTTCTGGCTGTGCGCGCTGTTTCTGGTCGATGCCCGGGCGGCGCCGGTATGCGCGGTGCGCCCGCAGGCGCAGCCGGCACTGACCGCGCTGGAAGCGGTGATGGCGCGCGGCCGCTTCGTCACCTATCAGCCCACCTCGCTGCAAATCTGGGACGGCCGCCCCACTTCTGCCGACGACGCCAGCATGGAGCAGGATCTGAAAACCCTGCGCCCGCGCTTCGACGGCCTGATCACCTACAGCGCGCTCAACGGCGCCGAGCGCATCGCCGATATCGCCGCGCGCCTGGGTTTTCGCGCGGTCATCGTCGGCATCTGGGATTTTCGCAATCAAACCGAAATCGACAACGCCATCGCCAGCGCGCGCCGTCATCCGACACTGGTGCGCGCCATCGCACTAGGCAATGAAACCCTGTTCGCGCGCCGGGCCGACTGGGCGCAGGTCAGCGCGGCGGTGAAACGCTTGCGCCAACAGCTGCCGTCCGTCGCGATCACCGTGACCGAACCGTTCCACCTGTTCGCACAGCCGGACGCGCAACCGCTGCTGGCCGAACTCGACCTGATGACCGTCAACGTACATCCGGTTTTCCAGCCGTGGTTTCGCGACGCGCCCGATTTCAACGCCGCCGATTTCGTGGTGAAGGTGGTGGATCAGATGGCGGATGTGTACTGCGGCCCGATCCTGGTAAAGGAAACCGGCGTGCCCACCGAACCCGCCGCCAAGGGTTACACCAGAGCCCGCCAGCGCAGTTTCTACCAGGCTTTACGACAACAGTTTCCACCGACAAGCAAACGCGCCTTCGCCTATTTCGACGCCTTCGACGCGCCCTGGCGCGCCTATGACGCCAACCCGGTCCCCGGCACCTTCGCCGAGGAGGCGCACTGGGGATTGTTCGGCGACAAGCGCCGGCCGAAGCCGGTGGTCGAAACGATCCCCAAACTGCCGAACGATCGAGCAACACCAAACACCAACAGGAAATAAAAACCGGCCCGCCGAACTCGCGTGTCACTTCGGCCTGACGCTCCCAACTGGTGGGTTGACCAGCGACCACCTATCATTATTCTTTCCTGGAGGGTTCCCGGCGCCGGCCACAGTACACGGACAACGATGGAACCCCTGCAAATAACAAGTCAAAACCAACACAAAAAACGTGAATCTTCCTATGCGCCCCGTTATTTTTATTTCCCTGTTCCTCGCCGCAGCCGTGCTCACCGGTTGCAAATCCAGCAACCCCCTGCCGAAGGATTTCTACAGCGACTCGCCGGAAAACCGCTTTCCTCCGGTGTCGGTGTTCGCCAAAAAACCCAGCAATGAACTGGCCTCTCTTTGCGAACAAAATACCTGCCAGTGGGATGGATTACAGGTCGACAACCTGTACCGCGAACTGGAAAAATCGCAGATGTTTCAAGCCTTCGCCAACGAGAGAATCAGCGCCTATCAGATAAGGTTCACGGCGCGCAGCATCGATTACAACGCCGCCGTCAACGGCGCAAAAATGGTCGCCAGCGCCGCCACGCTGTTCGTGGTACCGACACAATTGAAAAAGGAATACCGCAGCGAATTCCAGGTCAGCTGGAATGGCTTCGAACTGGCCGAATACCAGTTTGCCATTCCCTATGAGGAAACCTTCGCGCTTTACAAGGAGCCACGCCAGGCCGACCGTTTCGCCGCGGAAAGCACCGCCAGCAAATTCATCGCAAGCGCCCAGCGCGACGGCATTTTCACCAGCGACTTCCTCTATGCAAAATTGCAGGCGGAAAATTATCCACGCGACCTGCACGTACCGGTGCATGTCGGCGAATACGAGCATGTCCTGACCTACGTCTATCCGGACCCATTCCTGGGGGCCCAGCTCAACTTCAAGCGCACGGGAAAATCCGCCGAGAAAACCGATGTGTTCGTTTACCCCATCCGACAGGTGGAATGGCACGACGCCGAAAAAACGCTCGAGGAGGAAATCGACTCCGCCAGAAAAGAGATCGACCTGGCGGTAAAACAAGGCGCCTACAAGACAGCCGATTTTGGCGAAAACCAGACGATCTCGTTTTCCCGGGACGGCAAAATCTATACCGGCAAAGTCACCGTGGGCACCATCACCAGCGAGCCGGACCAGAACAGCGACAGCCTCATTTACCTGTTCATGAACAAGGATAAATTCGTCAAAATCCGCATGACCCGTCCGGCCACCGAAGACAAACTCACCCGACAGCAGGCGGACAAGTTTATCGCGGAGCTGCTCCCCCAACTGTCGGTGCCCGACGAGTCCTATTTCATGGCCAACCTGCGCAGAAACAAAAGGAATACGGGAATCCGCTAGCCGAGAACGGCCCGCGTCGGACCTGTCTTGAATTTCCTTAAATCTTCGGCGGGGTTATTTCCAGCAGCACGCCTGAATCGCTAGACTCCGTGGCTACGCCTGCGACCACGGCGCCCCACATTGCCATCTCTCGAGAGCCAACCATGAACGCCTACGATTTTTCCGCCCAAGCCATCAACGGCAACAGCACCAGCCTCGGCCAATTCGCCGGCAATATCACACTGATCGTCAACGTCGCCAGCCAGTGCGGATTGACGCCGCAGTACACCGGCCTCGAGGCGCTGTATCGCAAATACAAGGACAAAGGGCTGGTCATTCTCGGTTTTCCCTGCGACCAGTTCGCGCATCAGGAGCCGGGCAGCGACAGCGATATCGAGCAGTTCTGCTCGCTCAATTACGGCGTGAGTTTTCCGCTGTTCAGCAAGATCGAGGTGAACGGGCCGCAGGCGCATCCGTTGTTCGCGTATCTACGCGCGCAGCAGCCCGGTGAAAACCCGGACGAGGCCGCCATCGCCGCCAACCCGCTGTACAAGATCCTCGCGGAGAATTTCCCGGATCTGCTCGGCAGCGACGCGGTGAAGTGGAATTTCACGAAATTCCTGGTGGGACGCGACGGCAGCGTGCTCAAGCGCTTCGAGCCGACCGTGACACCGGAGGAGATCGAACGGGAAATCCAGCCGCTGCTGGCCTGATCGTCCACAACCTGCGGCGCTTCAACGCCGCCGCTGCACCGCCGCAACCGGCGCGATCACCGCGCCGGTCAGCGCCGCCAGATCGCGCGGGCTCAATTCGATTTCCAGCCCGCGCCGCCCCGCGCTCACGAACACGGTTTCGAAGGCCAGCGCGGATTCGTCCAGCACCGCGGGCAGCCTTTTCTTCTGGCCGAGCGGACTGATGCCGCCCACCACATAACCGGTGGCGCGTTCGGCGGCGCGCTGCTCCGCCATGTCGGCTTTCTTCACCGCCAGCGCCCGGGCCGCGTTTTTCAGATTGAGCATTCCGTCCACCGGCACCATCGCCACCGCCAGCGCCGGCGTGGCCACCACCAGGGTCTTGAACACACGGGCCGCGTCCACGCCCAGGGCCTGGGCCGCCTCCTCGCCGTAGGAAACCGCCGCGGGATCGTGTTGATATTCGTGAAGGCGAAAGGCGATTGCCGCGCGTTTCGCCGCTTCGATGGCTGGAGTCATGGCCGTGGTTCTCGAGAATAACGGCGCAGTATAAAGAAATTCGCCGCGACGGGCCTGGATGTACGCGGCATCACCGACACCGCGCCGATGGCGCCGAATACTCCCGAAAATAGTCACTCAGCCCGGGAGCCGGCCCATGAACACGCCGATGGCATCACTGTTTTCCCCGTTCCAGCAGGTGTTCGATCACTTCTGGAACATTCCGATCACGAACTGGCAGCGTTTTTTCAACCCGCAGATGGTCTTCAATTACAACCCTCAGGACGAGGGTGTGGAATACCACGTGCTGCAACGCGTCGGCAGTTACGGCCACCAACTGAGCACGATTTTGTCCATGCTCGAGCTGCTGCGCGCAACGCTGCCCGCTGACGACGAACTCAACGCCGACCAGCGCGCCACGCTGGAGCGCTTCGAACGGCTGCGCACCGAAAGCCAGCGCGCGGTGGCACAGTATCGCGGCGCGCCCGGCACCCGGCAGGTGGTGGATTATTTGAAGGCGCTGCGCGCACGCGACCCGCAGGCCTATGCCGCGCTACAGGCCGAAGTGGAAACGGACGTGGACGGTACCGCCGCCGCGCCCCGACCGTCGACACGCAGACATCCGCCGGCGAAACATTCCGCGCCGGCCACCAGGCGCGCGCCGGCGAAGGCCGCCGTCCGCCAGCGGCATTGACGCGACCAGGAACTAGCGGGACATCAGATAGTGCTGCACCACCCGGGCCAGCGGCATCTGCACGCAGCCCTGCACCCGGGCCGGCAGCGCCAGCGGCTTGAGCAGCATTTTCACCATCATTTCCGCCGAAGCGTTGCGCATCACCAGGCCGCGCGCCAGCGCGCTGATGCGGTGAAACTGCGCAGAATCGGTGCTGCGCCCGGGATAACGCCACTCGAACACGTGGCGCAGCGCGCAATCGGCATCCTCGCGCCGCACCTCGGCGACGCGGCGCGCCAGCGCCTCCAGGATTTTCCAGCGGCCGTTGCCCTCGCTGAGGTTGTATTCGTTGAAATAGCGATGGAAGTACTTGTAGTGACGCACCTCGTCGCTGCGGATACGACCGGCCAGTTCCTTCAGCACCGGTTCTGACGCGTAATCCTGCAGCGAGCGATACAGGGTCGCGGTTGCGGTTTCCACCACACAGCGCGCCGCCAGCTCCAGCGCCGGCGTCGGCTCCAGCTGCTCCACCGCGCAGTAGGTCGAGTATTCGGCGAGAAAACGCGAATAGGCTTCATCCCACTCGAATTCCGGCCACACCTGCTCGATATAAGCGCGCAGCGCGCGGCCGTGTTGCAATTCTTCCGGCTCCCAGTGCTGCGCCAGCCATTGCGCCACCGGCGACTCGCCGAAGTACTCCACCAGATTGTGCGTGTAGATATCCGAACCGCTCTCGACAAAGGAAGCGCCGGCCAGTACGAAAAACAGATCCTCGTTGTCGCGCACCCGGGCGTGATCGATGCGATCGAAGGGCAGCGTCGCCACGCTCCACGGCAGCGCCGTGGCATTGACCGCGCCCTTGCCCGCGGCTGCGCCCGAGCCTTGATTTGCGGCTGTGTGCTGCATCATTTCGCCCCCTTAGATTGAGTCCCGCAGTGCCTTGGCCCTGCCGGATCAACAGTCCCTGGTAACGATGCCATCGCGCGTACCTGTTTCGTGTGACATGAAACGTACACGAAAAGTTTAAATGGGTCCTGCGGCTTTGTCCTCACCCCACGGTTTCAGCAAAATCGCGGCACAGTTGCCCTGTTATGTGCGGCGGCGCACAGAAACCGCTGCCACCGGCCGCGTTGACCATACCGGCAACCTTACCTATAGTCGGGCCCGCGTCGATGACCGCCCGCTCGGGCCGGTCATCTGAATCTACTCCGACTGGAATTCCGCCCGTGACCTATCTCGTCATCAAATACGACATGCGCGCGCCCGCTTTCGGCGCGGACAAGACCGCGCTGTATCGCGCCGCCATTGAACAATGTCGGTTCGCCGATCAACACGGCTTCGGCACCCTGATGCTGGCCGAACACCACGGTGTGGACGATGGTTATCTGCCCTCGCCGCTGGTGATGGCGGCCGCGGTGGCGGCGGTCACGGCAAGGTTACGGCTGCGGGTACAGGCGCTGATTCTGCCGTTCCACGATCCGCTGCGGCTGGCCGAGGACATCGCGGTGCTCGATGTGCTGAGCGGCGGCCGCGCCGAAATCTGCGCCGCCGGCGGTTATCTGGCCTCGGAATTCGCGCAGTTCGGCAAATCATTGTCGGCGCGCGGCCGACTGGTCGAGGAAGGCATCGCCACACTGCGCCAGGCCTGGACCGGCGAGGCGTTCAGCTACCAGGGACGGGGCGCGCGCGTGACGCCGACGCCGGTGCAGAAGCCGCTGCCGATCGCGCTGGGCGGCGCTTCCGCCGCCGCGGCGCGGCGGGCCGCGCGCTGCGCCGACGCGTTCATTCCCGCCATGCCCGAACTGATGGACGTATACCGCGCCGAATGCGCGGCGCTGGGGCGCAGCGCCGCCCCGGCCGAACGCATGGGGCCGCTGTTTTTGCACGTGGCTGAAGATCCCGATCGCGCCTGGGCCCGGATCGCGCCGCACGCCCTGCACGAAACCAACGGCTACGGCCGCTGGATGGCGGAAAGCATGGGCGACAAGGCCGTGTTCACGCCCTCGGACGATGCCGCGCAGCTGCGCGCCAGCGGCGCCTATCAGGTGGTCACGCCGGAGCAGTGCCTGGCGATCGCGCGCGACCTGGGCCCGGGCGGCAGGCTGGCGCTGCATCCGCTGATGGGCGGCATGGACCCGGACCTGGGCTGGGAGTCACTGGAGTTGTTCACGGCCAAGGTGCTGCCGCACCTGGAGCTCGAACCGCCGGCGCCGGTGGGCCGGCACCTGGGCTGAAATAAAGGAAAATGCGCGCCGCAGGCCGCGGCGCGTTCAGGGCCGGATATCGATCGGCGTGCCCGGCTCCACTTCCGCGAAGATTTCATCCATCGCCGCGTTGGGGACCGCGATGCAACCGTTGGTCCAGTTGTAGATGCCGGCGATTTCCTCCGGCTCCGAACCGTCCTCGGGGTAGCCGTGCAACAGGATGTTGCCGCCGGGATTGACGCCGCGCCGCCGCGCGACCGCAAGGTCGGTCTCATTGGGATAGGAGATGTGGAACGCCTTGTAAAAACGACTCGACTCCCGTTTGTAGTCGAGCAGATAACGGCCCTCGGGCGTGCGCTCGTCGCCGGAGAACTGCTTGTGCCCCTGAGGCCTCGGCCCGAGCGAAATGCGGTAGGTTTTCAACGCCTCGCCATTGCTCATCAAGATCAGTTTGCGTTCCGACTTTTTCACCAGCACCAGATCGACCTTCTGGGTGGCATGGGCGCTCGCCACCAGCGCCAGCAGGGCGAACAGCCCCGGCAGGATTTTTATGATCATCTTGCGTACAGTCACAACAGTTCGGGTAAAACCAGTGTAGACGGCCGACGGTCCGGCGCAGCACGCTACTATTCGGGGCAACACCCTCGCCCGCGGCCCGCGACACAGTTCCCATCCGGAACACCCGGTACCGCAGGCGGTGGCGGAACTGTGTCGGCGCGTCCAGATCGCAACACTGCCGTATTGTACTCAATGACGCAACCGCGTTATAAGTGCGGCTGCGGTGCGCCATCAATCGGAGAGAGAACGCCATGACCGAGGATATCAGCAGTTCATCGCAGGACTTCGTCGATCCCGTCGCGAACGGCGCGGCGACGGCCAACGGCACCATCGACGACATCGCGCAAAAGCTGCACGACGCCGTGGATCGGATCGCGCTGCAGGCGCACAAGGCGGAACGGCGCTTGAATTCGGCGTCGGGGGATGTGGGTTCGCTGTTCGGTAAAACGCGCGACGCGGCCGCCGCCAAAACCAATGACCTGTCCAGCGGACTGCGCGATTACGTGCAGGAACATCCGGTCGCCTCGCTCGGCATCGCCTTCGGCGCGGGCCTTCTGGTGGCGGCGCTGCTGCGGCGCAATCCATGAACGCGGCGCCCGAAGCCGGCGCCGAACCGCAACCGGAAGAGGCCCGCCCCTCGTTCATTCATCTGCTGCAACTTTCCACCCGCGGGCTGTGGTCGCAGGCCGTGGGCCTGTTCGATCTGGCCGCGCTGGAAACCCGGCTGGCGGTGCTGAACGTGGTGGAAATGGTGGCGCTGGCGCTGTGCGCCGGCTTGTTCGCCATCACGGCCTGGTGGCTGCTGCTGGCGGGATTGACCACGCAGATGGTGCACAGCGGAATGCCGTTGCCGCTGGCGCTGTTCATTGTCGGTTTCATCAACGTGGCGCTGGCGGTGCTGGCGGTCTGGCGCATCCGCAGGCTCGCCGACACGCTGCATTTCGACGCCACCCGCGCGGCGCTCACCGCCGCCGCGCGCATCAACGACGAGTCGGCCGATGCTGCTGAACCAACACCACCTGCGCGCTGAAATCGCCCGCCGCTCGACCGAGCTGGCGTTCGAGCGGGGCGCGCTGATCGATGAAATCGGCACGCTGCGTTGCCGCCTGAAGCAGCGCGCCACCTCTCCGCTCACGCTCGGTTTGTTGTTCCTGGCCGGGCTCGGCGTCGGCCTGATCACTCGCAACAAGCTGTTGCCCAAGGGCATGGGCTGGATGTTGTGGCACAGTGGCAGCCCGCTGTTTTTATCGGCGCTGTCGCAGTGGATGCACCGCTTCGTCGGCGGCGATGACGAGTTCGAATACGAGGACGATGCGGATGCAATGGACGAGTGAGAGGCAGCTTCGCCAGGCAGCGCAGACTACCCGCCTCAAGTCATTGCCGACGAAAATGGCGCGGGCTTTCAGCCGCGTCATGCCACGCCGATGCGCGATCTCGAAGTTAAAAACCAAGCGCACCGCCGGCCGATGACAATCGGTCAGATACCGAAGCAGTTGTTCCCGGGTTTATAAAAAATGGTGGTTTCGACCTTGGTGAAACCGCCGGGTTTCAGCCCCACGAAGCGCAGATGACTGTAGCCCTTTGACTGGTAAAACGAAAAGACTTCCCGGTAGTACTCCCGCTGGCTGTCGTCCAGAACCAGCACCCCCCGTTCCGCGAGGCTTTCCAGCGCGGCCTTGGCACATTTCACCCTTTTCCTGCCATCGATGACGATGACATCGAAACGCTCGCCCCGGTTTTTGACCAACAGAGGATAGGTTTCGTCCGCCTCGTTGAAAATCACGCGCGCATTCGGGTAACCGGCCAACAGGGTTTCAACCCGGTCGAACCACTGCCTGTCGTATTCGACGGAGACAATCGTTTTGACCCGCTTGGCAAAAAATACGGTGGACGCACCCGAGCCATATTCAAATACGGTGAGCTCCCCGTTCAATCGCTCCTTCAAAAGCTCGATGAAGGGATAGTTCATCCATGGAACGAGGTCGTTATCTTCATCCAGCAGTTTTTTGTTCAGCCTCGAATTCACATAGCCGACCTGCACCAGGTACGACTTGGGCGATGTCACCAGGCGATAGCCCAGCTTATAGGCATCCCACTTGCGTTTTATTGCGCGCGGGGTAAACGAATGGATCATCCGGCGAAACACCCTTCTAGTGTCATGGAGTCGCTACGAAGTTCAACAGAAAGCGGGTAACAGCCGGGCGGAAGGGTCGTTGAAACGGTTTCCTCAGGCGCGGCTATATTAAAAGCCGTCGACGCGGGTGGCAATTGATACTCACGATTCCATTGAAACGGCGGCGTTGCCGGCGGGCAACGTACCGGCGCCACGGCGGTCAATACGACGATCACCGCTGCGCTGGCGCTTGTGTATGGCCGCGTCGAACAGATGGCATCGAGGCGCGAATGAATCCGGTGGGATTCGGCATTAAATATGCGCGCGATTGCGCGCCAGGAAATCCAGCAGTATCTGCGCCAGCTCCTCGCCGGCCTCCTCCTGCACGAAGTGACCGGCGCCGGCGATTTCCAGCCGCGGCTGCGCCGCCGCGCCCGGCACCCGC
>Ga0164243_10015992_pt1 | contig 10326 bp, 6 predicted proteins | sample OricompcompostOP_FD_108781 | JGI IMG/M metagenome (GOLD analysis project Ga0164243, IMG submission 108781) | Organic Plus compost microbial communities from Emeryville, California, USA - Original compost - Organic plus compost (OP) | ecosystem: Engineered > Solid waste > Mixed feedstock >... | reverse complement strand
TCCGGAGCGTGGGCCAGGACGGCGCCGCTGTCGCGGGCGAAGGCGGTGGCCCCGCGCTGCTCCACGCCGGGATAGACGAGCGCCGCGGGCCGCTCGCGGTCGCCCTCGGCCGCCGGCGCCTCGCGGGGTCTGGTGGCCGGGCGGGCCGCCGCCAGCCGCTCCGCCCGCAGCCGCTCGCGGTGCCGTGCGGAGGCGTCCGCGTCGGCCGTGCCGCCGGCGACCACCACGCCGTACACGGCCAGGGCCTCCGCCTCCGTGATCCGCGACTGCCGCACGTCGCGGGCCACCGCGTCGGGGTCGCGGTCCAGGGGGTCGCCGTGGCCGCCGGCCGAGCCGATCCGGAACTCGACGGCCTCGCCGGCGGCGACGACGACCGCGCCGCTCTTGCCGGGCAGGGACCGCTCCTCGCCGGTCGCGGTGGTGTGCGTGAATCCGCTTACCGAGCCCGGCCGGCCGCCGCCGGAGCCGTTGGGCGGCAGGTGCTCGCGGACGGCCAGCAACTGCCCGACGACCGCGTCGACGCCGTACGGCCGGAACCGCATGTTGCAGCCGGCGCCGCCCCGGTATCGCCCCGCGCCGAAGGCTCCCGGCCGGATCCGCTTGAAGTCGACCAGCACCGGATACCAGGCCTCGAGCATCTCGACGTCGATGGCTTCGAGGATCGGCTTGCGGGCGACGATGAAGTTGCAGAGGTCGGTGCCGTCCCGGTCGTACGCCGCCGCCGTCCCGGCCATGGCCCCGTCGAGCATCATCCACCCGTCGGGAAGGCCCTGCGGCGTCGTGTACGCCCACGTCTGGATCGCCATCGCCGACGGCGCCACCGGCCCGGTCAGCAGGTGCGCGACGTCGCTGTCCCCGGCGGCGATCGCCAGCATGAGGCACTGGTGCGCGGCCATGCTGGCGGTGAGCGAGACGTCGATGTGCGCGGACGCCACCGGCGCCGGCGGGCTGCTGTTGACGATGGAGTTCGGCGGGCAGTGCACGGTGACGGGGTTGAACATGCCCTGGCTGAGCGGGATGTCGGGGGTCAGCACGTCGGAGCCGTCGCCGACGATCTGCGCGGTGATGATGTGCGGCTTGGTGTTGAAGAAGTGGTTCGTCTGCGCGGGTGCCCCGGTGAAGTCGAAGTGGAGCGTGTCCCCGGCGACCGTCATCGCGCACGGGATCTCGTAGAGCTCGTCGTACCACTCGACCCAGCCCGTGTACCGGTACTCCCCGTCGGCGAGCTGCGCGATGCGCCGCCGCATCTCGTGCTCGGCGCGGCGGCGCAGCTCGCCGATGCCGTCGCGGAGCAGGGCGAGGCCGATGTCGGCGGCGATGCCGACCAGCTTGTCGCGGGCCACCTCGCAGCCGGCGACGAGCCCCCGCAGGTCCATCTCCACCACGTCGGGGACCCGGACGTTGGTGCGGATGATCTGCCAGACGTCGGTCTGCTCCACGCCGGCCCGGAACAGCCGCACCGGCGGCATCCGCAGCGCCTCCTGGTAGCAGTCGGTGGCGTCCGGCGACCAGGAGCCGAACACCATGCCGCCCATGTCGAGCATGTGGCCCGAGTTGGCCACCCAGGCGACCAGCTCGCCGTCGACGAAGACGGGCACCTGGATGACGACGTCCTGGGCGTGCAGGCCGCCGCCGTTGTGCGGGTCGTTGCAGAAGAAGACGTCGCCGGGTGCCACCGTGTCGCCGTGCGCGGCCAGCGTCGCCCGTACCGCGTGGCCGCAGATGCCGAAGTGGTGGCTGATGGCGCCGCCGGCCACGATCAGGTCGCCGTTGGCCTCCAGCAGCGTGCACGAGTAGTCGCGCGACTCGGAGATGACCGGGCTGATCGCGGTCCGCTCGATGGTGATGGCACCCTCCTCGGCGACAGCCTGGAGTCGGGAGCGGAGCACCTGGAGCCCGATCGGGTCGAAGGTCGTGGTCACGGTCATGACGCCAGCTCCATGTCGAGGGTGAGGTACGGGTCGAGGCGGGCGGTCGCCCCCGGCGGGATCCAGCTGGTGGTGTCCACCGCGTCCACCAGCGCCGGCCCGGTGATCTCGTGCCCGGGCCGCAGGTCGGCGCGCCGGTAGACGGGCACCTCCACGGGCTCCGCCGACCGTCGGGTGTGGACCCGACGGCGGCCGTGCGGCTCCGGCGGCGCGGTGGCGGGTCCGGCGGTGGTGGGGGTCCGCCTGGCACGCGCCGTCCGGCCGAGGCCGACCGAGCGGACGGTGACGAGCTCGACCGGCGCGCCGGCGACGATCGCACCCTTGCCGTACCGCGTGGTGTAGTCGGACAGGAAGCGGTCGCGCTGCCGCAGCTGGCCGGCCTCGTCCAGGTCGCCGTCCCAGACCACGGGCAGTTCGAAGGTCTGGCGGTGGAACCGCAGGTCCGCCGCCAGCTCGACGGTCACGTCGCCCTCGGCCACGCCGTCGGCGGCCAGGTCGTCGCGGACCGCCCGGGTCAGCTCGTCCACCACGCCGCGCAGCGTTTCGGGGTCCACGGGCAGCACGGCGCCGATCGAGCGGCTCCGCTCGCGGCGGACGTCCGACGCGGCGGCGCCGAACGCCGACAGCACCGAGGCCAGGTCCGGCATCAGCACGCGGCGGATGCCGAGGTCGCCGGCCAGCGCCGCGCCGAACAGCGCGCCGCAGCCGCCCATGCTGAGCATCGCGAACGTCCGCGGGTCGACGCCGCGCTCGGCGAACCGGCCCCGCAGGGCACGCGCCATGCTGGCCTGGGCCACCTCCCAGATGCCCCAGGCGGCCTCCGTGGCGTCCAGGCCCAGCCCCGCGCCGACGCGGTCACACGCCTCGCGCGCCGCCGCCGCGTCGAGTGCCATGTCGCCGCCGAGGAAGTTGTCGGGGTCGATGTAGCCGAGCACGACCAGGGCGTCGGTCACGGTGGCCTCGGTGCCGCCCCGGCCATAACAGGCCGGCCCCGGTTCGGCACCCGCCGACCGCGGGCCGACGCGGAGGATGCCGAGGCTGTCCACCCAGGCCACCGAGCCGCCGCCCGCGCCGACGGAATCGATGTCGACCATCGGCATCGCGGTCCAGATGCCCATCAGCTCGCCGTTGCTCCGGCGGCCCGCCTCCCCGCCCGCGATGAACGACAGGTCGAACGAGGTGCCGCCGACGTCGCCGGTGACCGCGTCGGTGACGCCGGCGGCGCGGCAGACCTCCAGGGCCGCGACGATGCCGGCGGCGGGGCCCGACTCCGCGAGCAGGGCGGGCATCCGGCGGCCCTCCTCGACGGAGATCGAGCCCGCGCCGGAGTGCACCAGCAGCGGCGGGTGGCGCAGGCCGAGCGCGGCCAGCTCCTCGGCCAGCTCGACCACGCCGTCGAGGGACGTCGCGGTGTACGCGTTGAGGAGCGCGAACTGGGTCCGCTCGTACTCCCGGATGACCGGCAGCAGCTCCGCGCCGGACATCACCGGCACGTCCGGGAAGAGGGCGGTCAGCTCCTCGACGGCCGCGCGCTCGTTGGCGTCGTTGAGGAACGACCAGAGGAACGACACGGCCAGCGACCGCACGCCGTGCGTGCCCACGAGCCGCCGGCCCGCGGCCCGGACCGCGTCCCGGTCCAGCGGGGTCAGCACGGTGCCGTCGCGGTCGACCCGCTCGGCGACGCCGACGATGCGCTCCCGGTCGACGAGCTGCGTGGGCGGCAGCAGCCAGCCGTCGCTGGGGATGCGCTTGCCCCGGGCGATCGGCACGAGGTCCTCGAAGCCCGCGGTCGTGATCAGCCCGACCTCGAGCCCGGTGCGCGCCGCGATCGTGTTGGTGACGGCGGTGGTGCCGAGGCCGAACCGGGTGACCCTGGGCAGCAGCTCCTCCAGTGTGTGGCCGGCGCGCTCGGCCACCAGGCGGCAGGCGTCGAGCACGCCGCGGCCCAGGGCACCCGGCGTGGTCGGCGCCTTGGCGCTCCAGATCCCGGTCCCGTCGCTCAGCACGACGTCGGTGAACGTCCCGCCGACGTCCACGCCGACGCAGACCGCGGTGTTGCCGTCTCCTCTGGCCATCAGTCGCCTCGTCTCCCACCATCCGCCGGCCCCGCCGGGAGCCGGCCCGCCACCTTGTCGCCGGTCAGGGCGGCCACGTGCGGTGCCAGGGCCGCCCACTGGTCGGCGAGCGTGTCGGGATCCCACGCGGCGCCGACGATCTCCACGTTGTTCAACAGCAGCCGGTTGGCCCGCACCTCGGCCGGGGCCGCGCCGAGCGGCACCACGCGGCCGCCGACCGCCAGGCGGCGCACCGCGTCGACGAAGCCGGCGCCGCCGGCCGTGTCGACGGAGCCGGCGCCGCCGGCCGTGTCGACGACCAGGTCGAACCGGCCGCTCGCCGCGTCGCCGGTGACCACGCGGGCGGCGCCGAACGCCGCCGCGACGCGGGCCGCGACGTCGCCGGCCGGGCCACGGACCCACACCGACTCACCCGGCGCCAGGCGGCCCCGCACGACGACCGCGGTGTAGGCGGCCGCCGCGTCGATCAGCAGCGCGGCCCCCTGCTCGTCCGGGAGTCCCGGCGGCAGGGGGACGGTGTGGGCGGCGCGGGCGACGACCACCGCGGCGGGCTCCGCGTCCGGGACGTAGGCGAGAACCCGGTCGCCCGGCGCGAACCGGCCGCCGTCCGGCGGGCCGGTGACGGCACCGGCCACCGCCTGGCCGGGCACGCCGTCCATAGTGGATGGCATGGCCGCGGTGACCCGCACCATGATCTCGCCGGCCGCCATCGCCTCCCCCTTTTCCCAACCATGTGGTTGGTTGGTGAGCATCGTCACTCACCAACCAGAGGCCGCGCAACCGTTTGGCCATACGAGTTCGCGACTATAGCCAACTAATTGGTTGGCTTGCTATGGTCGGCTGGTGCGAGACTCGGTGATCGTCGACGTCGTCCGGACGCCGCGCGGCAAGGGCAAGCCCGGCGGCGCGCTGTCGACCCTCCATCCGCAGGAGCTGCTGGCCGGTGCCCTGGTCGCGCTCCAGAAGCGGGTGGGCTTCGACCCGGAGGAGGTCGCCGACGTCCTCACCGGCTGCGCCAACGCCGTCGGCGACCACGGCGACAACGTGGCCCGTCTCGCGGCCCTGGCGGCCGGCTGGCCGCTGACCGTGCCGGGCCTCACGATGAACCGGGCCTGCGGGTCGGGCCAGCAGGCGGTCAACACGGCCGCGATGATGGTCGCCGCCGGCCAGGCCGACGCGGTCGTCGCGTCCGGCGTCGAGATGATGTCGCGCTACCCCGCGGCCACGCGGCCCACCCTCGACGGCGGGAACCCGCGGCTGCGCGAGCGCTACCCGCTGATCCCGCAGGGCGTCTCCGCCGACCTGATCGCCACGCTCGGCGGGTTCGGCCGCGCCGACGTCGACGCCTTCGCCGCCGAGTCGCAGCGGCGCGCGGCCGAGGCGATCCGCGAGGGCCGCTTCGCGGGCTCGATGGTCCCGGTCACCGACGCCGACGGCACCGTCCTGCTCGAGCACGAGGAGCTGCCCCGGGCCACCACCGTCGAGGCGCTGGCGGCGCTCAAGCCCTCGTTCGAGGGGCTCGGCACCGCCGTCCTGGACGGCTACGACCGCAGCTTCGACGCCATGGCGCGGGAGGTCTACCCCGAGGTCGACGGGATCGCGCACGTGCACCACGCCGGCAACTCGTCCGGGCTCGCCGACGGGGCCGCGGCGGTCCTGGTCGCCCGCGACGGCCACGCCCGCGCGCGCGGCTGGCGGCCCCGGGCCCGGGTCGTCGCCACGGCGACGGCCGGAGCCGACCCGGTCATCATGCTCACCGCGCCGGGTCCGGCCGCCGAGCAGTGCGTACGCCAGGCCGGCATGACCCTCGGCGACATCGACCTCTTCGAGGTCAACGAGGCGTTCGCCGCCGTCGTGCTGCGGTTCGCCCGCGACACCGGCGTCGACCTCGACCGGGTCAACGTCAACGGCGGCGCGATCGCGCTGGGCCACCCGATCGGCGCCAGCGGGCCGATCCTGCTGGCCACCCTTCTGGACGAGCTGGAGCGGCGCGACCTCACCACCGGCCTGGTCACCATGTGCACCGGCGGCGGGATGGCCACGGCCACGATCATCGAACGGGTGTGACGGAGCAGCGCGCGGCCCAGGTGGTCCGGCGCACCGGGCCGTCCGGGGTGGCCGTGCGCCGCGTCCCGGTTCCGGTCCCCGGTGCCGGCGACGTCCTCGTGGAGGTACGGGCCGCCGGCGTCACCTTCCCCGACCTGCTGCTCGCCCACGGCCGCTACCAGGAGACCCCGGAACTGCCGTTCACGCTCGGTGGCGAGTTCGCCGGCGTGGTCCGGTCGGCGCCGCCGGGCTCGCCGTACGCGCCGGGAGACCGGGTGGTGTGCTCCAGCCCGTTCCGCGGCTTCGCCGAGCGGGCCGCCGTGCCGCTCGGGCACGTGCTGCCGCTGCCGGCGGACGTGCCGTTCCCGGTCGCCGCCTGCCTGCCCGCCAACTACCTGACGATGAGCTTCGGGCTGCTCCACCGGGGCCGGCTGCGGGCCGGCGAGACGGTGCTGGTCCACGGCGCGTCCGGCGGCATCGGTGTGGCGGCCACGCAGCTGGCGGCGGCGTACGGAGCCCGGGTCATCGCGGTGACCACCCACCCGCCGACCGGCGCCACCGGGGCCGACCACGTCGTACCGGTGTCGGACTTCGAGGCGGCGGTCCGCGACCTCACCGCGGGCCGCGGCGCCGACGTGGTGGTCGACCCGGTCGGCGGCGACCGGCTGGACCGTTCGCTGGACTGCCTCGCCCGCCGCGGCCGCGTCCTGGTGGTCGGCTTCGCGGGCGGCACGATCCCGACGGTCCGCACCGACCGGTTGGTCACCCGCGACGCGGACGTGGTGGGCGTCGGCTGGGGCGCCTACCTGGCCACCGCGCCGGACCGGCTGCGCGCCGAGTGGGACCGGCTGCTGCCGCTGGTCGCCGCCGGCGCCGTCAGCCCGCCGATCGACCGGGTCCTGCCGCTGGAGGCCGCGGCGGAGGCCCTTACCCTGCTGGAGAACCGCGCGGCGCGGGGCCGCCTGGTCCTCACCCCGTGACGCCGGCGCCGGCACTCCGGCTCGCCTGATCGCCCGTCGCACGCGTTCGCCCCCGCGCGGCGGGCTGCGCGGCGTCGAAGGTGCCGCCGCCCAGGTCGTACACCGCGAGGGCCGAACCCGGTGGCACGGCCCCCCGGTCACCCACCGGACGGCCCGTCCGCGTCACGCGACCGCCCTTGCGCCGCACCCGGATCCGCCGCCGGTCGGCAGCCAACCGGTCGCGCGCGTTCAGGTGCAGAGCAAAGGCGGAAACGATGTGAGGGGCAGGGCTCGGCGTGGCCGTTAGCGGGCCGCCTCGACCAGGGCACGTGCGCGGGGGTAGTCGGCCTTGCCGTTCGGGCCGCGGGGGACGACGTCGACGAAGACCACGTGCCGCGGGGCCTTGTAGCCGGCCAGGCGGGACTTGACGTGGGCGATCAGCTCCTGCGGCGTGGGGTTGCTGTCCGGTGCGAGGCTCACCACCGCGCCGACCGACTGGCCCCACTCCGGGTCCGGGACGCCGACGACCAGGACGTCGGTCACCGCCTCGTGGTCGAGGATGACGCCCTCGACCTCCTCGGTGAAGATCTTCTCGCCGCCGGAGGTGATGCACAGCGAGTCGCGGCCCATGAGCTGGATGGTGCCGTCCGGGTGGACGATGCCGTGGTCGCCCGGGACCGACGTCCGCACGCCGTTGATCTCCCGGAACGTCCGGGCGGTCTTCGCCGGGTCCTTGTAGTAGCCCATCGGGAGGCGGTTGCGGACGACCAGGCGGCCGATCACGCCGGAGCCGGGCTCGACCGGCTGGTCGTGCTCGTCGAGCACCCACACGTTGGGGCCGGGCGAGAAGCGGCCGGTCTCCGGGATCGATCCCTTCGTCGCCACCGACCAGCCCATGCCGAAGCCCTCCGACGACGAGAAGCCGTCGAGGATCACCGCCTCGGGCCAGTGCTCCAGCAGCGCGCGCTTGCTCTGCTCGCCGAGCATGCCGCCGGAGGTCAGCACGTTGCGGATCGTGGAGCTGTCCCAGCGCTCCGGCTCGGCCTCCAGCGCGTCGACGATGCGCTTGGCGAAGACCTCGCCGCTGATCGCCAGGCTGGAGACCCCGTACCGGTCGATTGCGTCGAGCATCTCCGCCGCGTCGAAGCCGTGCGCGTTCATCGAGATCACGCAGCCGCCGCCGTGCATGGCCATCAGCGCGCCGAAGTAGCCCGTGCCGTGCATGTACGGGCTGCCGGAGATGTGTGCCTGGCCCGGACCCGCGAGGTCGCGGCGGATGCCGGCGACGCCGTCCTCCAAGGTGTACTTCACGGTGGCGACGTCGTTGGTCTGCCGCAGCATGTCGGCGGCCGCCCACATCACGCCCTTGGGCATGCCCGTGGTGCCGCCGGTGTAGAGCAGGAACAGGTCGTCGCCGCCGCGTCCCCACGGCGCGCGGACCCGCTCCCCCGGCCTGGCCGCCGCGGCCGCCTGCTCGTAGGGGATCGCCCACGGCGGGCAGGGCTCCGTGCCGTCGTCGACGTGGATCCACTGCCGTAACCGGGGTACGCGGCCGCGCAGCGCGCCGACGGTCGAGGTGAACGCGCCGTGGAACACCACGCTGGTGACGTCCGCGTCCTCCCAGAGGTAGCGCAGCTCCTCGTCGCGGTACCGGTAGTTGGAGTTGACCGCCGGAATCCCGATCTTGAAGGCGGCGTGCGAGACCTCCAGGTACTCCGGGCTGTTGCGCAGGTACTGCGCCACCCGGTCGTCGCGGCTCGCCGCGCCGTCGAGCAGGGTACGGGCGACCCCGTTGGCCCGCCGCTCGAACTCGGCCCAGGTGAACGTGCGCGGACCCTGGATCTGCGCCGGAGCGTCGGGCAGCTCCTCCGCGATCGTCTCCCAGACCGTGGCCAGATTCCAGTCGAACTCTGCTGCGCTCATGTCGTGCCTCTCGTGCCTATCCGAAGAACTCGTAGGACAGGTCGCGCTCACCCCGGCGGCCGCCGACGTAGCCGGCGCGCTCGGTCGTGCGTTCCCATTCGGGCCCGGCGAAGTCGTCGCGCGTCCAGTCCGAGACGACGACGCGGCGCCGGATGCCCCAGCGGCCGTCGCGGCGTTCGAGGACGTCCAGGTAGCGGCCGGAGATGATGCCCAGGTGCGGCGAACCGTCGTCGGCGTGCGGGTGGAACGCGAGGAAGTAGACCTCCGCGCGGGCCCGGTCGCCGTCGAGCTCGACGAGGATGTTGGTGATGTGGTGGTTGCCGACGTGGTCCCACACCTTCTTCGCGCCGTCGACGACGACCTGGGCGAACTCGACGCCCGGCCCGTCGAAGGGGCCGTGCTGGTCGGTGCCGCCGTCCGCGTACACCGACCGGATCAGCTCCAGGTCGGCGCGGTCGACGCCGCGGGCGTACCGGTAGAGCAGCTGCCGGATCTCTTCCCGGTCGCGCAGCTCACGGAGTTCCTGACGAAGGGCCTGGATCTCGTTGTCCATAGCTGACCTGCCATTGAGGTGGACGGAGGGCCGGTCGCGCCACCTTACCAACCAACTAGTTGGTTACGGAAGGGTTCGCCGTTAGGAAGGGCCCCTTCCCATCGCCTGGCGATGGGAAGGGGCCCTTCCTAACGGGCACGCGCCGGCACGTCGAAGGTTCCGGCGAAGCCGAGGCGGTTCACCGCGTCGAGCAGCAGGGTCGCCGAGCGGGTCAGCGCCGCCGGCCGCAGCAGCACCGGCGTCAGGTGCCGGTCGAGCACCGTGAGGTCGTGCTCCTCGCACAGGCCGAGCGCGCCGAGCACCTGGTGCGCGTTGCGCAGCACCACGCCGGCCGCCTCCACCATGCCCACCCGCAGGGCCAGCGCGTCGGCCAGCGTCGCGCGTCCACGATGGACGAGGAACCACGTGTACGTCGCCAGCTCCTCGACGCCGTCGGCGGCGACCGCCATGTCCGCCAGCCGCCAGCGGATCTCGCCGAACCGGCCGATCGGCTTGCCGAACTGGCGGCGGGTCGTCGCGTGGCGCGCCGCCAGCCGGGTCGCCGTCGCGAGCGCGCCGGACACCCAGAAACCGTCGAGCACCAGCGACATCAGCAGCGCCGGCTCCGGCACCTCCGCCGGCGCGCCGGTGGAGACCGCGACCCCGAACGGGTCCAGCGGTGCGCGGCGCGACCCCTCGGCGCGCACCGCGTACGGCGCCGAACCGTCCAGTGGCACCGCGACGGCCCGCGGGAACAGGTCCGCGTGCTCCAGGTGACCGGCCGGCCGGTCGACGACGTAGCAGGCGTCCAGCTCGCCACGCAGGCCGGCGGGCACCGCCAGCACGCGGGCCAGCGGCCACGG
>Ga0164243_10015991_pt1 | contig 10327 bp, 6 predicted proteins | sample OricompcompostOP_FD_108781 | JGI IMG/M metagenome (GOLD analysis project Ga0164243, IMG submission 108781) | Organic Plus compost microbial communities from Emeryville, California, USA - Original compost - Organic plus compost (OP) | ecosystem: Engineered > Solid waste > Mixed feedstock >... | reverse complement strand
CGACGAGGTGGTCGCGACGCTGCACGGCTACGACGTCGGCGTGTACGTGCTGCCGCCGATCTCCTTCAACTTCGCCCACGCGCTGCCCAACAAGCTGTTCGACTTCGTGCAGGCCCGGCTCGGCGTCGTCGTCGGCCCGAGCCCGGACATGGCGGCCGTCGTGCGCGAGCACGGCCTCGGCGTCGTCACGCCCGACTTCACCCCCGCCGCGTTCGCATCCGCGGTCGACGCGCTCACGGTCGAGGGCGTCGCGGGCATGAAGGCCGCGGCCGACGACGCCGCCCGGGTCCTGTGCGCGGAGCGGCAGGTCGGCGCGTGGCGCGAGGCGGTCGAGGCGATCCTGGGCGGACCGCCGTCACGTGTCCGTCGCTGATCCGTGACGCACCGGCCAACGGGCGTTCACCCGCCGCACCTACGGTCGCGGCATGCCAGCCCGCGTCGTCGTCTGCTCGTTCCACACGCCCGACCCGTACTACGCCCAGCACGCCGAGCGGCTGCGGGCGACGCTGGACCGACTCGGCATCGAGCACGTTGTCGAGACCGTCGAGAAGCAGCCTGCCGAGGACTGGGCGGACATCTGCAGGCGCAAGGTCGGGTTCGTCGCGCGCGTCTGCGAGGAGCACCCGGACGCCCGTGTCTTCTGGATCGACGTCGACTGCTCGCTGCTCTCGCTGCCCGACCAGGTCGCGGGCAGCACCGCTGACCTCGTCGGGTTCCAACGAGGGTTCGGCTCACCTCTCGGCATCGGGTACGGCCGCCGGACGCGGTTCTGGGAGCCGTGCTTCCTCGGGATCGCGCCGACGCCGATGGGCAGGGCGTTCATCGAGCGCGCGCGCGACCTCGAGGAACGAACCCCGGTGCGGGCGACCGACGACTACTTCTTCGAGGAGGCCTGGCGCGCCCTGTGCGCGGACCTCACCTTTCAGGTGATCCCATCGGTCGCCGCGCTGCACCGCGCAGCCGGGCGACCGGCGACGCCCGGAGCCGCCACCCCGCAACCCTTCTTCGTCTTCGGAACCAGCGGCCAGGTCGCCGACTTCAAGGACGTCGTCGTCCAGCACGCCGGACCGCACGGAGCCCGGACCGGTCCGACGACCCGGGTGCGCGGTGCCGCTCTGCGCGTCGCCAAACGTGTCGAACGGAGCCTCCCTCGCGAGCTCGCCGCACGCCTGCGCCGGAGGGCGGACGGCGCGGGGGTGACACGCCTCCTCACCGGTGGCGACCTCGCTCCTGCGCGACTCCAGGCCGCGGGAGTCCCCAGCCGGCACCGGCAGCGGCTCGTGACGACCATGGTGGTGGCGGGGCAGCGCGGTGACGCTGCCGCGGTAGGAGCGGCCTTCGACCGGCTGAGCGCCGCCGCTCCGCCGGCTGCGGCCGAGCTTGCGGCGCGGCAGGCGGCCGAGGCGTTTCTGGCATACGCCGAGCGAGGGCGCACCGGCGACACCGACACCGCTCCGCTGCCGCTGGCGTGGTGGGTGCGCCCGTTCCCCGGGAACTTCGGAGACTGGCTCAGTCCGCTGCTCGTGGCGCGCACGAGCGGCCGTGCCGTGCGCTACCACGCTCTGACGGGTGCGGCGCGGGAGCCCCACCTTGTGGCTGTGGGATCGGTCGGGCGGTTCGTCAAGCCGACCTCGGTCGTCGTCGGCACGGGCGTCAGCAGCCTCGACGTCGAGCTCGACCCGCGGGCTCGGTACCACTCGGTGCGCGGTCCACTGACGGCGCAGCTGCTCCGGGCCTCGGGCGGACCTGCCGTCGAGAGCTTCGGGGACCCCGCGGTGCTGCTGCGCCGTGTGCTCCCCCTCGAGCGTCGTTCGACGAACGGCCGGTTGGCGCTCGTCCGCCACTTCACGCATCTCGGTGTGCCGCTGCAGGTGCCGGAGGACCTCGACGAGCTCAGCGTGCTCGTCTCGCACCCGTCGCACGTCGAGGGGCTTCTCGGAGAGCTCGCAGGCTACGACGGCGTGGTCACGTCGGCCATGCACGTGATGATCGCCTGCCACAGCTACGGCATCCCGTGCGCCCTCGTCACGTTCGAGGGGCTCGAGGAAACCGTGCACGGCTCGGGTGTGAAGTACCGGGACTACGCGCTCGGTGCCGGGGTGGAGCCGCGCGAGCCCCGATCGCTCCCGACGGAGCTCACACGCGTCGACCTGCGCTCACTGCTGCACATCGAGCGCGTCCACGACGACGTGCTCGACCGCGTCGAGGCAGCGCTGGCCGCCGCGGTCGGCGACCCGCTGCTCGACGACGGCGCCGTCGCCGCCCCCGCCGTCGCGTGAGCGCCGGCCAGCCGCGCCGGGAGGCTCGTCCGGTCCTGACGCTCGCGTGGTCGACCCTCGCCGATCGTGCCGACGGCCTACGACTCCCGGATCTGAGCGGCACCGCATCGGGCGAGGTGGAGCTGCTCGTCTGCCTGCAGGGCGGCACACGCGCCGTTCCGGCGGGAGCACGGGTTGTCGACGTGCCCGGTCGCGGCGTCGCACGCAGCCGCAACGCCGCGCTCCGTCACGCCCGTGGCAGGTACCTCCACTTCTGCGACGACGACATCCAGGTCCGCCTCGACGCCGTGATGGCCACGGTGCGGCACCTGGCACGGACGGGCCACGCTCTGGCGCTCGGGGCCGCCGTCGACCCCGACGGTCAGCCGCGCAAACGCTACCCGACGAGCACGAGGCGGCTCCGGCTGCTGACGGCCGCTCGTGCCGCGACGTTCGAGATGGTCGTCGACGTCGACGCGGTTCGGGCCGCGGGCCTCACCTTCGACGAACGCTTCGGCGCGGGATCCGCCCGGCCGCTCGGCGACGAGTACGTCTTCATCGCTGATCTTCTGCGATCCGGGTTGAGGGCGGATGCCGTCCCGTGGGTGCTCGCTGTGCACCCCTGGATGTCCTCGGGGACGGTGTGGGGCACGGACTCGGATGCGGCCCACCGCGCCGCCGTGCTCGACCGCGTGTTCGGGCGCTGGTCACCAGTGGTGAGGACCGCCTTCGCCGTCAAGCATGCGCGGCGGCTCGGCAGCCTCCGCAGAGTGCTGCGACTCGCGTCCGGTCGTGCGGGGTAGGCGCACCGTCCTAGGTGCACGGTCGGTGGTAGCCCGGAGCGAGACCCACGCGAGCGGTCCGGTCCAGCCTCGGGCGTGGCGACGATCACGTCCCATCGCCGGTACGCCTGCTCCGATCCGCCTATCATGACCGGGCAGGGGCGCTGGTACGGCGACGCCCTCGCGCCGCCCGTGCTCGTTCCGAAGGAATCCATGACGACCTCTCCACCGAGCCCGCCGCCCGCACTCCAGCGTCGGCTCACCCGCGAGGAGATCGACGCTGCAGTCCGCGAGGGCGATCTCCACCGCATGGGCGTCCGGCCTCCGCTGGGGTCGTACCTACGTCAGCTCTGGCGGCGGCGCGACTTCACGGTCGTGCTCGCGACCTCGAAGGCCACGGCGCGGCACCAGAACAACTACCTCGGCCAGCTCTGGGCGCTCATCAACCCGATCCTCAACGCGTTCGTGTACGTGCTGATCTTCGGGTTCGTCCTGCACGTCTCGCGCGAGGGCACGAACAACGCCGTCGCCTTCGTCGTCATCGGCATCTTCATGTTCCGGTTCTTCGAGACGTCGGTGAACGCGGGCGTCAAGTCGATCAAGGACAACATCAGTCTTGTCCGGTCGGTGCACTTCCCGCGAGCTGTGCTGCCCATCGCGGGCGTGCTGGCCGAGCTCACCACGCTGCTCCCCGCGATCGTGGTGATGGTGCTCATCGCGTGGGGCTCAGGGTTCATCCCTGATCCGGCCTTCGGTGCGGTACCGATCACGTGGAGGTGGCTGCTGGTGCCGCCCGCCGTCGCGCTGCTGTGGCTGTTCAACACCGGGTGCGCGTTCATGGTCGCTCGCTGGGTGGCGATCACGCCGGACCTGCAGAACGTCATCCCGTACATCATGCGATTCCTCATGTACGGCTCCGGTGTGATCTTCAGCATCGACCGGTTCCTCGACCCTCCTGCCTCGACGGTGCTGCAGTACCAGCCGGTCGCCGTCTACCTCTATCTCGCCCGATCGTCGATCATGGACGACCCCTCCTTCCCGCTCGACCCGGTGATGTGGGCGGCCGGCGCAGCGTGGGCCCTGGTGTTCTTGGTCGTCGGCTTCCTGGTCTTCTGGCGTGGTGAGGAGCGCTACGGCCGTGACTGACGACATCGACTTCGAGGTCGACGCCGAGGATCTCGACCGCGTCGCCACACCGGACAAGGAGCTCGGGTCGCCGTCCCTGCTGGTGGACGACCTGCACGTCACCTACCGTGTCTTCGGCGCGCGCAAGGTCGGCCATGGCGCCGCACCGAAGCAGACGTTGCTCGGCAAGGTGCTGAACCGTGGGCCGCAACAGGGTGCGGTCACACAGGTTCCCGCCGTCCGTGGCATCTCCTTCACGGCCAGGCACGGCGAGTCGATCGGCATCGTCGGCATCAACGGGTCGGGCAAGAGCACACTGCTCCGCGCGATCGCCGGGCTGATCCCACCAACCAAGGGCGCCGTGTACGCGGCCGGCGCCCCGGCGCTGCTGGGTGTGAACGCCGTCCTCATGGCAGGCCTCACCGGCGAGCGCAACATCATGATCGGCGGCCTGGCACTCGGGCTGACATCGGACGAGGTACGCGAGCGCTACGACGAGATCGTCGAGTTCTCGGGCATCGGCGACTTCGTCAACCTGCCGATGAAGGCGTACTCCTCGGGGATGGCGGCCCGCCTCCGGTTCGCGATCTCCGTAGCCGCGGTGCCGGACATCCTCATGATCGACGAGGCGCTCGCCACGGGTGACGCGGCGTTCCGGCAGCGGAGCAAGGAACGCATCGACGAGGTGCGTCAGAGCGCGGGGACCGTGTTCCTCGTCAGCCACTCGTTGGCCACCGTCGAGTCCATCTGCTCACGCGTGCTCTGGATCCACCAGGGCAAGCTGGTCATGGACGGGCCGGCCGAGCAGGTGTGCCAGGAATACGGCGCCTTCGTCAAGGCCACGCGCGAGGCGCAGAAGGCCGCCAAGAACGCCAAGGCACGAGGCTGAGCTAGAGCCGCGTCTTCGCCAGCGACCGCACCGCGGTCTGCCCGAGCGAGAGCAACGACTGCGACAACGGCAGCCGCTCCACCTGTCGGTACAGTCGCCAGTTCCACGGCACCAGGCCGACCTTCGCGTAGGAGAGCGAGCCTCGCCGTCGCCGGTGCACAGCCAGCGGCTCGAGCAGCCCGCGAGCCGTCCCCCCTGGACGCAGGATCGACAGCCACAGCGCGTAGTCCTGACGCTTGCGCAGATCCGGGAAGTAGCGAGTCCCGAGCCGTCGACGGTCGTACATCGCCGTCGCCGACCCGATGTAGTTGGCCTCGAGCATGGTCCGGTAGTCGAGGACGCCTGGTGGGTCGACCACCCGACCCGTGGCGCGTAGCGTCTCCGACGGGACCTGGGGGTCGGCCCCCGGGACCTCGTCGTGCCGGTAGTAGGAGGTGTAGGTGAGCGGTTGCCCGACGACCTCCGCGAACCGCAGCTGCCGCTCGAGCTTGTGGGGCAGCCACAGGTCGTCGCTGTCGAGGAAGGCCACGTACTCGCCTCGTACCCGCCCGAGAGCGTCGTTGCGGGCGCAGGCCGCGCCACCGTTGCGCCGCCGCTGCAGGAGGGTGACCCGGTCGTCCTCGCGCGCCAGCTCGGCTACGACGTCCGCCGAAGCATCGGTCGACGCGTCGTCGACCACGATCAGCTCGAGGTCGGCGTGCGTCTGCGCCAGCACCGAGCACACTGCCGCCCTCACGTAGGGCTCGCTGTCGAAGCACGGCATCACCACGGAGACGAGCGCCATGGCGGCGACGCTAGTCTCGTTCGGCGATCACCAGTCATACGCCAGGCGACGGACGAACAAACGGCCCGTGACGCGGCCCGCTCCGGTGCGAGACGAGCCTGCGATCAGCTGATGACCGAACCCGCGGGGAGCTGACCCACCACGACCGGCGAGACGAGTGTCCGGTCCCCACGGCCCTTGTACAGGCGGAGTGCGCCCGAGGTCGTCACCGCGACGATGTCGCCCACGCCGTCACCGGAGACGTCATTAGTCCCCACGATGCCCACCACGGTGCTCCAGGCGATGGTGATGGGCTTCGGAGGCAGTGCGAGACCAGGACCGTTCCCCTGGTAGTAGAACATCCGCTTGCTGTCCGCGCCCCGCATGAGGAGGTCTGGCACACCCGGCGGGGCGAGCCGGCCGGCATTGACCAGCATGTCCATGCCGTCGGCGCCGTTGGAGATCAGCACCCGATCCTGAAAATTCTGCTGCCCGTCGCTGGGGTAGTACCAGAGGCGACCGCTGGCCGCGTCGTAGGCGATCAGCCCAGGCAACCCGTCGCCACGCCAGTTGCCGGCCCCCACGACCTGAGCGAACCTGCGCCAGTCACCCGTCCCGATCCTCACGCCGTTCGGTTCGAAGGTGCCGCCACCGCGGCCTGCGTGGAGCATCAGACGGCCGCTACGGATGACGAACAGGTCTGGGACACCGTCCCACGTCCAGTCGCCGGCAACCACGACGCGGTCACCATCTGCGATCGTCAGCCCGGTGGGCTTGAGCGTCTCGTAGGCCCAGGCCAACGGCTTGTACCTGATGATCTTCAAGGTCCCGCCCGAGCTCGCGACCGAGTAGAAGCTCCACATGCCGCCCGAGATGCCGGCACCGATGAGCTCGTTCAGGCCCGTGACGCCGGTGTCGAGCTGGATCTTCCCGCCGGCGTGGAGCTTGCCGGTACCAGTTCCTGGGTAGAACCACAGACGGTTCTTCGCATCGATGGTGACGACGTCGCCTCGGCCGTCCCCATCGAGATCACCCACGCCGGTGACCAGCCGCATGCCCTTCCAGCTGGCGGCGTACACGGTGATCTCGGGCCCCAGGGCTCCGGAGGTCTCGAACGGGTAGGCACGGACCTCGCCGGTCGAGCTGTTGTGCGCGATCAGAGCGGGTCGACCGTTGACGAACTTGTCAGCAAGCGTGAGGCGATCGAACCGCTCGAAGCCGCTACCGCCCGGAACCCGGGGACGCAGCTTGCCGCGACCGTCGTTGAAGTAGACGACGGCGTTCGCGGTCCCGTTCTGCCGGGCGACGATGTCCGGACGACGGTCGCCGTTGATGTCCACGCCCCCGACGACGATGTTGCTGTGCTGCCAGCCGCTCATGATGAACGTCGCGGCCGACCTGTCGACGCGGCCCTGGGCGTTACCCGGGAAGAGCCACATCTCACCGTTGCCCCGGATGGAGATCAGGTCGTGGAGCCCGTCGCCGTCGAAGTCTCCTGCGTCGACCGTCCGACCCCACTTCTTGTCGATCTCCGCCGCGTACCAGCGCCCCTGGTTCACGGTCGATACCAGGGACACCTGCCCGTCGTGCGCCACCGCGAGGTCCGCATACCCGTCGCCGTCGAGGTCACGCGGCAGGTGGCGTGGAGTGAAGGTTCCGATGTAGGAGGCGATGCGGTTGCGGAGCTCCGGCAGCCGGTCGTAGAGGTAGCGCCCAGGGCAGGTCGTCTGCTTGGAGTCCCGGTGGCCGTTGACCCGGTTGAAGGTGCCTGCGTCGACCGTGACCCGTCCGTGCGGCGAGGTGACCCCGTGCAGCGCGAGCTTCCACGCGGCGATCTTCGCGATCGAGGTGAACGCGGCTGCCGGCACGGGCGCGGTGTCGGCGTTCCCGATGAAGGAGATGCCGGTGAAGTTGGAGTTCAGGCCCGTCGCGTGGGCACCGACGGGCGCCTGGTCGACGCCCCCGTACCGCCCTTCCCAGATCCGGCCGAACTTGTCGACCAGGAAGTTGTAACCGATGTCGCCCCAGCCCCGGCCCCAGTCCTGCGCGTGGTACGCGTAGATGCCTCGAATGATGCCGGGCACCTGCGACGTGGTGTAGTCGTTGGTGTTCACCGTGTGGTGGATGTCGGTGCCCTGGACGCGCCCCTGCGACGGTGTCCAGGTCATGATCGACTCGTCGGCGCCCCACTGAGCACGCGAGTAGATCGTCGGCCGCGCCGTCCCCGTCGGCGCCATCGGGACCGGACCACGCTCCGGAACGAGTCGCGAGCCGACGCCGACCCCGGTCTGCGTGCCTGCGCTGCCCGCTGCGACCGACGCGCCGTCGGCGTCCAGCGCGTCGTCCGCCTCCGACTCACCAGGGTCGACCACGGCGAACGTGACGTTCGACGGCAACGCATCGGTCGCGCTGGTCATCGTCACCTCGACGGCGACGGCGCCGATCGCCACCAGCGGCTCGGTGCCGTCGCGCTCTTGAGCCTCGCCCTCCCCATCGGCGGGCACCTGCGCGTCGCCGTGCTCGGCGTGCTCGTCAGCGGTGGCCGAGTGCCCGTGGACGGGCACGTCGTCCCACGCCGACCAGCCGCCCACGAGCTGGGTGCGCCACCGCAGCCCGAGGTCGTCCGGTGCCGTGCCCGCGTCCCATGTCAGTCCGATCACCGCGAGGTCGGGTGTCGAGGCCCAGAACGTCGCGCTCCTCCCGCCGTCGGGCTCGTCGGAGACCTCCGCGCCGGGCTCCAGGTCCGAGCGGTCCACCTCCGTGTCGGGGTCCCCCACCGGCGCGGTCGACGTCTGCACCTCGGCCGCACCGCCGTCCAGCTCGACGAGCTCCACCTCCGGCTCCACGGGTCGCGCGTCCTCGGACACCGGCGCCGTGACCTCGCCCCCGCCGTCCATCGGTGCGGGTCCCATGACCGGCTGTCCGTGGCGTGGTGCGGCGGCCGCACCCGGGGTGGCACTCGCCGGGGCGCACACGAGCCCGACCACGAGGGCTCCAGTCAGTGCTGCGGTGATGGTGCGAAGCGGCGGCCGACGCATACCCGGGCCCTTCTGTTGACGGAACAACGATTGCCATGCTCTCACGCAGGGGAATGGCGTCCCCGGTCTCTCAACCCGGCGCGCCGCCGTGCTGAGAGCGACACCCGGGCCGTGTCGTATGCCTCGACCGCGACGGCCTCTCGCATGTGCCACGCTTGGCCCGTGATGGGACAAGGCCGCCTCCGCGCGGCGCTGCTGGTGGCCGTGGTGGCCTCGGTCGTGGTCGGTGGCATGGCCCTGGGACCGACGCCCCAGGCCAGCGCTGCCACGGGTATCACGCTCGAGGGCAACGGGTACGGGCACGGTCACGGCATGAGCCAGTACGGCGCCAGGTACCGCGCCGAGGACGGTCACACCTACAGCCAGATCCTCGCCGCCTACTACCCGGGGACGACGCTCGCCACGGCGTCGGACTCCGACCGGATCCGCGTGCGGATCGACAGCGACACAGACAACGTCACGAAGGTCCGTGCTGAGCCAGGCCTGCGGATCAGGACGAGCCTCGGCTCCGCGACGCTCCCGAGCACCCTCGGAGGCACCACACCGTCACAGTGGCGCATCCGTATCGTGTCCGGGAGCCTGCGCGTGGAGGGGCTCGCCAACGGTTGGCACAGCGCCGGCACCGCGGTGAGCGAGCTATTGATCGGCAGGAACTACGCCGAGTTCGTCGGTACCGACGGGACCGTGCGGCTGATCCTCGACGGCTTCGACCGCGAGTACGTCGGAGTGGTTCGAGGGATACGGCAGAACGCCACGTCGACCACGCTCCGCACCGTTGTCGTCAGCACCTACTCGGACTACCTCCCTTCCGTGGTCGCGTCCGAGATGCCGACGAGCTGGCCGGCCCATGCCGTGCGCGCCCAGGCCGTCGCAGCCAGGACCTACGCGATGTTCGACCTGGCGAGCAAGTCGGGGAGCACCTTCGACACGTGCGACTCGACGGCCTGCCAGGTGTTCAGCGGACGGGCCGACTACACGTCGTCGGGCACGCTCATCCGCACGTACGGCGACGCGGCGGCCCGCGACGCGGTCAGCGCGACCGCCGGCAAGTACCTGCGCTACGACGGTGGTCCCGCCTTCACGCAGTTCTCGGCGAGCAACGGCGGCTACTCCGTCGCCGGATCACGCCCCTACCTGAAGGCGGCTCCGGACCCCTACGACCGCTATCCGTCCTGGAGCACCACGATCAGCGCCGCCACGCTGCAGCGGGCGTACCCGTCGATCGGGCGTTTCAGCAGCGTCGCGGTCACGCGCGACGGTCGCGGCGCCTACGGTGGCCGGGCGGTGACGGTCACGATCTCGGGCTCGTCGGGCTCGGTCTCCGTCACCGGTAACCAGTTCCGGTCGGCCTTCGGCCTTCGGTCGACGCTGTTCAGGGTCGCCGTCACAGGTGCGGAGGGCACGGTCCGTGACGTCAACCGTGACGGCTACCCCGACCTCGTCTCGATCACGCCCGCGGGGCGCGCCGAGCT
>Ga0164243_10015990_pt1 | contig 10328 bp, 7 predicted proteins | sample OricompcompostOP_FD_108781 | JGI IMG/M metagenome (GOLD analysis project Ga0164243, IMG submission 108781) | Organic Plus compost microbial communities from Emeryville, California, USA - Original compost - Organic plus compost (OP) | ecosystem: Engineered > Solid waste > Mixed feedstock >... | reverse complement strand
TTCGACGGATCCTTCGCCGGCCATTCGCTCATGTTGAAGACGGGCGTCACGAAATCGAGCGCGGCGATCCGAAGCGTCGATGCCGGGTCCTGCGAGCCCGCATCGATCGCCTCGACGGTGACGGGGCCGCTGTCGCCGCTCTCCGCCGTGTCCGAAGCGTCGCCGCCGGCGGCCGAGCCATGGCGCTTGCATCCGCCGCCCGCGGCGACGGCGCCGGCGAGGAGCAACGGCGCCACGACGCTCCGCAGCGCGAAGCGACGGCGAGCATCGCTGACGTGGCTGTCGTACGGGACAAACACGGGATTTCCGCACGTACGATTTGTGCGCCGCGCGCGCAAGTGCTGGCCGGGAAAGCGCCGGAATGCAGGCGATTATCGGCCGGCGCGGAGCGACGCTCGACGCCCGTCACGATGCCGCGACGCTGCGCGCGGTCCGGACGCGAGCTCATCCGTCGCCGGCGGCGGCTTCAGCGTACGCTCGACGCACGGGCACGCGCGCCGAGGGAGCACGGGGCGGGCGTCGCGACGACGTCGGCCCCGCTCTTCATCGGAGCGGCGATGGCGGGCTTGCTCCATCCGCGCTGGCGTTCGAGCTCCGCCGGGAAGAGCGCCCGCAACATCTCGCCGAGGCGCGCGCGCGCAGCGCCGGCGTGCGCCGTGCCGAGCACCGCGTCGAGGTGGCGGGCGAGCTTCCCAGCGCTCTCGTAACGGCGATCCCGATTGCGCTCGAGCGCACGGAGCACGATCGACGCGAGCTCGGCTGGGACGTCCGGTGCGAGCACGCGTGGATCGGGGATCGGCCCGCAGTGCACTGCGCGCACGGTGGCGGCGTCCGTCGCACGCACGAAGAGGCGGCGCATCGTGAGCAGCTCCCACAGCGTCGTCCCGAGCCCGAAGACGTCGGTCCGTCGGTCGAGCCGGAGCTGCATGACCTGCTCGGGTGAGAGGTACGGAAGCTTCCCCTTGATGATCCCGTGGAGGGTCCTCGTCGCACGACCGCGGCACTTCGCTAGCCCGAAGTCGATGAGCTTCACCTCGCCGTCGAACGTGAGGACGATGTTCCACGGGTTCACGTCGCGGTGGATGATCCCGAGCGGCTGCCCGCGCTCGTCGGCGAGCTCGTGGGCGTGATGGAGGGCCTCGCCGACGCGCGCCGCGATCCACGCGGCGGCCTCCGGATGAAGGCCCATGCCCCGAGCGGCACACGCCTTCTGGACCTCGGCGAGCGTCATCCCGAAGAGCAGCTCCATCGCGATGAAGGCGTGATCGTCGTCCGCGCCGTGCTCGAACGTGCGAACGATGTTCGGATGGATGAGGCGCTCGAGGAGGTGCGCCTCGTCGAAGAACATCGTGAGCACCTCGTCGTCGCCGCGGAGGTCATGGCGAACGACCTTCAGCGCGACGAGGGTCCGGTCATCCATGCGGCGCCCGAGATAGATCGTCGACAGGCCGCCGCCAGCGATCTTGCCGAGGACCTCGTGACGTCCGAGATGCACCGGGCGCGGCGGGCGTGACGAGCTCGGACGTACACGCGTCAATGACATCTCCGATCGCGCACGCAATGCACGCGTCGGGCCGTCGTAGGCGTGCCGGGGATCGCCGCGCGCGCCGCGCTTCGACCGAACCGTCTCGGGGGATCTGCTGGTGACTGACCGCGCCGGCGTGATGCTCCAGCGCTTCACGGCAACCGCGCTGGCCAGGCGGCAAAGCGCGGGCTCCAACGAGGCGAGACCGCGTCCATCACGGGCGGACGAGTATGCTCCCGTTGCTGAAAAATCGGCCTGATCGCGCGCCGGGCGCGGTTGCGGCTCAGCCGTTGGCTGCTACGTAAAGCCGCCGGCGCCAGCGCGAGAGCGAGCTCGCAGGACGTCCTGCGGCGTTCGCTCCGAACGCGGGCGTGCGCGCGCGATTCACCGGGAGGCGACGATGACCATCGACACGAGGGCGAGCGGGAACGATCTCGAGCTCTGGCACGTGCAGCTCGGAGGCGCCGTCCGGACGATGACCCTCGACGAGCTCGATCGAGCGTTCCAGTCCGGCGTCATCGACGAGCGCACGATGGTGCTGAAGGCGGGCGCCCTCCGATGGACGACGCTCGGCGAGCTCGCGGGGCTCGAGTCGCAAGCGCCTCCACCGCCGCAGGCGGGCTCGCTCGGCGCCGCGGTCCGCGTCGTCGACGAGCAGCCGAACAGCATTGCGCCGATGGCGACCGACATCGCGTCGTCGAACCTCGTGCTCCCGCCGCCTCCGGCTCCCAGGTTCGACGTGTCGTTCGGCACCGAAGAGCTCCGCGTCTTCCGCCCGAAGCGCCGTGTGGGCCGCGCGCTCGGCGCGATCGCGGCCGTCGCCGTCGTCGCCAGCACGCTCTTCGGCGTGAAGTCGTACGGGACGGACAAGCTCGAGGCGAAGCTCGCGTCGGTGAGCTCGCTCCTGAAGAAGAACGGCGAGAACGCTCGCAGCGCCGCCGGCGCCGCCGCGCCCACCGCCGACCCGGCGAGCGCGCCGGCATCGTCGCCGCCGGCCACGCCCGTCGAGGAGCTTCCGTCCGCGAAGCCGGGCGACGCCGGCGTGTCGATCGATTCGCTGCCGCCGGCACCTCCGGTCACCGAGAAGGCGGACCGGAAGCACCGCAAGGGCAGCGAGCACGCGCCGAAGAGGAAGACCGCTCCGCGGAAGGCGAGCGCGAAGGCCTCGAGCGATCCCACGCGGCGCGGCAGCGGTCAGTTCGACCCGCTCGACGGCAAGCTCTGACGCGCCTTCCACCCTCGCAGGGCGAAAGGTCCTTGGCTTCGGCATCGAGCGATCGACGCTGCTGCCTGTCGTCGAGATCGGCGCCGTCCCGAGCGGTCGCCGGCGCTGCGCCGACGACGCTCGTGCACCAAGGCGCGTCGAACAGCCGCTCGATCCTGACGGAAGCGCTTCGAGCGCCCGGCTCACCTCACGTGCATCGATGGGCGCGTCACATGACGGACGCGACACCGCCGCACGGGACATCGACCATCTGCGTACCCCGCCCCGCGTTCACGCGATGCCTTCCGCACGTGACGACGATGCGCCCGCCCTGCACACGCTTGTAGTCGCCGTCGACCATGACCGTCATCAGCGAGCCGGGCACCTCGATCGTGCCGGTGGTCGGCGGAGCCGCCGGGCGCGGTGCTGGAGGCGGCGGCGCTGCGGCCACCGGCGGCGGGACAGGCTCGGACGAAGCCGGGGGCTGTGCCGGAGCGAGAGGCCTTCGAGAGCGCGGCGCGCCCGCCGGCGACGTACGCGCGGACAGCGCGGCCTGCGCGACCGGTGACGAGGCAGGCGAGGAGCCGGAGGTCCCGCGGACCGGCGGAGCCGAAGGCAGCGCGCCCGGCGAATAGACGGGCGTTCCGTCTTCGTCCTGGGTGCCCGGCGGCGGCGCGACCTTCTGCGGCGTCGTCTCGGGCGTCTCGATCACGGCCGATCGGACCGCGCCTCTCTCTGCTTCGCGCGGTCTTGCCGCCGTCACCGGCGTCGTGCCGGGTCCGCCGGGCGAGCTGAACGACGCGATCCCGATCGCGGCCGCAGCGCAGACCGCGAGGCCACCGGCGATCGCCGCCGCGAGCACGGGCGCGTTCGTCTTCGGGACGCCAGCGAGGCGCCGAACCGGCGCGAGCTTCAGGGTCGCGTCGGGCAGCGCACGCCCGGGCGCGACGTCGATCGCGAGCGGCGCGATCGATGCCGGCCGATTCGGGGGCGGCGCCGCCTCGCTGATCACCACGGACGGCAGGCTCACCGGGAAAGGGGCGCTCGAACGCGCCGCGGCCGGCGGCGGAGTCGGCGAGACCGCGAGATCGAGCCGCGGCGCGGGCGCCTGCCGCCAGGACACGCTCGGGAGCGTGGGCCGCGCCGTCGCGGGCTGCGTCGGCTGCGGAGCGCTCACCTGCGCCGGCTGCACCGCCGCGAGCCGCACGGGAGGAGCAGCCGTTGCGGCGGCCGCTCGGGCGGATACCGCAAGACCGTCACCCGGGCGGGGGACGCCGAAGAGGCGCGCGCGATCGAACGGCTGCGTGCGCTCGATGCGACGTTCCTCCTCGAGGTCGTCCGGATCGAGCTCGAGGATCGGCTCCGTCTTCGGTGCGGGCGGCACCTTCGCCATCGTCGAGGGCGGAGCGAGCTTCGATGATTCGGCGTGCTTCGCCGGGATCGTGGCGGAGAGGTCGTCGAGCGACGTGGGTGCCTTCGGGACCGGCGGCGGCTTCGAGGCCGGGGTCGCGTCACGAGCGGCATCCTGCGGCTCCCGCGCCAGGATCTGCGTGCCGCCGTCGGCGATGACGTCCTCGTCGCCGATGTCACCGAGATCCGGGAATTCGCCCGTCGCTTCGGCCACGAGCGGGTCTTCACCGACCGCTCCGCCCGCACGGCTCGGCAGCGGCCCGCTCGTGCGGTCCATGTCCGTGATCGAAGCCGAGGGCGAGGGCGAGGAGTTCGACACCGAAGTGGAGCCTTTCTGACTTCTCGGAGAAGCGCGCGGAGTCTGACCCAGAATCAGACCCACGCAAGGCGACCTTTACGTCGGCGAAGCCCTTTTCCTTCCTCGCGCCGGCGAGGGTTCGAGATCTCGCACGAGGGGAAGGTCCTCCGCGCGAGCCGCGTAGATGGCCCGTCGATTGCCCGTCGCGAGCACGCCGTCAGCGCGCGACCGCGCCGATCACCTGACTGAGGATGCAGAGCGCGAGGAAGACGCCGAAGCCGATCGCTGCGCCCTTCTTCGTGTCGGGGCCCTTCGCGAGCGCGTAGACGAGACCGAGCCCGATGCATCCGCCGAAGAGACCGATCGCGACGCCGAGCCCGAAGCTCCCTCGCGTGGGGATCGCGAACGCCGGAGGCGCGGGCATGTTGTAGGGCGCCGGCTGTCCGAACGTCCCCGCGACGGTAGGAGGAGGCGGCGTGTAGCCGGCGGGATTCGGTGGAGGCGCGCCGTATCCAGTCGGAGGAAGCGGCGTGCCTGGCAGCGGAGCGGCGTGCCCCGGCGGGGGACCGTAGTGGACCGGCGGCGGGCCGTAGCTGATGGACGGCGGGGGCCCGTACCCTCCACCCGCAGGCGCCGGCGGCGGACCATAGGCGGGCCCGGGAGGGGGCCCGTAACCCCCGCCGAAAGGACCGCTGCCGCTGCCGCCGCGAGTGGGAGGAGCTCCATATCCGCCGGGCGGCGCTCCTCCGTTCGAGTTACTCATCGCGCTCGATCGTAGCGACTCGGATGGACACGCGCCAAGCAGAGAGCGCTCACACTCGGGCGCTCGCATACCGACCGTCGTCTTTCACCTCGCCGCTCCGTCGCTCGTCACGCGACCGTCACGCGCGCGCATCATGCTCGCTCGAACATGGGCCGAGCGTGACGCGAGCTCGGCGAGGCGGCGCCGAGCTCGTTCGACGTGCGGTCGCGCGCGCCATGGCAACACGAGCCGATCGCTCGCGTACGCTCGCTGTCCGAGACGTGGAGGAGCGCGAGGATCGGCGAGGACGCGTGGATGTCAAGCGACCCTGGCCGGATCACACAGCGCATCCGCGAGCCGTGACGGCGACGCCGAGCGGCCATCGGCGCATGCGCGCTCGACCTCGACGGCCATCGCCCAGCGAATGCGACGGCCGTGCCGTGCGACTCCGCCGATTGACTCGCAGCGTCAGCCATCACGAGAGCACAAGCGTGCACGGAGCACGTCGCTTCGTGGTAGACGCGGAGCATGAAGCCCGCGACTCCCATCATCCCGACGTTCGACGTCGTGAGCGACCAGAGCGGTGAGCGCGCCATCGACGTGCGAGTCGCCGGCGACGCGCTTCTCCGCTCGCCGCTCACCAACAAGGGGACGGCGTTCAGCATCACCGAGCGCTCCGAGCTCGATCTCGTCGGCCTCTTGCCTCCACGCGTCGAGTCGCTCGAGGAGCAGACCGCGCGTGCGTACGCCGCGTTCCTCCGCGAGACGACGCCGCTCGGGCGCCACCGGTTCCTGCGCCGCGTGCAGGACACGAACGAGGTGTTGTTCTACGCGCTGCTCCAGGGACACATCGGCGAGATGATGCCGATCGTGTACACGCCGACCGTCGGCGAAGGCGTCGAGCGCTTCTCGGACATCTACGAGGAGCCGCGCGGGCTCTGCATCTCGCTCGACGATCCGCGGCCGCCGGCGGAGGTCGTCGCGCGCCATCCGAACGACGACGTACGCATGATCGTCGCGACGGACGCCTCGGCGATCCTCGGCATCGGCGATCAGGGGTACAACGGGCTCGCGATCTCGATCGGCAAGCTCGCGCTCTACACGCTCGGCGGCGGAGTCAGCCCGTTCCATACGCTCCCCGTCGTGCTCGATGTCGGGACCGACCGCAGCGCGCTCCTCGAACATCCGGCGTACCTCGGCGTCCGCCAGAAGCGGCTCCGCGGCGACGCCCACCTCGAGCTCGTCCGCAAGTTCGTCCTCGCCGTGCGCGAGCGATGGCCGCGCGCGATCGTCCAGTGGGAGGACTTCGGCAAGGAGACGGCGTTCGACGTGCTCGACGCATTCCGTGACGTCGTGCCGTCCTTCAACGACGACATCCAGGGGACCGGCGCCGTCGCCCTCTCCGGCCTCATCGTCGCTGCGCGCGCCAAGGGCGGGACGCTCGCCTCCGAGCGCTTCCTCGTGTTCGGCGCGGGAGCGGGCGGCATCGGCGTCGCCCGCGCGATCCGCGAGGGGCTCGAGAACGAGGGCCTCAGCCGGGCCGAGGCATCGGCACGCATCTTCGTCGTCGACTCCAAGGGCCTGCTCGTCGAGGGCCGGGCGATGGAGCCGTACAAGAGCGAGTTCGCGCAGCCGTCCAAGGCGATCGAGGGATGGACGCTCGCGAACGCGGTCCCGTCGCTCATCGAGACGATCGGCAACGCGAAGGTCACGGCGCTGCTCGGCCTCTCCGGTCAGCGCGCCTCGTTCGGCGAGCGCGTCGTTCGCGCGGTGCTGGAGAACACCCCGCAGCCGATCGTCTTCGCGCTCTCGAACCCGACGAGCGCATGCGAGGCCGTCCCTGCCGACGTCCTGCGCTGGACGAACGGGCGCGCGATCGTCGCGACGGGCAGCCCGTTCGAGCCCGTCGAGCTCGACGGCAAGACCCACGTCATCGGCCAGGGCAACAACGCGTTCGTGTTCCCGGGCCTCGGCTTCGGCGCGATCCTGACGCAGGCGAAGAAGATCACCGACGGGATGGTGGCCGAGGCGGCGCATGCGCTCGCGGACCTGACGATCGAGCGGTACGACACGAAGCTGGTCTACCCGCCCGTCGAAGAGCTCCGTGACGCCACCGTACGCGTCGCCGCTCGTGTGGCCGGTCGAGCGATCGCCGAGGGAGTCGCCACGCGCACCGATTTGCCCGACGACCTCGAGGGCCACGCCCGCCGGCTCGCGTGGCGCCCGCGCTACTTGCCGTTCCGGCGCGTCTGACGGTCCGAGGCCGGCCGAGCGCGCGAAGCGCACGCGCAGCCACCGGCATAGCGCGCGATCGGAGGCGTCGCCCCGACCTGCGGCGACACGCGTGTCCGATACGGTCGTCCGCGATCGGAGGCTCCTCGAGCGCGACGGCGCCGCCGCCGACATCGCGTGGCACGTCCCCCTCCCGTCGCAGCAGAGCGAAGCTGTGGCGCGCACTCGAGCGAGCGCCCGGTTCCCGCTCGGCCGAGATGCGAACGGGATCGAGATCGCCGGCGACCTCCTGCACTGGGTCGGCGACGGCGAATACGTCTTCGATTGGGCGCTCTCCTGGAGTGGGGCACCCACCGCGGGGACCGCGACAGGACGGGAAGGTGGCGTGGCCGGCGAGCCGAGCGGCTACGACGCGATCGGGCTGCGCTGCGTGTGCGAGTGACGCGCCAAAGGAGCTACTCGCAACCGGTCGGCTCGACGGTGTACTCCAGCGCGCGCGTGCCTTCGACGCTCACGACGTACGCTCGTCCAGACTCCGTCTTCCAGCCTTCGGGGACGAAGCGAATGGCGGAGCGGCTTCCTTCGAGCGGCTCGAGCGCCGTCGTCGTGATCGGCAACTTCGTGCCTTCGGAGGTGACGGACACGGTCGCGTGATCGAGGTCGTCGCTCGAGCTCTGGACCGTCCAGCCGATCTCGTCGAGGCGCTCCGACCTGAAGACGTCGAGCGGGACGGGGCCCGGCGGCGGCCACGCCACCCATCCGCGAGGCTCGGCGTGCTCGGCGTCGTCGACGGGCGCGGAGACCGTCTTCGCAGCGCCTGCGTTGGCCGCGGCGTCGAGGCTTCGCCCGTCGACGACCACGCACGAGTAGCGATCCGTGGACCCGAAGCCGACGTGCTTCAGCTCCTCCGACAGCAGCCATCGCCGGTGCACCATGGTCGCCTCGTTCCCGGGATCTTCGATGAACGCGGCGATCGCCGGCGGCGCGCTGCGGTTCGCGATGAGGCTCACCGACGACGTGAGCGCAGCGACGTCCGACCAGCAGCGCCAATCGGGGCTCGGCGTGTGCGAGAGCTTGCCATTGGCGTGGGCGACGAGCGCGCACTGCTGGGCTGCTCCCGTCCACGTAGCCTCGGCCGTGACCGGCTCGACACCAGCGAGGAAGCGGTGCAGGTTCACGAGGCGAAGCGCGCGCTCGGCGGCGGCGCCGTCGAGGTCGCCCGCGCTACAGCTCGAGAGCTCGCCGCTCCAGCGCGCGGCGACCGACGCGTCGCGGCCGTCGCACCGCCAGCGATGGCAGACCTGATCGCGCCGGCTCGGACCGGGCTCTGCCCGGCAGACCTCGTCGTCGACCGCCGACGTCGAAGACGTGGTGCTCGAGCGAATCTCCTTCGTCGTGCTCGCGCCGTCGGCGGAAGAGGAGTCGGGTTCGAGGTTCCCGCTGCGGAGGGAGCACGCGGTCGCGAGGAGCGCGAGGAGAAGGAAGGCCGGGATCGAAGAGCGATACATCGACTGCGAGTGAGTGAACGGCCGCCACCGTCCTGGGTTAAGCGCGAGCAGCGCGGTCCCGCAGCGCCGACTTCGTCGCGTCACGCACGTGCTCGAGCTGCGCTCGTGCGCGCTCCCCGTCGACCCTCGGATGCGCGTCGCCGTTCGCGCATCGCGCGTGACGCGCGAGTGACACCGCCCTCGCAGGACAACTCGAGCGTGACGTTCCCGGCAGGGATCGGTAGCCTCGGTCGCGCGTGAAGCTGTCGAAGGCGCAGTGGCGAACGCTGTTCGTGGTCTGGCTGACGTACGGCGCCTTCTATTCGTGCCGCGTCAACATCGGCCCGGCGCGTGTCGAGATCGAGAAGGCGTTCGCGCTCGATCCGCTGGAGATGGGCCTCGTGCTCGGCGCGCTGAAGATCGGCTACGCGATCGGACAGCTCGTGAACGGACAGCTCGCAGAGCGGTTCGGGCCGAAGCGGATCCTGCTCACCGGGATGTTCGGGTCGGTGACGGCCTGCCTCCTGTTCGCGTCGGCGGGCAAGCTCGTGACGCTGCTCCCGTCGCTGGCCGCGCCGGTGAACGCGGTCGTCCACGTGTTCTCCCCGGGCGCGGCCCTCGGATCGGCCGCAGCCCTGCTCCTCGTCATCTGGTTCGCCAACGGCTACTTCCAGGCCGGCGGATGGCCGCCGACGGTGAAGATCATGGCGAGCTGGTTCACGCCGACCGAGCGTGGCCGCATGATGGGCATCCTCGGCACGAGCTACCAGCTCGGCTCGGCGCTCACGATCGCCGCGTCCGGAGCGCTCGTCGCGTTCGCCGGCAACGACTTCCGCGCCGCGTTCATCGTCCCAGCGATCATCCTCGGCGGCGCCGGCGTGCACGCGCGGCTCCGGATGCGCGAGCGACCGGCCGCCGGCGAAGCGCCGTCGATCGACGCGCTCGTGAAGGCGGACGAGGCGAAGACGTCCGAGGCACCGGCACGGATGTCGATCCGAGAGACGCTCTTCGTGACGTTCACGAACCCGCGGATCTGGGTCCTCGCGGTCGCGCTCTTCGGCCTCGACATCGTGCGCTACGGGTTCCTCGACTGGGCGCCCGGACATTTGAAGAAGCTCCACGGCTCCGGCGTGCTCCTCGCCGGCCTCAAGGTCGCCGTCTTCCCGCTCGCGGGCGGTCTCGGCGCGCTCGCATCCGGATGGGCAACGGACCGTTGGTTCCAGTCGCGCCGCGCGCCGGTGATCGCGGTGACGATGACAATGGTGGGCGTGCTCACGCTCGTCTTCGATCGTGTTGCGCCGTTCGGCGCGGCGCCGACGGTCCTCTGCCTCGCGCTGATCGGCTTCTTCCTCTACGGCGCACAGATCCTCCTCGTCGGCACGGCGGCGCAGGACTTCGCGCGCCGCGGGACGACGGCGGCCGCGGCCGGG
>Ga0164243_10015989_pt1 | contig 10328 bp, 7 predicted proteins | sample OricompcompostOP_FD_108781 | JGI IMG/M metagenome (GOLD analysis project Ga0164243, IMG submission 108781) | Organic Plus compost microbial communities from Emeryville, California, USA - Original compost - Organic plus compost (OP) | ecosystem: Engineered > Solid waste > Mixed feedstock >... | reverse complement strand
GCCGCCCGGAACAAGGAAGCGCGCAACAAGCGGACGCTGCCCGGCGCCGGCTGCTGCTGAACCCGGGGGCGTGCGGCGCCCCCTACTCCCGGTCCCAGGTGGCCAGCGTGTCGGCGAGGGCGTCGGCGGTGTCGTCGGCGTCGGGGCCGTCCCCGCGGGCGTCGGCGGCGAGCTCCACGTGCAGGAACAGGGCGTGCCGGCGCTCGGCCGTCCTGCCCTGCACGTTGGCCGTGCCCTCCAGCGGGCAGCGGGCCGACCAGCCGCGGCAGACCCGCAGACCGTCGGACTCCAGCCGGTCGGCCAGGGCGGTGGCCTCGCCGGGCGCGCTGCCGGCCGCGCCGCCGGACACGATGGCCTCGTAGGGGCGCTCGCGGGTCCGGGAGAATCCGTGCAGCTGGAGGCCGGGCACGCCGCGCTTCTGCAGTTCCTCGACGACCGTGTGGAAGGCGCTGTCCTCGCGGTGCGCCACGTCCGCGGTGCCGGAGCGGCCGGCCCTGCGGTGGGCGCCGGCCAGGACCAGCGAGCCGGACGGGGTGTCCTCCAGGAGCCGGACGCCCAGTTCCTCGGTGTCGCGGTCGGAGACGGGGTGGGGCACCTGGACGTTCCAGCGCAGGGCCGAGTCGACGTTCAGGTAGAGGCGTCCCCAGTGCGCGGCGTCGCCGTCGGGCTCGGTGGCGGCTATCTCGTCGTAGCGGCGGCCGGAGTCGGTGTCGGTGAGGCGGGTCACGGAGAGGCCGAGCGGGGAGAGCCGGCGCTCCGCCTCCGCCGCGTCGCCGTCGAGCAGCGCGCCCACGCCGTCCGCCAGCTGTTCGCGCTCGTCGGCGCCGGGCGGGGTGTAGTCGCCGTCGGGTGCGAAGTCCGCCGTGTACGTGAGGATGCGGCTGCGCAGATCGACGAGTTCGCGGGCCTGCGGAGCCGATGGTTCCGGGCGGTCGGCGGACGTCGAGTCGCAGGACGCCAGCGCGAGGGTCAAAACCGCCGGGGCAAGAATGCGAGTGAAACGTGATGCTCTTGTGATGAACGACGGCGATCGTGATGTGAGTGGCATGTGAGTATGTCGCGGTGACATTCCGTAAGTCTCTCCGTATAGGTCGCTCGGTGGCGGTTCTGGGGGCTTTGGCGGGCCTCGTGGCCGCCTGTTCCTCCTCCGAGCCGTCCGGGGCCCAGGTGAAGCCGGGGGGCCGCTCGTTCACCGTCGCCGCCGCCGGCGACGTGCTCATCCACCCCGAGCTGGTCGACCAGGCGGCCAAGGACGCCAAGAAGACCGGTGAGGGGCAGGCCGGGCTGGACTTCGGACCGCTGATGGCGGGCGTGAAGCCCATCATCAGCAAGGCCGACCTGGCCATCTGTCACATGGAGACGCCGGTCGGCACTCCCAAGGGACCCTTCGAGGGGTACCCCGAATTCCTGGTCCCGCCGCAGATCCTCACGACCCTCAAGGACGTGGGGTACGACACCTGCTCGACGGCCTCCAACCACACCTTCGACCACGGCCTCAAGGCCGTGAAGCGGACCCTGGACGCGATGGACAAGGTGGGTCTGGGACACACCGGGTCCGCGCGTACGCCGAAGGAAGCAGAGCAGATCAACATCCGGGACGTCAACGGCGTCAAGGTCGCCCACCTGGCGTTCTCGTGGGAGTCGTTCGTCCACCCCACCCCGAAGAAGCAGAGCTGGGCGTTCAACAAGCTCGGCATCGGCGCGATCAAGGACGCCGAGGCGCGCGCCCGCAAGAAGGGCGCCGAGGTCGTGATCGTCTCGGTCCACTGGGGCAACGAGCACCACAACGAGCCGAGCCTTCCGCAGCTGCGGCTCGCCGACCGCATCACCGCGGAGACCGGTGTCGACCTGGTGATCGGGCACCACTCGCACGTGGTGCAGCCGATCCAGAAGGTGAACGGCACCTGGGTCGCCTATAGCCTCGGGAACGACGTGGCCCGCCACGGAGTGCCGACCGGGCTCACCGAAGAGGGAGCGATCGGCTGGTTCGAGTTCCGGGAGACGACCGACGGGGGATGGGACGTCAGCGCCCGCTACCGGACCACGCTGGTCGAGATCCCGCCGGACGTGGAGGCGGGGGAGAAGCTGCCCGAGGGGGCGGTCGAGGACCACCGGCTGATCGACGTCCAGCAGGCGCTCGACGAGCCGGACGGCGCCTCCGAGGACCGGCTCGCCCGCTACCGGCTGGCCGAGGCCCGCACGCGCGGCTTCCTCTACAACCGGGGCGCGCCCGGCGGTGACGGGCTCGAGCAGCTGTCCCTGGGGAAGTGACGAGGGACACAGCAAGCACTTTCGCGTCGGAGCCCAACCCCTGCGCGTGTCAGAAGTCTTTTAGAGCGACGGCGTCTCATGCCCGCGTCAGCGGTGGCTCCCGCGAGCGCCTGAGTAGTGAAGAGGCGAAGGAAACCACCGGTGACTCCAACCCAAGCATCCGCGCGTCCCGGACGCGGCGGGCGGCGGCGCATGCGCAGACGCGCGGACATGCCGCTGCTGGGCGGCGTTCGACCGCCGATCGCGCTGCTGTGTCTGCTGATCCTCGCCCTGGCCGGGCTGACCGCCAAGGTGCTCGGCCCGGCGGGTGACCGGGTCGTGCCCGAGGCGGTGCTGACGTCCCAGGAGCACTTCGCCCAGGACGGCGCCATCGCCCTGCGCGCGTCGATCGACGAGCGGGTCACCGACCTGAACCGCACGGCGTCCGTGCTGAACGCCGGCAAGTCCGCGGACCCGGAGCGGGTCCTGTCGGACCTGAGCAACACGTACCAGAAGTGGACCGGCACCACGGTCATCGACCTGGAGAGCGGCAAGGTGCTCGCCGCCCGGGGTGAAACGATTCCTCTGGGCTGGCTGGACAAGGACGTGCTCCAGGGGAAGAACGCCCTCACCCCGCGCATGGTCCGGCTGAAGACCGGCGACGTCCGGCTGATGACCATGGCGGTCCTCGACCACAAGGACCAGCCGCAGCAACTGCTGATCGCGTCCAACAGCCTGTCCGTCCCCCCGCTGAACCTCGGCGTCGACCGCTCCATGGCGGTCGTGGCCCGGGGCGGAGAGGTCCTCGCCACCGCCGGCTTCGAACAGGCCGAGGCGCTCACGTCCGACAAGGCCCGCGACGAGCTCACCTTCCTCCAGAAGCAGATGAGCCGCCTCTCCGAGAAGGCCGCCAAGGAGACCGAGCAGGACCCGGTCAGCGCCAAGGAGCCCGGCTCCCGCGGCTACCCCGGCGTCAGCGGGACCCTGCTCGGCGACACCCTCAACGGCCGGATCGCCACCGCCGGATACGCCTCCCTCGCCTCCGCCGACCCCGAGCAGCGCAAGAGCGTCGGCGCGGGCCTCGGCCTGACCGTCGTGGCCATGCTGCCCGTCGTGCAGGAGGAGACCGCGGGCCAGGAGCGGGAGCTGTACGGGCTGATCGCGGCGGGCGTGCTCGTCGTCGTCGGCCTGCTCGCGGCCGCCCTGCTCTGGCGGGCCGTGCAGCGCCCCCTGCTCGCCCTCTTCCTGGAGTCCCGCCGGCTCGCCCGCGGCGATCTGACCCGGCCCGTCGCCGTCCCCCGCTGGGGCGAGGCCGCCCGGATCGGCGCCGCCCTGGAGCGGCTGCGCGCGCAGCTGGCCGGCGGGGAAGTGGAGCCCTCGACGCAGCGCACCCCCCGCCGCGGCCGGTTCGGACTGCGGGTGCCGCTCGCCCTGACCGCCGTCCTGCTCCTGCTGTGGTGCGTGCCCGTCGGCCTGCTGCTCAACCGCACGGACGCCTCCGTCAGCGTGCCCAGCACCATGGTCAACGACCAGCGCGACCGCACCGACCTGGTCGCCGACCGGGTCCGCCGGGCGCTGAACGAGGCCCAGGCCGACCTCGCGTCCATGACCCGGCTGATCGACCCGGCCGCCCCCGGTGCCGCCTCCGACGCGCTGTCCGACGCCCTGCGCGAGCACAGCCGCTACAGCTCCCTGTACGTCATCGACCGGGGCGGCGAGGTCGTCGCGCGCGCCGGCGGCGATCCGCACGCCGGCTGGGGCGACGACAAGGAGACCAAGGGCGAGGACGCCCGGCTCATCCGGGTGACCGGCGAGGGCGGCAAGAAGCCGGTCGTCCAGGCCGCGGCCGCCGTCCCGGACCACAAGGGCATGACGCTGGTCGGCGAGATCCGCGTCGAGTTCCTGAACTCGCTGCTGGCCCGGCCGGGCCTCGGCGAGGTCCGCGTGGTCGACGCCCAGGCCAGGACCATCGCCGCGAGCGACGGCTTCCTCGCCTTCGAGGACCTGCCGCGCGACGCGCTCACCGACCTCGTACGGGCCGGTGGCGTCAAGGTCGGCGCCGGGCCGGTGGAGAACGGGCTCCTCATCCGCGAGGGCCGCTCCGTCACCGTCGCGGCGGCGGCTCCGTTCTCCGGCGGCGGCGTGGCATCCGACATCGGGTGGACCGTCGTGAGCTGGCAGAACGCCAAGCACTTCGAGATCGCCGCGTACGAGCGCGAGGACCGCAGCGTGCTCGCCGGGATGCTCGGGCTCGCCCTGATCGTGGTCTGCCTGGGCTGGATCCACCTGGTCGTGGTCCGGCCGCTGCGCGCCCTCGCGAGCAGCGCCGAGAAGCTGGCCGACGGCGACCTCAAGACCGTGCTGTACCCCCGCTACCACGACGAGGTGGGGGCCGTCGTCCGCAGCCTCGAACTGGTCCGCCAGCAGTTGCAGGCCCGCAGGCAGAACCAGGCGCGCCGGAGTGCCGAGCCCCGGCTCGGCGCCGGAGGAAGGTGACCGGACGTGCTCTACCTCTACTTCGTGCTGCTGATCGGCGGGGTCTTCCTGCTGGTCGCCGGCATCATCGAGCAGCGCAGGCACTACGCCGCCCTGCACACCATCCCCTCGCGGGTGCTGGTCAACGGCATCCGCGGCAAGTCCTCCATCACCCGGCTGTGCGCGGGCGCCCTGCGCGGCGGTGACCTGGTCACCGTGGCCAAGACGACGGGCACCGCGGCGCGGTTCATCCACCCGGACGCCACGGAGGAGCCGGTCTACCGCAAGTTCGGCATCGCCAACGTCGTCGAGCAGATCGGCATCGTCCGCCGGGCCGCCACCTACCGCCCCGACGCCCTCGTCATCGAGTGCATGGCGGTCATGCCGGCGCTCCAGGAGGTCAACCAGAGCAAGCTGATCCGCTCGACGATCGGCGTGCTGTGCAACGTCCGCGAGGACCACCTCGCCGAGATGGGCCCGACGCTGGACGACGTGGCGCGCTCGCTGTGCCGCTCCATGCCGGAGAACGGCATCTGCGTCACCGCCGAGAAGGAGCGCTTCCACATCCTCCAGGAGGAGGCGGACGCCCGGAACTGCGAGCTGATTTACGCCGACCCCGAGACCGTCAGCGACGAGGAACTGCGCGGCTTCAGCTGGTTCACGTTCAAGGAGAACGTGGCGATCGCCCTGGTCGTCGCGGAGCTGCTGGGCGTCGAGCGCAAGGTCGCGTTGCAGGGCATGTACGACGCCCCGCCGGACCCGGGCGTGCTGTCCGTGGAGCGCTATGTCGCCCCCGACGGCAAGCGGCTCTCCTTCGCCAACGTGTTCGCGGCCAACGACCCCGAGTCGACGCTGATGAACATCAACCAGCTGCTCGACCTCGGTGCGATCCGCCGCCCGCTGAACGTCGTGATCAACTGCCGCCCGGACCGGGTGGAGCGCAACGGGCAGATGGGCGAGATCATCCCGGACCTCCAGCCGGACAACGTCTTCGTCATCGGCCACCCGTCCAAGAGCGCCATCGACGCCATCCCCGCCGACTGGCGCGACCGCGCGGTCGACCTCGGCGGTGAGCGCCGCTCGGCGGACGAGTTCATGCCGACCCTGCTGGGCCGGATGGCCGACGGCTCCTCCCTGGTCGCCATCGGCAACATCCACGGACAGGGCGAGGAGCTGCTGGAGTTCCTGGCCGAGCTGCCCGCCGACGAGAGCGCGGTGGAGGAGGCCCCGGAGGCGGTGGTCAGCGCACCGCAGCAGGCCCAGCGCCTCGACCCGTACGCCTCCTACCCGACGGCCTACGAGGAGCGGTACCAGGCCTCGCAGACCCAGGAGATCCCGGTGGTCCGCATCCCGCAGCAGCCGACCGCGCCGTACGGCGACACCGCCGCGGCCTACGCCGGCGCGCCCGCTCGGCAGCAGGCCGACGGCTGGGGCGCGCGCGACGGGGCGTACCCGGCGCAGGGCAGACCCGGCCCGGCGCCCGAGTCGTACGGGCAGCAGCCGGCGCAGCCGCGGCAGCAGTCGGCGCGGCAGCCCGCTCCCGCCCCCGGTGCCGAGCCCGCGCCCGAGCCGCAGGCGTCCGGCTGGTTCCAGGCCCCGCCGGTGCGCCGGCCGGGCGCACCGCAGCAGCAGCCGGCGCGTCCGCAGCTGCCGCAGGGCACCGGCCCCGACGGGCACCCCGGGCAGCCCTACGGCACGGGCCGGGCACCGCGGCAGCCGCACCCCGACGAGCACCAGGGCAGGCCACCGCGCCCGCCGGCCGGCGACGGCGGACACCCCCCGCGCGCCTGATCCCGCGGGGCGGCCGCCGCGCAGGCCGCCCGCCCCGCCCACGAACCCGCACCCCTCTGTCCGGAGACCCCGTTGACCACCGCCGCCCTGACCCCCGAGATGGCCGCCCTGGGCATCGCCATCGGCCTGTTCTTCTCGCTGCTGTGCTATCTCACGACCAATCTGTCGCCCGGCGGAATGATCACCCCCGGCTGGATCGCGCTCACCCTCATCGAGGACCTCCAGCGCGCGGCCATGGTGGTCGGCGTCACCGCCCTCACCTACGGCGGCACCAAGATCATGCAGCGGCTGGTGATCCTCTACGGCAAGCGGCTGTTCGCCGCGGTGGTGCTGCTCGGCGTCCTCCTCCAGGCCACGGTGATGATCGTGCTCTCGCTGGAGTTCCCGCTGCTCTACGGCAACCAGACGCTCGGCTTCATCGTGCCGGGCCTGGTCGCCTACCAGATGGTGCGCCAGCCCAAGGGGGCCACGCTGCTGGCCACCGGAACGGTGTCCCTCATGGCCTACATCGTCGTCGCCGCCGGCCTGCTGCTCGGCGTCATGCCGACCGTCTGATATCCGAGGAGCAAACGATGGCAGGGAAGAAGAAGTCGAGGCCCGTCGTCACCGGCCTGGTGCTGCTGGCGCTGGTCGGCACCTCCGGCTACCTCACGGTGGAGCTGCGCAAGCAGGAGGACCCGGGCATCACCGAGGTGCGCAACGTGGGCGTCCTGGAGGGCGGCCGCAGCACCGGGGACAGCGAGGGCAAGACGACCTGGTCGCGGCTGGAGAACCCGGCGCGCTCGGTGCTGCGCGGGGCCGACGGCCAGATCAAGGCCGTCTTCACGGACGGCGCGCGCATGGCGACGCTGACCGGCCCGGCCCGCACCTTCCAGGAGCCCGCGTCCACCGCTTCCAAGGTCAGCACCACGGACTGGGTGCGGCTGATGCCGCAGAAGTGGACCAAGGGCGCCGAGAAGAAGAAGTGGTTCAAGGACTGGTACGCCGAGTACAAGGACAGCAAGGAGGACGACATCTTCGCGTTCGCCTTCCAGTACGTGGCGGGCGCCCCGGACAAGAAGGACGAGCAGGGCGTCGTCTACGCCGGTGACGCCAACTTCGGTCCGCTGAACACCACGGGCGCCGAGGGCGGCGACCTGCGCCTGGAGCAGTCCGACTTCTACGACTTCCTCCAGGTGCCCTACCCGTTCCGGGACGGCACCGTCGGGCAGCCGGAGGCCATGCGCGCCAGGTCCATCGACTGCTCGGGCTTCATGCGCATGGTGCTGGGATACCGGGCCCGCTTCCCGCTGATGTCCTCCGACACCTCCGGCGACGGCCTGCCCCGCACCGCCAACGGCATGGCCCGCTCCAAGGTGGGCGTCGACATCCTGCCGCTCACCGGCATCTCCGCCAAGGACCGGCCCGCCGCGATCGACCAGCTCCAGCCGGGCGACCTCGTCTTCTTCAAGCTGGACACCCGTACCGGCGAGCGCCTGGACCACGTCGGCATGGTCATCGGCCACGACACCGAGGGGCACCTGATCTTCGTGTCCAGCCGCGAGGAGGTCAACGGGCCCACCATCGGCGACGTCGGCGGTGTGTCCCGGCTCGACGGCAACGGCTACTACGCGAAGACCCTGCGCAGCGCCAAGCGGCTCTAGTCGTGTTGTCCGGGCCGGGCCGGGGTCCCCGGCTCGGTGGAGCCCGCGTCCTACGGGCGGCCGGTCACTCGCCGGCCGCCGCCGACGCCTGCGCCTCGCCGCGCCGGCGGATCTGACGGAACGTGAACTCGGCCAGGTCGTCACCGGCCTTGAAGGCGGCGGTGTCCTTGTCCGTCATGTTCCGGCCGTTGGTGAAGCCCGTGATGGTGAAGTAGGCGTACCGGCCGTAGGAGTTGGAGGTCGAGCGGCAGACCGCCGCCGTGCAGAAGTCCTTGACGCCCTTGCCGGACAGCGACCGGACGATGTCCTTCTTCGTGTCGACCTTGCTCTTGACCTTCTGGGCCTTCGCCTCGGTGTCGAAGACGGCCACGCCGACGGTCACCGCGATGCCGTCCTTGACGTAGGAGACCCGCATGAAGCGGGTGCAGCCGCCCTCGGCGAGGATCTTCGGCAGCCCGCCCTTGGTGGCGGCGGAACAGTTCTTCGTGTCGTCCGTCGCCCCCTTCTTGTAGACCGTCTCGCCCATGGTCAGCTGGGTGCCGGGGAAGAGGATCTGGGCGCCGAGCGGGGCCGTGTCCTTGTTCTTGCTGGCGATGAAGTCCTTGGGGTCCAGCGGCGGCGGGGCGCTGGTCGGCGCGAACGACGGGACGGCCGCCGACTCGCCCGGCAGGTCCGCCGTCGAGGGCAGGCCGGAAGCCGGTGTGCCGGACGCGGAGTCCTTCCCGTTCGCCGACACCACCGCCACGGCCACGGCCGCGCCGATGGCGACGGTGGCCAGTGCGCCACCGCCGATGAACAGCAGCCGGCGCCGCTTGTTGCGGGTCTCCGACGCCTCGGCCAGCGCGGCCCAGTCCGGGGTCTGGTCGGTGCCGCCGTTCCACGGCTGCTGGGAATGCGGTTTCCAGGGATCCCACTGGGACGGGGGTCCCCCCTGCTGCCCGTAGCTCATGGGGCGCATCTTAGACGGACCTCGGGTGTGCCGGTCCGCCCCAAAGGGCCCTTCGCCACCTAGCGTTCAGGGGGTGAGCGAGCGCAAAAGCGACATCTCCGGGTGGTTGGTACGACGGGCGTCCTGGCCGGTGTGGGTCGCGCTGGTCGCCGTGCTGGGGGCCCTCGTGGCACGCACGGCCCGGCTGACCTCGCGCGGAGGGATGGACAACGCCATCGTCGTACGGGCGGCGAAGGCGTGGCTGGACGGCGGCTCGCCGTATGACGACCCCCACTTCCTCTATCTGCCGAGCGCGGTGCTGGCCGCGGCCCCGCAGGTGCTGGTGGACCGGGACGTGCTGTGCGTGCTGGCGCCCCTCGTGGTGACCGGGTGCCTGGTCGGCGGGTGGGTCTGCGCGCTGCGGCTGCACGGCGTCCCCCTGCGCAGCCGCTTCGCCGCCCTCGGCCTGCTCGCGCTCGCGGCGGGCTTCGCCCCCTTCGCCCATCTCGTGTGGCTGGGCAACTGGACGGCGACCGCGGCCCTGGCCCTGCCCCTGGCGCTGCTGCTCGCGGAGCGCGGGCGGTGGGTGGCCGCGGCGGCGGTGCTCGGGGCCGCGGTGGCGCTGAAGCCGCTGCTCGCGCCGATGGCCCTGCTGTTCGTGTTCGCCCGGCGGTGGCGGGCCCTGGGCGTGCTGGTCGCGGTGCCGGTGGCGGCCTCGGCCGGCGCGGCCCTGATGCTTCCGGACCCGGCCGGGTTCTTCACCCGGACCGTGCCGTTCCTGCTCAGCGGCGACGACCGGTTCGTGCGCCTCTACGAGGCGTCCCCGGCGGCCGTGCTGCCCCGGCTGGGGGTGCCGGGAGCCCTGGCCGGGGCGCTGGCGTTCGCGCTGGCCGGGGCGGGGCTGGTGTGCGCCCGCCGGCGCTGGCGAGGCGACGGGGGCCCGCTGCGGTACGCGGAGACCGGTGCGCTGCTGATGCTGTCGGCGTTCCTGGTCTCCCGGCCGTCGTACGACCACTATCTGCTGGTCCCGGTGCCGCTGCTGCTGGCGGGGCTGCCGTACGCGGCGTCGGTGACCCGCACGGTCTGGTTCTGGATGGCCCTGGTGCCGCAGCTGCCCGGGGTGACCTGGCCCTATCTGGAGGCGGGGGAGCGGCGGGCCTTCCGGGACGCCGTGACGCTGTGCGCCCTCGCGGTGACGGTGGGCCTGCACTCCTGGCGGCGGGCCGGCCGGGAGACGGCTC
>Ga0164243_10015988_pt1 | contig 10329 bp, 6 predicted proteins | sample OricompcompostOP_FD_108781 | JGI IMG/M metagenome (GOLD analysis project Ga0164243, IMG submission 108781) | Organic Plus compost microbial communities from Emeryville, California, USA - Original compost - Organic plus compost (OP) | ecosystem: Engineered > Solid waste > Mixed feedstock >... | reverse complement strand
GCTGGTCGCGGCAGGAAAGTGGAACAAGCAGGCACCGGGGCCGAATCTGCCGGAGGAAGTCATCCGGGCGACGACGGACCGGTACCGGGACGTGTACCGACGATTGACCGGCCGATCCATCGAGGAAACAGCGTGAGACTTCAGCGCGGCGTGATCATCCTCCCCAGCGCACTGACGCTGGCGAACCTTTTCTTCGGAATCTGGGCGATCATCGCCGCATCGCGCGGCCAGTTCACCACGGCGGCCTGGCTCATCGTCTGGGCCGCGCTGTTCGACACCTTCGACGGCCGCGTCGCGCGCTACACGCAGACCGGCAGCCGGTTCGGCGAGGAACTGGACTCGCTGGTCGATGCGATCAGCTTCGGCGTCGCGCCGGCGATGATCATCTACTTCCTGTTCCTGGCAGATGGGCAGTGGAGCTTCACGGCCGCCTTCTTTTACGTCGTCGCGGCGGTCATCCGACTCGCGCGCTTCAATGTCGAACAGGCGGGGCACGCGAAGGTCGTCTTTCACGGCCTGCCCTCTCCGGCCTCCGGAATCACGCTGGCCACCTTCTACCCGTTCAGCCAGACGGACTTCTTCCAGCACTACCTCGCGGGCTGGCCATGGCCGTCGATCATGAGCGGCATGATGATCGTGATCGGGTTCCTCATGATGAGCCACGTGCCGTATCCGGTCATGCCCAAATTCGGGTTCCGGACACGCCAGGGTTGGATCAACTTTTTCTTCATCCTCACCGTCACCATCCTTGCGATCACGGTGCCCGCCCATTTCTTCTTCCCCGCCAGCATACTGTACGTCGGCTACGGGGTGGTGAAAGCCATGCTGCTCGGCTTCTTCGAGCGGCTCCCGGACCGGGATCCGCTGCTGGACTCGGAAGGCGGCGACGAAGCTGGTGCCGAATTGCGGGACATCGACTACGGCGAGATCACGCCGCACAGAAAATTCCGGATTCCGGGGTATCAGAGGCGCAGGCGGAGGCGGCGACGGGGGGACCGGGGGACCGGTGAGTAACGATTCCGGCCGGAATCCGGCGTTCGGACGCCCGGAACAGGGATCAGGAACAGATATACGGGTGAATTCGCCTGAAAGGAGCACGGGCTCTTACCAGACAGAAACGCACCGATACGTGTTCCTGACTCCTGTTCCGGACGGAGACAGGAAATTCGCAACGACTACGCGTGAAGCACGATAAACAGGGGACAGGATTCGTGACGCTCTTTTCGGTCGAGGTCAGGGTTACACCGCGGGCGGGCATTCTCGACCCGCAGGGCAAGGCGATCAACAGTGCACTGCACTCACTGGAGTTCGCGGAGGTCGATGACGTGCGTGTCGGCCGGCTCGTGCGCATGCGGGTACGCGCGGGCAGCGAAGAGGAAGCGCGCCGGAAAGTCGATGAAATGTGCCGGAAGCTGCTCGCGAACCCGGTCACGGAAGACTATGAGATCGCGGTCGGAGGTCGTTGAATGCGCGCAGCCATCGTCACGTTCCCGGGCTCCAATTGCGACTACGACTGCTACAAGGCGCTGACGGATGTCATCGGCGCTGAAGCGTACTTCGTCTGGCACCGCGAACACGATCTGAAGAATCCCGACCTCGTGATCCTGCCGGGCGGCTTCAGCTACGGCGATTACCTGCGCGCGGGCGCGATCGCGCGGTTCAGCCCGATCATGACGGAAACGATCGAGTTTGCGCGTGCCGGCGGCCTGGTCATGGGCATCTGCAACGGGTTCCAGGTCCTCTGCGAATCGCATCTGCTGCCCGGCGCACTCGTGAAGAATGAATCGCTGAAGTTCGTCGGACGCTCGGTTTACTGCCGCGTCGAGAACACGGAGACGCCGTTCACGAGCGAGTACCGCGAAGGGCAGGTCGTGAAGTACCACGTCGCGCACGGCATGGGCAACTACGTCGCGGATCCCGAAACACTCGACATGCTCGAAGCCGATCGGCGCGTCGTGTTCCGCTACTGCGATGCGAACGGCAACGTCACGCCGGAAGCGAACCCGAACGGCGCGGCGCGGAACATCGCCGGCATCATCAACGAAGCCGGCAACGTGCTGGGCCTCATGCCGCACCCCGAGCGCTCGATGGAGGCGCTGCTCGGCTCGACGGACGGCGTACCGCTGTTTGACTCGATCCGCCGTTGTATCGACGAACGCGCCGGTGTCGGCGCGGGGGCGGCGTAATGGCGACGAGAGAAGCGGTCGCGCCCCGGCCGGGCGATCCGGCCATCACGCCGGAGCTGGTCGCCGAACACGGTCTCAGTCCGGAAGAGTACGAGAAGATCGTCGAGATCGTCGGCCGCGAGCCGACCTACACCGAACTCGGCGTGTTCAGCGCGCTCTGGTCGGAGCACTGCGGCTACAAGAACTCGAAGCCGCTGCTCCGCCGGCTGCCGACCGAAGCGCCGTGGGTGCTGCAGGGCCCCGGCGAAAACGCGGGCGTCATCGAACTCGGTGACGGCTACGCCGTCGCGTTCAAGATCGAATCGCACAACCATCCTTCCGCGGTCGAGCCGTATCAGGGCGCGGCGACGGGCGTCGGCGGCATCCTGCGCGATGTCTTCACGATGGGCGCACGCCCGATCGCGGTGCTCGATTCGCTGCGCTTCGGCTCGCTCTCGAGCCCACGCGTGCGCTACCTGTTCTCCGGTGTCGTGAAAGGCATCGGCGATTACGGCAACTGCGTCGGCATCCCGAACATCGGCGGCGAGGTCTACTTCGACGAGGCGTACGAGGGGAATCCGCTGGTCAACGCGATGGCCATCGGCCTGATGCGCACGGAAGAACTCATCCGCGGCGAGGCGTCCGGCCCGGGCAACCCGATTCTCGCCGTGGGTGCAAGGACCGGGCGTGACGGCATTCACGGCGCGACCTTCGCCAGCGAAGAACTGACGGAGGAAAGCGACGCGAAGCGGCCGCAGGTGCAGGTCGGCGACCCGTTCACGGAAAAGCTGCTCCTCGAAGCCTCGCTGGAACTGATCCGCAGCGGCCATATCGTCGGCATCCAGGACATGGGCGCGGCCGGCCTCGCCTCATCATCGAGTGAAATGGCCGCGCGCTCGGGCACCGGCGTCGACATCGACACGTCACTCGTGCCGGTGCGCGAAGCGAACATGACGCCGTACGAGATCCTGCTGTCGGAATCGCAGGAGCGCATGCTCGTCGTGGCGAAGGCCGGGCACGAACAGGAAGTCGTCCGCATCCTCGAGAAGTGGGAACTCGAAGCCGCGGTCATCGGACACGTCACCGATGATGGCATGTACCGCGTCCGCGAAAACGGCGTGGTCGTGTGCGAAATCCCCGGCGAACAGCTGGTGAAGTGCCCGACGTACGTGCGCGAAGCGCGCGAATCCGAGGCGGTGAAGAAGCTGCGCGCGTGGAAGCCCGGCGAAGCCGAATACGCGCGCGCGGACCAGGATCCGGCCGGCGTGCTGAAGCGGCTGCTCGGTTCGCCCAACATCGCTTCCCGGCACTGGATTTACGACCAGTACGACACGACCGTCCGCACCAACACGGTCGTCGCGCCGGGCGGCGATGCCGGCGTGCTGCGCGTCCGGAACACGAAACGCGGCATCGCGGCGACGGTCGACTGCAACGGCCGTTACGTGTACCTGAACCCGAAGCGCGGCGCGATGATCGCCGTGGCGGAAGCCGCCCGCAACATCGTGTGCGTCGGCGCAAGACCGCGCGCGATCACGAACAACCTGAACTTCGGAAATCCGCTCAAGCCGGAAGTGTATTACCAGATGCGCGAGGCGGTGAGCGGCATGGCCGAAGCGTGCACGGCGTTCGAAACGCCGGTCACCGGCGGCAACGTCTCGCTCTACAACGAGAACCCGTCCGGCGCGATTTATCCGACACCGACGATCGGCATGGTCGGCGTGCTCGACGATGTCGAAAGACACGTCACCTCGTACTTCAAGAACGAAGGCGACGTCATCCTGCTGCTCGGCGAGAGCCGTGACGAACTGGGCGGCTCGGAATATCTGAAGGTCGAGTTCGACACGGTAGCCGGAGATGCCCCGCAGATCGACCTGGCGGCGGAAAAGCGCCTCCAGGACGCCGTTGTCGAGATGGCGAACGCAAGCGTTCTCGCGAGTGCGCACGATGTCTCGGACGGCGGCCTCGCCGTCGCCCTCGTGGAAGCCGCGATCTGCCATCCGCACGGCCCGCGCGGCGCCGATTTGGACCTGAGTGACGACCTGCCCACGGCTTCGCTGCTGTTCGGTGAGAGCCAGGGCCGGATCGTCGTGTCGAGCGCACCAGGCAATGCCGAAAAGGTCGAAGACATCGCACGCCGCCACGGTGTTCCGGTGCGGCGCATCGGCACGGTCGGCGCGGCCGGCGGCCGCTTCCGTCTGGCGACGCCAAACCGGCAGATCGACGCGGATACCGCCGATCTTGCGGATATCTATCAGAACACGATTCCGCGGATCATGAGCGCCGGCGCCATCGAGCAGGGCTGAGCAGCAAACCAATCACACGGGATCGCAGTCACGAATGTGCGGGATAGTCGGAGTATCGGGGGTTGAACGGGCGGCCGAGCAGGCATTCCTCGGGCTGTACGCGCTGCAGCATCGCGGACAGGAAGCAGCGGGCATTGCGGCCATCCGCGATGGCGAGATGCGCGTGCACAAGGCGCATGGCCTGATCATCGAAGGGTTTCACGACCAGGAACTGCGCTCGCTCGATGGAACGGTCGCGCTGGGGCACACCCGCTACTCCACCGCCGGTGGCGCGGGACTGCACAATGCACAGCCCATTCACGTCCGCTACCACCAGGGCGACCTCGCCCTCGTGCACAACGGCAACCTCACCAACGCAAAGGTCCTGCGCGACCGGCTGGTCAGCGAAGGCGCGCTGTTCCAGAGCACCGTCGATTCCGAGGTCATCGTTCACCTCATCGCGCGGTCGCGAAAGCCAACCGTCGATGAACAGATCCAGGATGCGCTCGGCCAGCTCATCGGCGCATTTTCCGTGATCATCACGGTCGGAACGACCATGTACGCGGCCCGCGATCCATGGGGCATCCGCCCCCTCGTGCTCGGCCGCAAGAGCGAAGGCGGCTGGGTCCTCGCGAGCGAAACCTGCGCGCTCGACCTCATCGGCGCCGAAATGGAGTGCCCGCTCAACCCCGGCGAACTGCTGAAAATCGAAGACGGCATGGTGACGTATCTTCCCGGCCTCAAGCCGGCGGACCGACCTGCGCCATGCATCTTCGAGCTCATCTACTTCGCACGCCCCGACTCACGCGTCTGGGGCGCGTCCGTCGATCGCGCACGTCGCGAATTCGGACGACAGCTCGCACGCGAACACCCCGTCGACGCGGACTGCGTCTTCAGCGTGCCCGACTCATCGAACTCCGCCGCCCTCGGCTTCTCCGAGGAAAGCGGCATCCCCTTCGAGCTCGGACTCATCCGCAACCACTACGTCGGCCGTACGTTCATTCACCCGACGCAGACCGGCCGCGACTTCCGCGTCCGCATCAAGTACAACACCGTGCGCGAAGTCATCGACGGCAAGCGTGTCGTCGTCGTCGACGATTCGCTCGTTCGCGGCACCACCAGCCGCGGCCTGATTTCCCTCATCCGCGAAGCCGGCGCGAAGGAAGTTCACTTCCGCGTCTCCAGCCCGCCGGTCATCTCGCCGTGCTTCTACGGCATCGACATGCCGACACGCGATGAACTGATCGGAGCCCAGATGAGCGTCGATCAGATCCGCGAGCACCTGAACGTCGATTCGCTCGGCTATCTCTCTCTCGAGGGAATGAACAACGCGGTCAGGCAGTACGGCCCGTTCTGTGACGCGTGCTTTAGCGGCAACTACGCCGCGCCCCTGGTGGACCTGACCTATCGCAGCAAGTGCGGCTGATATGCACGCGAGTCCGCGAAAACGCCGAGCGGCTGATGCCGTGAGGCGAATCCGCGGTCTCGCGTGAATCAACGCTTTCCGCTAATCGCCGCGACCCTCGACATCCCGGCGCCATTGGCCGACTATCCCTCCGCAACACGCGCCGTCGCACCATCGCCACAAGCAACCGCACGCCTCCAGTCCATCCGAACACTGATACCTTCGTCGTCGCATCAAAACCGCGCGCGCGGCAGGTGCAGGCTGGCCCGGAACTTGTCCGGCGAGGCGAACCATCCGGCGGCATGCCGGATCGTATACAATATCCAAAAGGCAACGGACTCCAATGGCCAACCTGTACGTCTATTCCTTCGGCGGCGGACGGGCCGACGGCAGCAAGGAAGATCGCGCGCTGCTCGGCGGCAAGGGTGCGAACCTCGCCGAAATGACACGCATCGGGATACCGGTACCGCCGGGATTCACGATCACGACGGACGTGTGTCGGATGTACCTGAAGACGGGACGTTACCCGGACGCATTGCGTGAGCAGGTTGCATCAGGGTTGAGACGACTGGAAGCGCTGACCGGGAAGGAGTTCGGCGGCCGCGAGGATCCGCTGCTGGTCTCGGTCCGGAGCGGCGCCGCGGCGTCGATGCCCGGGATGATGGAAACGATCCTCAATCTCGGGCTGAACGAGACGACGGTCGAGGCGCTTGCCCGTGCATCCGCGAATCCGCGGTTTGCGTACGATTCGTACCGCCGCTTCGTGAGCATGTACGGTTCGGTGGTACTGGGCGTACCGCACGCCGCGTTCGAGGAACTGCTGGAAGCGCGCAAACGTGAACGCGGGGTCGATGAGGATACCGATCTGGATGCGGACGACCTGCGGCGGCTCGTGGCTGCGTACAAAACGGTGGTGCTCGAACGGACAGGTGCTCCCTTCCCCGACGATGCGGAAGCGCAGTTGTGGGGCGCCATCACCGCGGTATTCGAATCGTGGAACATCGATCGTGCGATTGCCTATCGGAAGCTGAACAACATCCCGGATTCGCTCGGCACGGCGGTGAACGTCGTAGCGATGGTCTACGGCAACCTGGGCGATGATTCGGGAACGGGTGTGGTCTTCACGCGTGATCCGTCGACGGGTGAACGCCGGCTGTTCGGCGAGTTCCTGGTCAACGCGCAGGGTGAGGATGTGGTTGCGGGGATCCGCACGCCGATGTCGATCGAACAGATGGCGCATCGGCTGCCGCAGGCGTACGAGGAACTGGTGCGCGTTCAGGATGTGCTGGAACGGCACTACCGGGACATGCAGGATGTCGAGTTCACAGTCGAACGTGGACGGCTGTACCTGCTGCAGACGCGGGCGGCGAAGCGCACGGCGGCGGCTGCGGTCCGCGTCGCGGTCGAGATGGTAAGGGAGGGCCTGATCACCCGCGAGGAGGCGGTGGTGCGGGTCGATCCGGCGCAGCTCGATCAGTTGCTGCACCCGTGCCTGGATCCGAACGCAGACGCGCCGGTGCTGGTGACGGGGTTGCCGGCCAGCCCAGGCGCGGCGTGCGGTCGTGTCGTGTTCGATTCCGGAAGTGCGGTGCAGCGCGCCGCGGAAGGCGAGGACGTGATCCTGGTCCGGCCTGAAACGTCGCCTGACGATTTCCACGGCATGGTGGCGGCGCGCGCGATCGTCACGTCGCGCGGCGGCATGACGTCCCATGCGGCAGTCGTTGCACGCGGGATGGGCAAGTGCTGTGTGGTGGGCGCGCACGAGCTTCGCATCGATGTTGCCGCGGGCTGCTTTTACGCGGGCGGCCGGCTGGTGCGCGAGGGCGACTGGATCACCGTGGATGGCGCCAGCGGCCGCGTGCTTCTCGGCCAGGTCGCAACGGTCCAGCCGGAGCTGTCGGCGCACTTCCACGAGTTGATGGCCTGGGCCGACACGATTCGCCGCATGAAGGTGCGGGCAAACGCGGATACTCCGGCGGATGCGCGCGCCGCACGTGCGTTCGGCGCGGAAGGCATCGGACTATGCCGTACCGAGCACATGTTCTTCGACGGCGCCCGCATCACGGCGATGCGCGAGATGACCCTCGCCGAATCGGAGGCCGCCCGGCGGACTGCGCTCGCGAAGCTGCTGCCGATGCAGCGAGACGACTTCGCCGGGATCTTCCGCGCGATGGACGGCCTGCCAGTGACGATCCGGCTGCTCGATCCGCCGCTGCATGAATTCCTGCCGCGCACGGCCGACGAGATCGAACACTTCTGTGAAGTGACCGGCCTCGACGAAGCCGATGTCCGACGGCTCATCGACAGGCATCACGAGGCCAACCCGATGCTCGGGCATCGCGGCGTGCGCCTCGGGCTGTCCTTCCCTGAGATCACCGAAATGCAGGCACGCGCGATCTTCGAGGCCGCCGCCCTGGTGCAGCGCGAAGGCGTCGACGTGCGGCCGGAAGTCATGATCCCGCTGGTCGCGGACATCGAAGAACTGCAGCGGCAGAAACGGCTGATCGCACGTATCGCCGATGAGGTCATGGCCGCGAACGCGTGCACCATCCCGTACCTGGTCGGAACCATGATCGAACTGCCGCGCGCGGCCCTGCTGGCCGGCGAAATCGCCGATGCCGCCGAGTTCTTCTCCTTCGGCACGAACGACCTCACGCAGACCACGTTCGGCCTCTCACGCGACGACGCCGGGCGTTTCCTGCCGCAGTACATCGAAAGCGGCATCCTCCGCGATGATCCGTTCCAGGTCATCGATCGCGATGGCGTCGGCCAGCTCGTGCAGATGGCCACCTGGGAGGGTCGTAAACGCCGACGCGAGCTGAAGGTCGGCATCTGCGGCGAACACGGCGGAGACCCACGGTCCATCGAATTCTTCGAGGAAACCGGCCTCGACTACGTGTCGTGCTCGCCGTTCCGCGTGCCGATCGCGAGGCTCGCCGCCGCGCACGCCGCGCTGAAGCACGGCCGGCCCGTCCAACGCCGGGAGGTGCAGACGGTCTATCTGAAGACGGTGGTGCGTTAGGCGGAATTGGGAGCGTTTGCGGCCCGCTTCTGGATTGTTGCTGGCAGCCGGTGGTCTCGGCAGAATAATGCGACAGCATGAGCTACCCGCCGGCAGCAGACGCTCCCAAGCCCGCTGCCGACGCAACCCACACGCCGGCAACAGGTTACGCCGCTTCCGCCGGCGCTTGCAGCGCCCGGGGTGCGCTGCCTACATTCTTTCCATGAGACCCCGTTTTGCCGATCCGCTATCGAGAGCGGCCCTGCCGCTCCGTCGAATGCTGGCCGCGACATCCGTGCTGTTCGCGGCCAGTTGTGCATCCGCGCCGGAAGCCACGCAGCCGGCGGGTGAACCGCAGCCTGCCATCGAACGCGTCGTTTCGCCGGTGCGTCCGGAAACGCTGGTGCAGCCGACGCGGGCGCGGCTCGTGCTGCTCGGCACGACGGACGTGCACAACCGGCTGTATCCGCACGACTACTACACCGGCGAGGAGATCGGCTACGGCCTGGCGCGGCTGAAGCCGATCATCGACAGCGTACGCGCGGCCAATCCGGACCGCGTGTACCTGTTCGATTCCGGCGACCTGCTGCAGGGCAATCCGCTCGGCGTCGTTTACGCGCGGGAGTACCGGGATCAGCCGAATCCGGTGATCCGCGCGATGAACATCCTCGAGTACGATGTTTCGACGATCGGCAATCACGAATACAACTACGGCCTTGACCACCTGCACAAGGCGCTGGGCGAGGCACGGTTTCCGTTCGTGTCGGGCAACATCTTCCGGCACGGCACGACCGAACACGCATACCGGCCGTACGTGCTGCTGCCGCACGTTGTCGCGGCCGGCGACACCATCCTCATCGGCGTGACCGGGAACACGCCGCCCGGCGTGCATTTGTGGGATCGCCAGCACGTCGAAGGCAGACTGGAGTTCCGCGACGTTGTTGCATCGCTGAAGCCGCTGGTCGCCGAAATGAAGGCGCGCGGCGCGGATGTGGTGGTCGTGCTTTCGCATGGCGGCTTCGAAGGCACGAGTTACGACACGGTCACGACGGGGCTGCCGCCCGAGAACGCGGGGCTGCGGCTCGCGCGTGAAGTTCCGGACGTCGACGTGGTGTTCCTGGGGCACACGCACCGCGAACTGGCCGACAGCACGATCAACGGCGTGCTGTTCACGCAGGCACGCAACTGGGCGCAGAGCCTTGCGCGCGTGGAACTGGAGCTCGAGCGCCGCGCCGCGAACGACTGGCGTGTTGCCTCGAAGCACGGCGCGATCCTGCGGCCGCTCGCGACGCGTGCGGATAGCGCGTTCCTCGATTCGCTGCGCTGGGAGCACGAGCGCACGGTCGAATGGGTGAACTCGGTCGCCGGCCGCTCGGTCGCCGCGTACGACGCGAGCCGGTCGCGTACGGAGGATACGCCGATCATCGACTTCGTCAACGAAGTCATGCGCCGGCGCGCGAACGCGGACCTGTCCGC
>Ga0164243_10015987_pt1 | contig 10329 bp, 8 predicted proteins | sample OricompcompostOP_FD_108781 | JGI IMG/M metagenome (GOLD analysis project Ga0164243, IMG submission 108781) | Organic Plus compost microbial communities from Emeryville, California, USA - Original compost - Organic plus compost (OP) | ecosystem: Engineered > Solid waste > Mixed feedstock >... | reverse complement strand
GCCAAACAGCACGCATCCCTGCGGGGCTCGGCAGTGGCCATCCCTGGCCACTGACGATCCCGGAAGGGATGGGGACCGTGCGCCTGCAAGTTCTGCACGGGATTCATTCAGAAACAAGTCTGAGGGGAACGCGGGAAAAATCGCGTTTTGTTCCGACTCGATGACGTTGCAAGGTTCGGATGTGATTGTCGATTACGACATGGAGGGAGCCACTGAAATTGAAGGAGACGTGACCCTTCCCTCTCCGGGACCGAAAGCGGCCGGGATGGCCGCTTTCGAGCCCCGCAGGGATGCGTGCTGTTCGGCGTGTCCCGAGAGGGAAAGGTCACGGCTCCCCGCACGGAGCCGGTCAGCCGTATCTTCAGCGTCATGCCTGAGGTCCCACATTTTGTTCTGGCCTGCCCCTGCGAAATCCGCTTGCGATTAAGTTTTTCGGCACGTAATCAATGGGTAGCGGGAGCGTGCCCCAAGCGATTTCGATCACGTAAAACCGCAACGAAACCACCAGGCGCCGTTCTACGAAAAGTGCATCTCACCACCAATCCTGTTGCACGCGACTCCGTGCTGCGTAAAGATGGTTGCCGACTACAACAGCCGATAACAGCAATAACAGGGGCGCATCATGACATTCGAAGCATCGAAAATACCGAGCACCTATCGCAAGCTGGTGGTGGTGGAACCCTCCACGGATTTCGCCCGCGCCACCCGTATCGTCGAGGCGCCGCTGCCCATACCCGGCGCCGGCGAAATTTTAATGCGCAATCGCTTCGCCGGCGTCAATGCCTCCGATCCGATTTTCGCCGCCGGCGGTTACGGCAACACCGTCACGCCCTTCGATATCGGCATCGAATCGGCGGGCGAGGTGGCGGCGGTGGGCGAGGGCGTCAACCAGCTGCGGGTGGGGGACGCGGTGATGCACTTCGGTTTCGGCGGCGCCTACGCCGAGTACCGCATCGTCAAGGCGCAGGAGGCGATCGCGCTGCCCGCCGCCAGCGCCGAGGCGATCAGCGTGCTGATCGCCGGGCTCACCGCGTCCATCGGTCTGGAAGTGGCGGAGCTGCGCGCCGGCGATGTGGTGCTGGTGACCGCGGCGGCGGGCGGCGTCGGCAGTTACGCGGTGCAGCTGGCCCGCCATGCCGGCGCGCGGGTGATCGGCACCTGCGGCTCGGAGGAAAAGGCGCAATGGCTGCGCCGGCTCGGTTGTGAGCGCGTGATCGATTACCGGCGCGAGGATCTGGCCGGCGTGCTCAATCGCGAATATCCGAACGGTGTCGATCTGGTCTTCGATAATGTCGGCCGCCACATGTTCGATGTGGCGGTGGCGCATCTGGCGGTATTCGGCCGTGTGCTCTGCGTCGGCGCGGTTTCCGAATATCAGGGCGGCATGCAGTGGGAATCGGTATCGCAGGTGCGCATTTATCAGCAGCTGCTGTTCAAGTCGGCGCTGGTGCGCGGTTTCTTTCTGTCGCATTACCCGCAGCGTTTCGCCGCGCATCTGGAGACATTGTTTGCATTGATCGCGCAGGGCGCCATCAGCGCGCCGGTCGATCGGCATGAATTCCAGGGATTGGAAACGGTGAGCGCGGCGGTGGCGCATCTGCACCGCGGCGGCAATCGCGGCAAGGTGGTGGTGCGGTTGTAGTGGCGCGAGGTGGCGGCGCGGCCGCTGTTGCGGGCGCGCCGACGCCATCAGTACGCGACGTACGGCCCGGTGCCGCCCGGCGTGCTTTTGCCCTCCAGCGCGGTGTATACGGTGCGCCCGAAAAAGAACGGCAGGCCCCAGGAAAAGCTGTTGGCCAGCGGGCCCTGCGCCGCCAGATTGGTGAAGGCGGTGAAGCTGGGGTTGCCCTGCAACAGCGACAGCGCGTTGGCGACGCTGAAATTGATCACGCCGGTGGCGCCGCTGGCGGTGGCGATGGTGGCGTTGAGATTCAGGGTCGAACTCGGGCAATAAAAGCCGTTGACGCGGGAATCGGTGCACAGCGGAATCGAACTGTCGTGGATGAACAGCGCGTTGGAGCCGCTGTCAAGGAAACTGCGCGTGTAGGACTGGCCGTTGTACAGCGTGCTGAAATTGCCATTGGCGTCCAGGTCGAACACCCGCGCGTTGCCCATGGCGTTGTTGCTCTGGGTGCCGATGCCGAAAATCAGCGAACCGCTGACCGTGGCGGCGCCGGCATCCGGCACCGCCGGCAGCATGATGACCACACCGTTGTTGTCGTTGGCAAACAGCGCCACCGGGTTTTGCACCTGGTTGAGCAGCGGCACCGTTGTCGGCTGGCAGGTCCCGCCCTGCGGGCAGACGAAATACAGCTTGGCGGGATTGGTGACGCAATAATTGCCGCAGTCCTGGTTGAATACGCCGACCCCGAGCACGCCGTTGGCGCCGAAGGTCTGGGCGGTATTGTGCAGCGGCCCGGTGCTGGAGCAATCGGCGGGCACGTTGGGGAAGGCCGCATCGCCGATCACCTGGATCGGAATGCCGCCGGCGGTTTTGCCGGCCAATGTCACGTCGGCGATCTTGACAGGCCCCCAGCTCGGGCCGTCCGCGAATTGCGCGCACTCGACAATGGGCGCGTTGTTGGTGTCGACCACCTGTTGCAGATTGATGCTGTCCGGCAGTGCCGAGGCGATGATGCGCAGGCCGAACGAGCCGGTATCGACGATGATGTTGTTGATGGTCTGGCACTGCGCGCTGTTGCCCTGCGCGCACACGGTGACGCTGGCGAAGGGCAGGTTGGTGCTGTTGCCGAGGCCGGCGTTGACGGTGATGGGCAGCACGTTGTTGTCGGGTGTGGTCGCGGGCGGCGGATCCTGCGGCGGCGGATTATCGGGGGCCTTGGTCACCGGCGTATCGCCGCCACCGCCGCCACCGCCGCCGCCACAGGCCGCCAGACCGAGGATGAGAAACAGTAGTACCGGAATTCGCCGCATGATTTCGCTTCCTTTTGTCGAGATCATTGCTGGGTGCGACGCCCGTTGGCAGACGCGCCGCGCTGGTTGCTGGTGGGCTACTGAAGCCCCGCGGGCGCCACGCCTTCGGGCAGCTGTTCGGGCAGATACGCCCGGCCCGCGAACGAGCGCATATGGCCGCCGGATTGCACCACCAGATCGGGCAGCGCGATCGACAGCGCGCCGCGGCCCGCGCGCGCCTGCGCGGCCTCGGTATAACGGCTGAAATAGCTGCCGAGCAGCTGCTGGAGATCGGGCATTTCCGGCCCTTCCCAGGCCACCGCGAACACGGTGCCGGCGCTGGAAACGTATTCGCGCACGGTCACGCCGGAGTCGGTCTGCAACTGGTGCAGCGTGTAGTGGCTGGCATCGGTGGTCGAGCGGGTGGCCTTGAGCCGGGCCTGATCGGCTTCGATCGAATCGGCTGCGCCGCCCAATTCCGCGCGCGCGGGGCCGGCCAGGATCAGAAAAGCGATGGAGAGCATGCGAAGGGGTGTCAGCCTCATTGGTATCACCGTTGTCCGCAGTGCGGCCTGGAGTTGACAGCGGATCGCGCTGTCGCGAGCAGGGCTATTTGTATCGACGCGCACAGTGGCCGAACTGTGCGATTGCATACTCAACTCATGAATGGGCGGCGCGGTTTTGGTTTTTGATAATCGTGTCCGCAATGAAGGTGGTACGGGCGCATTTCGGAATCGCTGAGTAAGTGGACCGCACGTATTCAAAAACAGAGCGCAGGAGCTGGGGATTTCATGGCGGCAGCGACACAATCCTGTGCCTGTGACGCTGCAAGATTCGAATGGGATTCGTTGGCGCGAGGGAGGGCTGCGCAAAGGTGAAGCGACGTTCAGTTGGTAAAATCAGCTTCAAAAAAATGGAGGGAACCACGACATTTGCAGGAGTCGTGACCATGCCCTCTCCGGGACCGTAAGCGGCCAGGGATGGCCGCTTTCGAGCCTTGCAGGGATGCATGCTGTTTGGCGTGTCCCGGAGAGGGCATGGTCGCGGCTCCGCGCACGAACCGTGCGAATGTTTCCGCGCAGCCCAATGACCCGGCGTTGCTTCGCCACTCTAGTGACGACGGCACTCCGAGCCGCTGACTGCGCCACGAAACCGAATGCAAGCGCTGCGATCCGGCACTGCAAATCAAGCGATTTCAAACAACCCGGCCGCGCCGGCGCCGCCGCCGATGCACATCGTCACCACCGCGTAGCGCACGCCGCGGCGGCGGCCTTCGATCAGCGCGTGGCCGGTGCAGCGCGCGCCGGTCATGCCGAACGGATGGCCGATGGCGATGGCGCCGCCGTTGACGTTCATGCGCTCCCACGGAATGCCCAGGGTGTCGCGGCAATAAATCACCTGCGAGGCGAAGGCTTCGTTCAATTCCCACAGGCCGATATCGTCGATGCCGAGGCCGAAACGGCGCAGCAATTTCGGCACCGCGAACACCGGGCCGATGCCCATTTCCTCCGGTTCGCAACCGGCGACGGCCAGGCCGCGGAAATAACCGAGCACGGGCAGGCCGCGGCGGCGCGCGAGTTCTCCCTCCACCACCACGCAGGCGCTGGCGCCGTCGGAAAGCTGGCTGGCGTTGCCGGCGGTGATGAACTGGTCCGGCCCGGCCACCGGCGCCAGCTTCGCCAATCCCTCCAGGGTGGTGTCCGGGCGATTGCCCTCGTCGCGCGTCAGCCGCGTCGTTTCGCGGCCGCTCGGGTTGCCGGCCTTGTCGAACAGCACCTTGCTGGTTTCGAGCGGCACGATTTCCAGATCGAAACGGCCCTCGCGCTGCGCGCTCGCCGTGCGGCGCTGGCTTTCCAGCGCGTATTCATCCTGCGCCGCGCGGCTGATGCCGTAGCGCCGGGCGACCAGATCGGCGGTCTGGATCATCGGCCAGTACAGTTCCGGTTTGTGTTGCACGATCCAGTCGTCCTGGGCGCGATAGGTGTTTTTGTGTTCGCGCAGCAGCGATACCGACTCGACGCCGGCGGCCACGGCGATATCGATATCGCCGGTCTGGACCCGGTTCGCCGCCAGCGCGATGGCCTGCAGGCCGGACGAGCAGTTGCGGGTGAGGGTGACGCCGGGCACGCTCACCGGCAGGCCGGCGCGCACCGCGCACAGGCGCGCGCAGTTGGCGCCCTGGGTGCCTTCGGGATGGCCGGCGCCGAGCACCACATCCTCCAGCTCGGCCGCGTCGATGCCGGCGCGGCGCACCGCCGCTTCGATCACATGGCCGCCGAGGGTCACGGCGCCGGTGTCGTTGTAGGCGCCGCGAAAGGCGCGGGCGATGGGCGTGCGGGCGGTGGCGACGATGGCGGCTTCGCGCATGGGGAGGGTCCTCGGCAGATCGGCGGATTTTTATTGGTTTTCAGTATGGCGAAGAAATATTATCATCCGTGAAAAAATTTAGCGCCAGCAAAAATGCAGCGTCCTGCGCCGGAATGACGGAATCGTCGGCGGAACGATGCGCGGCGGCGTCGCCGTCGATGACGTCAGCGATGAAGCCGGCGCTTTTGCATTCAATAAAAAACGGCGCATGAACGTCATGCGCACACAACCATTGTGTTTTGCAACCATCTATCGGCGCCGGCCCTGCCCGGATGTCGAAGGTATTTGCGCATACCTGTCGGGAGAGAGCTGATGACCGCGGTTCACTATCGCATCGATGGCGAGATCGCCATCCTCACCGTAGACAATCCGCCCGTGAACGCGCTGGGCCACGCCGTGCGGCTGGGGCTCGAGGCGGGTTTGCGGCGCGCCCTGGCCGACGACGCGGTGCGCGCGCTGATCATCATCGGCGCCGGCGCGACCTTTTTCGCCGGCGCCGATATTCGCGAATTCGACAAACGCTTCGATCCGCCCCGGGTGCGCGATATCCAGGCGGCGCTGGAGGATTGCGCGAAACCGGTGATCGCGGCGATCCACGGCACCGCCTTCGGCGGCGGTCTGGAGGTGGCGCTGACCTGTCATTACCGGGTGGCGGTGGCCTCGGCCCAGGTCGGCCTGCCCGAGGTCAAACTCGGCCTGTTGCCCGGCGCCGGCGGCACCCAGCGTCTGCCGCGGCTGATCGGCGTCGAAGCGGCCTTCGACATGATGTTGTCCGGCGCGCCGGTGGCGGCGCCGCGGGCGGCGGAACTCGGCATCCTCGACGCCATCGTCGAGGGCGAATTGCTGCCGGGCGCGCTGGCCTTTGCCCGCCGCGTGCTGGCGGAGGGCCGGCCGCTGCGGGTGGTCGGCCGCGACCAGAGCAAGGTCGACGGCGTGGCGCCGGCGCTGTTCGATGAGCTGCGGGCGAAGGCGGCGAAAAAGGCGCGCGGCCTGCTGGCGCCGGAAAAAATCGTCGACTGCGTGGCGGCGGCCTGCCGTCTGCCGCTGGCGGAGGGCCTGCGCTTCGAGGACGACTGTTTCCAGGCCTGCTACAACGATCCGCAGCACGACGCGCTGCAACATCTGTTCTTCGCCGAGCGCCAGGCCCGGCGCGTGCCGGGCGCGGACGTCAAGGGCCTGCCGATCCGGCGCGCGGCGGTGATCGGCGCCGGCAACATGGGCGGCGGCATCGCCATGTGTTTCGCCAACGCCGGTATCCCGGTGGTCCTGCTCGACGCCTCGCCCGAGGCGCTGCAACGCGGGCTTTCGCTGATCGAAAAAAATTACGCGACGTCGGTGGCGCGCGGCAGCCTGAGCGCGCCGGCGCGCGATCGCGCGTTGAGCCTGATCCGCACGGCGCAGGATTACGCCGCGCTGGCCGATGTCGATATCGCGGTGGAGGCGGTGTTCGAGGACATGGCGCTCAAGCAGGCGATTTTCCGCCAGCTCGATGCACACGCGCCGCAGCACGCGATTCTGGCCAGCAATACCTCGTCGCTGGATATCGATGCCATCGCCGCCGCCACGTCGCGGCCGGAGCAGGTGATCGGCACGCATTTCTTCAGCCCGGCGAACGTGATGAAACTGCTGGAAAACGTGCGCGGCAGCCGCAGTTCGGCGCAGACCATCGCCACCGTGATGGCGCTGGGCAAGACCCTGGGCAAGGTGCCGGTGCTGGCCGGCAACTGCGATGGTTTCATCGGCAACCGCATGTTGCAGTTCTACACCAGCGAATCGGAATTCCTGCTGGAGGACGGCGCCACGCCCGAGCAGGTCGATCGGGTGATGGAACGCTTCGGCATGCCGATGGGGCCGTTCGCGATGCGCGATCTGTCCGGCAACGATGTCGGCCTCAAGGTGCGCAAGCTGCGCGAGGCGATGTACGGCGCCGATGAGCGTTTTCCGAAAATTCTCGAACGCATGGTGGACAACGGCTGGCTCGGCCAGAAATCCGGCTGCGGTTTTTATCGCTACGAGGGCCGCGTGCGCACGCCGAACCTGGAGGCGTTGCGGATGATCGAACAGCTCTCCACCGAGCTCGGCATCGCGCGGCGCGCGCTCGCTGACGAGGAAATCCTGGCGCGCCTGCTGCACCCCTTGGTCAACGAAGGGGCGCGGGTTCTGGAGGAGGGCATCGCCGCCCGCGCCGGCGATATCGATATCGTGTTCGTCAATGGCTACGGCTTTCCCGCGTTTCGCGGCGGGCCGATGTATTGGGCGCAGCGCCTCGGCCTGGACAAGGTGCTGGCCACGGCCGAGGCGCTGGGCGAAAAACACGGCGCGCGCTGGCGCCCGGCGGCCTTGCTGCGGCGCCTGGTCGACGAAGGCCGCGGTTGGGACGATGGCCGGTGAATACACGTGTTGCGCGCATCGGCGAAACGCCGGCGGTGAAACGCCATGCGGGTCAGTGACGCGGTGCGCGCGCGCCGCTCGGTGCGCGCGTTCAAACCCGATCCGGTGCCGGCGCCGTTGTTGCGCGAACTGCTGGCGGCGGCGACCCGCGCGCCCTCCGGCGGCAACCTGCAACCCTGGCGCGTGTATGCGCTCGGCGGCGCCGAACTGGCCGCGTTCAAGGCGTTGATGGCGCAGCGCCTGGGCGCCGATGTCGAGCCGGAAACGCCGGCGCATCCGGTGTATCCCGCCGGCCTGTGGGAACCGTTCCGCCGCCGGCGTCGCGAAACCGGGGCGCTGCGTTACGCGGCGCTCGGTCTGCACGATCGCGACCGCGACGGCGAGCGGCAACTGTTGCGCCGCAACCTCGAATTTTTCGGCGCGCCGGTCGGCCTGTTTTTCTGCATCGACCGCCGCTTCGGTGCCGCCCAATGGCTCGACCTCGGCCTGTACATGCAGACACTGATGCTGCTGGCGGTGGAGCGCGGGCTGGACAGCTGCGCGCAGGCGGTGTGGGCGAACTGGCCGAACAGCATCGCCGATTTCCTGCGCCTGCCCGCAACCGAAACCGTGGTGGCCGGCATGGCGCTGGGATATCGCGATGAACATCATCCCCTCAACACCTTCCGAACCGGGCGCGAACCGTGGCCGCAAGGCATCGATTTGCGCGGTTTCGACTGACGCTTTTATCGGTGCGGAATTTTTTTCCGGCCGCTCTTTCGTCGATAGCGATCCATGGCACTTTTTTTTCGCGCGGGCAATGGTGTCGGCGCGACGCTTGTCGCACACTGCAGGATCGTTGTGTTCGAGGAGTGGCGATGGACAGAGGCACGGTGTACGCGGTGGCGGCGTATCTGACCTGGGGATTGTTCCCGATTTACTGGCGCTGGCTGCATTCGGTGCCGGCGTTGCAGGTGATCAGCCACCGCATGCTCTGGTCGTGTCTGTTGTTGGCCGCCGTGCTGGCGCTGACCGGGCGCTGGCGACAGTTTCGCGCTTCGGTGCTGTCGGCGCGGGTGATCGGATTTTATCTGGCGGCGGCGTTGCTGGTCGGTTGCAACTGGCTGATCTATGTGTGGGCGGTCAACGCCGGCCATGTGGTCGAAACCAGTCTCGGTTATTTCATCAATCCACTGCTCAGCGTGTTGCTGGGTGTGTGTTTTTTGGGCGAGCGGCTGCGGCCGCTGCAATGGCTGCCGTTGGCACTGGCGGCGGTGGGCGTGTTGTTGCTGGCGCTGTTCTACGGGCGCGTGCCGTGGATCGCGTTGAGCCTGGGCGGCAGTTTCGCGTTGTACGGTCTGGTGAAGAAAACCGCGCCGTTGAATTCGTTGTACGGGCTGACCTTGGAGACGGGGCTGCTGTTTCCGCTGGCGCTGGTTTATCTGCTGTACTGCCAGGTCGATGGGCAGGGCGCGTTGCTGCATCAGGGCGCGCGCATCGATGCGTTGCTGATCGGCGGCGGCCTGGTGACCACGGTGCCGCTGTTGCTGTTCGCGGCGGCGGCGCGGCGTATTCCGCTGTCGCTGATCGGCGTGCTGCAATACATCACGCCGACGCTGCAATTCCTGATCGGGGTGCTGCTGTTTCGCGAACCGTTTTCCGAGCGTCAGTTGCTGGGCTTCGGCCTGGTGTGGGCGGCGCTGATCATTTTCGCCGCCGAACAGCTGCTGGCGCGGCGCGTGCGCACTCTCAGTTGAAACGGGCGCGCGCCCGTATCAGCTTTTCAGCACCGCCATGGTGAGCCGGGAAATGCACACGGGTTTTTCCGCCTCGTCGTGGATGCGGATATCCCACACCTGGGTGCTGCGGCCCAGGTGAACCGGGCGCGCCACCGCGAACACCAGCCCGCTGCGCACCGCGCGCAGATGGTTGGCGTTGATCTCCAGTCCCACGCAGTGATGACCCGGCGCGGCGCACAATTTGGCGGCGATGCTGCCCACGGTTTCGGCCAGCGCCACCGAAGCACCGCCGTGCAGAATGCCCATCGGCTGATGCGTGCGCTGATCCACCGGCATCGACGCCTTGAGAAAATCGGCGCCGATTTCCACGATCTCGATGCCCAGTTGCCGGATCATCGTGCGTTCGCCCAGCTGGTTGACTTCGGCCAGCGATAGCTGTGTTGTCCAGATCGACACGTTGCCTTTCCCCCTGTTTGGTCGCGCCTCGCGCTGCTTCGCCATCGTGTCGATGGCGCGTCGGCCGGGGATGGTAGCGCGTCGCCGCGCGGTGCGGTAGCGGCGGGTGCGAAGCCGTTGTTGTCCACGGGCCGTGCGCGACGCCTGTGATTCATTTAAAAAAACCGAATACCAACCGGCCGCTGATTTTGCTTTTTTCCGTTTCTTCTTTTCGCGTTCGAGTCGGAGAGCCGATCGCAAAAAAAATGTTGGCCGTCCCTAAATCGCCGCCCGATTCCCCGGATAAAGAACTTGGCAGGAAAGCCTCCGAAGGCGCCCTGCGAACCGAATGAACGTACGAACCGGATACGAATAAGAGAGCGGGAGCGCGGGCGATGGTGGCGGTGGTCGGGGGATCGGAGCTGGGGCTGGGCACGGGTTCGGGCGCGGTGCTGGGCAGCGCGGGGCAGCTGGGCAGCGCGGGCCAGGGCGGGGCCGGCGAAGG
>Ga0164243_10015985_pt1 | contig 10330 bp, 10 predicted proteins | sample OricompcompostOP_FD_108781 | JGI IMG/M metagenome (GOLD analysis project Ga0164243, IMG submission 108781) | Organic Plus compost microbial communities from Emeryville, California, USA - Original compost - Organic plus compost (OP) | ecosystem: Engineered > Solid waste > Mixed feedstock >... | reverse complement strand
GGAATGGTTGCCGCCTCTTTTGCCGCCGCCGCATGCAAGGCAGCACAAGAGGAAAATCAGTCGCTGCTCGTTGAACTGGACAGACAGATGGATGCGCGCACGCCGTCCACGGCAACGCGTGCAGTCTCCAGGGCGCTTGGACGCCAATTGCTGCGCGTGTTGATGAATATCCGGCCGATTCCGCTGCACGATCAATTAAGACGGGATTTACATCAGCCGCTTGTGTACGGAGTCGCCGCAGCATCATTTGGGCTGACACCGCAGGACGCAGCCGGGGTTGTGCTCTATGAGTCTGTCGCAGGCCCGGCGGCCGCAGCGGTCAAGGTTCTGAGTATTGACCCGTTTGCAGTGCAGGCTGTACTGGTCGGCTTGATGCCGTTGCTGGATCGACTTACCGGCGAGGCTGCAGCGTATGCAGACAGTGCGCCTGACCAGTTGCCTGCCTTGAGTACGCCGCTGCTGGATATTGCCGCTGAACAGCATCGAAATTGGGGAGTGCGTCTCTTTGCCTCTTGATTCTTTGATACACCGACGCGGCGCAATGACTGCCAGGGCTGCCCTGACGATTGCGCGAAGCGTTGATCATGGTGCACGCGTGGTCAGCAAGATCCAGCGGCTGCGTTCCGAGGCCTCGCTCGTGCTGCGGCCTACGCGACCCAAGGAGCCGGAGCCATTGGTGCGAGGTTCGAATGCCGTTGCGCGGGTGTCGCTCGTAGCCGGCACCGCCGGGCCGTTGGGCGGTGACGATTTTGAATTGAATGTGTGTGTGGGGGCAGGCAGTACGTTGCTGCTCAATGAAATTTCAGCGACGTTATTGTTGCCGGGTGCGCGCGCCAGACAATCGCGCATGTGCATCAACGTGAAGGTTGAGGCCGGTGCTTCTTTTGTATGGATGGCTGAACCGGTGATCGCGGCAGGGGGGTGTGACCATTTGCACGAAATAAATATTGACCTGGCGCCCACCGCAAGAATGTTAATACGTGATGAACTGCAATTTGGGCGGCATAAGGAACTGCCTGGCAACGTGCAGCAGGATCTGCGTGTCACACGCAATGGACAATTGCTGTTTTGCCAGCAACTTCGTATCGGACCGGCAATGCCTGGCTGGCGAAGTTCTGCTGTGACAGGAAGGCGCAAATGCGTAGGCAATGTGCTTGTTGTCGACCCGCAATGGGAAAAGAGTACACTGCCAACCGATTTGTTTGCGCCAGATGCGATACGAATGGCGCTGGAAGGGCCTGCCGTATTGATCAGCGCATTGGCGGCAGACACGTACACATTGCGCAAGCGCCTGGATCAGGGCATTCAACGGCTGGGTGATCCTTGGGCGCCGGTGGCGCCACCGTCCCTGCCGGACAAACAGCATGGCGGCGGTCAGGTCGCACGTGCGGCACCTGTTTAGACGTAATTTGTGGTAACGATGAAGGACTAGATTATGAATATGCAAACTGAAAACAACCGCTCTCGGGCACTGCGTCTGGGCGTTGCCGGACCGGTGGGAACAGGGAAAAGCTCTGTCGTTGCTTCGCTGTGCCGGGCCCTGCGTCATGAGTTCCAGATAGGTGTCATTACAAATGACATTTATACAGATGAGGATGCGCGCTTTCTGCGTTCCGAAGGCGTGCTGCCGGTCGAGCGGATTCGTGCCGTCGAGACCGGTGCTTGTCCTCACACCGCCATACGTGATGATGTGACCATGAATCTGCTGGCGGTGGAGGATATGGAACGCGACTTTGCACCGCTGGATATCGTTCTGATAGAAAGCGGTGGGGACAATCTGACCGCCACCTTTTCTCCAGCCCTGGTCGATGCACAAATTTTTGTGATTGATGTTGCGGGCGGCGGTGATGTCGCTCGCAAAGGCGGTCCCGGCATTGGGCGCGCCGACTTGCTGATTGTGAATAAAGTTGACCTGGGACCCTATGTGGATGTAGATGTCACGCAAATGTTGCAGGATGCCAGGCAAGCCCGCCAGGGCGATCCGGTGCTTGCCCATTCGAAAAAGGATCCCAATACGGAAAAGGAATTATGCGATTGGGTACGGCAACTGCATGAGGCTTATGTCAGTGGCCGGCACCAGCCCATCGACCCGGGTCCGATGGCACCGCATTTTCACGCAAGTGAAGATGGCGGATACGTGCACAGTCATGGACATGGCCAGCACACACATGAGCATCGTTGAAGTGATCCATTCTGTAATTGATGAGTAGTAAGGGAGATTGATATGAGCGTTTTATCGAAAAATTTGAATGTGAAGATGGCCGTCGTGGCTATGCTGACGGTGGTGTCTGCGGGTGCGCTGGCGCATCCGGGGCATATGGGTCATGCCCATGAAGGCCTGTTTATGGCAGGATTCATGCATCCGTTGACAGGAATGGATCATTTACTGGCCATGCTGGCGGTCGGGCTATGGAGCGCGCTGACCCATCAGACCCTGCGCCGCGCCATGCTGGCGCCCGTCGTGTTTCTTGTGATGTTGTTTGCGGGAGCGATGCTGGGAATGATGGGATTGCAGATGCCCATGGTAGAGCCCATGATCATGACCTCATTACTCATACTCGGCTTGCTGGTTGCAGCCCGCAAAGCGGTCAACGATACGATTGGATTTGTTGTTGTCGGTTTATTTGCGCTGTTTCACGGCCTGGCGCATGGCATGGAATTGCCTGCCGCTACGGGGGTCATGTCTTTTGTTGCAGGCTTTATGATCGCGACCTTTATTTTGCATATGGCCGGTCTTTGGGGTGGGTTCCAGCTCAAACGTCACAGCGTCTGGTTTTCTCGTGTACTCGGCGGGGGCATTGCCGCCTATGGGATGTTGCTGCTGATTGGCGCCTGAGGGTAAAAGAGATGCCGGCTTGCCGGCATCTCTTTTTTTTAGCTGTTCAGCTTGTTGTTGATCAATAAAAGGCTTGCAGGCCAGTCTGCGCACGGCCCAGGATCAGGGCGTGTACATCGTGCGTTCCTTCGTAGGTATTGACCACTTCCAGATTCACCAGGTGACGGGCGACGCCAAACTCATCTGAAATACCGTTACCGCCCAGCATATCTCGCGCCAGACGGGCGATGTCCAGTGACTTTCCGCAAGAATTGCGTTTCATGATAGATGTAATTTCAACGGCAGCCGTGCCTTCGTCTTTCATGCGGCCCAGGCGCAGGCAACCTTGCAGTCCCAGAGTGATTTCCGTCTGCATGTCAGCCAGTTTTTTCTGAATCAGCTGGTTTTGCGCTAATGGACGGCCGAACTGCTTGCGATCCATGGTGTATTGGCGTGCAGTGTGCCAGCAGGCTTCTGCAGCCCCCAGTGCGCCCCAGGCAATACCGTAACGTGCGGAATTCAGGCAGGTGAACGGGCCACGCAGGCCGCTCACGCCGGGCAGCATTTGCTCGTCTGAAACCTGTACGTCGTCCATGACGATTTCACCCGTGATCGAGGAGCGCAGACCGACTTTGCCATGGATGGCAGGAGCAGACAGGCCTTTCATGCCTTTTTCAAGGATGAAGCCGCGGATTTTTCCATCGAAATCACCGCCGACACAGCGCGCCCACACGACGAACACATCTGCAATCGGAGAGTTGGTGATCCACATTTTGTTGCCGCTCAGGCTGTAGCCACTATCGATTTTTTTTGCACGGGTTTCCATGCCGTCTGGGTCCGAGCCGTGGTTGGGTTCGGTCAGGCCAAAGCACCCAATCCATTCGCCGGCAGCGAGTTTGGGCAGGTACTTGGTTTTTTGCGCTTCACTGCCGAATTCGTTGATGGGTACCATGACCAGAGAAGATTGGACGCTCATCATGGAGCGGTAGCCCGAGTCGATACGTTCCACTTCGCGTGCAATCAGGCCGTAAGAGACATAGTTCATACCGCCGCCACCGTATTCTTCTGGAATGGTCGGGCCCAGCAGGCCCAGTTCACCCATTTCGCTGAAAATGGCGGGATCGGTTTTTTCATGACGGAATGCTTCCAGCACTCGGGGTGCCAGTTTGTCCTGACAATAGGCCGCTGCCGCGTCACGCACCATGCGTTCTTCGTCGGTCAACTGGGCGTTGAGCAAAAGGGGATCGTCCCAGTGGAATGAGGGGTTAGAGGACATGTTGGCTCCTGTACGTGTAATGGGGCTGCTTGCGGGATTGCAGGGGCGATATGAAACGTTGCAGTTGAACGATAAGGCCCGGTTCAGTGCATTGTATGTGTTAAATTATCAACGAGCAATTGAAAAAAATGCACAATGTCGTGCGCAATGTTCAGATGAATTTGCCAGGAGAGGGCGATGCGTAAAGGGATTCCCAGTCTGGGCGCGCTGCAGGCGTTTGAAGCCTGCGCACGTCTGGGATCATTTTCCAGGGCCGCTGAAGAGTTGTCGCTTACGCATAGCGCTGTCTTTCGGCAGGTGGAAGGGCTGGAGGCGCGTCTGGGCGTGACCTTGTTCAATCGGGTCCGGCGCCGTATTTCGCTGACTACCCAGGGGGCAGAGTATGCCGCCCGTATCCGCCACCATCTTGAGCAATTGCAGAAAGATACCTTCGGATTGATGAGCCGGTCCGGGCTGGGACGCAGTCTGCATATCGCGACCTTGCCGACCCTGGCAACCACGTGGCTGATTCCCCGGCTGGCCGATTTTCAGCGGCATTGGCCTGATATCCAGATCAGTCTGTCGGTGCGCACACATCCGTTTCAGTTTACTGATGTGCCGGTCGACGGGGCGATTTATCATGCCTCTCAACCTTGGGCAAATACGCAGAGCGTGGTTCTGTTTCGTGAGCAGGAGCTGGTGCCGGTCTGTTCTTCGCAATTGCTTGCCAGAGCCAGACAGAAGGGGGCGGGGGCGCTGGCACAGCTCACGCATCTGCATATGATGACGCGCCCCGACGCCTGGCCGAACTGGTATGAGCACAATGGGCTCCCGTTTTCGCCCATGGTGCTGGGGGGGCCGCGCTACGAGCTTTTTACCATGCTGCTGGCGGCGGTCGATGCCGGTTTGGGCGTGGCCCTGATGCCCGCCTTCGTGGCGCGGGAACATATCAAGAGTGGGCGCTATGTGATGCCCTTGCCGCTGACACTGCCGGTGGACCAGGCCTATTATTTTGGCTATCCCAAAGCCGATAGCTATCCCGAGGCGCTGACGCTGTTCGAGTCCTGGGTCAAGGCGCAGGCGATTCGATAGGATAGGGCTGCGTTCAAAGGCACCGCGTGCATGCAAATAAGGCGTTTGCCTTTCGGGCGTTACGCATGGACATGATGAATCAAGGGCCCATCGCACTACCTGCGGACAACAGCAGAATATTGCTGCTGCATTGATGGGCGATGCAGTCGGTAAAAGGGCCCGACCGAAGCCGGGCCCTGCCTGATAAGGAGATTGCGATGCACAAGATCGCTCTACTACTTATCCTGATCGGCATATTGCTGTTGATGCTTTTGTATAGCACACCAGCTTACTGATCAGGGACTGGTGGGCCCCGGCCCACCAGTTTCAGGTTTCAATTTACTCAACTGTATTTCTTTTGTCAATGTCGTGTTTTCCGAAAGCGTGTTCGCGCATATCAGTAGACGCTTCTGCCGAGTTTCCAGATGGTTGCACAGACCTCCTGCTGATATCAGTTTGTCCCACCTATTGATACGAAAACGTGATCGTGGATATCGCGCGAACGTCTCCTGGCTGCATCTTAGCGGAACAAGACGTATGCAGCATGCGTGCAACTGCGTTCAAGCCGGGGCATCCAGAATGTTGTTGCGAAAATATTTAAATATTCTGATAAAAGCTCAGGCCGTGCTTTCGGCTTGCTTTTTTATGTGTGGAATCAGCAACGCTGCAGGATGACGGCCATATAGCGTTTATCACAATAGACCGAACTGACTGCTCTATTTGCTGTCGACGAAAGCGATGGAACGAATAGCCGGTATCGCAATTCAGATGCCTTGTGGTTAGTTCTTCGTTCGGCTATCACGCTGTGACAAAATGGGTCAAACCTGGGTGGCAGGGGACGGAGAAAAAAGCAGAATAGCGCTGCTGTATTGAAGGGCAATGCAGTCGGTAAAAAGGCCCGACCGAAGCCGGGCCCTGCCTGATAAGGAGATCGCGATGACACGTATCGCTTTGCTGCTTATCCTGATCGGTATGATGCTGGTGCTGGCAGCACCGGCCTACTAATCAGGGATCGGTGGGTTGCAGCCCACCGATTTCGGGTTTAAATTTACTTAAGACAGTCAGATTTGTCAATGTCGTATTTGCCGAAGAGATAATCAGAGATAGCGCAGCAATGGTCGATCCACCTAGCGGAAAATAATGGTGCGGTGGTTGTTCAACAGGATACGATGCTCCACATGATATTTCACGGCGCGCGACAAGACCAGCGATTCGATATCGCTGCCCACTCGCGTTAGTTCGTTGGCGGACATGGTGTGGTCGACCTGCTCAATATCCTGCGCAATAATCGGGCCTTCATCCAGATCCGCGGTCACGTAGTGGGCGGTGGCGCCAATAATTTTAACGCCGCGTGCATGCGCCTGATGATAAGGCCGCGCGCCCTTGAAGCTGGGCAGAAAACTGTGGTGAATATTGATGGCCCGTCCTTCGAGCGCGCGGCAGAATTGATCGGACAGGATCTGCATGTACCGTGCCAGCACAACGACATCGGCCTTGTGGTTTTCCACCAGCGTCAGCACCTGCTGCTCCTGCTCGGGCTTGGTGTCCGGTGTCACCGGCAGATAATGAAACGGAATGCCATAGCCCGTGACCAGCCGTTCGAAGTCACGGTGGTTCGATACGACTGCGACAACGTCAATGGGCAGAGAGCCGCTATTGGCGCGAAACAGCAGGTCATTGAGGCAGTGTCCCTGTTTGCTGACCATGATCAGTACACGCGCTTTTTTTCTCCCGTCATGCAGTTTCCAGGTCATGTTGAACTGCTCGCCCAGGGGGATGAATTTCAGATGGATATCGTCCTGGCTCAGGTTGGCGTCAACACTGAAGTGAACGCGCAGGAAAAATCTTTCGGTTTCTTCGTCGCCAAACTGCTGGGAATCCAGAATATTGCCATTGAGCTCAAGCAGCAGGCCGGATACGGCATGGACGATGCCAGTACGGTCGGGACAGGAAACGGTCAGAATATAATCGTTTTGCATAATTGTTTCGCCGTGTCGGCGTTTGTGTTGATTGTTTATTAGGCGCTCAGAGAACGCGAGGTTGCGCCAGCAACGGCGAGCGCGGCGGTCAGACCGGGAGATTCGATACCAAACAGATTGACCAATCCCGGGATGCCATGATCAGCAGGTCCACAGATCATGAAATCGCCCGCTTTTGAGGAGGCCGGCACAATTTTCGGGCGGATGCCGGCGTATCCTGGTTCCAGTGCATTTTCAGGCAGTCCTGGCCACCAGCTTCGGATGGCCTGATCAAACGCAGCGACCTGTTTGGGATCGACCAGATAGTTTTCCTTCTCTATCCATTCGGTATCGGGACCGAATTTGGCCTGTCCACCCATGTCGAGCGTCAGGTGTACGCCCAGGCCGGCTGCGTTGGGCATTGGATAAATCAGACGGGAAAACGGTGCGCGGCGGTTCAGCGTGAAATAGCTGCCTTTGCAATAATACTCACCAGGAATATGTTTGGGGTCAAGCCCGGCAATGCTGCGCGCCAGGGTAGGCGCATGCAGGCCGGAGGCATTGATCAATGTACGGCAGGTCAGTGTCATGGTTTCGTCGCCGCCAAACTCACAGGTAAAGGAGCCATCATCATTGATCTGCGCTCGCAGCATGGGCGTACGCAGGACGACCTGGGCTCCGGCATGTTCGGCATCGCCCTGCAGGGCCAGCATGTAGGCATGGCTGTCGATAATGCCGGTGGAAGGGGACAGAACGGCGGCGACACAGTTCAGTTCCGGTTCCAGTTCCCGTGTCTCTTCTGCGCTCAGCCATTGCAGATCATCGACGCCATTGGCTTTGCCCTGGGCGGCGATTTTTTCCAGATAGGGCACTTGCGATGCATCCGTGGCAACCAGCAGCTTGCCCAGTCGTTTATAGGGGATATGGCGTTCTTCGCAATAGTCATACAGGCGCTTCTTGCCTTCAAGGCATAGGCGCGCTTTGAGGCTGCCTTGCGGATAATACAAACCGGCGTGAATGACCTCGGAGTTGCGTGAGCTGGTACCCATGCCAATGGCTTCTTCGGCCTCCAGCACAAGCACGTCTTTTCCTGCCTGAGCCAGTTCGCGAGCGATCGCCAGCCCGACGACACCGGCGCCGACGACGATGCATTCTATGTCAATTGTCATTGTGTTTCTGTCAGTGTAGGGGTCAGATCAAAGCTGCCCGCATGATAAACCAGGGGCAGGGAATCAATGTGATGGCAGCGCTCCACTTCGCCGATCAGGATCATGTGGTCCCCTTCGTGATAATGATTGCGGTTATAGCATTCAAACCAGGCCGAACAATAGCGGTCATCCAGTTTGGGTACCTGTTCGGGGCTGGTTCCAGGTGTCCACAGCACACCGCGAAAACGGTCTTGCGGGCTGCCGGTGGAAAACTGGCGGGCCAGTGCAAGCTGCTCAGCATTCAGGATGTGGATGTTATAGCGTTGTATTTGTTCAAAGGCTTCGCGATTGGAGGAGCTTTTGATCAGGCTCCAGAGAATGAGCGGTGGATTCAGTGAGACCGAGTTGAATGAACTGACTGTCAGCCCGATAGGATGGCCTTCCTGGGGATGCGTGGCGGTGACGATGGTCACGCCGGTCGCAAAACGGCCCAGCGCCGATTTGAAATCACGGGAGTCAAAATCCGGAGCCTGTGCGCTCATTGTCTGTTTACCTTATGTCCGGGCATGGTCACCTCAGGGAGAAAGACGAGCCATGGACCAGTTGCCGTCCTGATCACGGGTGTATCGAAGCCGGTCATGCAGTCTTGAAGGGCGTCCCTGCCAGAACTCGATCATATCGGGCACGATGACGTAGCCGCCCCAATGAGGAGGCTTGGGGACCGACTCACCGAATTTCTCCTGGAAATCGGCAGCGCGTTCTTCCAGTTCTTCGCGGGTGGTGACCTGACTCTGTCGGGATGCCCAGGCACCGATTCGGGAGCCCAGCGGGCGACTGACAAAATAGTCGGTTGATTCGGCTTCCGACAGGAGTCGAGCCACGCCGTTGATGTGTACCTGTCGCTGAAGCCCCAGCCAGACGAACAGCAGGCTGACCGCAGGATTGCCTGCAATATCGCGCCCTTTGTCCGATTCGTAGTTGGTGAAAAACGTAAAACCGTCGGCCGTCAGGTCTTTGAGCAGTACTGTGCGCGACGATGGTCTGTGCCGGGCGTCAACAGTAGAGAGCACCATGGCGTTGGGCTCGGCGATGTTGCCGTTCAGGGCATCATTGAACCACTGTTCAAACTGTTTGATGGGATCAGGATCGACCTGGGTTTCCAGAAGCACGTTTTTGTCGTAATTCTGGCGTAAATCTGCGAGCGTCATAATTACATCTTCAGGGGAAAAAACCTAAAGAGCTAGTGTACTGCAATTACAGGGATTTCCCTGCCAATTCCGACTCGCCGTCAGCAGATTAAGGGTGCACCTTGTGGCTTTTGTGGGCGTGTTTTTTGAGTGTATCGGCCAGTTCGAACAGGGCATGATCCTGAATATTGGCGTCGGACAGGGCATGGGCTGTTTCGATCACATATTCCGGGCAGGGGCCGTTCTGGCCAGAGGCGTTCAGGATGATCTGCAGGGTTTCTTCAAAGGTGAGATCCCGGGCGTACGCGTGGTTTTCCCGGTCCATGATAAAGGCGAGGGCACGAACCGGTCCCAAATCCGTTTCGCAGGTGGTCCAGGTAGGAATGTAGGCGCCAGAGACCATTTCCCGCTTCCACAGGGCACGGAATTCCTGTTCCAGCGCGTCTGGGCGCAGTTTGAACACTTTACCCTGGCAGCGTCCGCCTTCATCCAGGCCGAAGACCAGGCCGGGACGTTCGGGAGTGCCACGATTGACGCTGGACCACAGGCAGAGTGCCCGGTGATAGCCATGAAGAGTGGCAACGCGGCATTCCTGGAATTCAAATTCCGGGCGCCAGATCAGGGAGCCGTATCCAAAGACCCAGACATTGTCAGGATCGGTATGGGCCAGATTCTGCTGCATGGAGTGTTCGACTTCTTCGTCTGTCCACAAGCGGAATTGGCGGATATGGTCGAGTGCTTTTTGTAAGGGAGTCCTGATTAATTCTGCCACGGGGTCAGCTTTTCTGAATGTGCATTAAAATGACAAACGTCCGGACGGCAGTTGAAGCCGAGTCACCCGGCCGCTTCATGTTGTTATAACTCTGAAACAATTTTAGTATAGGTCAGAATCGATT
>Ga0164243_10015984_pt1 | contig 10331 bp, 5 predicted proteins | sample OricompcompostOP_FD_108781 | JGI IMG/M metagenome (GOLD analysis project Ga0164243, IMG submission 108781) | Organic Plus compost microbial communities from Emeryville, California, USA - Original compost - Organic plus compost (OP) | ecosystem: Engineered > Solid waste > Mixed feedstock >... | reverse complement strand
CGCCATAGGCCTCGCACACCGCTCCGTCCTCGTCCGACGCCAGGATGATCCCGAGCTTGTGCTTGTCGCGGAACTTCTCATGCTTGGCGACAGTATCCTTGGACACGCCGATCACGGTGGTGTTGGCGGCCTTAAAATCCGCCATCCGTTCGGTGAAGCCGATCGCCTCCTTGGTGCAGCCTGGCGTGTCGTCCTTGGGATAGAAATAGAGCACCACGTTCCGGCCCCGGAAGTCCGTGAGGGAGACGGTGCCGCCGCCGTCGCGCGGCAGGGTGAAGTCGGGAGCGGCCTGTCCGATTTCCAGATTGCTCATGAAGAACTCCTTCTTGTTTCGGTATCGTAATGATCAGGCGGGTGGCGCGGCAGCGCCCAGTCTTTCGGCCGGGTCCTCGATCAGCCGGCGGAAGATGGCGTGGACCTCGTCCTCGGTGGCCACGAGGCGTTCCTTCAGGGCGGGGAAGTCCGCACTCCCGCAATAGCCGGCGAGGCCATTGAGCAGCATCTGCCCGGCGGTGCGTTCATCGAAGGCGCTGGCGCAGAGCCGGAGATAGCTCTGCACGTTCTGCAGCAGGCCGAGTGCCGCCTGAAGGGCCGCGCCGTCGGTCGCCTGCACGGCGCCCGCCTCGGTGAGCGACTGCAGGGCCTCGCCGAGATGGGGGGAGAGCACCTGCCGGCGCTCGGGCGCGGTCTTCAGGATGAGGTATTGGATGATGAATTCGATATCGAGCAGCCCGCCGCGCACGAACTTCACCGACCAGATGTCGCCGGTGCCGAATTCCTTGTCCATGCGCCGGCGCATGTCCGCCACGTGCAGGAGCAGGTTTTCCGGGTCCCGCGGCGTCTGCAGGATATCGGCGATGGCGGCGGTCGCACGCGCGCGCAGTTCCGGCGTGCCGACAATGGCGCGGGCGCGGGTCAGCGCCATATGCTCCCAGGTCCAGGCCGTGTTCTTCTGGTAATCGACGAACGTGTCCAGCCCCACGGCGATGGGACCGGCGTGGCCCGAAGGGCGGAGCCGCATGTCCACCTCGAAGAGCCGTCCCTCGCCGGTGAGGGCGCTGATGGCGTTGATGTAGCGCTGGCTCAGCCGCGCGAAATACTGGCTGGCGGGCAGGGCGCGCGGGCCGGAGGAGGTCTCCTCCGCACAGTCGTAGAGGAAGATGAGATCGAGGTCCGACTGGAAGGTGAGCTCCTGCGCGCCCAGCTTGCCGAGGCCCAGCACCACCATGTCCCCGTTCATGCGGCCGTGCTGCTTGGCGAACTCCTCCAGCGTGCGGGGGTAAAGCGCCCGCATGGTCACCTCGGCGATGGAGGTGAGCTGGGCGCCCGCGTCGCGCGCATCGATGAGCCGGCGCAGCATCTGCACGCCGATCTGGAACTTGCGCTCGTTGGCCCAGCGCCGGGTGAAATCCAGCACGTCTTCATAGAATTCCGCGCGGGCCAGCAATGCGTCCAGCTCGTCCGCCAGCGCATCGGGCGGCGGCAGGGGCTCGAAGAAATCCATGCTCAAGACGGCATCCAGGAGCAGCACGTTGCGGCCCAGCTCGGCGGCCAGCGCGGGGGCGCTGCCCATGATCTCCACCACCAGGTCCAGGAGCCAGGGATGCGCCTGGAAAAGCGAGAAGAGCTGCACGCCGGCCGGCAGCTTGCCCAGGAACTCGTCCAGCCGGACGATGGCCGAATCCGGGTCCGGCGCGTTGGAAAGCGCCTCCAGGATGGCCGGCACCAGGCCCTTGAGGATGCCGCGGGCGCGCTCGGTCCGCGACGCCCTGAGCCGGCCTTCCAGCCAGGCGTCCACGATGGCGCGGGCCTTGGCTTCGTCCCGGAAGGCGCTCCACAGGTCCTCCGGCGCGCGGGCCGGCTGGTCGCCGCCCGTCGCTTCCTCCGCCAGGTCGTCATAGATGGCGTGGACGCTCTCCAGAATGGGGATCAGCGCGTCGCGGAAGGCGTCCACACTGTCATATCCCATGAAGATGGCGACGCGCTGCATCTCCCCGTCGTCGTCGGGCAACTGGTGAGTCTGCTCGTCGTTGATCATCTGGATGCGGTGCTCCAGGCGGCGCAGATAGCGGTAGGCCCTGGACAGGGTGGTTTCATCCTCCTCGGAAATGCGGTCGTCGCGGCGCAGCGCCCGGAGCGCCAGAAGGGTCTGCGGCACGCGCAGGTCGTATTCCCGCCCGCCCATGATGAGCTGGTATATCTGCACGAAGAATTCGATCTCGCGGATGCCGCCGTAGCCGAGCTTGATGTCCTGGCCGTGCAGATCGATCTCGCCATGCCGATGGTGGCTGTGGATCTTGAGCTTGATATCCTTGATGTCCTGGACGGCTGCATAATCCAGGTTCTTGCGCCACACAAAGGCCTTGATGCGCTCCAGGAATTCGCGCCCCGCCGCCACGTCGCCGGCGATGGGCCGCGCCTTGATCATCGCCGCCCGTTCCCAGTTGAGGCCGGTGCTCTGGTAATAGAGCTCGGCGGCATCCATGGAGAGGGCGAGGGGGGTGGCGCCTGCATCCGGCCTGAGGCGCAGGTCCACGCGGAACACGTAGCCGTCCGCCGTGCGGTCGTTGAGGGCGCGCACCAGCTCCCGTGTCATGCGCACGAAAAGGTCCTGCATGCTGCGCCGGCCGGTATAGGTCACCGCCTCCTCGTCGAAGAGCACGATGAGGTCGATATCGCTGGAATAATTGAGCTCGCGCGCCCCCAGCTTGCCCATGGCGAGGATGGTATAGCCGCTGCGCGCCACGGCGGCGGCCAGCTCGTCCGCGCCCTCGGGCCTGGCCAGATCGCCATTCTCATAGGCCGTCGCCAGAAGCCGCGTCACCACGGCATGGGTGGCGGCGGCGGCGAAATCGCTCAGGCTCTCGGTCACGTCCTCCAGGGTCCAGAGGCCGGCCACGTCCGCCGCGGCGGTGAGGAGCGCCAGCCGCCGCTTCTGGATGCGCAGATGGCGCATGAGATCGGGCATGGAAGGCGGTGCGTCGATCAGGTCCGCCACCGTGTCCCGCACTTCCAGCCGCAGTTCGTTCAGCGGCCGGCGCAGCATGTCGGCGAAGAACAGCGGCTCGTTGAGGATGGACCGGGCGAGATAGGGGCTGTTGCCGGCAATGGCGCGGATGAGCGGTCACCGCATTTCCCTCTGTCGCGGCGCAAAGGTCTTTGTTATCCGCCGCGAGGTCGGTTACTTTGGATGTCCACTCCGAATGCACGGCTTCGGCGCGAGGTGCGTCGTGGGCTGCGGGCAAGGTGGTTGGGTCTATCTGGCTCAACAGAAGGGTCATGGCAGGACATCAGGCCGCATGCTAGAGAAAAAAATGATAGGCCCTCCAGGGAACCGGTGTATCAGAGCAGCCGAATGTGCCGTCAGATGTGGGTCGACCGCAAGGTTTTGATCGCATTTTCGTTATACGCATGTCCAGTAGACCGGATCAGCGGTAAAACGTGAAGCTGTCCCAGAGAAGCGTGTCATTGAGTGTTTAGGCAAGCGAGCAGAATATCCCTGTACGTCATGGGCGCTGTCCTGGTGTTGATGCTGGGCGTCGCCGCTGGGGTGGCTTGGCGTCTCTATCAGGGGCCCATTTCGCTGCGCTATGCCATGCCGCTCATGGACGAGGCGCTGAATTCCGCCGGTCTGGGCGTCGATGTGAGCTTCAGCGACACCATACTGACCTGGGACCGCAAGGCCCGCACGCTGGAGGTCCGGGCCACCGAAATCTCGGTGTCGGAGACGGACGGCGGCCCGCGCGTCGCCTCGGTGCCCCAGGCCAGCGTCAAGCTCAGTGTCCCGGCCCTGCTGCACCGGCGCATCGCGCCGACGGAAATCCGGCTCATCGGACCCCGGCTCGCCGCCCTGCGCCAGGAGGACGGCAAGATCGTCCTGGTGGAGGGGATGACCGGGGGAAACGACGCCGCCCGCTTTTTCGACGCGCTGCTCACCGCCCTGCGCCGCCCCCAGTCGGCGGACGACAGCGACCTGCGCTACCTGAAGAGCGTCGAGATTACAGAGGCCATTCTCAGCCTGAAGGACGCCGCATCCGGCACCGAATGGCGGATGCCCGACGGCAACCTGACGCTCTCGCGCGCCGAGAACGGCCTGACCGGCGATCTGGACGGCACCATCCGCTCCGGCGAGCTGGAGGCGCATCTCACCCTCAACGGCGATTATACGGTGACCGACGACACGGTGCGCGCCAGGATGGACCTGGACGGCATCAATCTGCGCCATGTCCCCGATGGCCTGCTGCCGCACGCGGCTTTCGCGGGGCTGGATATGACCGCCGCCCTGACGGTCGATCTCGAATACAGGCTGGAAGGCAATGCCATCGCCAATTTCGAGCTGGCGGGGGTCAACGGGCGCATGTCGCTGCCGGATGAACTGGTGGCGGATATCGACGTGGACCGCCTGGAAATCCAGGGCATCTACGAGAGCCGGGCCAAGCGGGTGCGGCTCGCCAAGGTGGAGCTGGTGTCGGGGCCGCTGGACCTTATCGCCGACGGCATCGCGGAAATGCGCGAGGATGGCCCGGCGCTCACCCTCTTCGCCAGGAGCGACAAGATCACACTGGCGGAGGTGAAGCGCTTCTGGCCCCTCAACGTCAAGGCGCGCACGCGGGAATGGATCGACGAGCATCTGACGGAGGGCGCTTTCGAGGGCGTCTCCCTGTCCCTCCATCTGGACCGCCTGGGCGAAAAGGATGTGAAGCGCGCGCCCAACGACCTGCAGCTCCGTTTCCGCTTCCACGATCTGAACGCGACTTACATGAACAGCATGCCCCCGGTCCGCGAGGCCACGGGCTATGGCGAACTGAACCTGACGGACCTGCGCCTGCATGTCACCGCGGCCCGCACCCTCGATCTCGATATCGGCGAGGGGGATGTGCGCATCGACGATCTGGACATCGAGAACGAGCAGGATGCCGACATTTCGCTGGTGATCTCGGGCGAGATCGCCGAGGCGCTGCGCCTCATCGACTATCCGCCGCTGCGCTATCCGACCAAGTTCGGCATGAAGCCGGAATCGGTCATCGGCACGGCCTCCACGCGGGCCCAGTTCAGTTTTCCGCTGATCGATGGCCTGTCGCTGGACCAGGTGAAGTTCTCCGCCGCCTCCAGCCTGCGCGACGTGGAGTTGCCGGACCTCTTCTCCAACACGCGCACGGACGACGGACATTTTCTCCTGCGCGTCAACCCGCAGCGGCTGGAGGCCGAGGGCACGCTCTCCTTCAACGGCGTGCCCTTCGAGGTCACATGGACGGAGCAGTTCCAGAATGCCGGCAATACGCCCAGCGAGTACACGCTGATGGGCGACCTGTCGGATGCCGACTGGGCGGCGCTGCACCTGCCCTTCGATACCCGTATCGCGGGCAGCGCGCCGGTCAACCTCACCCTCGTCGGCAAGGGCAAGGACATCACCCGGGGGCAGGGCCACCTGGACCTGACCAAGACGCAGATGGACGTGCCCGAGTTCGCCTGGCATAAGCAGGTGGGGGTGAAGGCCGGGGTGGACTTCCGCTTCCGCACCACCGACAAGGGGCTCGACGTGCAGGGCTATCAGCTCCTCGCGCCGGACCTGGCCGCCAACGGCGCCATGACCCTGAAGCCCGATTTCTCCCTCAACCACGCGCTGGTCAACATGACCATCGGCATCAGCGACATGACGATGGATGTCTACGGCCAGCGGGACAAGGGCTTTGAAATCTTCGCCGACGGCGGCACGGTGGACCTGCGCCCCCTGCTGGCCTTCGCCACGTCCGAGAGCAAGAGCGATACGCCGCCCTTCGCCAGCCTCAACTTCAGCGGTGATGTGAAAAAGGGCATCCTGAACAACGGGGTTGAGCTTTCCGACATGGTGTTGCGCTCCAATTTCATCCAGGGCTGGTGGGAGGGGGCGTACCTCCTCGCCAAGCTGGGCGAGAAGGGTGAGGTCTATTTCACGCTGGAGCGCAAGGATGCCAACCGGGTCATGTCGGTGGGCAGTTCGGATGCGGGAACCCTGCTGGACGGCCTCGGCTATTTCGCCAGCGGCGAGGGCGGGACCCTCACCATCAATGCCTCCATCGACGATGCCAGGACCGGCAGTCCGGTCACCGGCACGGCGAAGATCAGGGGGATTCTGCTCAAGGACGCGCCGGTCATGGCCCGTATCCTCACCCTGGCCTCCTTCACCGGCATCGCCGACACGCTGGGCGGAGAGGGCATCCGCTTCGACAAGGTGGAGGCGCCCTTCGTCCTGAGAGACGGTATCCTGAGCCTGGACGATGCGGGGGCATATGGCGCCGCCATCGGCCTGACCGTGCAGGGCATCGTGGACCGCGCCAAAGGGACGGTGAACCTGGGCGGCAGCATCATTCCCTCCTATACCCTCAACAGTTTCCTCGGCAAAATCCCGCTCATCGGGCCCATCTTCTCCGGCAAGGAGGGGGAGGGGCTCATCGGTTTCACCTATCGGGTGACGGGAGCGGCGGATGATCCCAATATCGTTGTCAACCCGCTCTCCGCCCTGGCCCCCGGCTTCCTGCGCGGCATCTTCACCGAGATGGACCCGCCGCCGAGCGGCAAGCCCAAGGAGCGGGCGGATGAAGGCATGGCGGCGCCAGTGGAGTAGGACCCATGAACGAACTGACCATTTCCCCGGAACGGCTGGAGCAGGTGCGGCGCATCTGCCTGGCGCTGCCCGAGGCGCATGAGAAGGAAGCCTGGGGCGACCCGACCTGGCGGGTGAAGGACAAGATCTTCGTCATGCAGAAGGGCAATTACAAGGGCGGCCGCCCCTCCCTCTGGATGAAGGCCCAGGAGGGCCTGCAATCCGTGCTGGTCGAGGCGGGGCCGGACCGGTTCTTCATCCCGCCCTATGTGGGCCACAAGGGCTGGATCGGCCTCTGGATGGATACCCAGACGGTGGACTGGGACGAGTTCGCTGGCCTGGCGGCGGACAGCTACCGGCTGACCGCCCCGAAGAAGCTTGCGGCCCTGCTGGGGTAGGAGGCAAAAGCCGCTAGATGGTGAACACCAGGCGGTTGCGCGAAGTCCGGTTCCAGGCGTCCTGCACCTGGGCAAGCGGCACTGCTTCCGTGGCAATGGCGAGACCCGCGCTCCCGACGGCATGGAAGACGCCGCTGACAGCCTTCAACAGGCCGTCATGGGACACGCTGCCCAGGCCGCTGCCCATCAGCTCCAGGCCGGAACTGCGCAGCACCGCGCCGGGAAAATTGATGACCGGCCCCGCACTGGAGCCGATCTGCACGAAGCGGATGCGCGGCTCGGCCTCGCGCCCGCCGTGTCCGGAGGTGGCGGCCAGCAGGCATTCGGCCGGCGGACCCCAGAGATAGTCGAGCACGATATCCACCCCGTGGCCGTGCAGCACGTCCCTGAAGGTGGCCTTCAGGTCTTCCGGCGACTGGTCGAGAGGGATCGACATATCGGCACCAAGGGCCTCCAGCCCCTTTATCCGGTCGGCATTGCGCCCGGTGGCGATCACCTTGCCGGCGCCCAGATGCCTGGCGATGCCGATGGCCAGGCGGCCCGACGCGCCGGTGGCCCCGTTGATGAGCACCGTCTCGCCCGGCTGCATATGCGCCCGCTCGGTGAGCGCCGCCCAGGACGACATGCCCGGATTGGCGATGGCGGCGGCGGTGACGTCGTCCACCTCCTCGGGCACGGGAATGCAGTTTTCGGCGGAGACCACCGTCACCTCCGCCATGGCGCCGAACGGGACGCGGGGGAAGGCGAAATAGACGCGCCGTCCGTCATCCAGCCGGCCAATGCCGTCCACCCCCGGTATGACCGGCGTGCTGCGGCTGCTGTAGTGCCGGCCCGACGCCTGCGCCCGCACCAATTGGCTCAGGGCGGCGGCGCGGACCCGCACCAGATGCTCGCCGGGCCGGGCGGCGGGGGCATCGAAATCGGCAAAGCGGGGTGGCTGGCTGAAATCATCGACGACTGCAGCTTTCACGGGGGCATCCTCTACTCGGTATTGATTTACTCGGGCTTCACCAGCGCGTGGCGCTTCTTGCCGGCGGAGAGCTTGATGTCGCCGCGCTCGCTGAGGTCCGCCGCCGTAACGGTGGCGGCTTCGTCCTTCACCGCGGCGTCGTTCACCCTGGCGCCGCCGCCCCGGATGAGCCGCCGTGCTTCGCCCTTCGAGCCGGCGAGCCCGGCTTCCACCATCAGGTCGATGACGGAAATGCCGTCCGACAGGCGGCCCCGGGCCACGCCAACCGTGGGCAGGTCGCCGCCCACGCCGCCTTCGGCAAAGGTCTTCTGGGCGGTTTCGGCGGCGCGCTCCGCCGCGTCGCGGCCGTGGCACATGGCCGTCGCCTCGTTGGCGAGGATGATCTTGGCTTCGTTGACCTCCTGTCCCTCCAGCGCCTCCAGCCGTTTGATCTCGTCGAGCGGCAGGTCGGTGAAGAGCTTGAGGAAGCGGCCCACATCGGCATCCGCCGTGTTGCGCCAATATTGCCAGTAGTCGTATGCCGGAAGCATGTCCTCGCGCAGCCACACGGCGCCCTTGGCCGTCTTGCCCATCTTGGCGCCGGAGGCGGTGGTGATGAGCGGTGTGGTGAGGCCGAACAGCTCGACGCCTTCCTTCCGGCGGCCCAGCTCCACGCCGTTGACGATATTGCCCCACTGGTCGGAGCCGCCCATCTGCAGGCGGCAGCCGTGGCGCTTGTAGAGCTCCACGAAGTCATAGGCCTGCAAAAGCATGTAATTGAATTCGAGGAAGGTGAGCGGCTGCTCCCGCTCCAGCCGCAGTTTCACGCTGTCGAAGGTGAGCATGCGGTTGATGGTGAAATGCGGGCCGTATTCCCGCAGGAAGCCGATATAGTTGAGATTGAGGAGCCAGTCGGCATTGTCGACCACAATGGCATCGCTCGGCCCGTCGCCGAAGCGGATGAAACTGGAGATGGCCTCCTGGATGCTCTTCTTGTTGGCCTCGATCTGCGCTTCCGAGAGCATCTGGCGGGTTTCGTCCTTGCCCGACGGGTCGCCGATGCGCGTGGTGCCGCCGCCCATCACGGCGATGGGCCGGTGGCCCGCCTGCTGCAGGCGGCGCAGCATCATGATGCCGACCATATGTCCCACATGCGGGCTCGGGCCCGTGCAGTCGATGCCCACATAAGCGGTGACCGGCCCATCCAGGAACAGCTTGTCCAGCCCTTCCAGGTCGGTGCACTGATGCAGGTAGCCCCGCTCGATGATGGTATTCAGGAATTCCGATTTTGCTTGCATATCCGTCTCCGCCGCGTGATGTAGCATAAGGCGGCAACGAGGCAAAGGCGGTATAGGGCCGAGATGGCAAAAGCGAAAGACTGGACCGCGCTGGGAACCATGAGCGGCACCTCGCTGGACGGCGTGGATGTGGCTCTGCTGAGGACGGACGGCGAGCGCATCCTGCAGCTCGGGCCCTGGGCGACCGTGCCCTACACGCCGGCCGAGCGCATAGCGCTTCAGCGGGCGACGGACCGGGCACGGGGCTGGGGCGAGCGGGTGGACGAGGACCCGGAGATCATGCTCGCCGATGAACTGATCACCCAGACCCATGCCGAGGCCATCCTTTCCCTGATCGGCAAGACCGGGCTGGCCCCGGAGGAAGTCGATGTCATCGGCTTTCACGGCCAGACGCTGCTGCACCGCCCGAGGGAGGGCTGGACCTGGCAGGTGGGGGACGGGGCGGAGCTGGCCCGTCTCACCGGCATCGACGTGGTGAACGATTTCCGCAGTGCCGACATGGCCGCTGGCGGCCAGGGCGCGCCGCTGGCACCCCTCTATCATAACGCGCTCCTGCGCTCGCATCTGGATGCGCTGGATATCCGGCTGCCCGTGGCGATCCTCAACCTCGGCGGCGTGGCCAACATCACCTGGATGGGGGAGGGGGCGGACGATGTGCTGGCCTTCGACACCGGCCCCGGCATCGGCCTCATCGACGACTGGGTGCGCCGTCATACGGACAGACTGTGGGACGAGGACGGGGAACTGGCGCTCGCCGGCAAGGTGCATCAGGACAAGGTGGAAGCGCTCATCGGCGAGGACTGGTACGCCGCGCTGCCGCCCAAGTCGCTGGACCGCAATGATTTCCCCCTCGGCCCTATCGAGAAGCTGACGCCCCGCGACGGCGCGGCCACGCTGACGGCGCTGACCGCGCACGCCATCTCCCGCTCAAGGGACCATCTGCCGGAAGAACCCCGCCAATGGCTGCTTGCAGGCGGCGGGCGTCACAACAAGGCGGTGGTGAAGGCGCTGAAGGAAAGACTGGGCGTGCCCGTGCGCCCGGTGGATGATCTGGGCTGGCGGGGCGATCCGCTGGAAGCCGAAATCTTCGCCTTCCTGGCCGT
>Ga0164243_10015982_pt1 | contig 10332 bp, 9 predicted proteins | sample OricompcompostOP_FD_108781 | JGI IMG/M metagenome (GOLD analysis project Ga0164243, IMG submission 108781) | Organic Plus compost microbial communities from Emeryville, California, USA - Original compost - Organic plus compost (OP) | ecosystem: Engineered > Solid waste > Mixed feedstock >... | reverse complement strand
GTCGCGTTCGGCCTGAACCCACGACCATCCGTCCATTTCCTCGAATACGCGGACAGAATCGCCAAAGATCATCTGGGTCTGCGGCCCGCTATCCATGCGCGGTTCGGCCCGCAGATCGACAACGGGGGCGGAAACCTGCATGGGCGTTCCGGCGGCAAAACGCGCCGCTTCCACCTGACCGGTCAGCCTTTCATCGGCGAGGTCGGGACGGTAGGCGTTGAGACGGCGGTCGAGCATGGTCAAAGTGGTAACTCCCTGGCTTTGGCGATCACCAGATCACCCAGTCTTTCAACATAAAGTGCACCGGCAACCGTTCTCTTTACTAGCACATTTCGCCGGTCTTTTTCATCACGATGCCGGGAAACAAGTTCGAGCGCGCCCATTGTGTCGAGCGCGCGTGTGATAACCGGTTTGGTGACATTCAGTTTCGCTGCGAGCCCCCGCACGGTATGTGGCGGGGGCTCCAGATAGATGGTGAGCAAAATGGCTGCCTGTCGCGTGGTGAGATCGGGCATCTCGTCGCGCACCTGTTCCAGCGACAGGGTTCTCAGCAATGTCAGCGCCTGCAACGGCTTCAGCTCAATTGGCATCCGGCTCCACCAAAGCTGGGATTGTTTCGGAACCGTTTTATCCAATCTGCTTTCGGCGTTTCAGGCAAGCGGATTCAGCGCGCCGGGTAGCGTTCCTTCAAAAGCTGGTAAAGAGCGCGAATGGCTTGCGCCTCGCCACCGATCGGAGAGGCAGGCTTTTCCACCGGCACCCAGCCGAAAATGTCGAAATGCACCCATGCGCGAGCCTTTTCGACAAATTTGTCGAGGAAGAGTGCCGCCGTTACCGACCCGGCAAACCCGTCCGTGGTGACATTGTTGATGTCGGCGATCCGCGAGGAAAGTTTTTGCGCGTAGGGCTTCCAGAGCGGCATCCGCCACAGCGGGTCCGCCGTCGCATCAGCACTGTTTGCAATCGAAGCGGCAAGCTCATCATCATGCGTATAGAAGGGCGGCAGATCAGGGCCGAGCGCAACACGCGCAGCGCCCGTCAGGGTCGCCATGTCGATCAGGAGTGCAGGATCTTCTTCATCGGCCAGCGCAAGCGCGTCGGCAAGAACCAGACGGCCTTCCGCATCGGTATTGCCGATTTCGACGGTCAGGCCCTTGCGGCTTTGCAGGACGTCGCCTGGCCGGAACGCGTTTCCGGCAATTGAATTCTCCACTGCCGGGATGAGCACCCGCAAGCGCACCGGCAGTTGTGCATCCATGATCATGGAGGCGAGGCCCAGCACATTGGCGGCTCCGCCCATGTCCTTCTTCATGAGAAGCATACCGCTTGCCGGTTTGATATCGAGACCGCCTGTATCGAAGCAGACACCCTTGCCGACGAGGGTGATTTTCGGATCGCCTGACTTACCCCAGCCAAGATCGATCAGGCGTGCCTCAATAGCGCCAGCACGACCGACGGCATGGATCATGGGAAAATTCTTCTCCAGAAGCGCATCGCCTTGTGTGATGGCAATGTCTGCCTTGTATTTCTTCGCCAGTTCACGGGCGGCGTTTTCGAGGGCATCCGGCCCCATATCGTTGGTTGGTGTGTTGATGAGGTCGCGCACCAGAGTTACCGCCGTGGCGATGCGGCGGATTTCGGCTTCATCCAGACCATCAGGCAAGGCAAGGCGAATCGCCTTGCCATTCGCCTTGCGATAGCGGGTGAAATTATAGCCGCCCATCAGGAACCCCAGCACTGCGAGCGCTGCGTCATCCACAGCGCCCTCAAAGTGCCAGTCCCCTTCTGGAAGGCTGCGGGCGAGCTTTCCGGCCAGAAGCTGCGACTGGCCGCCCTTCTCCGCGTCGCCGGTTCCAAAAAGTGCCCCCGATACCGATCCGTCTGCGCCCGGGAGAGCGAGCACGCGTCCGGCTTCGCCATCAAAGCCATTGGCCTTGGCCCATGCAACGGCCCCGGCGGGAAGGCCGGAAGTTTCCAGCCCACCTTTCGGCGTAAACCAAACCGGACGGCTTTGTTCGGATTTTCGGGAAAGAAGTTCGACAGACATGATGCCTCTTTCTGGCCAGTAGGTGATGTTCCGCAAAAGCGCATGGGTTTTGTCGGAAGTCCATAAAAACAGACAGATAGCGCGATTATTGCCGCGCGGAAACCAAAACCACAATCGCTATATTAACCAATCATTAGGGTTAACAGATTATTGATTGAGCAGGAATTGGGCTTGAGGGTGACTAAAGCATGTCGGGTGACGACACGCTTTTGGCAGGAGAGGCGGGATGCTGAACATCGTTCGAAAAGACGCTATCGCAACACGTCTTGGCTTCGCCTGTATTCTTTCAGCACTGGTACTTTCCGGCTGCACATCGGTAGACCGGACCACGACCGGATCGGTGCGCCGCGCCGCAACCGTAGCCACTTTCGATCACATGAACGACGCGCAGCTCGCAGCCATGGCCGGGCGGCTCGGCGCGCAATATGAGCGCAATCCGAAGGATCGCCAGACGGCGCTCAACTACGCCAATGTGCTGGCGCGCCTTGGCCGCAACGATCAGGCGCTGGCCGTCATGCGGGCGCTTGCCATCGTCTATCCGAAGGATCAGGCCGTTCTTGCCGCCTATGGCAAGGCGCTTGCTGGTGCTGGGCAGTTCGACGGCGCGCTCGACGCCATTCGCCGCGCGCAAAACCCGGCCTATCCCGACTGGAAACTGGTTTCCGCCGAGGGCGCCATTCTCGACCAGATGGGCCGGAAGGAAGAAGCCCGCGCGACTTATCAAAAGGCGCTGCAGCTTCAGCCGAATGAACCGTCAATCATCTCCAATATGGGCATGTCCTATCTTCTGGCCGGTGATGCGCGGACGGCGGAAACCTATTTCAAGCAGGCGGCAGCCGCTCCCGGCGCCGACAGCCGCGTGCGCCAGAACCTTGCCCTGTCGGTCGGTCTGCAAGGCCGCTTTCAGGAAGCCGAGGCGATAGCCGCGCAAGAGATTTCTCCGCAGCAGGCCAAGGCCAATACGGATTATCTGCGGTCAATGCTGGCCCAGCAGAATTCCTGGAACATGCTCAAGGACAAGCCGAAGGGCTGAACCTCTTTCATCAGTTGCCGCCGAACAATCCGCCTTGCGCGGATATCTGGATGAAGGCCGGGCCGAGGATGACGATAAAGAGCACCGGCAGGAAGAAAACTATCATCGGCACGGTGAGTTTCGGCGGCAGGGCTGCGGCCTTCTTTTCGGCTTCAAGCAGACGCAGGTCACGGCTTTCCTGAGAAAGCGTGCGCAGCGCCTGCGCGACCGGCGTGCCGTAACGCTCGGCCTGGATCAGCGCTTGCGTGACCGATTTCACCGGCTCCAGACCCGTGCGATTGGCGAGATTTTCATAGGCCTGACGGCGCTCCGGCAGGAAGGAAAGCTCGGCATTGGTCAGCATGAGTTCTTCGGCCAGCTCGACGGACTGGATGCCGATTTCATCGGCTACCCGGCGGAAGGCCGCTTCCGTGGACATGCCCGATTCGACGCAGATCAGCATGAGGTCGAGCGCATCCGGCCATGCCCGCCGGATGGATTGCTTGCGCTTGGTTGCCCGGTTCGAGACATAGAGGTTGGGCGCATAAAAACCGGCATAGCCGGCAAAAATGCAGACGAGAAGACGAACGAAGAATGTTTGATCGGCAAGCACGCCGAGCATGAAAATATAGATCGCGGCAACGGCCATTGCCCCAAAAGGCAGCACGAAACGCAGGAACAGGAAGATGTTGAGCGGATTTTGCCCCCGGAAGCCCGCTTGCCTGAGCGAAGCGATCGTCTTTTCGTCAGCCAGCGCGCGTTTGAGATCGAGCTTTTCAACGAATTCCCGGATGCCCTGCTTCTGCTGATGACGCAGGCTGCTGCGACGGTCGCTTTCGGCGGCGAGACGGGCCCGCTCGCGCGAGCGAATGGCTTCGCGTTCGATGGCGACCGACTTCATGCGCGATTTGAGCGCGCTGCCGCTCAGTACCGGCAGGAGGATTGTCACCGCGGTTGCAAAAACCGCGACCGTGATCAGGGCGCCGATCAGAAAATGCGGGTCGGACAATTTCTGTGTGAGGAGAGAGATCATATCCGGTGCCTCACATATCGAAGTTGATCATGTTCTTCATGATGAAAATGCCGGTCAGCATCAGGACGGCTGCAATGCCCAGCAGCATGTGGCCGGTCGAAGATGTGAAAAGCAGCGTCATATATTGCGGGCTCGTCAAATAGACGAGAACCATAACGATGAAGGGCAAGGCGCCGATAATCGCAGCCGAAGCCTTGGCTTCCATGGAAAGCGCATTGACCTTGGCCTTCATCTTTTTCCGGTCGCGCAGAACCTTTGACAAGTTATTGAGCGCCTCGGAAAGATTGCCGCCCGCCTGTGCCTGTATCTGGATGACGATGGCGAAGAAGTTGGTTTCCGGGCAAGGCATGGAATCGGGCATCTTGCCGACCGCTTCGGGGATGGAAAGCCCGATCTGTTGCGCCTCGACGACCTTCTTGAACTCGCTCTTGACCGGTTCCACCGCCTCGCTTGCAATGAGCCGCAAGCCGTCATTGAGCGGAAGCCCAGCGCGGGTCGCGCGCACGATGACATCGAGCGCGTTGGGAAATTCCTCAAGGAACTTCTTCAGCCGTTGCTTGCGCCTGTGCAGCACGAACCAGCGCGGCAAGCCGAAGAAACCGGCAACAGCGACACCCGGCAGGAAAAGTAGCGGCGCGCCGAAAAGCAGCGCGATGAAAGTGGCAAAAAATGCGGTCACGCCGGAATAGAGATAGAATTTCTGCAAGGTGAGATTGAGCCCCGCCTGCGTCAGCAGGATGCGCAGGGGCGGGTATTTCTGGTTCTTCTCACGCTGCTTTTGCCGGGCTTCCAGATCCTTGATATTGTCCTGGAGCTGTTTGCGGCGCTTCTGGATGTCGGCGTTTCTGTCGCGCTCGCTGCGCGTAATTGCCCGTTCCGAGCCGCTGTTGCGCACGGTCTCAAAGCGCCGCGCTGCATGATCCTTCTTGCCGAGCTTGTCGTAAAAGAGCGCAAAGAACAAAGCAGCACAAGCAATGACGGCGAGCACCACGAACATCACAATGCTGGCCGGCCCTGTCATGCACTGGCCCTTTCCATGCTGTCGAGCACGGATGCAAGGCGGCTGTCTTCATTATAGTAGCGGGCGCGCTCCCAGAAGGCGGGACGCCCGATGCCGGTCGAGCTATGGCTGCCGAGAATGCGGCCGGAAGCGTCTTCCCCCTTGATATCGTAGAGAACGAGATCCTGCGTGGTGATGACGTCGCCTTCGAGCCCGACCACTTCCGTAATATGGGTGATGCGGCGCGAGCCGTCGCGCAGGCGTGCGGCCTGGATGATGATGTCGACCGAACCGACGATGATCTCGCGCACCGTCTTTTGCGGCAATACATAACCGCCCATGGCGATCATGGCTTCCATGCGGTTGAGGCACTCGCGCGGGCTGTTGGCATGGATCGTGCCCATCGAACCGTCATGGCCCGTATTCATGGCTTGCAGGAGATCGAACACTTCAGGCCCGCGCACTTCGCCGACAATGATGCGTTCGGGACGCATGCGCAGGCAGTTCTTTACCAGATCGCGCATGGTGACTTCGCCTTCGCCTTCCAGATTGGGCGGGCGGGTTTCCAGACGCACCACATGCGGCTGCTGCAATTGCAGTTCTGCCGAGTCTTCGCAGGTGATGATGCGTTCGTGCGCGTCGATATAGCGTGTCAGGCAGTTCAGAAGCGTGGTCTTGCCCGAGCCGGTGCCCCCCGAAATAATGACATTGCAGCGCACCCGGCTGATGATCTGCAAGAGTTCCGCCCCAGCATTCGATATGGCGCCGAACCGCACCAGTTGGTCGAGCGTCAGCTTGTCCTTGCGGAACTTGCGGATGGTGAGGGTCGGGCCGTCGAGCGACAGCGGCGGCGCGATGACGTTGACGCGTGAGCCGTCCGGCAAGCGGGCATCGCAGATCGGGCTCGATTCGTCGACGCGGCGTCCCACCTGGCTCACGATGCGCTGGCAGATGTTGAGAAGCTGCTGGTTGTCGCGGAAACGAATGCCCGTTTCCTGCAGCAGGCCGTCCACTTCGATATAGGTGCGGCGCGAACCGTTCACCATGATATCGGCAATGTCATCGCGGGAAAGAAGCGGCTCCAGCGGACCATAGCCCAGCACGTCATTGCAGATGTCGTCGAGCAGTTCTTCCTGCTCGGCAATCGACATGACGAAGTTCTTGATGGCGATGATGTCATTGACGATATCGCGAATTTCCTCGCGCGCGGCATCCGGCGCCATGCGGGACAGTTGCGACAGATCGATCGTGTCGATCAGCGCGGAGAAGACCTGCGATTTGGTGTCGTAATAGCTCTCGGTCTTTTCACGTCCTTGCGTGCCGGCCTGAACGGGGGATTTTACCGGCGTCGAAGGAACGGATGCCTGTATGCGGGACGGCTGCACGGTTGGCTGGGCCGATACGGGCGTCGCAGCAGGCGTGGCAGGTTTCGGTGCAGCCGGTCGCATTCCGCTTTCCGGCCTGTTTCCCGTATCGTTGCCTCTTCTGCCGAACATGATTTCCTGCCGTTACTTGGTCTTGCGTGCAAACTTGCCGAGAAGGCCCGATATGCCGCTCTTCTTGCGCGGTTGCACATCGGCCCTGCCGGTCACGACATGCGCGATATGGCTGATGGCTTCGGCAACCGGGCTTTCCGGATTGGTCTCCGCGATCATCCGGCCATTATTGGCGGCATTGCCGAAAAGTTGCGGGTCAAAGTCGATGGTGGCGATGGGATCGATGCCGAGCGGTTCGGCAAAATCGGCGAGCGCGATTTCCGGTCGCTTCGGAATGGCCATCTGGTTCAGCACCAGATGCGGCTTCACATCGTTGGGGCGCAGCTGCGCCAGCGTGTCGAGGAGGTTCTTCGTGTTGCGAAGATTGGCAAGATCGGGCGTTGCGACGATCACAACTTCATCGACGCGCATCAAGGTGGTCCGTGTCCATCCATTCCAGCCATGCGCGACGTCCAGCACGACCAGCGGAGAATTGCGCTGCGCAACGTCGATCAATTCGGCAAAGGCGTCCTCGGCAAAATCGAATGTGCGCTCAAGGGTCGAAGGAGCGGCGAGGATAGACAGATGGTCGCCATACTGCACGAGCAGCCGGTCGAGATAGACCTCGTCAATGCGTTCCGGCGAGAAGACCGCATCGGCGATACCGAGTGTAGGATCCTGATCGAAATTGATGTTTGCCGTGCCGAAGGGCAGGTCCATGTCTGCCAGCACGACATCGTGCCGAAACATGTTGGAGATCGACCAGGCGACGTTATGAGCGATGGTAGACGCGCCCACGCCGCCTTTCGCGCCGATGAAGGCGACCGAACGGCCAAGCGGTTCCGCACCGGGATCGAGAAAGATCGAGGACACGATGGCCAGAATGTCGGCGAGTGAAACAGGCGCTACGATATATTCCGAAACGCCGCGCCGCAGCAATTCGCGATAAAGCCAGACTTCGTTGGAATGGCCGATGACCATGACCTTCGAGCCGGGATCGCAGACCTCCGACAATTGCTGCAGTTCTTCAAGCAGCACATTGGGTTCGGACGCCGATTCGACGATGATCAGATTGGGCGTGGAAGCGGTCTGATAGAATTCGATTGCAGCCGCAATGCCGCCCATCATCACCTTCAGATGGGTCTTTGCCATGCGCCGGTCGCCGCCTGCTCGCTCAATCGGAATGGCGACGCTTTCGTTCACGCAGAAAGCCTGGATGGAAATGCGCGGGATGGGACGCACATTTTCAAGCATGATCGGCGCACGACCTGTTTCCGGCGCTTCTTCCTCCGGTTCCAACGCGAAGTTGCTCATGGCGCCCTCTTAATACTCGGCCTGCTGGCTGCGAGGTTCGCGCCAGTTTTGCGTCTGTGCAGGCGACATTTTCACATAGCCCTGATTGCCGTTGAGACGTGCCGTAGCCCGATCCGAATCGATGGGCGACATGGTGCGCGGTCCCAGAAGATCGGCCGGATTGGCCACCTGTGCGGCCAGATTGTTCTGCGAGGCGCAGCCAAAATTGGCGTAATGGCGGTTTTCGGGTGTGCTGGCGAGGTCGTCCGGCCAACGTCCGCAGGGCGTCGTGCCCGCCGTGATCGCATAATAGCTGATGCGGATTGGCGCTGCCGCGTCGGGGCTTTCGACCGGATAGTTTTCGATGGCGATATTGTTCGCCTTGATACCGCTGCGCCGCAGTGCCGCCGACACTTCTGTGCTGAGCCGATAGGCTGCGGCCTGATTGGACGCGCCCGAAGGCACCAGAACATAAAGCATGCCGGAACCGTTGCGCCGGTAATTGGCGATGGCGCCCTCAACGATGCCGCGCTGCATGGGGCTTAGTTTCTGGTCCGCCTGTGCGACCGGGATATCGGTAACCTGCTCCCGCTCCGCAATCGTGATCGGGTGATTGGTGCGGTAATCGTCCGGCAAGGCGCCCACAGTGACGTGCTGGCGGTTCGCACAGCCCGCAAGAAGGGCGAGCGACAGGGCGACGAGCGCTGGTCGGGCTGAAATCCTGCAAAAGCCTCTGGCTGAATAGGTCATGATCTGTCCCCGCTCACTTATAGATATAACCGACGACGCCGTTGTAGCGACCGGGCGGCAATTTGGTTTCCATCGTGCCGTAAACGCGATTGACCTTGCCGAGTATGTATCCCGCGCCATCGCTGGCCGGGTTGAAATTGTCGTCGGGCCGCGCAAGCTGCTGGCGGGCGACTGGTCGCGCCAGGTAGGGCGTTACGATCACCACCAGTTCGGATTCGTTGCGGATGAAATCCTTGCTGCGGAACAGCGCCCCCAGAACCGGAATCTTGGTGAGGCCCGGAAAGCCAGAAACCGACTGGCGCACTTCATCGCGGATCAGGCCGCCGATCATCATGGAACCGCCGGATGGCAGTTCGACCGTCGTGTCGGCGACGCGTTTGCGCAGCGACAGGACGCTCGCGCCAACGCCTTCCATCTTGTTTGTCGTGCCCGCACCTTCCGTTGTCGGCTCCGACACGGAGGTTCTGATTTTCAGGCTGATGCGTCCCGGCCCGAGCACGGTCGGCATGAATTCCAGACCGATGCCGTAATTGATCTTGGCCAGCTGATTGGTGCGTTTTCCGTCATCATCATAAGTCACGCTGTTGATGACATTATATTCGCCGCCGACATTGAAAGCCGCCTTTTCGCCGGAGATTGCGGTCAGCGTCGGCTCAGCCAGCGTCTTCATCACGCCTGCCGATTCCATCGCCCGCAGATAGGCGGAAAAGTTGCTCGTCGCGAGGCCGAAGCCGGTATCGGACAGGTTGTTGCCAATGGCGCCCGCAATGCTCTCGGAAATCCCGCCGTAGGAAATCCCGTTCGAAACGCCGCTGCCGCTCATATTGACGCCAAGCTGCTTCATGACCGAGCGGCTGACCTCGGCAACGGTGACTTTCAATGTCACCTGATCTTCGCCCACAATAGTCAGCATATTGACGATGGCGCTTTGACGGCGCCCCCAGTCGGGATTGTTGATGGCGACACCGCCGCCGTCGGTGGGCGCGGATGCAGTCGTGGTGAACTGGCCGGTTGTAGCCTCGCCGCCAGAAACGAAAAGACCGGCGAGCTTGGCCGCCTGCGCCGAATCCTGCGGGGTCTGCACGGTTCCGGTCAGCACCACATTGTCGTTGATGAGTTCGACGCGAATGTCGGAGCCGGGAATGAGACGCTTCAGCTGGGACGAGAGCCCGCTTACGTCCCGCTCGATCTCGACATCGATGGATGCGACCTGTTCGCCATTCGGACCGAAGACGAAAATATTGGTCTGGCCGACCTGCTTGCCGAAAAGATAGATGCGCCGCGACGTGCGCGTCACCGCATCGGCGATTGAAGGATTAGAAACGAGAACGTCATAGGCGTCTTGCGGAAGGTCGAGGACGACCGACTTGTTGAGTCCAAGCTTGATCGTCTGCGAACGCTGCTGGCTGCCCACCTTGACGATGCCAGCCGCCGCCATTGCTGTCATGTCGGCAAGCGGCAGGGAAGCGGTTGCAAGCGCGCTGGCTACCAGTGCGATCTTTGCGGAATATGGGCGCACGCGGTTTGTCTTTCTCATGAGCGCGGTCCTATTTCTGTAACGCTGCCGGATTTGATGACCTTCACCGTCCCGCTGCGTGTCGGCGAGGAAACCAGATAGTCGGCCTGCTTGATATCCCTGTCCTCGACATCCTGTGTCGAGCGAAGCGCCAGCGTCAGGCGGTCGGCCATCTGCTGGGCGACGGTGATGATTTCAGCCTGTTC
>Ga0164243_10015981_pt1 | contig 10333 bp, 12 predicted proteins | sample OricompcompostOP_FD_108781 | JGI IMG/M metagenome (GOLD analysis project Ga0164243, IMG submission 108781) | Organic Plus compost microbial communities from Emeryville, California, USA - Original compost - Organic plus compost (OP) | ecosystem: Engineered > Solid waste > Mixed feedstock >... | reverse complement strand
TCCGCGTGATCATCGCCCGTGGCGTGGCGAAGGACAGGCCGAGATCGGAAACGGCGACGCCGATGGTCTTGGTCCCGAGGTCAAGTCCGGCGAGCGGCCGGCCCACAGGCCGGGCTTCTTCCAATTCCTCGATGGAGATCACGCTCACGAACGAAACTCGCCTTTGACACTGCGCTTCCCCGTTTTATCCTTCAACGACACAACAATCGAGGAGTCCGAGTATGAAAATCACCTGGTACGGCCATTCCGCTTTCAGAATCGAAGCCGGCAGCGCAAAGATCCTCATCGATCCGTTCCTCTCCGGCAATCCATCGTGGAATGGCGGCTGGGAAGGTCCGGCGGAAGGGGTCACGCACGTCCTTCTGACGCACGGCCACGGAGACCATCTGGGCGATGCGCTGGACATCCTGACGAAGACGGGAGCGATGCTCGTCGCCAATGCGGAGATCAGCAGCTACTGCGGCAGCCAGGGGGTGGATTCCAGCAGGATCAATCCAGGCAATCACGGCGGCACGGTGGATTGCGGCGGCTTCACCACCACGTTTGTGAATGCGCTCCATTCCTCCTCGTTCACCAAGGACGGCAGCAACATCTATCTCGGCAACCCCAACGGCCTCGTCCTTCATTTCCCGAGCGACAAGACCATCTATCACATGGGCGACACCGATATTTTCGGCGACATGGCGCTCATCGAGGAACTGCATCAGCCGCAGATCGGTCTCGTCCCCATCGGCGACCGCTACACGATGGGCGGGGCCGTGGCCGCGCTCGCCTGCCGCCGCTACTTCCATTTCGAGACGGTCATTCCCTGCCATTACGGCACCTTCCCGGCGATCGATGCGACGGCGGACAAGTTCATCGAAGGCATGGAGGGCTCCGGCACGAAAGTGTTGACGCCGGAACGCGGCCAGCCGGTCGAACTTTGACCGGCTCGGATTTGAGGGAAGCAGCGTCTTCCCCTCTGACCCGGAAATTGTTGCGTGTGGCGCCGGGCGCGACTATAGCCCTGTGCCGGGATTTCCCTTGCAAGGAAGAGAAGAATGTCCGTCGATATCGACACCGTGAAGCGCGTGGCAAGGCTGGCTAGAATCGCGGTCGACGAGCAAGACGTCGAGCGCATGACCGGCGAACTCAATGCCATTCTCGGCTTCGTGGAACAATTGAACGAAGTCGACGTGACGGATGTCGAGCCCATGACCTCCGTCATCCCGATGACCATGAAAATGCGGGCGGACGAGGTGACCGACGGTAGTAAGGCCGAGGACATCGTCGCCAACGCGCCAAATACGGGCGATCACTTCTTCCTCGTGCCGAAGGTGGTGGAGTAGGGCATGGCCATTGCCATCGCCGCGGAAACGCCGCTGCAGGACGAGGTACGTGCGCTGATCGCGGAACTGAACGAGGCGCTTCTGGCGCTGACGCCGCCCCAGTTCTGCTTTCACCTGACGGCGGAACAGATGGCGACGCCTGCCACAACGCTGTTCGTGGCGCGGGACGAAGGGCAGGCCGTGGCTTGCGGCGCACTGCACCGGCACGAGGGCGGCGTGGGCGAGGTGAAGCGCATGTATACCCGGCCTTCTCACCGCGGGCGCGGCATCGGAGGCATGATGGTCGGCCGTATCGAGGCGCTGGCGCGGGAAGAGGGCTTGACGAAGCTGGTGCTGGAGACGGGCGACCGGCATCCGGCTGCCTGGGCCGTCTATGAGCGTGCAGGCTTCACCCGCTGCGGCCCCGTGCTCGACTATCCGGACTCCAAATGGTCCATCTTCTACGAAAAGAACCTTTCCGCCCAGTCGGCTGCTGCTTGAACGGACGATTTTCATGACCGAGCTTACCAAATTCACCATTGCCGAAATCCGCGCCAAGCTGGCCGCCAAGGAGTTCACGGCCCTTGAACTGACCGAGGCGTATCTTTCCGCGATTGAAACGGCGAACGGGCGGCTGAACGCCTACATCACGGTGACGGCGGACAAGGCGCGCGAGATGGCGAAGGCCTCCGACATGCGCCTGATGCAGGGTGGTGCCCGCGCCCTTGAAGGCGTGCCGCTGGGCATCAAAGACCTGTTCGCCACCCAAGGCGTGCACACGCAGGCTTGCAGCCACATCCTGGACGGCTTCAAGCCGCATTACGAATCCACCGTCACCGCCAATCTCTGGGCCGACGGCGCCGTCATGCTGGGCAAGCTCAACATGGACGAGTTCGCCATGGGCTCCTCCAACGAGACGTCATACTATGGTCCGGTTGTGAACCCTTGGCGCGCGGAGGGCGGCAACAAAGACCTCGTGCCGGGCGGCTCCTCCGGCGGCTCCGCGGCGGCGGTTTCTGCCTGGCTCTGCGCCGGCGCCACGGCGACCGATACTGGCGGCTCCATCCGCCAGCCCGCCGCCTTCACGGCAACAGTCGGCATCAAGCCCACCTATGGGCGCTGTTCGCGCTGGGGCATCGTCGCCTTCGCTTCCTCGCTCGACCAGGCGGGGCCCATCGCGCGCGACGTGCGGGACGCGGCGATTCTCTTGAAGTCCATGGCATCGGTTGACCCGAAGGACACGACCTCGGTCGACCGGCCGGTGCCGGACTACGAGGCTGCTATCGGCCAGTCGGTGAAGGGGCTGAAGATCGGCATTCCGAAGGAATACCGCGTCGACGGCATGCCGGCGGAGATCGAGGCCCTCTGGCAGAAGGGCATCGACTGGATGCGCGAGGCGGGCGCCGAGATCGTCGACATCTCACTGCCGCATACGAAATACGCGCTGCCGGCCTATTACATCGTAGCGCCGGCGGAGGCCTCGTCCAACCTCGCGCGCTATGACGGGGTTCGTTACGGCCTACGCGTGCCGGGCCGACATCACCGATATGTACGAGAAGACGCGCGCGGCGGGTTTCGGGCGCGAGGTGAAGCGGCGCGTGATGATCGGCACCTATGTGCTCTCGGCCGGCTATTACGACGCCTATTATCTGCGCGCGCAGAAGGTTCGCACACTGATAAAGCGTGACTTCGAGCAGGTCTTCGAGGCGGGCGTCGACGCGATCCTCACGCCTGCGACGCCGTCCGCCGCCTTTGGCATCGCCGACCAGGACATGAATGCGGATCCGGTGAAGATGTACCTGAACGACATCTTCACTGTGACGGTGAACATGGCGGGTCTGCCGGGCATCGCAGTTCCTGCGGGGATCGATTCCAACGGCCTGCCGCTTGGCCTTCAGCTCATCGGCCGCGCCTTCGACGAGGAGACGCTCTTCCGCACGGCCCATGTGATCGAACAGGCCGCAGGCAAGTTCGAGCCGAAAAAGTGGTGGTAGCCGGCCTGCATCGGCTCTTCTTCACACCCCCTCCGGTCGACGGGCCATAGGGGGTAACCTCAAGCACGGATTTCCGATTCGGCTTGAGGGGAAAGAATGTTCCATTTGGCTTCCGCCGTCTTCTGGGCGGTTCTGCAGCCGTTCAATCTCATAGGCCTGCTGATCGCGGCGGCGGTCGGCGCTGCGGTCCTTGGCTGGCGCAAGATCTCGGTTGCGCTCGGCGCCTTAGCGTTTCTCGTGGTGGCTCTTTCCGGCTGGACGACGCTCGGCGCCCTCATGCTCCACCCGCTGGAGGACCGTTTCGCGAAACCGGATCCCATACCGCAGCATGTGGACGGCATCGTGGTGCTCGGCGGGGGCTTCGAGGGCGCGATCAATCTCGCCCGCGGCGGATATGAGCTCAACGCGAGCGGCGATCGGTTCGTTGAGGCGGCCATCCTTGCCCGGCGCTATACCGAGGCCCGGTTGATCATTTCCGGTGGCTCTGGATCCATCTTCCTGGCGGGCGAAGGCGATGCGGATACCGCACCACGGCTGCTGACGGCGCTCGGCGTCGCGCCGGAACGGATCGAGCTTGAGAACAAGTCCCGCGACACATTTGAAAATGCCCGATTTTCCTTCGACATGGCAGAGCCGGAGCCGGGCGAGACATGGCTGCTCGTAACCTCAGCCTTCCATATGCCGCGCGCGGTGGGCGCGTTCCGTCAGGCAGGCTTCACGGTCGTGCCCTGGCCGGTGGACTACAAGACCTCCGGCCGTGAGACGCCGGGCCTGGCACAGGACAATGTGCTCGATTCCCTTCGCAACACATCCGTTGCGATACGCGAATGGATCGGACTTCTCGCATACTGGATGACTGGACGCAGCGAGAACATTCTGCCTGCCGTGGATGATCGCGAGGGGGCGAACGTCGGGCCGTAGGTCAAGCGGCGAAAGCGTTTGCCCCGTTTCCGCCATATTCGTTGAAGCTTCATGAATGAGATCATTCGCGTAAGCGTTTGAAATTTATAGTTTGTGACATACTTGTAGCGGCAAATTGACCGGCCGATGCCAATCTCTCGCCGCTTTTGCTATTGCGCGGCATACGGGTTGAGGGTATTCCGGCAGCAGCGACGACGGGGGATGGAGGAGTCGTCGTGAGAGAAAAAGAACACGGGAATTCTATGGACGAGACCGTTCAGAAATCGTGCTGGGGCGTTGCCGCCAAAGCAGCGATCGGCCTCGCCGGCGTCATCCTTTTGGCCTGGCTGTTTGTCGGGGGCGATGCGTTCGCCGTGATCGCAGCGAGCTAATCCGCAGTTCACGATTTGAAAGCGGGGCGAGGCGTATGGCCTGCGCCCCGTTTTCTTTTGGGCCTTGCCATGTCGCTGTCCGACACGCATATCCGACCATGATCGCGCATGTGTGCGAAGATGCGCATGCAAGCGCGGACCACGCCGCAGCGGCTGGAGTTCATGGATGTTCCTTTCGGTTTTCGATCTCTTCAAGATCGGCATCGGCCCGTCGAGTTCCCACACGATGGGGCCGATGGTGGCTGCGGAGCGCTTCCTGCGCGAGATCGCGGAAGGCGAGTGGCCGCGCCCGGCAGGCGTGGAAGTGGCGCGGCTTTCCGTCAGCCTGCACGGTTCGTTGGCTTACACGGGTGTTGGGCACGCCACGGATCGCGCGGTGATCCTCGGGCTTCAGGGCTTTACGCCGGTGACGATCGATCCCGATGCGGCGGACGCGGTCCTGCAGCGGATCAGGGGCGAGAAGCGGCTTTCGCCGCCGGGTCACCCCGGATACCGCTTCGATCCCGAAACCGATCTCGTCTTCGACAGAAAGAACCCGCTTCCCGGCCACGCGAACGGCATGGCTTTCAGCGCCTTTGACGCGGGCGACCGGCTGCTCCTGCGGCGCATCTATTATTCGGTGGGCGGCGGCTTCGTGGCCTCGGAAGAGGAGCTTCAGACGCTTAAGGCCGAGAAAAAACCCGCCGTCGATCGTAACGTGCCCTATCCCTTCGCAAATGCCCGCGAAATGCTGGCGATGGCGGCGCGAAGCGGGCTTTCGATCGCCGAGATGAAGCGGGCGAACGAGCTCGTCTACAGGAGTGCCGAAGAGCTCGATGCCGGGCTCGACGGGATTTGGGCGGCGATGCGCGGCTGCATCGAGCGTGGGCTGACACAAGAAGGCGTGATGCCGGGCGGGCTCAAGGTGCGCCGCCGCGCCCGTGCGCTGCATGAAAAGCTGGAGGAGGAATGGCGGCAGAACCGCCCCAATCCCCTTGCTGCCAATGATTGGCTTTCCGTCTACGCCATGGCGGTCAACGAGGAGAACGCGGCCGGCGGACGAGTCGTCACGGCGCCGACCAATGGCGCCGCTGGCGTCGTGCCGGCGGTGCTGCGCTATTGGCTACAATTCCATCCCGATACCGACCAGAGGGGCATTCGGGATTTCCTGCTGACCGCGGCAGCTGTCGGTGGCTTGATCAAGCACAATGCGTCCATTTCGGGAGCCGAGGTCGGCTGCCAGGGCGAGGTGGGTTCCGCTTCGGCGATGGCCGCGGCGGGCCTTGCGGCCGTGATGGGCGGCACGCCGGAACAGGTGGAGAATGCCGCCGAGATCGCGCTGGAGCATCATCTGGGCATGACCTGCGACCCGGTGGCCGGCCTCGTGCAGGTGCCCTGTATCGAGCGCAACGCGCTGGGTGCGGTAAAGGCGGTCACTGCAGCCTCGCTGGCGGTGAAGGGGGACGGAAAGCATTTCGTCTCCCTGGATGCGGCGGTGGAGACGATGCGCCAGACCGGCCTCGACATGAACGAGCGCTATAAGGAAACGAGCCTCGGCGGGCTGGCGGTCAACGTCGTGGAGTGTTGACGGGCTCTGTGGAAAGGCTGCGTCCGCGTTGACCTTGCGGTTGATATTCCCGATGGTGCGGCCATGGCGTTACATCTGATAAAACTGTGCGTGGGCTGCGAGAGCCCCGAGGACCTCGAAGAATGGATTGCCTCGCGGCTGGAGGAAAAAAGGCGCCGCGGCGAACCGCTCGAGCAGTACCATGTCACCCGCATGGTGCCGAAGCAGATTGGGGAGATCACCGGCGGCGGTTCGCTCTATTGGGTGATCAAGGGCATGGTGCAGTGTCGCCAGAGGCTGATTGATATCCGCCCTTTCGTAGACGGGGAGGGCATCCAGCGTTGCCGTCTCGTGCTCGATCCGACGGTGGTTCGCACAGAGTGGCAGCCGCGCCGTCCCTTCCAGGGATGGCGCTACTTGAAGGCGGAGGATGCGCCGGCCGATATCCGCGCCGGATCCGGCACCGGCGATTTGCCTGACCATCTGCGTCGCGAACTGACAGAACTAGGGCTTCTCTAGAAGCCTGCATAAGCTTCTGGGGCTTGCCACCGGGCGCCAGCGAGTACATCTTTTTTACATGAGCGACAGGAAGCCGCCGGTGGAGACCGGGAGGAAGTCGGAGGTTTCAAAACCGCGCTCCGACAGCAGCGCGATCGAAGCATTTGTGCGCCATGCACGGGCACTGGCTGTGAAGGGGCAGGAAAGCGGGCGCATTGTCCTGGCGCTCGACGCCACCATGAGCCGCCAGCCCACTTGGGACCTCGCCTGTGAAATCCAGGCGGAGATGTTCGATGCTGTGGGCAAGGCCGGTGCGCTCAACGTGCAGCTTGTCTATTACCGCGGTTATGGCGAATGCGCCGCCTCGCGTTTCGTGGCCGACACCAAGGCGCTCAAGGATCTCATGACGCGCATCGACTGCCGTGGCGGGCGAACACAGATCAGCAAGGTTCTCTCCCACACACTCAAGGAGAACGCACGCGACCGGATAAACGCTCTCGTCTTCATCGGTGACGCGATGGAGGAAGATGTGGACGATCTGTGTCAGCGCGCCGGAGAGTTGGGCCTGAAGGGCGTGCCGGTCTTCGTTTTCCAGGAGGGAACCGATCCTCCGGCCACAGCGGCCTTCCGCGAGATCGCCCGCCTTTCCAAGGGAGCGTGGTTCCGCTTCAACCGGCAATCCGCCGACACGCTTGCGAAGCTTCTGGGGGCGATTGCGGTCTACGCCACAGGGGGCGTGCCGGCGCTGGAGGCGCGTGGCAGGCCCGAAGATCGACTCATGATCGAGCATTTGAGCGGCAGATCATGACCTTTCCCCTTTTGCTCTTCGCGCTGCTGCTCCTCGTGGCATTTGCCGCCTATGCTTTGCTGCATGCAAGCGCGGCGGCGATCGCCTCGACGCTGCGGCTTGCCGGCCCTGCCGTGCTCGCGCTGGCCGGGCTGACAATGATGCTGGTGGGGAGGGGAGGGACGGGCGGGGTGCTCCTGTCTCTGGCTGCGGCTTGGTTCGGCTCCACTCGTCTGAGGAGCCCCCGGAAGAAGTCGTCGGGCCAGCGCTCCAGAGTGCGTACCGCCGTGCTGGAAATGGAGCTCGACCACGATACGGCAGGACTGGAGGGAACTGTCCTTGCCGGCAATTTCGAAGGCAGAAGCCTGGCCGGGATGACGCTCGATGAGCTTCTGGAGCTACGCCGCGAGTTTTCGGGCGATGGCGAAAGCCTACAACTACTGGAAACGTATCTTGATAGCCGGTTTGCCGTCTGGCGCGACCGCGTGGAGCCGGACGAGAACGTGGGGCAGGGAGGCTCGCCAACTGCGGGCCCCATGTCCAAGGAGGAGGCTTACAAGGTCCTTGGTCTTCAGATGGGAGCGTCCGCGACGGAAATCCGCCAGGCTCATCGCCGCCTGATGCAACGCCTGCATCCCGATATGGGCGGCTCCTCCTCTCTTGCTGCGCGCATCAACGAAGCGCGAGACGTTCTCCTGTCCGATCACGGTTGAACTTCCCCTTGACGCAAACTTTTCGCTGTCACCCACTCAGTTCTGGACGGCGTAGCAATCGACCTTCTTCTTCTTGAGCGATGCGCACGTGTCCCACGCTGCGGTCTTGCTCTCGAAGCCGCCGAAGCGGGCGCGATAGAACGTCTGGCCCTTGTGCACGAAGGTTTCGGTGAAGGGCTTCGCGTCAGCAAGCAGGCTCGATGCGCTTTCTGCCGTCCGCGTCAGCACACGCTGCGCATCCGCCTCCGTGGGCGTGGACGCAACCTGAATCACCCACCCGGACACCGGCGTGGCAGCGGTGGAGAGCGGATCCAATTCCTCCGTATCACCCATGGCTTCGACGAGCGCTGTCTTCGCGGCCGGAACAGCCTCTTCCACATAGGCGGTCAGGGGAACATCCGGCCGTTCGGGTGGAAGCGGGGCGCTGCTGGGCAGCGCGGCAGCAGCCGCCATGACAGGCTGGGCAGCGGCCGCGATGACCGGCTTCGTGGTGACCGCCGGACCCTTCGCGATCAGATCGCGATCACGTCCGGTCGAGGCCTTGGGCAAATAACGCTGAATGAGATCGGTCATATGAGCATCGCGGGTGCGGGCCGTCCTTCCGCCCATCACGACGGCGACGATCTGGCGCCCGCCGGTGGAAACGGACGACACGAGATTGAAGCCCGATGCCCTGGTGTAGCCGGTCTTGATCCCGTCGACACCCTTCACGCGGCCCAGAAGGTTGTTGTGCGTGTTGATGCGGCGTCCGGCATAGGTGAAGGAACGGGTGCCGAAATAGTCGAAGTACTGCGGAAAATGCTCGCGCAGGGCAATGCCGAGCTTGGCCATGTCGCGCGCAGTGGTGCGCTGCTCGCTGTTGGGCAGGCCGTGCGCGTTGCGGAAGGTGGTCGAGTTCATGCCGAGCTGGCGGGCCTTGGTCGTCATCATCCTGGCGAAGTTCGCTTCCGAACCGCCCAGGAATTCCGCGAGGGCCGTCGCGGTATCGTTTGCCGACCTCGTCACGAGAGCTTGTATCGCCTGCTCGACGGTGATGCTCTTGCCGGCGGGAACGCCGAGCTTCGTGGGCGGCTCCTTGGCCGCATTCGGTGAGAAGGTGACGCGCGAGTTCTTCGATACCCGCCCGCTGGAGAGCGCCTCGAAGACCAGGTAGAGGGTCATCATCTTGGTAAGGGAAGCCGGATAGCGCGGTGCATCCGCGCCATCCTCGTAAAGCACCTTGCCGGTCTTTGCGTCGACCACGATACCGGCGTACTTCGAATTTGCCATCGCAGAGGACGCCGTAACGAGCATGAATGCTCCCACAGCGAAGGCCACGACCGCAAGGTTAGAGAAATGAAGGATTTTCCCAACGAGCGCCTGACGCACAACCATACCCACTATCGCGATTGTTCCTGCTGCAGACCGGAAAGTCCGCAGACCTGTTTGGGCGACGGTAGGACCGGCGGCGTTACCAATTCGTTATGGTGTGTTAATCCTTGATGGTTTTTTTTGAATTGTAACTGCATTTGACGCTTTTTTGATTGACCCCAGAATGAGGGTCCTCACCCCGCCATGAGGCGAGATTGGGGCAATGCCGACGGATTCCGGGCAGGCAAATAAATTTTATCCTCTGACGGGGCGAGTTCGGGCGACGGCATCTTCCAGTCCTTCCGACGGAGATTGCCGGACGACCCCTTTGAAAGGTCTCATTCAAGCCCTAAGTAGAGGGCGGTTCGACGTCCGGGCATGCGCGTCCGCGATCGGCGGACAAAGCGGTGGCGTCAGATGAAAATTTGAGCATTCCGGAAGTGCAATGCGTATTGTCAGCACCGCAGAAGGGCTTAAAATCATCCGCCGAATACCTAGATATCCTCTCTCACGGAGAGGCGCAGCTGAAAGCATGGGAAGATCAGGATCGGCGAGAGCAACATGCCAGGCGACGCTTTGCGGATGAGCCGTGGGGACGACGAGGGCAACAACACCGGACGCGGCACGGCGGTCATTACCCGTACAAGGACGAAGACCAAGAAGCCGAGCCTCTATCGTGTACTGCTTTTGAACGACGATTACACACCCATGGAGTTCGTCGTTCATGTTCTGGAGCGTTTTTTCCAGAAGGACCGGGAGTCAGCGACAAGGATCATGCTGCACGTCCACAACCATGGAGTGGGTGAATGCGGCGTCTACACATTCGAAGTGGCCGAGACCAAGGTG
>Ga0164243_10015980_pt1 | contig 10333 bp, 7 predicted proteins | sample OricompcompostOP_FD_108781 | JGI IMG/M metagenome (GOLD analysis project Ga0164243, IMG submission 108781) | Organic Plus compost microbial communities from Emeryville, California, USA - Original compost - Organic plus compost (OP) | ecosystem: Engineered > Solid waste > Mixed feedstock >... | reverse complement strand
TTCCGGCATTGTTGATCGTGACGTCGAAATCCTGGCCGGCCACGCCAATGTCGGTAACAGTGGCGCCCTGCTCGATGGTCAGGGTATCGTGTCCGCTGAGGCCGATGTTGCCCGTCGTCTCGCCGGAATGGACCACATCCGGCCCGTCGTCATTGACGATGGTGACGATCGCGGTTGAGTTTACGAGCGCCGTTCTCACTCCGGCGGAATTGGTCACCGAGCCCAGGGTAAACTGGAAGGTTTCATGGCCCTCGATGGTGGCGTCCCCCGTGACGGTGAAAGTGAAGGTGGCCGAGCTTTGGCCGTCGGGGATGGTGCCGGTGAAGGTGGCGGGCAAGCTACCGCCGAAATCGTCCGCGTCGGCGCTGCCTCCGCCGAAGGAGCCCCTGAAGTTCACATCGCCGGTCAGGTCGCCAGTGCGCACCACCGTCAGGCTGACGGTGGTGGTGCCGTCGTCGCCCTCGGTGACGGCGACGCGGGTGGAGCCGAAGCCAACGGTCGGCTGCGGATCATCGTTGGTGATGTTGCCCTGCGCGCGGGTTTCGGCGGCAACTGGACTCAGAAAGACGCCCGCGGCGTCGTTGGTGACGCCGGTCAGTTGCAGCACGAACCGGTCCGTGGATTCGTAGTTCGTGTCGCCGGTAATGGTGACGATGACCGTGCCGGAGGTTGCGCCATCGGCAATGGTGCCGGAAAAGGTGGTCGGCAGCGTGCCGCCGAAATCGTCCGCATTGGTGCCGGCAGTGCCGGACGTCAGGGTGCCGGAGAAATTGACCTGGCCCGTCGTGCCGTTGCTGCGCTCGACGACGAATGTGTAGGTCGTGGTGCCGCTGTTGCCCTCGATTTGCGCCACCGTCCGAGTGCCGGCCGAGAAGAAGACCTTCTGCGCATTCGGATCGAAGGTGAACGGCGTCGTGTCGAAGGGGGCGTCGGGTCCGACGCCGTCGGCCGAATCGTCACCGGCAGTGTTCTGGGCCGTCCAGGTGTTCTGGTCGGCGTTGAAGATGCCCGGACGCAAAGCGTCGAGATTCCCCATCGTCGCGTGCGAGCCGGAATAGACAGCGATGTCATTCGTGTCGCTGGACCCGAAGCCTGTCGCACTGACCCCTTGTTCGAGCCCGGTGCCGTTGAGTATCCCGTAATCCACATTGTTGGTCGGACCGTTGCTGAACATCGTCAGGAAGGTCCGAGCGGCATCGTCGCCGGTATAGGCGTAGACGCCCTCAGCGCCGGTATCGAGGCCGCGGGCGGTCTCGTCGATCCAGGCAATGGTGCCGAAATTGCTGGTCGAGGTCAGGCCGGCGGCGAGGTTGTCCATGGTGATGACGGTGCCGGCGGCGATGTCGCTCGTCGCGGTCCAGGTCCAGGTCGACTCGCCAGTGGTGAAGTGGGTGGTGCCGCCGAGATTGGTCCACTCGTTATCGGTGAAGGTGATCACCGTGCCGGCGGCGATGTTCTCGAAGGTCATGAAGGCGAGATTGTCATTGCCGTCCGCGTTGAAGCCGACAAAACCGATTGAACCAGCACCGAGAGCCATTTTGAATTCTCCGTTTCCAAACTTTGTTCGCAGCAAAGCATCGCCGGCTCGCGTCGCCGCGAGTCGTGAAACAATCTCCTTGCAATTCCGGTATTCCCCGAAACAATTCTCGGGGCGCGTGTAGGGTGATTTTGTTACGTCGGCATGACGATTTTTTTATCGCTGCATGCGCGACACGCGTCTAACGCAAGGGCCAAGATGGCGAGAAGTCGACCAAAAGAGTTCGATGAATAAGAAAAACCCGAATTATTTGGAAGTCGCGCGGCGATGTGAATGCGGCCGTTCGCGGCCAATTTCGCGCACACATAAAAGTGAACGGCGGAACGACACAGATGTGGAAGGTCGCAGAGAATCCGCATCGTGCCGAACCTCACCGGGCAGGAACGATCGGCCGGATCGCAGAATGGGTCAGGCTATGTGAAGCTGATAAGCCACCGATTGGTGGAAATATTCAATCTGGGCCGCGGCACGTCCGAAGTTGAGGAAACTTCGCACCTTATTCCACGATATCAAACGCTCGATATATCTTTCTGGGAATCGAACCCATTTCTTTGTGGGAGGCCGCAAAAATTAAACCCACTGTTGTGTGCGGTTTTGCTACGAATGCGTGATACTGTGAGGACACAAGCAGCCCACTCCATTGGCCACGTTTGTTGCACAAGATAGCGACCATCGCCCCCCAAGTGTTCGGGGGCTTTTTTTATTGGAGAAGGAGAACATGATGGCTCGTCCGAAAACGCGAACCCTATGACAGCAACGATTGATGTGAGGGTGCGTGCAAGCGACCCCTTGGTGAAGGATGTCAAAGAAGCCGTCGACAATTTATAGTTGTCCGAATACGCTGTTCTGAATACGCCCAATGCGTTCGAAAGCGCAGTCGCATCGCTTGCGCAGCGCTCATCACGCCAGCACCAGAGACAACGCGCCCATCGAAAACCCAGCCAATAGCATGCCTTTCCCGCACGATCGGGAAATCTCTGCGGTCCTAGGAATGCGTGGTGGCGCACGCAGTCGTCCGCCAAACTGTCTTGCTATCAAGATTTCCCTGGTAGCAGGGAAATCGCAGGGATTTCGTTCGAAAAAACGACGAAGTCTACTCTCCGGTAAGGCCAAAACCGTCGGAAAATCAGTATAGTTAGACGAGAAGCGTTGCTTTGGGACCAGGGAAATTAGTTTCAGCGAGCAGGGATTTCCGAAGACCAGGATAGGGACTTTCAAAGACCGAGCAGGGACGCGCAATCTGGGTCCATTAACCGTAGAAAGTTCTCGTTAACCATAAATGACATCTGTACTTTCTAAATAGGACCATTAGTTTTGCTGTGCTCAGGCAGCTTCTAACCGGTCGTTTGCATTTCAAGTTGGAACTTGAAAAGACGCTAGTAATTGTTAGATGTAGGCTTGACATAGCCCCGAGGACCTCGCGGGCAAAGACGAATGCGGAGATTTCCGCGCCCCGGAGGGCTGAGCGATGCCAGCATCTCCGCTCCAACTAAAAGATCGAAGATCAGCAAGTTAGAGCCATCCATCGCGATGCGATGTGAATGCGGTTAGTTCGTCTGCTTCCAAACAATTTGACTTTTAACCTGCGTAAAGGTGAGCGCACGCGCCTCTTTATGCCATGAGGGAAGATTCGTATGGAAATCATCAGTATCGCTGCGAGTTCACTCAAGCCGAACACTCGGAATGCGCGGACTCATTCGAAACATCAGATCACTCAGATCGCAAACAGCATCAAAGCTTTTGGCTTTCTTGTACCCATCTTGATCGACGAAGAAGCTACCGTTCTTGCCGGCCATGGACGCCTCGCCGCAGCACAACTTCTTGGAATGCAAAATGTGCCCGCAGTACGAGTAGAGGGGCTTTCAGACGCAAAAAAACGCGCCTTTATGATCGCCGACAATAAGCTCGCGGCTCTCGCCGGCTGGGATCGCAAACAGCTCGCAATTGAGCTTCCGGAGTTGGCGGAAATCCTGGTTACAGATGGTCTTGAGGTAACCATTACGGGCTTCGCCGTTTCAGAAATTGATCAGATCGTCGTCGACTTTGAAGACAAGCCGGATCCTGCTGACGATATTGCCGACCCGGGCCCATCGGTAGTCATCAGTAAGCCCGGAGATCTTTGGCAGCTTGGCCCTCACCGTCTTCTTTGCGGCGATGCCCGGGATCCAGAGGCACTGCGACGTTTGATGGATGGAGAACACGCTGCAGCCGCCTTTTTGGATCCTCCTTACAATGTGCGCGTGAAAGACATTGTAGGTCGGGGGGCGACCCAACATGCCGAGTTTGCAATGGCAAGTGGGGAGATGTCGCGTGATGCTTTCATTGAATTCTTGAAAGCGTCGCTGAGTACTGCTGCATCGGCTTCGCGTAACGGCGCTGTGCATTTTATTTGCATGGATTGGCGCCACGTCGGTGAGTTAGTCGAAACGGGCCGTCATGTATATGGTGAATTCCTGAACCTTGTTGTCTGGGCAAAAACAAACGCTGGTCAGGGTTCCTTCTATCGCAGCCAACATGAATTGATCGGCGTATATCGTGTCGGCGATGAAAGGCACCAAAACAATGTCCAGCTTGGCCGTTTTGGACGCAATCGCTCAAACCTCTGGCGTTATGCTGGCGTGAATTCGTTTCGCTCCGAGCGCATGACAGAGCTCCGATCTCATCCAACCGTAAAACCGGTTGCCCTTGTTGCCGACGCCATCAAGGATTGCACCAAGCGCAACGACATCATCCTCGACACGTTTAGCGGTTCCGGCACGACGATCATTGCGTCGGAGAAGGTGGGCCGCCGCGGTTACGGCATCGAATATGAGCCCCGTTTTGTTGATGTCGTCGTCCGGCGCTGGCAGACCTTTACCGGAAAAGACGCTATCCATTCCGCAAGCGGAGCCTGCTTTGACGAAATTGCGACGCAAGCAAGTACAATTACTCAAAGTGCAGCGTAGAGAGCACGGACAATGTCGACACAGTCTGATGATGCCAATCCAACACTCGATCGAGTGGGCTACAAACGTCCGCCGAAGCACACTCGCTGGAGACCTGGGCAATCCGGAAATCCGTCCGGCCAACGGCGCAAGGAAGATTTTAATCTACCTTCAAGAATCAAAGCCATATTCTCCGACCCGATTGCACTGCGTAAAGGCGACAAGACCTTTCGGGTGTCGGCACTTGAAGCGATGTTAATCGCTTTACGCAATAAAGCAATGTCTGGCGATGCACGCGCTATTAGAGAGATGTTCAAGATCGCGACGGAGTTTAATGCAATCGATTCTTCCAATACGACGCTCCCGAGGGAATTCACGGACGATTTTTTGAACCGGCTTTCTATCTCCGCCGTGGAGGAAATTCTTGAGGCTTACAAGAAAATCGACGAGGAAGACAAAATGAAGAAAGAAAAGGGATAGGCAGGCAATATAGGTGATTGCAAATGGCTGCGCTACCTCGACGCTACTGTCACCGTCTCTCTCTGGCTCATTCGAGCGACGCAACAAGCGCCATAGAAACTTCGCACTGATTTCGTTGTCGGTGCAATCCGGTGGAGAGATCGTAGGTAGCGTTCGCACGCCGCAAAAAGAAACAAACTACTCCGTTTATATGGAAAATATTCTGCGCGAGAAGCCGGACGCCATTTTCATGTTCCAGCCGGCCGGCGCCCCCTCGATTGGAATTTCTCATAGAGGGCATGCAGAGGCCCTTACTATAGAGATTTGACAGTCAGTTTGGGGCTGCGCTTTGATCATTGTTCGAAACCTTCGGAGCGCCGCGACCGCTTCCGCCGGTACCGTCTCGCGCTCCGTACGGCGGAATTCGTTGACGTATTGCTCCTAGGTCGCGCTTCATGAGCCTGGTGCTCGGTCTGAATTTCGGGCCAGCCGCCATAAAAAAAGCCGTCGCTTAAAGCGACGGCTGAGTTGTCCGCCAAATTAGGGAGGAGAACTTAGCCATTGGCGGCTGGCTAAGGATGTATTGATCGTGTCTGCTATTTTCTTAGAGCGCGCAGCTACTAAGAATCACCATGGATTAAAAAAGCGAGGGCGGCCGATATGTACGCTCTCCTCACTGCACCCCCTTGAGGCCAGCACCAACCAAAATGGTTTCCCACTTGGCAATTTCGCTCTGAAAAAAGCTCTGCATGCTCTCTGGAGTTCGGTAGTCCATGTCGAGAGAGGCGCTCTTTCGCAAGAATTCCTGATACTCAGCACCAGTGACTATCTCGCTTAGTTCTTTGCGAAGCTTGGCGGCAACAGCGTCGGAAATCTTTGCGGGAGCGACTAACGCGGTCCATGCCATTGCTTCGTAGTCAGGCACTCCAGCTTCTGCCATCGTAGGAACGTCGGGCAGCGTTGGGTGCCGTTTTGTTGTGGTTATGCCAAGAAGATTAACCAGCCCACCTTTTGACATTTGGATCGCCGTTTCGGGGTCTAAAAAAGCGATGTCGACGTGACCAGCAATAACGTCTTTAGCTACTTCGCCCGAGCTTTTGTACGGCACATGAACCATCTTAATGTTCGCGCGCCTCATCAGCATCTCCATAAAGATGTGATTGCTGGTACCGATGCCTGATGTCCCGAAACTAAGTTGATCAGATCGCTCGCCGGCTTTCCGAAGAAGATCCTTCAACGTCTGAATCTCAGGATTTGGCCTTACTGCCAAAAAGAAGGGCGAGCCCGCGGTCATAGCGAGCGGAACAAAATCGCGTATAGGTTCATAGGCCCCCCCCTTACTCACAACCGGCGCTACAGCTATTGTGCTATTTGTGGCAAGAAGCAGAGTATGGCCGTCAGGATTGGACTTCGCGACATAGTTGCCACCAACTACGGTGCCACCTCCCGGTTTATTTTCGATCACGACGGCTACGTTTAAACGCTCTGACAACCGTTGGCCAATCAATCGTGCCTGCACATCTACACCCCCTCCGGCGCCGAGAGGCACAACAATTGTGATTGGATGGCTCGGATAAGTTTGTCCTAGCGCCTGATGCCAGGCTGCTAAGCCGACAAATACGAGCGATAGATGGATTCCCGCGCGTCGATATTTCATTATCGCCCCCAATGTGCCCGGGTAATTTGTATGCAATAAGTGTACCGTTCTGGGCATTCTTAGCGGTTTAGTTCTCGATTTGACTCCGAAAACTAAACGCGCTGGCACACTAATGCTTTGCGCCGAGCCGCTTCTGGGGGGGGGGTCAGCCAGCACCACTACCCGGCGGCCCCTTTACAAGGGGTGGAGGTGACCAGGCATGCACAGCCGGAAGTGCGCCTACAAACTTTTCAATCTCAACAAGAACCAATTGCCCGGTGCAAGCTTGACCAATACGAGACGTTCCTTTGTCAGCTGTAAGAACGTTTGGATTCCCCTGAACACAGACCTCTCCAATGCCGGAGATAGTTTGGGGGTCGAACCAGGCTCCTGTTGACAGTTGAGCCACCCCCGGCATCAATTGATCGCTAACAATCACCCCGGCGAGGCAACTCCCTCGATCATTATAGACACGCGCTACATCTCCATCGACAATACCGCGAGCACTCGCGTCTTGAGGATGCATCCGAAGCGGTTCTCTATCCCGAATTTTCGCGCCTTGACTGTGACGACCGACATCAAGCTGGCTGTGGAGCCGCGACGCAGGATTATTTGCAATCAACTGAATCGGATATGACTGAGCTCGAGGCCCTCCAAGCCACTCGGTGGGCTCACACCACACTGGATGACCGGGCACTTCAATGTAATTGAACCGCTTAATGGTTTCCGAGAAAAGTTCAATTTTTCCTGTCGGCGTCTTTAGTCGATTTGCCGCAGGGTCGGCGCGGAACTCCTCAAAGAGAATTTGGACTGGATGGGTATCGCACCGCAACTCGGCAATGCCTTGCTTCCAGAATTCCGCGAACGGTGGCAGCGCAGATATGCTGTTAGGCAGACTCGAACGCCACTTTTCGTATATTACTTCAAGCCACTGCATTTCGTCGCGACCTTCACAAAAGGTATCGCTGATTTCAAGACGCTCCGCCAACCCGCCAAATATCTCATAGTCTGAGCGCGCTTCAGCATACGCGGGCAATATCTTCGGCATCGCCACAACGTGGTGGCTGTTTTGCCCTGCCCCAATATCATTTCTTTCCAGCGTCATTGTGCAGGGAAGCACGATGTCCGCATGCTTAGCCATCCCAGTCCAGAATGGCTCGTGGACAATTATTGTCTCAGGTTTCGTGAATGCGTGCCGCAGCCTAAACAAGTCCTGATGATGGTGAAACGGATTGCCGCCACACCAATAAACAAGCCGGATCTTTGGATAGGTGAGAACGCGTCCGTTGAAGTCGAAACTTTCCCCCGGCCGTAACAATAAATCTGCGATTCGAGCAGACGGGATAAAGACGTCTACTGGATTTGATCTTTGTGGCATTACCGGCATGCGCGCTAAGAAGGTGGATCCGCACCCAGCGACAGAGCCATAGCCGTGACCAAAGCCACCCCCTGGAAGTCCGATTTGTCCAAGCATCGCAGCCAGAACGATCGACATCCAGACCGGTTGTTCTCCATTTTCCGCCCTTTGTAATGACCAAGAGGTCGTTATCATCGTACGCATCTGCGCCATTTTGCGGGCAAGCGCGGTGATAACGTCCGCTGGCACATGACTAATAGACTCTGCCCATCTTGGGTCTTTCGGCGTGCGATCTACGTGTCCTAGAAGGTAGGGTCTAAATTGCTCCCAGCCGACGCAATAGCGGCTGAGAAACTGTTCATCGGCTAGATTTTCAGTAGTTAAGACATACGCAAGCGCCAACATGACTGCTGTGTCCGTTCCAGGACGGATTGGTAGCCACTGCGCGTTGAGGTAGTTCGGAATGTCATCTTTAATAGCACTGAGATATACAAACTGGCACCCGTTGCCTCTCAACGCATCCAAATGGTCTGGGACCTCGTGTCGAAGCACGCCACCTGGATGGACAGCGGAGTTTTTTGCGGGCAGTCCACCAAAAGCAACCATCAGTTCGGTATTCTCGACAAGGCATTTCCACGACGTGGCGTGCCGAGCGCCGTACTCAAATCCTTCAAGACCAATAATATGAGGCAGGATGGCCTCGGTCGCGCCAATGCTATAGCTCCCGACCGACCTTACGTAGCCGCCCTGACAATTCAAGAAGCGGTGTAGTTGACTTTGAGCATGGTGAAACCGGCCAGCACTCGACCAACCGTACGATCCGCCGAAAACTGATGTTGGCCCGTAATCGCGATAAACGCGGCTAAGCTCACGACTGAGTATGTCCAGAGCCTCAGGCCAGTCCAACTCTATAAACCGATCTTTGCCCCGCTGCCTGCTCGCAGTAGCGCCCTCACGCAGCCATCCCTCGCGAAAGGACGGTTTGCGTACGCGTGCCTGATGATGCACCGAATCAAGGAAGTTTTCTATTAAAGGGGTTGGATTGGGATCGTGCGCATGCGGATATACAGCCACAAGCTCTCCCTCTCTCGTCTCAACTTCAAATGCACCCCAATGCGAAAAATGCGTTTTGCGGTCGGTAAGCATGAATCTACCTAGTGGTTACGGGACAGTCGAATTTTCTCACTCTAAAATGCTGTCAGTATTCTAGAGGCTGATCTGAACTGACTTGATCTCGGTGAACGCCTCGATTCCTTCCGAGCCATTTTCACGTCCCCAGCCCGACTGCTTGTAACCGCCAAAGGGCAACGCACTGTCCATGGCGCCTCCGTTTATCCGAACGGTTCCAGCCCTTAGCGCTTTGGCAGCTTTGTGAGCTGTGCTGAGATTCTGAGTCCAGACATATGCCATCAGCCCGTAGACCGTGTTATTTGCTTCTTCGATGATGCCCTCTACCGTCACATCATCGAAAGCTTCAGCACACAGAACGGGGCCGAAAATCTCCTCACGGCGGACAGTCATGTCGGCCGTCGTTTCCGACAGGATAGTGGGTGTGAAAAAGAATCCCGGCCGATCAAGTCGATGACCGCCCGTAACGAGCTTCGCACCCTGCTCGACGCCGGAACGGGTATATCCGCTTACTCGTTCAATTTGCTCGTGGGATATAAGCGGTCCCATCTCCGTCGTAGCATCTACGCCTTCGCCTAACTTCAGCTTCGTTGCGCGAGATGCGACACCATCGAGCACCCTGTCATAGATCGCTTTATGCGCGTAAAGGCGAGAACCCGCTGTGCAGACTTGCCCGGCATTACCAAAAATTCCTCGCGCGGCACTTTCGATGGCCCGATCAATGTCTGCATCCGGAAAAATAATGACAGGAGATTTTCCGCCAAGTTCAAGCGTAACCCTTTTTAGGTTTCCCGTCGCCGCTTTTAAGATCAGCTTGCCAACCTCGGTTGACCCGGTGAAAGACACCTTGTCGACCCGTGGGTCTTCGACCAAGGCAGCGCCGGCATCGCCATAACCTGTCACTATGTTAATGACTCCAGGTGGAAATCCCACTTCCTGCGCCAGTTCACCAAGCCTGAGAGCGCTCAGCGGTGTTTGCTCAGCTGGCTTCAGAATAACGGTACACCCGGCCGCCAACGCCGGCGCCAACTTCGATACGGCCATGGTGAGGGGAAAATTCCATGGAACGATGAGAGCCGCCACCCCAACCGCTTCACGCAAGGTGAAAGTATGCCAATCACCCGGCAAAGAAACGTCAGTTGTCATGCCCGACAGTTTCGTTGCCCAGCCTGAATAGTAACGTAGCCTTTCAACCGCCGTCGGCACTTCTATCGATCTCGAGAAAGCGAGTGGCTTTCCATTATCTCTAGTTTCGATCAGCGCTATCTCATCTGCATTCGATGCGATCGCGT
>Ga0164243_10015979_pt1 | contig 10334 bp, 14 predicted proteins | sample OricompcompostOP_FD_108781 | JGI IMG/M metagenome (GOLD analysis project Ga0164243, IMG submission 108781) | Organic Plus compost microbial communities from Emeryville, California, USA - Original compost - Organic plus compost (OP) | ecosystem: Engineered > Solid waste > Mixed feedstock >... | reverse complement strand
TTAGCCGATTTAGTACCTTTACTCTGCAATTGTTGACGTAATCGTTTGTACTTGCGCCGTTTAACAATAATATTTTTGCCTGAAACAAAGGAAGTGGTGCCTTTTTCATCATAGCTAGTAACAATTTGTCTTAATCCACGGTCAAGACCGATAATGTGTTGATTATGTTCTTTTTCCCAGCCATCAGTTTCAATGGTAACTGGAATGTGTAAAAACCAATGTTTTTTTAGCTGAACTAACTCGGCTGTACCTAGGTTGTAATTAGGATTAAAAAAGTTTAAATAATTGCCATTAAAAGCAACTTTTATTCTTTGTCCTAAGACATTCATAGATATTTTTGAGCCTTGTTCAACAAAAGAATAGTTGATATTACGCACATAATCAGCTTGTGGACGTGAGAATTTAATTGCTTTATGTAGCCAAGATAAATCGCGTTTTTCACGGTACCATTCACCAGTATTTTGGTCTTGATAATGGTAAGGGCGTTGTTTTAATTGAGTCTCAACAGTTTTGTAACGAGCTTCAACGGTGCGATAAGTGGATTGAACCATTGCTGAATTGATTTCTTTAGATTCAACTCGTAAACAATGATACATTTCTTGGTTGAATTTTTTTTCGATTAACCCGACAATCATTATCAAAATACCACTGACTAATAAGGTTACATAAGCGTTGATATTCCTTAGTTACGGCTTTAAATTGAGCAACTTGTTTTTGATTAGGATATAAACGTACTTTAGCTGTAATTACTGTTTTCATTTGATTTCACCACCTTTTATCCATATCTTTATTATAACATATTGGATAAAAGAAAGACACAAAATAGCCCCAAAAGGATCTATTACTAGGGCTTATATCCCCTCACTAAAGTAAGGGGGTTTACGCCCACTTGTCACTAAAATTAGTTCGTTGATCTTTCATCTTTGATGCTACCTCTGATAATTTTAGTGCTTGGTCTGCAATTTCTAAACCTAATTTGCGCTTCTTTTTAGAAACATATTCATTTATATAATTTTTTATACCCGAAGCTAATTCAGGATTTAAAGGCGAAGATCCTACAATCTCATCATCTGCACTCTTATTAAAAACTGTTACAATTGTTTTTTGTTTAGTATCAATAATCATAACAATATCAGCTTTACGCCACTTCTGACGACTATCAGGCTGATTTTCTTGAAACTGCGCTTGGGTCATAAAACGTTTAATCCAAGGTTTTCCATCACTCTTAGCTAAATTGAATCTATTAATTAATTTCTCTTGAGCATGACTTGTTATCTCATATTTGTCATAATTAGGTATTGCCATTGTCTTTCTTCTTTCTAAATTATTTATCAATATTCTACCAGTGAATCATCAGCATCTTGTTCAGGCTTTGTAATAAAAGAAACATCAGTAATGTTTTTTCTTTTAGCTAATCTTTTTTGCTTAGGTTCCCATTGATGCTTACATTTGGTAGAATGTTTCCAATTGCCTTTTGTACTTACAACTTCATCTTCCCAATCTTCCCAGCAATTTCTAGTTTTTAAAGTTCCATCCATTCTTCTTGGTAAAGGTGCCCCAATTGATTTCCAATACTTGTCATCTGCTAGTTCTGCATAATACCGTTCAAAATGATGTTTATTTCTCACACCTGCAAATCTTGGCTTTTTGTAAGTATGATGTTTTTTATGTGCCCAAGATGTATAAGTATTAGGCTCATAATAAGAATAGTGTCTATAATAGACAATACCCATGTCTTCATAATTGCTAAAAATCCATTCAGGAGTTATATAAGATACCTCATAAGTATTTTTATTCCTTTTTAATATCTTAGCAAAAGCACAGTTTTGGGGCTTCTCTTGTAATTCTTTACGAATGATATGATAATCGTCATCTTTATATACAAGTGTATGGCTATGCTTTCCTGAAAGAAAATAATATTGATTATACCACTCAATAAATTTATCAACATACTTAAATTTATCTTGCCCATAGGGAAGTTGTTTAATCCCAAGATATATGTCAAACTCACTGTATAATTGATGAACAAGCTTAGTAAACTCTTCTCTATTGTATTTATCCTCAACAGTGTTATTAATCTTATTAACTTTAAGATACTGCTTAGTCAAACAAACCAGCTCCTTTCTACGACACTATTCTTCTTTTCTTGATTACAAAAACAGTATACCATAAAAATGATATACTGTCAAGTTATAGAATATTTTTACTTAGTTCAGGAAGTCATTGATAGTTTGCTGCTGTACCACAACATTGTGTTGCAAATAAGACAATAGCTCACTACTGTTACTTGTGAACAAATCTGAAAGTTTTAGATAACTGCTATTCATTTCTAGCAACAATTTAACAATTGATCCTGCTTCTTTCCCAGTACTATAAGTATTATTTCCATACCATTCAGTATTAAATGGAATATCTAAATGAATATTTTCCATTGTTTCTAAATTAATTAAATCACACATAATTACTGTGGAATTTGCGCTGCTGCTTGTTGAATTTAGTAAACCTTGAGTGCTTTTGTGTGATACTTGGCTATTATCATGTACAGCAATTCCATATGTTACATCTAATTTACTAAAATTATTACCATATCCATCATAAACAATTGCAGATGTTAACATGTATTTAGCACCACACTCAAGAGCTTTCTTAACATTTACCCAAATTGATTCTACTGCTTCACCATTTTCTGGAATACGGGTAATGTCACCACTATGATATGCGAATGAACAACGAAGGTCAGTGTATGCAATTCTTTCAACAAAACCACCCTTGTTATCATAGAACATAGCCGACAAGTCAATATCAACGTCATTTGTCCAATGGATCAGAGGACGAATATACTTATGTGACCCTAAGCTGTGTCCTGAAAACGACCCCATATTAATAATTGAACTACTTGATTGTCTACTAGAAGTTGCTAATGCTAAATCATATTTAGGTTCATTAGCATCAAAGGCTGTTTTTACCCCAGCTTTCAAATCCGGCTTCTTATTGTCAAAGTCCTTTTTGAGAGAAGCTAATAAGAGTTTCTTAATCTTGTCAATTACTGCCATGACTTTTTTGTTATCAAAATCTTTGTCTCTCTCAATAAGTTGGTATTTACCTTTCACTTTTGCAAATCTAGCAGGAACTTTAGTAGCTATTTCAGCAGCACGATTATACAATTGAACTTTAATTTTATTTGGTGCTTTATTAATAACACTAGCTAAAGTTTCAAATGATTCTACTATGTTCAATTTACCCCGCTTAACAGCAACGTATAAGCTCCTTAAAGCTAATCCGGGGAATTCTTTAAGAACTTCTGTGTAGGATTCCTTATTAGAATCCTCCGAAATTGCTGCTTCTATCATTGAAGATGCTGAACGATAATTTCCTTCAAACAGATTGTCTGCAATAGCAATCCATGCCTTTTTGACACCTTTATTTGGATACTGTTGAGTGATTTTAGCCAGCGTTTTCCACTGTTCAATATGACTAGCAATATCTGTTTCAAAATAAATAGATTTTTCTTTCGCAGCAACATATGTTAAAAGAGCCACTACCATTTTCTTTTGATGAGTTGTTAACTTAAATCTTTTAATGACTCCTAAATCATCACTTGAAAATTCACTAGATAATTCAGCTGCAAAGCGTAAGACATCAGATGGTGATGAAACAGCCTTAGAAATAGCAGTGAAAGCGTGCATATTATCAGGAATATTACTATATACAACTGAGTTTTGAATTGCTTTTAAAGTAGCTAATTTTGGCTGCTTTAACTCAACATCAGGTAAAGATACCACAATATGTGAAACAATCTCTTTAAACACTTTCATTTCATCTTTAGATACCATAAGGTTTGTATTAGTATAATAATTATACAAATCAAGAGCCAATTTGTCTACAGAAACAACTTTAATGGTAGCCAAAGGGGCTGCTAAAAGATTATCTTTAAAAGCTTTAATTTCATCAGTTTCGTCAATTTCTTTATAGTTATTTACAGGAATTAAAGGATCAACAGATTTAGTCAGATAATGAAAGAATTCATTTAAGTATAAAATTGATAAGTTACTAGGAACATTATGAGGAAAATTTTTGTAGAAAGTAGCGTCTTTGGTTAAACTAAAATTTCTATTTAAAAAACTTTGAATGCTTGATTTAAAATCGAGCTGAGTTACTTTGCCATCTACTACTAAATTAATATTATACATTCCTTTTACTTTAGCAAGATTAGTATACAACGATTCCTTATCTAAAATACTTCCTGTATGACCAACTGCAATTTCTTTAACTTTTGATGCACCTAAATCATTTAACAAATCTAAACCCATTTTTAATTTCCTCCTTAACTAATTAAAAAAAAAATAAAGCAATCACATTTCTGCAATCACTTTACTCTATACATGTGCTTGGTAAAAACGCTGACAGGTATAATTTAATCCATTCTAGTATTTGAGTAACCTGTCTAAAACTTTACCAAATCTTTATATGTAAAGTGAAAACGCTAGTAAGTATTCTTATCCAGATGCTCTACCAGCTGAGCTACGCTTATCATTGATAAGCGGTGGGACTCGAACCCACGACCCTCTGGTCCCCAGTAAGTAACTTACTTAAAACTTCACTATTTAATTTATGCTAACCTTTATTACATTATCTACTATAACACATTTTTATTTATTTGTCAAGTTATAGAAGAATTATATTTTGAATGATATTAAGCTAACTATACTTTTAATAACATTAATAATTCTTTGAACACCATAAGCACTTGTTCCTACTATTGCACCCTCTCTTAATAACGTTGGGGTTAATGTTTTAATACTCTTGCCCATATCTAAGTACTTATTTAATTCAGCGGTATTTGTGTGATAAGCTAAATGATACGTTCTTTTTGTGTAGTTAACTAATATATATATAAATATCCTTTGTTTAAATCAATGACTTCAAAATCCCTTTTCTCCTCATTATTTTTTTCAAGTGAGGATAAAACGGACTTATTTTTATCATCTATCTTTTCCTCGACCAAAAACCCAGGTAAACTTAAATCGCCTAATTTAGGTGGATTTAAAAGCTTTGACCCTAGTTCGTCACTCAGCTTGCCATCACAGGATGTTTCCCCATCTTCAGTATTGGCATCATGGACAATTTTGTCTAACGACAGTTTAGTAACATCATCAATATAATTGGATAATTCTTCATAATACTGCTTAATTCTTTTATGCTTAGCATTGTCTATTAAACGGTTGGTATCCCTTATTTGTTTATGCTGTTTTACATGAAACATAGCTTCATCACCTCAAACATAATATAGGTATGAGGTGATGAGGTGATGAGATTATTATGACAACTAAACTGTCTGTAAACTAATCTTGTTGTTGATCCAGATATTTTTTAATTGCTTCAAAAACGGTTGCTTCCGAAATTGTGTCTTTTAAATCATCTTTAGTGCTCTCAAGCTGAGATTTTTTAAACCTTGAATTGTCTACAAACGGATTACTATTATTTGAAATATTGTCACTAGAGGTGGATCTGACTTTACCCCTCTCTGAACTAGACTCTGGGTTAATCGCCTTAACATTTTCAATTGCTTCCTCGTCTGTTTCTGAATCAAATTTTGAGTCATGGTAGATAGTCATTAGAGGCTTACCAGTACATGACACTATCTCTGATGATAACTTTACTTGCTTTCCTTCAAAGACTTGGGAAACAGGAAAATTATTCATGAATAATTCATAGTCATCTTGATTTTGAGGAACGTTTAAAAGCTTAATGTCATTCTCATCAACTAGAATTACTTGAGTTTCCCGTGCCTTGATCAAAAATTTGTTAATTCTACTTAACAAAATAATACTTTTATCTGGTAACTTGTTAAAATCAGATACCTTCTCCAATAGCTTTTTCATTTTTTATTCCTACTTTCCAAAATATTCGTGGCTTGACCCACATTGGCACTAAAGTACCGAGTTTCTAGGAACAAGCTTAACTTATTTACATTTCATCTTTTTTAACTTCTTCATCAGATTTTATTTGTTCTTCAATGTAATTAATAGCTAATTGATATTTATGATAGATTTTAGGATTATCTTTTTTATATACTTCATCTATTCTCTTTTTTAGATTATCCCACGTGTCTTGAAAACAGCCTGTAGTTGCTATATCAATACTTGGGATATAAGCAAGTTGTGCATTCTCTCTACTAGATTGTAATCCTGCTACATACACTTTAATACCTTTTACTTCATGCCAGTTCACCCAATTTAAATAAGCACCACTCAAGTCAGCACCACTCAAGTCAGCACCACTCAAGTCAGCACCACTCAAGTCAGCACCACTCAAGTCAGCATTATGTAAGTCAGCACCACTCAAGTAAGCTCTTTTTCCCTCTTCTTCACCATCTAACCATTTTTGATGTAATTTTAAGATATTGTCTAACTTTGATTGCTTCATTATTAATTTTCCCCTTTCTTAACTGCAAAAACATTATACCATAAAAATGATATACTGTCAAGTAATTTATTTAGGTATTCGTTGTAAATTGTGATATTAGTTCTGGATATTTCATTAATAAATTATAATGATAAGAACACAAAGGATAATATGCTGAGTCACCAATTACAATATTAGTACTAGATTTGTCGTGATTAATAAAATAGTTTCTGGTTGCTTTGGAGTTACAAAATTTACATACATTCTTAATTTCTCGTAAAGAATCTGCAATTTCAATCCAAGCTTTGGTACCATCAAAAATCCTATCATTAAAATCAGTTAATAATCCAAAAGCCATAATGCTAAAGTTACTCTGCTGTATACTAAGATTATTTGATAATTTATAAGCTAAATCATAGATCCTTCTAACATCTTCATAGCTAAAAAACTGCGCTTCATCAATAAAAAGAACTCCGTCATTAGCTATAGCAGATTTAATTACATTAACCATACCAACATCTTCATCAATGGTTGGACCAGTATATACATGCTTAACTTTGTGTTCCAACCCTACTCTGCTAACAATTTTAGTATCACTATCTCTATTATCAATAGCCGGCTTAACTAAATAAGTCTTAACACCCTTGTGCCTATAATTATTAGCCATCATCAATAACTGGGAACTTTTGCTTGACCCCATTGTTCCATATTCAAAATAAACTTTAAAACTCATCAGATTCACTCGATTCTTTTTAAATTAAAATATCTTATTTATCTTTATATTCTTTAATAACTTCTTCTGTTTTATCAGTACAATTATCTAAAGCAATAAAAATACTTAGTTTCAATCCATTTAAACCATCTTGATTGACTAAACTTTTTAATACATTTCCAATAGCATATTGTTCATTATGTGCTGGAATGATTGCTACAATTCTTTTAGAAATATAATCACTGAAAATACGATTATGTACTGCATCGTCATAACTAACTTTTTTATACAATAAATTTTCCACCTTCGTTATCTAGTTATCAGTAATCTCAATTTGAAATTCAGATTTACTATCCTTTAATTCTACTTTAGACTTTAGGTCAAGCCTTGTCCTCTCTTTAATACAAAAACAGTATATCATATAAATGATATACTGTCAATAGTTATTTTAGTTGTTTTCAGTTTTTGTTCTTCGCCTGCGAGTAGTTGTTCTAGTTTTTTTAACTGGTTCTTTTACATTTTCACTTTTTGATTCCTGCTTTGTAGCTAAAGTTTCTTTTATTTTTTTAGCTCTTGTTTCTTTTAATTCATTAAGATCTATATCATATAAAAATTTTCGATAATTAATACCTGTTTTAAACACTTGTAATTTTTTACCGTTTTGTGATAACTGGGCAACAACAGGAAAAGTACCACTATTAGTCTTTTGATATGTTATCACTAGAGGTTTTCTAATTCGTAAATCATCATTATTCTTTGCATTCTTAATATAAAATTTAGATTCCTCACTCTTAATTATATTTTTAAGCCTTTTGATTGCTTTATCTTTACTTAAATAAATCATTAATTTCACTACTTTCTGTATTTTTTTCTTTTATGGTAATTTCTTTGCCTACGTCTATTAGCTTCTTTTTCACTAAACTTCTCATAACTACTATGGGTATCTGTATCTTGATTAAACTCCCTAAAAGACACTCGTTTATAATAACTAAATGAAATCATTTTACGCTGAATTAAATCCATTAAATCTATAAATATTCTACCAATATAAAGTTTACCTACCTTAATATCATAAACTAAAAGTAAAGAATCAAGTTTCTGCTTTCTATCCACAAGATCAACTGATAGTAACTTATAATCAATCTTTTCAAAATCTGATACTAATTCAACAGCATAATTTAAAGCTAAATCAATATCCTTATTAGTAGCTTTTTTTATTAAGGTATTAAATCCTGTAATATAATATCCTTTATCTGATTGTAAATATCCTTTCCTGTCCTTGTTAATACCAGTAAGGCTATCTAATAGCATAAGAGGTATTTAAATATCTTGCTGGTACAGGAATAGGAATATCATTATTTAAACAATCGCTAAACCATTTAAATTTAGCCTTTTTAATATCATCAGATAAAGAACTAGGTGATTCTGAAAGTACTGTTAAACCTAACTCTGGAAAATAAACTTCAATATAATTAGAGTAATGCTTTAGTAACTTTTCATAGTTTATTGACATATAATATTCTAAATTTTTTTCTGGCATTTTTTTTTACCTTCTTTTGTATGGCTTCTTATAAGAGATATCACCATTAAAATCATCATTAAAATGATACTGTTGCAATTGTTTTTTAGGATCATAACCATTTTTAATAAATAATTCACAGATTATTTTTGTTCCCTGCTTTTTATTAAATGTCTTATAAAAAATATTTAATAAAGTTCTATAGTTATAATTTCTACGAACATAACCTAAATCTCTACTTTGAGTACTGGTAGCTTTAGAAACTTTATAAGTATTGCTAACAACTTCTTCTTGATGTGCCCACCAAACTTGTAAGATATTATATAACTCTTTTTTCCATAAGATACTAGCTAAAACTTTTGTAGAAAAATATTCAGAAGGTTCCGCTTTTCTTACTACTCCAGCAATAGGTTTATCCTCAAAAATATCATAGCTTATAACACCAACATTACGATATTTGTACTCCTTAACAATAGATAAGACACCTTTTAATTGTTTATCATGGCAAAAAACAAAAACATAGTTACAAGATAAAATATAAGAATCAAGCTCACGTTTTAACCGCTTAAGATTATCCGCTTCAGTCTTAATTTCAATACCTATTACACCCCGATTTTCAGTAAAAATTAAAGCATCTGCTATGGACTTGTGATAATTAATAGCCTTTTCAAAAATTACTTTTGATTCTCCTAAATCTCCTAGATATTTTAATAAATTATCATAATGCAAAACTGCATTTTTTATATCATTCTCCAGCAGCTTTTTCATTGACTGTCAGCTACTACTGATTTAGGATCTGTCGGTTGCTTATTTTTTGCTTGATAACTATCACTAGAAGAAGGAACTACAAATGAATTTCTTTCTGAATACACAGAATACATATCTGTTAAGAAACTTAGTAAACCTTTTAAATTTACCCTATAATCAATCCATTTAATATGACTCTCACCAATAAACACACCTGTTGGCTTCATCTTTGGAAAAACCTGTACAAGCCTTCCTTGAGAATCTCTTTGTAATGCCCCAATATACGTATTTTCTTGCTCTTCAAAGCCTGTTTCAAAATATCCAGTCATAGTATCAGTATTCATAGTTAAATTTGATATAAATAAAGGCAACTGATACTTATATTTATAATAACTAGTTAAATTCTTCTTTGAATTAGCACCACCCAAAACTTTAAGCAATTGCTTAGCTAAAGGTGTTCCAGAATTTGGCCTAATTTTATATTTTGATTTTTTATATATTCGATATTCTTTTTGCAGATCTTTATAGTCATGAGTAACTCTAAATTTTTTAATTGATTTTTCACTAAGGTTATATGCAAAAATAGCAGCATCATTACCAATAGACAATTTCTCAATATAGTAATAAGGCTCTCCGCTATAAACTACCACACCTGCCTGAACAGTAGGTAATTGTTTAACTTTAATTTGTTCCAAAAAAGTCAGTCCTTCCTATTTCCACGATAATGGTTATTAATTATTTGCTGTGCCTTTTCTTGGTTGGGGCTAAGAATTGTTTTTTGCATGTTTGAAAGTTCATTCCCTACTTTTTTACTTAATCTAATCTTAGTAAGATAAGATAAACCTTTATAAATAAAATAACATAATAAGTCCCGTACCATGAATAATATAACTATAGCAACACAAAAATAGATATATTTGTTAGTAACTAAACTAATTAGATAAATTCCCA
>Ga0164243_10015978_pt1 | contig 10334 bp, 12 predicted proteins | sample OricompcompostOP_FD_108781 | JGI IMG/M metagenome (GOLD analysis project Ga0164243, IMG submission 108781) | Organic Plus compost microbial communities from Emeryville, California, USA - Original compost - Organic plus compost (OP) | ecosystem: Engineered > Solid waste > Mixed feedstock >... | reverse complement strand
TATATCTGCTACCAGCCGCAGCCGCATCTCGACGGACAGCATACCGTATTCGGCAAAGTGACGAAAGGCATGGAATACGTCGACGCATTCCAAGGCCGCGACGTGATGAAGACGGTCGAAGTATACGAAGCTTAATTTGCGAGCCGCGCACGATTGATCAGCCGCTTTCCCTGTTTCAAAGAGGGACAAGCGGCTTTTTGTTCTGGGCCGGGAAAAGGGGCGTATTGATTTTTTGCGGAGGCAGTGTTAACATTTCCTAGTATAGATGGGGCTTCCACTAGGCAGCCATCCATCTGGCAATAGCATATTGATATTGGTTATATCCTTCGGGGCAGGGTGAAATTCCCTACCGGCGGTGATGACGCGGCAGCCGATCAGTTCTGGCGCCCGTCTCAGTCCGTGACCCGGACGCTTCGTTTGACGCTGAGCGTACGGTGGACCTGGTGCAAATCCGGGACCGACAGTATAGTCTGGATGGGAGAAGGAGAGAAAGCGTGCACTTCAGTTCGGAGTGCAGCTGTCCAATAATATGTCACGTGTACGTGGTTGTTTTCACATAGTAGAAGGTTGTCCCTGGCGGGACGGCTTCTGTTTGCTGACGACTTTACGCTACCGATGACTTATTTGGCTGATTCTGATGTTTTGGGATTCTGCAGCCTTATTGGAGTGTATCTGACTTGTCTCTCACAGCCCCGAGGATGGTTTAAGCCACCTCGGGGTTTTTTGCTTTTTTTACAAAGACCTTGGGGTCCCCGCTAAGTGCCGGTTTAAACAGCGCGGAGCCAAAGCAGCGCATGGAAAGGTGATTAACCATGGAAATTCCAACATGCGAAGTATCCGTAAAGCGCCCGAAGCCGAGACTTAGCTTTGAGGGGATGTCCCGATTCCGAACAAGGGGGGAGATGAATGGACGGCATCATCAACGATGAATTTTATATGGCGCTTGCGCTCGATATGGCGGAGCGGGCACAGGGTCAGACCGGAATCAATCCGGTTGTCGGCTGCGTCGTCGTTAAAGACGGGGCTATGGTTGGGCTTGGCACGCATTTACAGCGGGGAACCGCCCATGCGGAAGTACATGCGCTGAATATGGCGGGTGACCGTGCGGAAGGGAGTACGGTCTATGTAACGCTGGAGCCCTGCAGCCATTACGGAAAAACACCGCCCTGCAGCGAACGCCTCATACGCGAGAAGGTGAAGCGGGTCGTCGTGGCCTGCGAAGATCCCAACCCCCAGGTGGCGGGCAGAGGAATCGAGCTGCTCCGGCGCAGCGGGATTGAGGTGGAAGTTGGGCTGCTCGGTGACAGGTCCCGCCGCTTGAACGAAAAGTTTATCAAGTATATTACGACAGGGCTGCCCTATGTGACGGTCAAGACAGCAAGCACGCTGGACGGTCGCATCGCGGCCGAATCGGGAGACAGTAAATGGATCACGAACGAAGCGGCCCGGGAGCAGGTTCATACGCTCCGCCACCGCCATCAAGGGATTATGGTTGGCGTAAATACGGTGATCGCGGACAATCCGCAGCTGACCACCCGGCTGCAGGGCGCCATCGGTCTGAATCCTGTGCGGATCATCGTCGATTCCATGCTGCGGATTCCGCTTGAGTCGAAGGTGGTTCGGGATGGAGCTGCGCCGACCGTCATTTTGACGACGGAACGCTCCGATCTGAATAAGGCGGAAGCCCTTAAGAAGATCGGCGTAGAAACGATCCGCTGCGGATCGGGCCCGCAGGTCGATCTTCGCCTGGCGATGCAGGAGCTGGGCAGACGTGAGATCGGCTCGATTCTGGTGGAAGGCGGCGGCCGGCTGAACGGTGCCTTGCTGGAAGCCCGGCTGATCGACCGGATCGTACTCTATTTCGCACCGAAAATCGTTGGAGGTCCGGCGGCCCCCGTCAACTTCTCGCTGCGGGGCGCCGACAAGATGGCGGACGCCGTCCGGCTAGAAGACGTAGAGACCGAAGTGCTCGGGGATAACGTCTGCATCAGCGGAAAGCCGGTTTGGCCGGGATGACATGATCCGGAAAAACAATACTTAATTTTTTAAGGCTGCACACGGTTAACGATATGAATCGTATGAAATACTTCTTTACAGGACAGAAAGGAGCGGTTGCGATGTTTACCGGTTTGGTTGAAGAGGTCGGCGTCATGCGGGGCGTCTCCAGCAAAGGGGAAGCGATGATCCTCCATATCGAGGCCTCCCGGATTATGGGCGATCTCAAAATCGGGGACAGCGTCTCGGTCAATGGCGTCTGCCTCACGGCTGTCGAGATTGGAGCCCGTTCGTTCGCAGTGGACGTCATGCCGCAAACGTACCGCCACTCCAACTTGAAATCGCTGGGGGCCGGAAGCCGGGTGAATTTGGAGCGCGCCATGCAGGTGGGTGCCCGCTTCGGTGGACATATCGTGCAGGGACATGCCGACGGGACAGGGACGATCCGGGCGATGGACCGGGATCAGAATGCGGTGCTGATCGAAGTGGAGCCGGAAGATACTGCTCTGCTCCGCTACATCATCCCGCAAGGATCTATTACCCTGGACGGCATCAGCTTGACGGTGGTCAAGACGAGCGCCACAACATTCACCGTTTCCATTATCCCGCATACGCTTGCGGAGACAAGTCTGGCGGACAAAAAGCCTGGAAGTGTGCTGAATCTGGAATGCGACATTCTCGGAAAATATGTGGACCATTTGCTTCACTACCGAACAGGGGAAGGGAATGGGCGTCCTGAACCTTCGGGAATCAGCCTGGAGCTGCTAGCACAACACGGATTTGCATGAGGCAGGCAAGAGGACAGACAGGCCAATAAGCCCATGCAGGAATAGGAGGGAAACCCATGGAGGAGGATTTTGTGTTTGACCGCATTGAAGATGCGGTGTCTGACTTGTCGGCAGGCAAGGTCATTATCGTCGTGGACGACGAGGACCGCGAGAACGAAGGCGATTTTATCGCCTTGGCGGATCAGGCAACGCCTGAAGTCATCAACTTCATGATCACGGAAGGACGCGGACTGGTCTGCATGCCGATTACCGAAGAGAGAGCCGCTGAGCTCGGCCTGAAGCCGATGGTATCGAACAATACGGACCATCACGGCACGGCTTTTACCGTCTCCATCGACCACAAAGAGACGACAACGGGCATCTCCGCCTATGAGCGGTCCCTGACCGCCAAAGCGCTGGCCGATCCGGAAGCGACCGCAGCCGATTTCCGGCGGCCCGGCCACATGTTTCCGCTGATTGCCAAAACCGGCGGCGTGCTCCGGCGCGCCGGCCATACTGAAGCGGCGGTGGATCTCGCCCGTCTCAGCGGAGCGTTCCCGGCCGGAGTGATCTGCGAGATCATCAAAGAGGACGGGACGATGGCACGGCTGCCGGACCTGGTGCAAATCGCCAAGAAACATGGCCTCAAGCTGATCAGCATCAAGGATTTGATCCAGTACCGCAACAATAAGGAAAAGCTCGTTACCCGCGAGGTTTCGGTGCGGATGCCGACGGACTTCGGCGAGTTCCAGGTCGTCGCCTATACGAATGCGGTGGACAATAAAGAACATTTGGCGCTCGTCAAAGGGGACATCGCATCCGGGGAGCCGGTGCTCACCCGTGTCCATTCCGAATGCCTGACAGGGGATGTGTTCCATTCCCATCGCTGCGATTGCGGCCCGCAGTTTGAAGCCGCACTCCGGCAGATCAACGAAGAAGGCCGCGGCGTGCTGCTGTACATGCGCCAGGAGGGACGCGGCATCGGGCTCCTGAACAAGCTGAGAGCCTATAAGCTCCAGGAGGAGGGCCTTGATACGGTCGATGCTAACCTGAAGCTCGGATTCCCCGCGGATCTTCGCGATTACGGCATCGGAGCTCAAATATTGAAGGATCTCGGCATTCGCCAAATTCGGCTGCTGACGAACAATCCGCGTAAAATCAAAGGCTTGGAAGGCTACGGGCTGGAAATCGTCGAGCGCGTGCCGATCCAAATGCAGGCCAATAAGGACAACGAGAACTACTTGCATACGAAGCAAATGAAGCTGGGGCACATGCTGAAATTTGAGCAGCCCGATTCATTGACGACGACTACCGAATAATTACAGGAGGCTGATGAAGCATGGCACATATTTATGAAGGAAATTTGGTATCCGAAGGATTAAAATACGGCATCGTGGTAGGAAGATTCAATGAGTTTATCACCAGCAAGCTGCTGGGCGGCGCACTCGACGGCCTGAAGCGTCATGGCGCCAAGGAAGAAGAAGTGGACGTGGCGTGGGTTCCGGGCGCTTTCGAAATCCCGCTGATTGCCCAGAAGATGGCGGAAAGCGGCAAGTACGACGCCGTCATTACGCTCGGCACGGTTATCCGGGGGTCAACCTCCCATTACGACTACGTGTGCAACGAGGTGGCAAAAGGCGTGGCGGCGATCAACCTGAAAACCGGCGTTCCTACCATTTTCGGCGTTTTGACGACAGAGAACATCGAGCAGGCGGTGGAACGGGCCGGAACGAAGGCCGGAAACAAAGGATACGATGCTGCGGTGGCGGCAATTGAAATGGCCAACTTGACGAAACAGTTAAAATAGTGCTTATTTAATGTAGTACCCTTTTTTACGGGTACTGCATTTTTTATGTCCGCAAAGTGCCTTACAGGGTCCATTGGGACACAGCCCCGCTTGGCGGGCGTACTTTAAGTGACGGGAGGATAAGCCGTGAACACCGTATTATACAAGCTGGAAACGTTTGAAGGACCGCTTGATTTGCTGCTGCACCTGATTGACAAAGCGGAAATCGACATCCAGGATATCCCCGTCAGTGAGATTACCGATCAATATATGGAATATTTGCAAAGCATGCAGGAGCTCGAATTGGATATCACCAGCGAGTTTCTGGTTATGGCGGCCACGCTGCTGTCGATCAAGAGCAAGCTCCTGCTGCCGAAGCCTCCGGTATTTGAAATGGACGAGTTTGACTTTTATGAAGAAGAAGAAATCGATCCGCGGGCGGAGCTCGTGCAGAAGCTGATCGAATACCGCAAATATAAAGGGATTGCCAAGCATTTGCAGGAAAAGGAATTTGAACGGAGCCTGATCTACTCCAAGGAGCCTGAGGATTTGACGCCGTGGGTGCCGCGCGTGTCGGACAATCCGGTCAAAGGCCTGCACGCCTCCGATTTGGTCGCGGCTTTTCAGAAGGCGCTGCGCAAGGCGTCGAAGCGGACCAGCTACGCCAAAATCCAGCGGGACGAAATCTCGGTGAAGGATCGCATCCGCGAAGTGGTGAATGCCCTGGAATCCAGCGGGCCCGGCGGTAAGCTATTGTTTTCCAAGCTGCTGCATGATGAGATGGTACGGCATGAAATCGTCGTGACGTTTCTGGCCATTTTGGAGCTGATGAAGATGAAACAAATTATTTGTTATCAGGAAAAGCTGTTCGACGACATTGTGATGGAATGGAAAGGGGGAGGTCTCTCGAATGGACTTTCCGACGTTGAAATCGATTATTGAGGGGCTGCTCTTTTTGGCGGGGGATGAAGGGCTGACGGCCAAGCAGATTGCCGAGGTCGTCGAGCACCGTCCCGAGCTGGTGACAGACGCCCTGGAAGAAATGAAGGAGGATTTTGTCAGGGAGAAAAGGGGGATCCAGGTCGTCCAGATTGCCGGCAGCTATCAATTGGCTACGCTGCCCGATCACGCCCCGTATTTTGAGCGGCTCGCTTATTCCCCATCCCGATCCTCGCTGTCGCAGGCGGCACTCGAGACGCTGGCCATCGTGGCCTACCGGCAGCCGATTACCCGGGTGGAAATCGAAGAGATCCGCGGCGTCAAATCCGAGCGGGCGATCCAGACGCTGGTCAACAAGGACCTGATCGAGGAGACGGGACGGGCGGAGGCGATCGGACGTCCGATTTTGTACGGTACGACCAAGTCGTTCCTCGATTACTTTGGCCTGCCGAATCTTCAGGCGCTCCCGGAGCCGGCCATTTTTGAAGATACGGATAATCTGGAGGAAGAAACCCAGCTCTTGTTCGAAAAGCTGGACGGAAGACAGCTGACATTTGACGATGTGCCGTAAAACTGCATAAACAACAAGACCCATCCGGATTCCCCGGGTGGGTCTTTGGCGTTCAAAAAAAGCTTGTGGCCGAATCTTTTCCATCAGGGAATGCCATACTATGCACAGGAAGATTTATGGACAGACTTGGGGGTTTATACGTGTGGATTGTAGTCGCCATTATTGTTCTCCTGATCATTCTGCTGGTTGCCGTCATAATGTCAAGCATTACCATTACATTATGGTACAGCAAGCACAATAAGGATGACAAGGCCGTATTGGACGTCAAGATGCTGTATGGAATCGTAAAGATGCATTATGAGATGCCTTCCCTGGTGTTTGCCAATATGAAAAAGGGCTTTATGCTTCGGCTTGAGAGCAAAAACAGTTTCCGTAACGGCCAAACCGTCGGAAAAGCGCATATTAACAAAAGACGGCTGGACCATTGGGCAGATGAAGTGAGGATTATGCTCCAGTCGACGGCTTCTTTAAAGGAATGGTTTTACCGTACCATGCAGCATGTGAACATCATGAAGCTGGATTGGTCCACCAATTTATCAACCGGCGATGCAGCCTGGACTGCGATTGCAACGGGAACCGTGTGGGGGCTCAAAACGACCCTGGTGGGCTGGCTTTCCTTTAAAGTACGCATGCGAAACAATCCAAGGCTCTTTGTCGTTCCGGTGTTTAAGGATGAGCCGCAGTTTGCCACCGAGCTGTCCTGCGTCGCCCGCATCTCCTGCGGTTATGCCTTGTATGCCGGCATCATGTTGATGGCCCGAATTCTCAAAGTACCGGGAGGTCCGATCCATTGGTTCCGATTGGCCAAACAGGTTCTGCGATAACAAAGGCTTACTTTATTTAACGGTACCGGCCGAGCAGACGTGACTACATACTTCAAAGGGATATGGGCAAGCTAACATCTGTGGCTCAGAGCTTAATATCAACACACTAGGAGGAATCAACATGGCAGAGCATCCGATTCAAGGCTTAATGCAGACTGCGATGGAAAACATCAAAGGCATGGTTGATGTCAACACAATCGTCGGCGACCCTGTAGAAACTCCTGACGGCAGCGTCATCCTTCCGATCAGTAAGGTGGGCTTTGGCTTTGCTGCAGGGGGAAGTGATTTTAACGCGGATGATATCAGTAAAAGCGTGAGCGCGGCTCCCGGACATGAATCCAAGTCCTTGCCGTTTGGCGGGGGCAGCGGCGGCGGAGTTTCGATTCGTCCGATCGCATTTCTCGTTGTCGGCAAAGCAGGCGTGAATATCGTTCCGCTCGATAATCAAACGCATTTATTCGAGAAATTAATTGATTCCGCACCGTCCATGGTGGATAAAATCACGTCGATGTTCCAAACGAATACGCAAACGGGTGCTGGTGCTGTCAATCCAGCCCAAACGACGACTTCGGAGATCAATCCTTCATTGTTTTAAGCCTGTGCCAATCCCTTCCGTCAGCCGGGAGGGATTTTTTGTGAAGAAACGATTTCTGAAAAGGGCATCGTTTTTTTCTGGTTTACACGTTTGGCATACCCGAGTTAGGCCAAGCATATACTTGTACAAGATTTTCCGAACCGAAAGGAAAGATAACATGTGGATCAAGCATAAACGAATATGGAGCTGGATTGCGGTCATCACACTTATCGCCAGCGGCTTTGCCGGTACAAGCCGGGCATCGGCCGCGAAAAATTTACCCGCTCTCGGCACCCACGCTCAGGCCGCAGCATTGATCGATGTCACTTCAGGCAGGCTGCTGTATTCCAGCCACGGGGACGATGAGCTCCGGATCGCCAGCCTGACGAAAATCATGACCGCCATCGTAGCGATTGAGCATGGCAAGCTGGACAGCGAAGTGAAGGTCAGCAAAAACGCCTTTGGCAAAGAAGGGTCTTCCATCTATCTCAAGCTGGGGGAAGAAATGACCCTGGAAAATATGCTGTACGGGCTGATGCTGCGTTCAGGCAATGACGCGGCCACGGCGATTGCCGAGCACGTCGGCGGTTCTGTGGAGGGGTTTGTGTATTTGATGAACGAGAAAGCCCGTATGTTGGGCCTTTCCCATTCGCATTTTATGAATCCGCACGGACTGGACGAGGAAGGCCATTATTCATCGGCCAACGATTTGGCCAAGCTGACGGCATATGCCCTGCATAATCCGGTTTTTAAGGAAATCGTGAAGACGCCGACGAAGAAGGTTCCGAATCCGAATGAATCCTGGGACTACAAATGGGATAACAAAAATAAAATGCTCCGCCTTTATGAAGGAGCGGACGGGGTCAAGACCGGATATACCAAAAAGGCGTTCCGCTGCCTGGTCAGCTCGGCAACCCGCAACGGCCAGCAGCTGGTCGCCGTGACACTGAATGACGGGGACGACTGGAACGACCACGGCAGGATGCTGGATTACGGGTTTGAATACTATCCGCTTAAACAGCTGACCGAAAAAGGGGAGCCGGTACAGGGTCAGGACCTGGTCGTCAGCCAGACGTTCCAGTACCCTTTTGCCGATGGTGAGGAAGCTCAGGTCAACAAGAAGCTGGTGCTCTATCCTGAAGCGGAGGAAGGAGCGCCGGATTTGAGATTCGGGCTGAGGGGGAAAATCGAGGTGTCGCTGAAAGGGGAGAAGATCGGAGAAATTCCGGTCTACAGAAAAGGAAGCGTGCTGCCGGAACGAACGGCGTCCGGAACAGCTGCTGAGCAGACGATGGCACCCGTTCACCAAAGTAATTGGGGACAATGGTTCAGCGTGGTGCTGAAGCGTCTGCTTCAGCCTGGTGCCTGATGTTAACGTAACAACCTGGGGAGAGGGGATACGAGATGATCAATGCGATTTGGCTGGGGCTTATTCTGATTGGATTCGGTTTTGCAGCAGCCCAGGGGAAGATTGAACTGGTCACTTCTGCGGCCTTCGACGGGGCTAAGACCGGGGTGACCGTATGTTTCGGGTTAATCAGCGTGCTGGTCTTCTGGCTCGGTATGATGCGCCTTGCGGAAGATTCGGGCCTGCTGAAAAAAATAGCCCGGCTGCTGAGCCCGATCGTCACCTTTTTATTTCCGGATGTGCCGAAAAACCATCCTGCCATGGGTTACATATTGTCCAATATGAGCGCGAATCTGCTCGGTCTAGGAACGCAGCCACGCCAATGGGGATCAAGGCGATGCAGGAGCTGCAGACGCTGAATCCTGATAAGACGGCCGCCAGCCCGGCGATGTGCACGCTGCTGGCGCTCAATACGGCGAGTATCACCTTGATTCCGACTACGCTGATCGCCATCCGGATGAACTATCAGTCCGCCAATCCGACCGATATCGTTGGCACCACGCTGATGGCGACCGCCGTGGCCACGTTGGCCGCCATCGTGATGGACCGCTGGTACCGGCGCAAATTTATGCGCAGCAGGCCAAAGAAGCCGCCGGTGCATGCGGGTCCCGTTTCTTCCTCCCAATCCGAGCTGAAAGGGTGAGCAGGGCGTATGGTGGCGTTCATCAATATGATATCGGCCTGGGCGATCCCGGTACTGATCGCGTTTATTCCCCTTTATGCTTTTACCAAAAAGGTGCCGGTGTACGAGTCCTTCGTCGACGGAGCCAAAGAGGGATTTCAAACGGCCATTCAAATCATTCCTAACCTGGTCGGGATGATGGTAGGGATCAGCATTTTCCGGGCTTCAGGGGCCCTTGATTTTTTTGTGGGCTGGACAGGTCCCTTCCTTCAGCAATTGGGCGTTCCGAGTGAAATATTGCCCCTGGGTCTGCTGCGGCCGCTGACAGGAACAGGGTCCCTCGCATTCGCCACCGATCTGATCTCGGTGTATGGCCCGGATTCCATGATCGGACGGATGGCTTCAACGATTCAAGGGAGTACGGATACGACGCTGTACGTGCTCACTGTTTATTTGGGTGCGGTCGGGATCCGCAACGGGCGGTATGCGCTTAAGGTCGGTCTCTTATCGGATGCGGTAGGATTTGCAGCAGCTATTGCCGTCTGCCTGCTGTTCTTCGGATAACCGGCCAGCCGTGTGGAACGGTTTCATGGACACCTCATATACTGTAACAAGCTCAGGCTAGTTTAAATGAGGTGATCCGCATGACATTCGAAGGCTTTATCATTCATCATTCCGTATGCCCCTCCATCAACGGAAAAGGGTATGATTTTTGGATCGGGGAGGATGCCTCGGTCGTTTCTTCCCCTTACGTCACCGATCCGTCCCATATCCATATTTGCCTCCAGGGTGATTTTAACCGCGAATACACCCTGTTTCGCGCTGCCGAAAAACAGCAGCTGTTCGTT
>Ga0164243_10015976_pt1 | contig 10335 bp, 8 predicted proteins | sample OricompcompostOP_FD_108781 | JGI IMG/M metagenome (GOLD analysis project Ga0164243, IMG submission 108781) | Organic Plus compost microbial communities from Emeryville, California, USA - Original compost - Organic plus compost (OP) | ecosystem: Engineered > Solid waste > Mixed feedstock >... | reverse complement strand
GGACGGGCCGGATCATTCCCTCTTGCGCGACGCTGGCCACCAGGCGTCCGTCGCAGGCGAAGATTTGCCCGCGATTGAAGCCGCGGGCGCCGCCAGCCCAAGGGCTCTCGGTGACGTAGAGCAGCCACTCATCCGCGCGGAACGGCTCATGAAACCAGATCGCGTGATCGAGGCTCGCGACCTTCAAGTCGCCCCGCTGCCAGCTCACCCCATGGGGAATGGCGCTGGTGCTGAGCAGCTGGAAATCGCTTGCGTAGGAAAGCACCGCGCGGTGGACGCGCGGATCGTCAGGCAGACAAGCGACGGTGCGGAACCAGCAATGGGCCAGGGGATCGCGCTTCTTCGGGTTCAGCCAGTCGCGCGGTTCGACCGGACGGATATCGATCGGCCAAGGCTGCAGCAGCTGTTCCGCAAAGGCCGCAGGTGCATGCTCGGCGAATTCGCGCCGGAGCTGCTGGTCGGATTTGAGGTCGTCGGGCGGTGGCACTTGCGGCATGCGGGCGAACTGGTGCTCGTAGCCGTCCTGGCGGCGCTGGAACGAAGCGGTCAGGTTGAGGATCGGCGCGCCTTCCTGGCTCGCGATCACCCGGCGATTGGAAAAGCTGCCGCCGTCGAAGTCGCGCCGGACCATGTAGTCGGTGGCGCTGTCCTCGCTTCCGCCGCGCAGGAAGTAGGCATGGAGCGAGTGAGGCTGCCGGTCCTCTTCCACGGTCAGCTCGGCGGCACCCAATGCCTGGGCGATTGCCTGACCGCCGAAGACCCGGCCGATGCCGCCTTTCTTGCGGCGCCCGACGAAGCGGTTGTCGCCGCGAGGCTCCAGGTTGAGCAGGAGTACGAGCTCGGCGACGAGTTGTTCGGGGGTAGGGTGGGCAGTGGTGGCCATGTGGCGTCCGTATTGCGGCGCGCCGGTGCGGTCGTCAACGCGGCTTTGCGGAATTTTCGCGCGATCCTCGTGCGATTGGCTTCGCGGTGTTGCGCTGCGGCCACCTTTCGGCCCGCTGCAATCCGGCGTCCATACAAGCGAAAGGCCCCGCCGGATCGCGCCGGCGGGGCCTTGATGAGCCTCGGCAAAGGAGGCCGGTTCAGATCACGGGATCAGCTTGCAAGCGCTGCAAGCAGCAGCAATGCGACGATGTTGGTGATCTTGATCATCGGGTTCACCGCCGGGCCGGCCGTATCCTTATAGGGGTCGCCCACAGTATCGCCCGTGACGGCGGCCTTGTGGGCTTCCGAACCCTTTCCGCCGTGATTGCCGTCCTCGATATACTTCTTGGCGTTGTCCCATGCACCGCCGCCCGACGTCATCGACAGGGCGACGAACAGCCCCCCGACGATCACGCCCAGGAGAAGCGCGCCGAGTGCGGCAAAGCCGTTCGCCTGGCCCGCCACCGCGGTGATCACGAAATAGACCACGATCGGGGTAAGCACCGGCAGCAGCGAAGGTACGATCATCTCCTTGATCGCAGCCTTGGTGACGAGGTCCACCGTGCGGGCGTAATTGGGGCGGCTGGTGCCGGCCATGATGCCCGCATCATTGGCGAACTGCTCGCGCACGTCGATCACCACGTCGCCCGCCGCGCGGCCGACCGCAGTCATGCCCAGCGCGCCGAACAGATACGGGAGCAAGGCGCCGAGCAGCAGCCCGACGATGACGTAGGGATTCTCCAGGCTGAAATCGACCGTGAGGCCGGGGAAGAATTCCCGCAGGTCGGTCGTGTAGGCGCCGAACAGCACCAGCGCGGCCAGACCGGCCGAGCCGATGGCATAGCCCTTGGTCACGGCCTTGGTGGTGTTGCCCACCGCGTCGAGCAGGTCCGTCTTCTCCCGCACGGAATCGTCGAGGCCGGCCATCTCGGCAATGCCGCCGGCATTGTCTGTGACCGGGCCATAGGCGTCCAGCGCCACGACCATTCCCGCCAGCGCGAGCATGGCAGTCGCCGCGAAGGCGATGCCGACAAGGCCGGCCAGCTGGAATGCGATCACGATACCGGCAACGATCACCAGCGTGGGCAGCGCGGTCGCCTCGAGGCTGATCGCGAGGCCCTGGATCACATTGGTGCCGTGGCCCGTTTCCGAAGCCTTGGCGATCGAGCGAACCGGGCGGAAATTGGTGCCGGTGTAATATTCGGTGATCCAGATGATCAGGCCGGTGATCACGAGGCCCAGCAACGAGCAGTAGAACAGTGTGCGGCCGGTATAGGCAGCATCGCCGATCGGCGTTTCCATGCCCCCCAGCGCGTAGCTGATGGCGAACCAGATGAATATCGCCGAAAGCACCGCCGAGACACCGAAGCCCTTGTACATGGCGCCCATGACGTTGTTCGAGCTGCCGAGCTTGACGAAATAGGTGCCGATGATCGACGCGGCGATGCACACGCCGCCGATGAACAGCGGCAGCGCCATCAGGTTGGGCAGAAGGTCGCCCGCGCCGGTCGCCAGAAGTGCGATCAGCACCATGGTCGCGCCCACGGTGACGACGTAGGTTTCGAAGAGGTCGGCGGCCATGCCTGCGCAGTCGCCGACATTGTCGCCCACATTGTCCGCAATCACGGCAGGGTTGCGGGGATCGTCTTCGGGGATGCCCGCTTCAACCTTGCCGACCAGGTCGGCGCCGACATCGGCGGCCTTGGTGAAGATGCCGCCGCCGAGGCGAGCGAAGATCGAGATCAGCGAAGCGCCGAAGGCGAGGGCGACCAGCGCATCCACCACCTCGCGGCTGTTCACCGCGTGGCCGGCCTGCGCCGTCAGGAACCAGTAGAAGACCGAAATTGCGAGCAGGGCGAGCCCGGCTACCAGCAGCCCCGTGATCGCGCCGGCGCGGAAGGCAAGCGTCAGGCCCTGTTGCAGGCCCTGACTGGCGGCCTCGGCCGTCCGCACGTTGGAGCGCACCGAGATGTTCATGCCGATATAGCCGGCAGCGCCCGAAAGCACCGCGCCGATCAGGAACCCGATCGCCGAGGTCACGCCGAGGAATATCCCGACCAGCACGGCGACGACCACGCCGACCATCGCGATGGTCCGATATTGGCGGCCGAGATAGGCCTTGGCGCCTTCCTGGATCGCGCCCGCGATTTGCTGCATCTTTTCATTGCCGGCACTCGCGCTGAGCACCTGGCGGCTGGTGATGAAGCCGTAAATCACGGCAAGCAGCCCCAGCACGATTGACAGTACCACTAGATCCACGAAGCTCTCCCCCTCTGGAAACAGGCTATGATTTTTCCCCGCAATTGCGCGGGTTATGTTTGGCTGGGTGGCTATAGGGCGCGCGGCGGCGAAGCAAGTGCAAAAAGCAGGGGCAGAGGACTGGCCGGGCAACCCCTTTCGACGCGCCTGTCACGCAGGGGCAACAGGGCGCGCGCAAAAGAACGACAGTGGGGCGAAGGAATCTTGCTTGTTCCAATGGTTTATGCAATCTTAACGGTATGACCGAGGCAATCCGCAAGCTGTTCCTCATCATGCCGTTTCTCTTCGGCATCGGGTTTATCGCGCCGCTTACCGCGCAGTTGATGAGCTATTGGAACATCGAAGGACCCTTCGGCATGAGCCCGATTGCCTTCGGGCTGCTGTTTGGCGGTGCGTGGGGGATCTACGCCAACATCAAGGGGCGCTGGCTATGACGGGACTGCTTAGATGACCGACGGGCCGGTCCGGGACGACACGCTGATGCGCGATGTCGTCGAAATGCCCGCCATCACCCAGATCGAAGACCGTCCGGCGATTTCGCTGGAGGCCGACGATGCGCTGGACGGGCACACGCGCCGCGAGCTGATCAAGGAAGAGCGCGAGATCGCCATGCGCTTCCATGGCGGGCGGACCTGGGTCTATGCCGCGCTGACGATCGGCTGCTTCCTCGTCTGGCTGAGCTTCTTCCCGCTCGCGATCATGGGCCTGCTCGGGCCGCTTGGGCTGACGATCGGGTTCTGCTTCTCGGCCTTCGTGGCAGCCTATGGCTTCATCCCGAGCCATGAGGCGATGCATTCCAACGTCTTCCCGCGCGGGCACAAGCTCTATTGGCTGAACGAGCTAACCGGGCATCTCTCGACGATCCCGATCGCGCTCGGCTTCGGAGTGGCGCGGCTCACCCATATGGAGCACCACCGCCACACCAACGATCCGGCGCTCGACCCGGACTACACCGACGGAGCGGAGAACTGGTGGAAGGCTATCCTCAAGACGTGGTGGAATCGCCAGCCCGGCGTTGAAGGGTCCGTTCACCGCTACAAGCGGATGATGGCGGATATGGACACGCCGGCCTCGCGCCGTGCGGTGAAGCAGACCACCCTGCTGCAGCTGGTGATGCTGGGGACGTTCTTCTCGATGGCCTGGAGCGGTTACGCGATCGAAGTGGCGGTGCTGTGGTGGCTGCCGCGGCAGGTCGGCCTCTCATGGATCCGCTTCTGGTTGAGCTGGGCGCCGCATCACCCGCAGGAACGGGGGCGCTATCAGAACACGCGCATCTTCAAGGCGCGTCTGGGATATTGGGCGTCGATGGCGATGGAATATCACCTGATCCATCATCTTTATCCCGGCATCCCGAACCACCGCCAGCGGGAAGCCTATCACGCGCTGAAGGACGTTTTGCGCCGGCAAGGCGTGGATGTTTCAGCTCACTGACGGGGCCGGTCCCGTTTGATCTGGGGGCCGCCGCCGAGCCTTGCTCTTCATGCTCGCGAAAGCGGGGAGCCGAAGACGTCTTGCGCGGCGAGTGATGAAAAATAAGCCCGAGACACTGCCGCTGAAAAACCACTTTCCTACATGTTGGCGAATCGGGTATAACCGATGAGGTTCTTTCTCATCGTGATTCGTTTTTTGTTCCGGCGCCGCGAAGTGCCACGCTATCGGTGCTCGTAGCCCAGGCGATCCGCCTCGCCGAGTGGCACTCCGTCGAGCAGCAGCGGCGCTGAGCCTGCGCGTTCGACTAAGCCGATGCGGTGCGTGCGGACGGGCAGGGCGCTGTCCGCAGGCGCGGTGAACAGAAGCTCATAATCGTCGCCCCAGCGCAGGGCATCCTGCCGCCGGGCTTCCGCGGTAGCGATCGGGACGGCGGCGGCTTCGAGCGCCATCGTCACGCCGCTTGCGCGCGCCATGCGCGCCGCATCGAGCAGCAACCCGTCGGATATGTCCATCATCGCGCTGACATGCGGCGCCAGCGCCTGGCCTTCCGGCAGCCGGGCGAGGGGGCGCCGGTAATGCGTGCTGTCCTCCCCGCTGGAATCGCGCAGTGCCTCGTACCCCGTCATCGCGGCGCCGAGTGGCCCGGTGACATATACCGCATCGCCGGGCACCGCGCCCGACCGGCCGGGGACGGGGGTGTGGGTCGCTCTCCCGATCGCGGTCAGCCCGAAGCTTCTTGGCGGCCCGCCCGAGCTCGTATCGCCGCCCAGCAGCGGGACCCCATAGTGGCCGAGCACTTCCTCCAGCCCTTCGAGGAAATGCGCCTCGTCTGGCCCGAGCATGAAGCCCAGCAACACGCCGAGCGGCTCGGCCCCCTTCGCCGCGAGATCGGAAAGATTGGTGGCGACGAGCTTCCACGCGACATCGGCCATGTCGGCGCCGGGAACGAAATGGATGCCCTCGGCCATGAGGTCATGGGTGAGGATCAGCGTCTCACCGCCGAGTTCCAGCACCGCGCAGTCATCCGCCAGTCCTCGCGCCGCGGGATGAGTGGCCAATGCGCGCAGACGCTCGATGAAAGCGGTTTCATTCATGCTTCCTGACTTCGGACCTCAACTTCGTGCTTTGGTTCTTTGCCAAAAGCGCGGCGCCACGGAAATGCAGCTTGGAACCGGATCGCCGAGGAGGTCTGAGCACTGTTCGCGCTGCAAAACCGGCCCGTCTCGGTCACGCGCCCCGGGGCGTCATGCTGAACTCGTTTCAGCATCCATTTCTCCTCTCCAACGGCGGCCCGCTGGACGCGATGGACCCTGAAACAGGTTCAGGGTGACGTCGGCGAAATGCGGGCTAGCTGCGCACCGCCTTGCCGACACCATCAAGCACACCATTGACGAATTTCGCCTCGGGCGGATCGAAGAAGGCATGGGCGACATCGACATATTCGCTGATCGCGCTGCCTAGCGGCACGTCCGGCCGGGCGAGAAGCTCGTAAGTTCCGGCGCGCAGGATCTGCAGCATCGTCCGGTCGAGCCTTTGCAGGTTCCATCCCTTGGCGAGGCGGGACTGGAGCAGCGCGTCGATTTCCTCCTGCCGCGCGGCGACGCCCTGGACGACGTCATCGAAGAAGGGGACCTCGGCATCGGCGAGCTGCGCGTCCTCGATCTCCCGGCCAAGGCGGTGCTGGTGGAATTCGTCAAGCAGCTTCGCGATGGGCGTCGCTTCCATCTCGCGCTGGTAGAGCGCCTGGACGGCGGCAAGCCGCGCGGCGGAGCGGGATTTCGAACGCGCGTTCACTTGAGCCTCAATTCGACCGATTTGGCGTGGGCGGGCAGACCCTCCATCTCTGCCAGGCGCACCGCGACCGGGCCGATCTTCTGCAGCGCGCCTTCATTCGCAGAGATGAAGCTGGTGCGCTTCATGAAATCGAGCACCGAAAGCCCGGAGGAGAAGCGCGCGCGCCGGCCCGTGGGGAGCACATGGTTCGGCCCGGCGACGTAATCGCCGACGGCTTCGGGTGTCGTGCGGCCCAGGAAAACGCTGCCGGCGTGGCGGATGCGGGCGAACAGGCTTTCCGGATCGTCCACCGCCAGCTCGACATGTTCGGCGGCCAGAGCGTTCGCAAGCCGCGGCGCCTCGGCAATGTCCGCCACCTCGATGATCAGCCCGTGGCTGTCCCAGCTCGCGCGTGCGGTCCGCCCGGTGGAAAGCATCGCACTTTGCACGTCGACGCAATCTTCCACCTGCCGCGCGAAATTGTGGTCGTCGGTGATCAGGATCGATTGGGAGGAGGGATCGTGCTCAGCCTGGCTCAGGAGGTCGGCGGCAATCCAGTCAGGATCGTTCCGGCCATCGGCGATCACCAGGATCTCGCTCGGCCCGGCGACCATGTCGATGCCGACGACGCCGTAGAGCTGGCGCTTGGCCTCTGCGACGAAGGCGTTTCCGGGGCCGGTGATCACGTCGACCGGTGCGATCCGGCCAGTGCCGTAGGCCAGAGCGCCGATTGCCTGCGCCCCGCCTATGGGCCAGATTTCGTCCACTCCCACCAGATGCGCGGCGGCAAGGACCAGCTCGTTGATCTCGCCCTTGGGCGTGGGCGTGGTTATGACCAGCCTCTCGACGCCCGCGACCTTCGCCGGGATCGCGTTCATCAGCAGGGAGGAGGGATAGGCCGCCCGGCCACCCGGCACATAGAGGCCCGCGGCGTCGACCGGGTACCATTTCGCACCCAGGCGGACGCCGGCATCGTCGGTATAATCCCGGTCTTCCGGACGCTGTGCCTCGTGATAGGCGCGGATGCGCTGCGCCGCCAGTTCGAGCGCCTCGCGCAGATCGGGCTCCAGCGCGTCAAAGGCAGCGTGGCAGCGCGTCGGATCGATCCGCCATTCGCCGGTTTCTGGCAGCGGGAAATCGTCGAAGCGGGTAGTGTATTCGGCCACCGCCTCGTCCCCGCGCGCGCGCACTTCCTTCAGGATTGCGGAGACGGCCTGGCTTACATCGTTGCCGCTCTCGCGCCGGTCAGCGATGATCCGCGCGAATTTGCGTTCGAAATCGGGGTCAGTGGATTTGAGCCAGAGCATCAGGCCGCCTTGGCCTCCGCGGTTGCCCGGAATGCCTCCACCAGTATCCCGACGCGCGGATCGGTCTTCAGCGCCGCGCGGTTGACGATCAGCCGCGCCGATACCGGAAGGATCGTGGCGCATTCGACCAGCCCGTTTTCCGCCAGCGTCCGCCCGGTGGAGACGAGGTCCACGATCCGCTGCGACAGTCCCAGGCTGGGGGCAAGCTCCATCGCGCCGTTGAGCTTGACGCATTCGGCCTGAATGCCCTGGCTTTCGAACCAGCGCTTGGTGATGTTCGGATATTTGGTCGCGACCCTCAGATGGCTGGCCTTGCCCATCGGCTCCAGCACGGCACCCACCGGCTCGGCCACAGAGAGGCGGCAATGACCGATGTCGAGGTCGACCGGCGCGTAAAGCTCCGCGTAGTCGAATTCCTCGACCACGTCGGAGCCGACGATGCCGGCCTGCGCCGCGCCCTGGGCGACGAAGGTTGCGACGTCGAAGGCGCGCACGCGGATGATCCGCATGCGGCCGTCGTCGCTGGCGAAGCTCAGCGCGCGGTTGCTCTTGTCGTGGAACGCCGCTTCGGGCACCACACCAGCGCGCGCCATCACCGGCAGCGCTTCGTCCAGAATGCGTCCCTTGGGCACGGCAAAGGTCAGCTCGTTCGCCATGGCGCGCGCCTTACGGAAGGCAGTTGGAAAGGGCAATGGCAATGGCAAGCAGGCCGGTCATGGAAATCACCGATGTGCGCCAGGGGATCGAGTGGCAATATACCTACACCAACAAGGCCGGCGCTCCACGTACCGCTCGGATCGTCAGATCGGAGCTGGCGATCATGGACAGCGGCACCGAGTTCGGTCGGCGCATCCGGGAGTGGCCGAGCCCGAGCCTGGAAGACGCACTGCCGCTGCGCATTGCGGGCGGCCTGCATAATCTCTACCTCACCGGCGCCGCGCCGGAGCTTGGCGCGATCTATCGCGGCGAGCTGACCGATCAGGAGGAGGTCGACGCGCTGGTGTTGAGCGTGGTGAAGCAGTTCGATCAGCGGTTGCTGCCCTGGCTCGACGGTCCGCCGCAGACTAACGAGGCCGGGCGTGCAGCAAGTATCATGGCGGGGCTGCTGTGGCTGGCGCAGAGGCTGGGCCCGCGAATGGAGCTCAACGAGATCGGCGCAAGCGCCGGCGTCAACACGATGATGGAGCGCTACTTTTTCGACCTCGGCGGGACGCAGACCGGGCCGGTCGATTCGCCGATGCGGATCGTGCCGGAATGGCGCGGGGCAGCGCCGCCCGTCGCGCCGCTGGAGATCACAGCCATTCGAGGGTCCGACATTGCCCCGCTCGATCTTGCCGATCCGGCGCAGGCGCTGCGGCTGAAATCCTATGTCTGGCCCGAAGCGACCGAGCGCATGCAGCGGATCGAGGCCGCCATCGCGCTGGCGGGAGAGAAGCGGCCGGACCTGGTGCGGGCGGATGCGGGCGAATGGGTGCCGCAGATGCTCGCGCGGCCGCAGGAGGACGGCGTCACCCGCGTGCTCTATCACTCGATCATGTGGCAATATATGCCGATGGCGGCGCGTGAGGGCATCGTCGCGGCTATGGATGAGGCGGGGCGCAGGGCAAGCCGGGAGCGCCCGCTCGCCTGGATCCAGCTCGAAACCAATCGTATCACCTTCGAGCACGAATTGGCGGTACGTTACTGGCCGGGGGGCGAGGGCTGGGTGACCTTGGCCAATGCGCATCCGCATGGCGCATGGGTGAAGTGGCTGGGGGAATAGTTTACACGCCGGCTATGTTGGCCGGCGACCTGAAGGCGCGCGAGGCTGTTTAACGGCTGCGCGTCAGCGGCACCTCGGGCAGAGGGATGCATTCCTTGTCGTCACCCGGGATCGTGGGGAAGCGGCCCTGCTTCCAGTCACGCTTCGCCTGCTCGATTCGCTCGCGAGAGGAACTGACGAAATTCCACCAGGCATGCCGGCGCGTGGAGAAGGCTTCGCCGCCCAGCAACATCACGCGGCCGCCTCTTTCCGACGTGAGCACCATTTCCGTGCCGGGCTTGAGCACAGCCAGCGCATACGGCTCCAGCGCATGGCCATCCAGGCTGGCGTCGCCGCCGACCAGCATCACCGCGCGCTCGTCCGCCTCGTCCTCGATCGGGAGCGCGCCGGACGGGCCCAGCACGATCTCCGCATAGATCGTTTCGGCATAGGTCGTGGTCGGCGCCCGCGTGCCCCACAGTTCGCCCATGATGACTCGCGCGGTCACGCACTGGTCCTCTATCAGGGGCAAGTCCTGCAGCGCCTCGAAGGCCGGGGCGATCTCTTCCTTGCCGTCGGGCAAAGCGAGCCAGGTCTGCATGCCGTAGAGCCTCGGGCCTGCCTCCCGCTCCGCTTGCGGGCTGCGTTCCGAATGGACGATCCCGCTGCCGGCGGTCATCAGGTTCACCTGACCCGGACGGATGGTCGAGAAGCTGCCCAGACTGTCACGATGGTCGATCGCGCCTTCGAACAGCCACGTCACCGTCGCGAGGTTGATATGCGGGTGAGGGCGCACATCCATCGCCTTGCCGATGTCCAGTTGGGCTGGGCCAAACTGATCGACGAAGATGAAAGGGCCGACCATCGTCCTCTCGCGAGCGGGAAGGACGCGGCGGACTT